>Ga0081455_10004310_pt1 | contig 16019 bp, 10 predicted proteins | sample TabmetS3T2R1_FD_70207 | JGI IMG/M metagenome (GOLD analysis project Ga0081455, IMG submission 70207) | Tabebuia heterophylla rhizosphere microbial communities from the University of Puerto Rico - S3T2R1 | ecosystem: Host-associated > Plants > Roots > Rhizosphere ... | reverse complement strand
CTGTTATTGGGTCCAGCATCACAACGGTGTTTTCCGCTCTGTCGATGGTTTGAAGTCGTGGACGGAGCTGACCGTACCACCCTCGAGCTTCGGCTTCGCGGTGGCGGTGCATCCGACCAAGGCCGACACCGCCTGGTTCGTGCCCGCCGTAAAGGACGAGTTCCGCTATCCTGTCGACGGCAAGTTCCTCGTGGCGCGCACGCGCGACGGCGGCAAGAGCTTCGAGACGCTGACGAACGGGCTCCCTCAAGAGCACGCCTACGATCTCGTCTATCGTCACGGTCTCGTCGTCGACGAGACCGGCGACCGGCTCGCGATGGGCTCGACAACCGGCAGCCTTTGGACCAGCGACACGGGCGGCGACGATTGGCAACTCGTTTCCGCTCATTTGCCGCCGATCTACACCTTGAAATTTGCGTGAACGAGAGCGCGTGGCTCGGCACTCCGATCCGTGAAGTGTTAAGGTTTCGCTCGATATAAAGCATTCGGCGTCGTGACCTGAGGGAGGGCCGCAGGATGTCTCGCGCGCGCATCCGGCGGGCCATCGCCGCAACGCTCGCCCTTTTGCCAATGGCAGCCTGCGGCGGAGGCGGTGGGGGCGGCGGCTCTCCGGCACCCGTCACTCCAGCGCCCGCGCCCGCTCCACCCCCCTACATGCCCACGGCGGAAGACAATGGCACGCCGCAGCTGTCGCTGATCAAGGCAACCGCCGCTTTCGGGCGCGGCTATTTCGGCAGCGGTGTCACAGTAGCGGTGTTCGACACCGGTCTGTTCGCGGGCCACAATGAACTCGCGGGCCGCACGTTGACCGGCTACGACGCCTTCAGCAACGGCGGCACGACGACGGATGACTGGAACGGTCACGGCACCGCTGTCGCGGGGGTGATCGCCGCGAACCGCAACGGCACGGCACCGGAAGGTGTCGCGCCGCAATCGATGATCCTGCCCGTGCGCATCGCGGATTCCGGCGGTACGGTCACAATCTCCGATGCGGCCGAGGCTGCCGCCATCACCTTCGTGCAGAATCGCGGCATCCGCGTCGTCAACTATTCTCTCAACGATCCCGTCAACACCGTCACCTCGCTGGGCCCCACCGCTGCGACGGTCGTAAGCGCGTCAATGCCGAGCAGCTTGCCTGCGTGGCAGAGCTATGTCGCTGCGGGCGGCGTCGCGGTGGTGGCGGCGGGCAACGAGTCGAAAACTGAGCCCGGCGTCTTTGGCGAGCTCCCGCTGCTGTTTTCTCAGCTGAGCGGCGGGTGGCTTGTCGTCGGCTCGGTGGACTCCACGGGCAAGCTGTCTTCGTTCTCAAACCAATGCGGCATCGCCGCGGCGTTCTGTCTCGTGGCGCCCGGCGAAGGTGTGCTCTCGCTCGGGAAGACGAGTGCGACCGCGCTCGTTACAGGATCCGGCACGTCCTTCACGGCGCCGGAAGTCGCGGCAGCGCTCGCTGTCGTCATGTCGTCGTCTCCCAATCTGACTGCACGCCAAGCGGCGCAGATCCTGCTGCAGACGGCGAACAGGACCGGCATCTATGCCGACAGCTCGACCTACGGGCAGGGCCTCCTCGATCTCGACAAGGCGACGCAGCCGATCGGCACCATGAGCATCACTGCGGGAACGCAGAGCTTCACGGCGCAATCGACATCCATGACGCTCGGCAGCGCCTTCGGCGCCGGCTTGCAGCAGCAAGTTGCGGGCGTGGCGCTCATGGGGCAAGATTCTTTCGGGCGCGGCTTCCTCATCCCTGTCGATCAGCGTATGCGTGCGCCTGCCGAAAACTTCATGGTGCTCGAGCGGCTTGCGGCGTTCGGACGCGCGGATTGGGTTTCGGGGGAACGGGGCACGGTGTACCGCTTCGGCGAAACGGCCGGCGACGGCCGCCCCGCGCATGTTTCGGACAGTCCCTACTGGTTCGAAGCTCAAATGCCGGTCGGCAAAGATGCGCGGATGGCTGTGAGCTTCAACAGCGGCCCGGCCGCGGGCTTCGGGCCCATGGCGACGACGCGCGGCGCGCTCGACCGCGATCTTCTGAAGCCCTTCGTTCTCTCCGACCCCTATGTCGCCTTGATCGATGGCGCAGCGCAGGCGGCCATCGGCCTGCCGTCGCCGCTCGGCCTCATGACGATGAGCTTTGCGGTGGGCGCGCCCTATGATCCGACACGGAGCTTCGATATCGTCACGCATATCCCGACCACGCGTCCGGCCGGCCGCGTCGTCGCGACCAAAGTCACCTTCGATACGACGATCGCCCGGCGCGCCACTTTGCAATGGGGCTTGGGCGCGCTCGCTGAAGAGCGTTCGCTGCTCGGCGCCATCGGCACCGGCGCCGCGCAATTCGGTAACAGCAACACAGCTTACGCGAGCCTCGCCGGACGGCTGGCACTTAGCCCGCGCTTCGATCTCGCCGCGAGTTTCCATATTGGTGTCACTCACGCGCGCGGCGGCGAAGCTTCGCTGATCGGCGAGGTTTCCCATGCAGTGACGACCGCGATGGGCGTGGGTCTCACCGGCCACGATCTCTTCCGCTATGGCGATCGTCTCGCCCTCGGTCTCTCGCAGCCGTTGCGTGTCGTCTCAGGCGATGCACAGCTCGCGCTTCCCTTCGGTTTCGACGCGAACGGAGTCGTCGCGCAACGCGATGTCGTGGCGGGCCTCAAGGCCGACGGCCGCGAAATCGATCTGCAGGGAAGCTACGGCCTGCGCGTGAGCGAACGAACCGACATCGTGGCAGGTGTTCTCGTCCGCAACGAGCCCAACAATCTGAGCGACACACCGACCGATGTCGTCGGCGTCTTCCGCGTCGCGTATCGTCTCTAGCCCGCGGGCGCCAGCGCTTTCAGGATACGCTCGTCGGGCTTGGGCGAGCCGTCAGGGTTGAGTGGTTGGATGCAGACATGGCTGGCGCCAGCATCGCTGTGCTCTTTGAGCCGCGCCGCGATCTGTTTTTCCGTGCCCCAGGCGACCATCGCGTCCATCAGTCGGTCGCTTGCGCTATCGAGATCGGTATTCGTGAACCCCAGCGTCAGAAGGTTGTTCCGGTAATTGGGCAGCGCCAAATACAGCTCCAAAGTCTTGCGCGCGATGGCGCGCGCTTTCGAGGCATCGGTCTCGAGCAGGACCTTTTGCTCGACGCAGAGAAGCTTGTCGGGACCCAGAATTTTGCGCGCACGAGCGGTATGCTCCGCCGTCACGTTGTAGGGGTGCGCGCCGTCGGCGTGGGTGCGTGCGAGCTCGAGCATCTTGGGCCCGAGCGCGGCCAGCACGCGCTTCGGCCGCTCCGCCGGTTGAGGTCCTTGATAGGGCGCCTGGTCGATCCCTTCGAGATAAGCGCGCATCGTCGCGACCGGTTTCTTTTGATAGGTGAGGTGGCGCACGCCTTCCACGAGCGGTGCATGGGAGACGCCGAGGCCGAGGAGAAAACGCCCGCCCGATTGCTCGTTGAGCGTTTCAATTCCCGTGCGCGTCGCCAGAGGATCCCGGCCATAGATGTTGAGAATCCCGGAGGCCATGCCGAGCTTTGTCGTGTTGGCGAGAATAAAGCCCGAGAAGGCGAACGGCTCGCGCATCATCGCTTCGGGAATCCAAAGCTTGCCGTAACCCCAGGCCTCGATTTTTTTTGCGAAGCTCAGAGCTTGGGGCGCCGGCAAAGCGTCGAGTGCCGCCCAGACGTCATAGGATGCGGGCATGGAGTCCTCCTGCTTATGAAAAAGCCCGGGTCGCGCCTGACTTGTCTGGGCGTGCCCGGGCTCGTCTTGATGGAAACTCTAGCGGAGGCTATTCCCCCGCGATAGGTCAGGCGGGGATGAGATGCTCCTCGCGTGCCTTTTTGTGCATCGCCTTTTGGAGCTTCTCGAAAGCGCGGACCTCGATCTGCCGGACGCGCTCGCGGCTGATGTCGTAGCGCTGAGACAGCTCCTCCAGCGTCGCGGGCTCGTCCTTGAGACGCCGCTCCGAGAGGATGTGTCGCTCGCGCTCGTTCAGGCTTTCCAGCGCATCGTCGAGCAGCGCCTTCCGCTGACCGTATTCCTCGGAATCGGCGAGAACGGTCTCCTGATCCGGATGCTCGTCGACGAGCCAGTCCTGCCACTCGCCCTCGGAGTCCGCACGCAACGGAGCGTTGAGCGAATGATCCGGCGCGGCCAGGCGGCGGTTCATGTTGACGACATCTTGCTCCGGCACGCCGAGCTTTTTCGAGATCGTCTTCACCGTATCGGGATGGAGATCGCCATCCTCGAACGCCTTGAGCTGACCTTTGAGGCGGCGCAGATTGAAGAACAATTTCTTCTGGCTCGCCGTGGTGCCCATCTTCACGAGGCTCCAGGAGCGCAGGATGTATTCTTGAATCGCGGCGCGGATCCACCACATGGCGTAGGTGGCGAGCCTGAAGCCCTTGTCCGGCTCGAAGCGCTTGACGGCCTGCATGAGGCCGACATTGCCTTCGGAGATGACTTCGGAAATCGGCAAGCCATAGCCGCGATAGCCCATGGCGATCTTGGCCACGAGACGCAGATGGCTCGTCACCATGCGGTGCGCGGCCGCCTTGTCCTGATGCTCGCGCCAACGTTTGGCGAGCATGTACTCTTCCTGTGGCTCGAGCATGGGAAACTTGCGGATCTCGGCGAGATACCGGCTGAGACCGCCATCTGCGGCAATGGTAGGTAATGCTGCTGCGTCCATGGTTTATTCCCCTCGGACCGGACCGGACGAACTCCCCGGGGGTCCGACCTGCTGTGGCGCGGAAGCCGCCTCCGGCTCCGGTACGCCACATTACCAACGATAACGCATTTAGGGTGCCCTTGGGTCCAAAATAAGGGGGCCCTCGCAAAATTTTTATAATCGTTCCAATTTCCCGACCAGAGTACGGAAATCTGCTGGGTCGGGGCTCTTGAAACGGAGCGCCCGGCCGGTCAGGGGATGCTCGAAGCCGAGCTCGGCGGCGTGGAGGGCTTGCCGGCCGAGTGCCTTGGCGGCGGCCTGGGCGGAGGGCGGGCGGCTCCCTTTCCCCCCGTAAAGGGGGTCGCCAAAGACGCTGTGGCCGAGGCTCGCCAGATGAACGCGGATTTGGTGGGTGCGCCCGGTCTCCAGGCGGCATTCGAGCAGACTTGCGACGGGCGGGGTTCCGAAGCGGGCGAGGGTGTGGAAATGGGTCACCGCCGGCTTGCCGCCACGGCTCACGACGGCGAATTTCTTGCGGTTGACCGGGCTTCGGCCGAGCGGCGCCGCGATCGTGCCATTAGCGGGCAGGGGCGCCCCCCAGACCACCGCGCGATAGACCCGGTGCAGGCGCCCATCGCGGCCATGGCTTGCGAATTGGTCGGCGAGCGAGCGGTGCGCGAGGTCGGTCTTGGCCACGACCAGGACACCGCTCGTCTCCTTGTCGAGGCGATGGACGATGCCTGGCCGCTCGACACCGCCGATGCCCGACAGGCTCCGCCCACAATGGGCGAGGAGCGCGTTGACCAGCGTGCCGCCGGGATGCCCGGGCGCGGGATGAACGACGAGGCCCGCCGGTTTGTCGATCACGATGAGCTGGTCATCCTCGAACAGAATGACGAGCGGCAGGTCCTCCGGCACTGCGGTCGCGGGGACAGGGGGCGGAAAGGTGACCTGAAGGCGCTCGCCCGCTTTGACCCGCTCCGAGGGGTCGCCTATCGTGCCCGCGCGGCCGGCGACCGCGCCGGCCTCGATCAGCGCCCGGACGCGGGTTCGGCTCACGGCGCGGCCGGCTTCGCCCAGCGCCGCGGTGAGGGCGACGTCGAGGCGCTGGCCGCCCTGGGCGGGGCCGAGAACGAGCTCCACGATATCTGGCGAAGAAGAGGCATCCGGACTCATGGCCGAACAGGTGGCCCAAGATCACCGCAGACTCAAGCTCGTCGTGATCGGGCTCGGCCTCGCCCTGGTCGTGGGCTTCTTTGCTCTGATCCTTGGCGCGGCGTGGAAATTCCGGCACAAGGCGCCGGCGGCCACGGCGCCGGCCTCGCTCTCGGTTTCTCTCCCCGCCGACACCCGGATCACGTCGACTGCACTCACGGCGACCGAGCTGGCGCTGACCACCGAAGGCCCCGCGGGCCGGCAGGTCTTCGTCGTCGACCGCAGGACGGGCAAGCTGCGCCAGATCTTCACGGTCGGTCCATGAGAGTCGCCCTAAGGTTGCCCAAGGCAGCCCGAACGGTGATCGTGACCGACGCGCAAGCCGCCTGGCCGAACGAGGCCTGCGGTCTCCTGATCGGCCAACGGACAGCGGCCGGAGACACTCAAATCATTGAAGCCGTCCCAAGCGCGAATTGCGCGCCCGAAGAGGCGCGCGCCAAGGCGTTCGAGATCGACCCGGCGCTGCTGCTCAGGCTCCATCGGGAGCTGCGCGGCAGCGACCGCGAGATCGTCGGCCATTATCACTCACACCCGAACGGCCGCGCCGAGCTTTCGGCGCGGGATCGCGCGGAGGCCTGGACTCCGGGCTTCGTCTGGCTGGTCGTAGCCCTGCAGGCGGGCGAGGTCACCGACTGGGCGGCTTTCCTGCACCGGTCGGGCGACGACTTTCCCTTGCTTGATCTCGTGGACGGCGAAGGCTAGAACCTCTCCCTCTCGCCGCTGCTCCCATCGTCTAGTGGCCCAGGACGTCGCCCTCTCACGGCGAAAACACCGGTTCGAACCCGGTTGGGAGCGCCATTAAGAATCCCGAAAGCCTTTTACAGACAGATAGTTAGCTCGCCCAGGCGGTCCCTCAAGGGTACAAACCTGGGTACAAGCATGGCCATTTCCGTCTGTATCGCGTCGGGTCTCACGATGGTTGCCGAGTACATTCAACAGGTTCCTTCAGGGCTCTGTTACTACCGCCGCTCGATCCCTACGGATGTTCGCCACCACTACAAGCGAACACAGACGTGTGTCCGTCGCTCTCTCGGCACTCATGACAAGGCAGTCGCAATCCACAAGGCCACTGCAATGAACCGCGATCAGGAACGTATCTGGTCCGTCATGCGGGCTAAGGACGCCAGCCCCCACACTGTCACGATAGAAGGCAAAGCGATCTTGGATCGTCATGGTGTTGCGCCCGCTTCAGCGGACCAATACCGGCGTACTGAGATCGGCAACGGTGATCACGATGTCCTGTTCGTCCCCAACGAGTTTGAGAGCTACCTGGACGAAAAGTACATCAGTGTTCCGTTCGACCGATGGGAGCGCAAAGACCGCGAAGCCTTTGAGCTATGGACAGGTGAGAAGCCGTGGGAACCGGAAAAGCTCACACGCGAGTTCCTTCTGTCCGAGGCGGTAGAGCAGTACATGGACTACACATGGCGTCCGGAAAATAGGAAGGGCCGTCAGCGTCCGCGCCTCGCGTTGCGCTACGTCGTTGAGGTCTGTGGTGACAAGCTGCTTTCTCAGTACACACGATCTGATGCCAACAAGGTCCGCGACTATCTCTTGAACAAGCCCGCCAGAGGGAAGAAGGGCCGTCCGCTCAAGACGGACGCCGTTGCTCGGCTACTGACGCCGATAAGGTCAACCTTCACGCACATGATCAAAGAGCATGGCCTGAAGATCGAGAACCACTTTAAGGGGGTTCTGATCAAGGACCGTGGCAAAGACGCCGAAGAACGTCCGCCCTTCGCAGAGGACGAACTGAAGCGGCTCGTTCCGCTCTGTCAGGAAATGGACGACGAACGCCGTCATCTCATTGGCGTTCTCATGGACACCGGTTGCCGCCTCGCGGACGCTTCCACGCTCATGTGGCGCGATGTCCACTTGGACGCACCAGTTCCGTATATTGCGATCCGCCTCAACGATGCCCGCAAAGACCCTCTCAAGTCTAAGGCGACAATCCGCGACGTTCCGCTAGTTGGGATGGCGCTATGGGCAATCAAGCGTCGCCGCGAACAGTGCCCGAAGGACGCTAAATACGTCTTCCCGACCTACGCCCAGGATGATGTGAACAAAAGTGACTCAGCGTCCGGCGCCTTGAACAAGTGGGTTCAGAAAGCCTTGAACACGGACAAGGTGCTCTACTGCTTCCGTCACGCAATGAAGGATCGCATCCAGAACACAGGCGCTCCGGAGTACATCTACAGGCACGTCCAAGGCTGGACCGATGGTGTCGGCTCAGCGGCGGGCTATGGGAAAGGACCATCGCTGAATACGCTGCACGAGTGGATGAGCAAGGTCGTCCTGGCGATGGGGGAAACGAAACTTCTTCTCTAATTACCTTCTCTTACGATAGGAGGGGCTTCCGGGGGGGTGAATATTTAAATTCCTAGGATAGGCTTTGAAGTCTCCTAAACACCTCTATAACCTCGGGGAATCATCCGTTACGGTTGCGTGACCGCCTTGTCCGACCGGCCAAAGAGGGACGAACGGGTAACTTGGAGCAAATGTTAGATCTCTAATCGAGCTGAAAGTTGCGGTTCGTCGAGAAAGGGGGGCAGATGACCGGCTACACGCCCTACCATAGCCAATATCTGGCACACCGGATCACCCTCGAAGGCGTAAGTGAGGACGCACTCGCGAAGTCACTTTCGACCGCCCGCGTTGATTTGAATCCACATCAGGTTGACGCAGCGCTGTTCGCCTTGCAGCCGCCGATCCCGCGCGGCGCTATCCTTGCGGATGAGGTTGGCCTTGGGAAAACGATTGAGGCGGGTCTTGTCATCGCGCAGCGATGGGCGGAAGGCCATCGTCGGATTCTCCTGATTGTTCCGGCATCGCTCCGCAAGCAGTGGACCCAAGAGCTTTTCGAGAAGTTCGGCATCCCGACCGTCATTCTCGAATCCAAAAGTTACCGGGAGCGGCAAAAACAAGGAAATGTCCGTCCCTTTGAGGTCGCCAACCACGTGGTTGTCACCTCCTACGAGTTTGGCGCGCTGAAGGCGGACGATCTTCGCAAGACAAGCTGGAACCTCGTGATTTTTGACGAGGCGCACCGTTTACGGAACGTCTATCGCAAGGGTGCGTCGAAACGCGCGAAGGCTCTTCGCGATGCCTTGACCGGGACCTTCAAGCTCCTTCTCACTGCAACGCCGCTGCAAAACTCGCTCATGGAGCTTTTCGGCCTTGTCTCGGTCGTTGACGATAAGCTTTTCGGAGATGAGGTGAGCTTTAAGGCCAAATATGGCAACAAGCCCAATTCGGCCGACCTTCTAATTCTTCGCGATAGGCTGAAACCAATATGCCGCCGGACCTTGCGCAAGGATGTGCAGGAGGCCGGGCATATCAATTACACCAAGCGGATCCCCGCCACCTTCAAGTTTGAACCCCACGATAACGAAGTCAAACTTTACGAGAACCTATCAGGTTATTTGCGTCGCAAGGATACGATTGCGTTCGGCGAAAAGCCCAATCAGCTTGTCACGCTCGTCGTTCGAAAAATTCTTGGCTCATCGACATTCGCTGTTGCGCAAACACTCGAATCCATCATTAAGCGCCTCAAGGAAGCAGAGCGTCCGAATATTGAGGACCTGTCCGACCTCGACGACGCAAATGAGATTGCCGAGGAATGGACAAACGGCGATGACGATGCGGAAGCCGAAGAGACTGGCATTGATCCGGTCAAGATCAAGGCCGAGATTGCTGAACTAGAGGGCTATCTGGCGCTCGCTCGCAGTATCAGTGTCAATGCCAAGGGCGAGAAGCTAATTGGTGTTTTAGATGAGGTTCTGGGCCGGATCGCTGGCCTTGGCGGCAAACGCAAGGCCGTGATTTTCACCGAATCTGTCCGCACGCAAAAATATCTTGCGGAGCTCCTTTCTGCGAAGGGATACACGGGGCAAATCGCCCTCTTGAATGGACAGAACAACGATCCTGAAAGCCAAGCGATCTACGCGGCTTGGAAAAAGCGTCACGAAGGCACCGACGCGATATCCGGCTCGAAGACAGCGGACATGAAGGCCGCGATTGTTGAAGCCTTCCGAGAAAGCAAGACTATACTCATCGCGACGGAATCGGGAGCGGAAGGCATCAACCTTCAGTTCTGCTCACTTGTAATGAATTTTGACCTGCCTTGGAATCCGCAACGTGTCGAACAGCGCATTGGCCGTTGCCATCGTTACGGCCAGGTCATTGACGTGCTTGTTGTCAACTTTCTGAATCTCAAGAACCGGGCCGAAGAGCGCGTGTTTGAGCTTCTGGATCAGAAGTTCAAACTATTTGACGGGGTATTTGGGGCGAGTGATGAGGTCTTAGGTGCCATCGAAAACGGCACTGACTTCGAGCGACGCGTTTTTGAGATCCATCAGTCCGCGCGCAACAAAGACGAAATCGACGCCGCGTTCGATCGTCTGCAAATTGACCTCGAAGAGCAAATCAAGGCCGACGTTATCGATGCGCGCGGCAAGCTCATGGGGTTTTTCGATCAGGATGTAGTGCGAATCCTGAAGACGCGCAAAGAGGCGATTGACCGGGTGATGGGTGAGTTTGAGGAGCGCCTCATCACGATCGCCCGTGCCGAATTGCCCAATGTGGCCTTCTCGAAGCACACCGACGGCAGTCCGGTTTTCGTTCACGACGGTGAAACTTGGACGACGGGATGGCCGCTCGCCGATGAGTTAAATTGGAAGTTCTTTCGGCTCGCCGACGGCAATCTTGCTTCTGTGCTCACCGAGAAGGCGAAGACTCGAACGCTTCCGCTTGCAAAACTTTCATTCGACTATTCCGCCTATAAGAATGGTGTCTTGGCCAATGTTCAGCGACACATAGGCCGGTCGGGATGGATGCGAGTTTCGCGCTTGGCCATTCGGACAGCAAATCAGACCGCTGAGTATCTGGTCACTTCTGTCGTTACAGATGACGGCGAGGTCTTCGACGAAGAGGCGGCTGACCGGCTATTTCTCGTGCCCGCTACAGAGTCGACGGAGTTGGGGCTGACGCCACCGACAGAAGCTATGGACGCCGTTGAGGCGGTCGCACATAAGCGTCGTCTTGATGATGCGGATCGAGCCAATGCAGAATTTCTTGAGAAAGAAACGCAGAAACTCGACAGCTACGCCGACGATTTGGAACGGGCAACCGACGCGGAGATCAAGGCGCTAGAGGATGAGGTCAAGGCCAAGCGCAAAGAGATGCGCCTCACGCCGAGCTGGTCCGTAGCGGAGAAGGTTGAGATGCAACGGGCTATCAAGAAGCTCGAAGGTCAGCGCGATGACCTGATGCTGTCGAAGTTTCAACGCAAGAAAGAAATCCGAAGAGAAGTCGAAGACATTCTCGACCGCATTCAGGCGGACCTCAACCTCAAGCCGCAGCAGACGCCAGTCTTCACCATCCGGTGGGAGCTTCGCGGGTGAGTTTGGGCGGATGCTGCGATGGGGTCTGAATTTGGTATTTTCCCCGTCGCGGTCAATGTTTATCTCGGGGGGTATGATGGTGCCGCGAGCGATGTCTTCCCCTTTCGTCACCGCTCCGGTTGGCTCCGGGTGTCCGAAGCGCGAATGGTGATGCCCTTCGGCACATGGCGGCGTCCGCTTGTGGGCGCGATCAGCGATCAGGGCGAAGTCTTTTCGCCCCGGCTTGCCTTGTTGCTTCTCGAATCGCCCATGTCGCTTCCGAAGGATGCCGAATGCGATGCGCCCGATTTGCTCGACGAAGTAATGGACCGCCTTTATTGGGATTTTCTGGGTAGCATGGATCTTGAAAACCTTCAGTATCTTGAGGAGGAACAAGGGCGCAGCGACGAGAGGATTGGCGCCTTGGAGCGCCAATGCGCGACTATAGAAGCCGAATTGTGGGCACAGGTCCGCGCCTTGCGGATGGAACGGCGTCAAAACAGCCTTCCCGCTTCGCGACGGGACTGGATCAACGCGCGATTGGAGCGCCTTCTTGAGCTTCCCGATAAGCTGGCTCTCGGTATGCGGCAGCACACTGCCGGGATACGCCGGGAAACGGAAGCGCTTGAAAGGGCCGTGCTATCCTCTCTGACGGATAAAGGTGAAATCGAGTCATTGTTCACGCTTCACTGGACGGCGCGTTCGCACCGACGCGGCATGGCGATCCGACTCCCTGTCTTTCAAGAAGAGCCTTACAGCGCCGACGCATGGCGCAATCGAGAGGAATCGCGTAATCGGGATGAATCGACTGCGGTTCTGAGCGATGAGGAGTTTTGGGCGATTCGGTATGCGGGGCGGGAGTGACGATGGGCGGGAACGGCGGAACGCGGCTTGAACTGACCTGGATCGGCAAGAACGACCGGCCGCGCCTTGAGCCGCGCATTCTAATTGAAGAGCCTGAAAAGAGCTATCACGCTGCGGCGAAGCGCGAGGGCGACATTTTCGACAATTTGCTAATTCAGGGTGACAACCTGTTGGCGCTCAAGGCGCTGGAAGCAAATTACGCGGGCAAGGTCAAATGTGTCTTCATCGACCCGCCCTACAACACCGGTAGCGCGTTCGAACATTACGACGATGGTGTCGAGCATTCGTTGTGGCTGTCATTGATGCGTGACCGTTTGGAGATTCTTGTCAAGCTTCTTTCTGACGATGGATCGCTCTGGGTATCAATCGACGATAACGAGGCCCACTATCTCAAGGTTCTGCTCGATGAGGTATTTGGCCGATCCAGCTTCGTTGCCACCAATGTGTGGCAGAAACGCTATTCACGAGAGAACCGCGAAGCGATTGGCGATGCGCACGACTACGTAATTGTGTACGCAAGGAATCCTGAGCGTTTTAAGGCTGTCCGCAATCTTCTGCCACTCGGTGAGAAGCAAAAGGGGGTCTATCGCAATCCCGACAATGACCCCCGTGGTCCTTGGCAAAGCGTTTCGTTGCTTGCCCAAGGTTATCGACCCAATCAGATGTACGAGATCGTGGCTCCAAACGGTAACGTTCATATGCCTCCGTCTGGGACGTGCTGGAAGGTCATACAGTCGGAGTATCAAAAGCTTGTCAACGATAAGCGCGTTTACTTCGGTAAGGACGGCAATGGTGTTCCCCGCCGTAAGGAGTTCCTTGAGAAAGCAAAAGGACTCGTTCCTTGGACGTGGTGGCCTCATGAGGAAGTTGGTCACAACGATGAAGCCAAGCGGGAAATCCATGCGCTCTTCGGTAAGGACAATGTGTTCGATACGCCGAAACCCGAAAGGCTTCTGAATCGGGTCATCGAGATCGCAACCAGTCCCGGCGATCTTGTTCTCGACTCTTTCGCAGGTTCCGGCACGGCCGGTGCCGTCGCCCACAAAATGGGACGGCGCTGGATCATGATCGAATTGGGCGATCATGCTGTCACGCACATCATCCCGCGCCTCCAGAAGGTAATCGACGGCAAAGATAAGGGTGGCGTGACCGAAGTCACCGGCTGTGAGGGCGGTGGTGGCTTTCGCTTTTATCGCCTCGCGCCGTCGCTTCTCGAAAAGGACAAATGGGGAAATTGGATCATCGCCAAGACCTATAACGCCGCCATGCTCGCCGAAGCCATGTGCCGCCATATGGGTTTCACTTATGCGCCTTCGCAGGACGCGGTGGAATATTGGCAACACGGCCATTCCTCCGAACGCGACTTCATTTTTGTCACCACGGCGAGCCTCACACACAAGCAGCTTGAGGCGATTTCGCACGACGTCGGGCCGGACCGGACGTTGCTCATCTGCTGCAAGGCATTCAATGCTCGGGCGAGCGACTTCGACAATTTGACGGTCAAAAAAATTCCCCAAGCGATCCTTAACCGCTGCGAATGGGGACGCGATGATTACAGCCTTGAAATTGCCGATCTGCCGCCGCGAGAGCCGGATAGTGCCAATGGAAATGGGAACGGAAATAGCGCCGCCTCTAGCAATGGGTCCGCCCCCAAGACCCGCAAGCGAGGGCAGCGGAAGGTACCGGACAATGAGCCCGCCCTTTTCAATGACGATGAGGCGTGAGCCATGTCCGAAGCCGCTTCAGATCGCCTCATTCGCCAGATTGCCGCCCGCCTATCACTTAGGCCGCCGCAGACACGCTCGCTCGAAATTCTGGCTGGCGTATTATGCCGAATCGACCTCCCTACCGCCGATCTTGCTGCCGCGCTGCAAGTAGTGCAGTCCATGGCTGAGGGCAATCTTCGGAGCGTGGCGGATTTCGAGCGCGATTTCCCTTCGCTCTGCTTTGCACTCGCGACGGGCGTGGGCAAGACCCGGCTCATGGGCGCATTCATCGCCTATCTCTATCTCGCGCGCCAGAACGGTTCCGAGCAACCCTTCTCGAAAAACTTCTTTGTGCTCGCTCCCAACACGACGATCTATAATAAGTTGCTTGAGGATTTTAAGCCCGGAACGCCCAAGTATGTCTTCAAGGGCATTTCCGAATTCGCGCAAAACCCGCCCGTGCTCGTCACCGGTGAGAATTGGGACCAAGGGCGCGGGCTTCGACGCCACGGTGAATTGTTCGACGCCGATGTGGTCATCAACGTTTTCAACGTCGACAAGATTAACAGGGATGTCGGCCGTATTCGCGGTGCGCACGACGTGATCGGCGAAGAGGGTTACTACAACTATCTCGCAAGCCTTCCCGACCTCGTGTTCCTGATGGATGAGGCGCACCGATACCGAGCGAAAGCGGGTTTCAACGCCATCGCCGATCTGAAGCCTATGCTGGGGCTGGAGTTGACAGCGACGCCCAAGACCGTTGGCGCGAGGCCAGTCGATTTCAAGAACGTGGTCTACCGCTATGACCTCGGCGACGCGATGGCCGATGGCTTTGTGAAGGAACCTGCCGTCGCCACCCGCAAGGATTTTGATCCGAAATCGGTCAATGAAGCCGAACTTGAGCGGATCAAGCTCGAAGACGGCATTCATGCGCATGAGAACGTAAAGCTGAAACTCAGAGACTATGCGGAGCGGACCGGCCGTCCGCTTATCCATCCCTTCATGCTTGTGGTCGCGCAAGACACATCACACGCAGAAGCCATAAGGCGTACGATCGAAGCTCAAGGTTTTTTTGGCGGACGCTATCAGGGTCGCGTCATCCGTGTGGATTCTGCCTTGCGCGGCGAGGAAAGCGATGAAGCGACAGCGCGCCTTGTTGCGCTCGAACAGGACGGATCGACAGAAATCGTCATCCACGTTAACAAGCTGAAAGAGGGTTGGGACGTCACCAATCTCTATACCATCGTGCCCTTGCGCGCGTCGGCATCCGACATCCTAACCGAACAGACGCTTGGACGAGGACTTCGTCTGCCTTATGGAGAACGGACGGGCGACGAGGCTGTCGATACACTGACTGTGATTGCTCATGACCGTTTCGATGAACTCATTAAGAGGGCCAAGGAGCCGGGCTCCATTGTCCTCAAGTCGGTGGAAATTGGTGGCGACGGCGAGGTGTGGCGCGACGGTAAAATCGAATTGTCGTCGCCTACGATTGTTGAACAGGTTATCGGCGGCGCAGGAGGGTTCGGCGAAGGGCCGCAAGCGGTGTTCCAAAGCGAAGAGGCCAAGACGGTCGCGCATGTGACCTATCAGGTCATTCGCCAGATGGAGCGCGAATTGCCCAATCTCGATCAACTTCGTACGCCGGAAGTGCAAGAGAAGATCGCGCGGCGGGTCGAAGAGCTGACGAGGCCGATGCAAGGCACACTTGAAGGTATCCTTCAGAAGCCGGATGTCTCCAAAATCGTTGGCGCGGTGGCCGTCAATATCGCCAATCACCTGATCGAGATTCCTGAAATCGTCGTGCTCCCGACAGGCGACGTGACCTTTTCCTTCGCAGATTTCGATCTCGTCGATCTCGACACCATTGCGCCTCAGCCGCTCTCCGATGAAATCATGGTGCACAATTTGCGCACCGGCGCACGACAGATTATCGCTCGAAACATGGCCGTGGTTCGTGAGGACCGGCTAGAGGATTATCTTATCATCCACCTGCTCGACTACGATCAAGTGGATTACGACGCTAATTCCGACCTTCTCTATAAGATAGCCGGGCAGTTGGTAACTCACCTGCGCTCCTACCTGTCGTCTGATGAGGACGTCGAAAGCGTGCTCTTGCATCAGGGAAAGAATCTCGCGCAGTTCCTTTTCCGGCAGATGATGGCAGATGGCCACTATGTCGAGACCCCGACAAAAT
>Ga0081455_10004309_pt1 | contig 16020 bp, 16 predicted proteins | sample TabmetS3T2R1_FD_70207 | JGI IMG/M metagenome (GOLD analysis project Ga0081455, IMG submission 70207) | Tabebuia heterophylla rhizosphere microbial communities from the University of Puerto Rico - S3T2R1 | ecosystem: Host-associated > Plants > Roots > Rhizosphere ... | reverse complement strand
GGGGGCTGCCGATGCAGAGCATGGCCACGTCCCCCCGGAGGCGCCGCCAAACGTCGAGGGAGGCCCGGCTGGCAAGTCGCTGGTCGACCTGCTGCTCGCTGGCGAGATCGACGGCATGGTCAACTTCATGCAAAAATTGTACGTCTGTGCAGTAAAGCGAGAACGACGCATGGTTTTGTGCGTGCACGAAGCCTTGTCTTTTCGCCGCTCACCCACCCGCAACGTTCCTCAAGGGAAAGGCGTCTGGTCGCGACTTTCCATAAGTTGACCATGCCCACCGGCTGGCAGGACTCGCAACAAGTGCACGAAACCCCCATACATATATTGACACGCCAGGGGCTCTTGGAGTTGTGGTGTAGCGCGGCCAGGGCTACAATGGCGTTTACAACCCTATCTTTGGTCGGTAGCAAGCATCGCATAGCTCGAACGGGGAAAGACACCAGCAAGCATCGCACAGCTCGAACGAGGGAGCGACACCATGCCAGATACACCAATGGTTGCGGAACAGCCCGACCAGGATCGGGTCGAGGAATACGACGCGATCGTCATTGGCGCCGGGATTTCCGGGATATTCATGCTCTACCGCCTGCGCGAGTTGGGCATGACCACGCGGGTATTCGAGGCCGGCACCAATGTCGGCGGCACCTGGTACTGGAACCGCTATCCTGGCGCCCGCTTCGATTCCGAAAGCTGGACCTATGGCTATTCGTTTTCCAAGGAGTTGATGCAGGAATGGGACTGGAAGGAGCATTTCTCCCCCCAACCTGACACGCTGGCATACCTGAACTACGTCGCCGACAAGTTCGACCTGCGCCGGGACATGCAGTTCCGCAGCACGGTGCAGGCCGCGCAGTGGGATGACGCGGCGACCCAATGGACCGTGACGCTGGAAGACGGTCAACAGGCACGCGCGCAGTTCCTGTTGACCGCCATCGGCATCCTCTCCGCCCCCACCCTGCCGGCGATTCCCGGCCTCGACAGCTTCAAGGGCCCGGCCTACCACACGGCACGCTGGCCGCACACGCCGGTGGATTTCACGGGCAAGCGCGTCGGTATCATCGGCACCGGCGCTACCGCCATCCAGGCGATCCCGGAAATCGCCAAGCAGGCGCAGCAGCTCACCGTCTTCCAGCGCCGGCCGAACTGGGCCGCGCCGCTGCACAATGCCCCGATCGGCAAGGCGGAGATGGAGGAGATCAAGTCCCGCTACGAGGACATCTACGCCCACTGCGCCAAGACGCCGAGCTGGTTTATCCACGAGGCCGACCCCCGCACGACCCTGAGCGTGCCGCCGGAGGAGCGGGAGGCGTTCTGGGAACAACTGTATGCGGCCCCGGGCTTCGGCATCTGGATGGGCAATTTCCGCGATATCATGACCGATGAGCAGGCCAACGCCGCGATCAGCGCGTTCATCGCGAAGAAGATTCGCCAGCGCGTGACCGACCCGAAGGTGGCAGAGAAGCTGATCCCGCAAGACCACGGTTTCGGCTCCCGCCGGGTGCCGTTGGAGAGCGGCTATTTCGAGGCCTATAACCGAGACAACGTCTTGCTCGTCGATACTATTAATGACGAGCCGATCGAGCGCATCACGCCGAACGGCATCAAGACGAGCAAGAAGGAATACACATTCGATTTCCTGATTTACGCCACCGGCTTTGACGGCGTGACCGGCGCGTTCGACCGCATCGACATTCGTGGTTCGCATGGCGTGCGGCTGAAGGAGGTCTGGGCAGACGGGCCGCGCACCTATCTCGGCATGCTCGCCGAAGACTTCCCCAACATGATGATGGTGCTGGGCCCACATACCGCGCGCGGCAACATCCCGCAGGTGGTCGAACACAGCGTGGAATGGCAGACCGGCGTGCTGCGGTTCATGCGGGAACACAACTACACACGGATTGAAACCCGGCCTGAGCACGTGGCGGAGTGGACCGAGACGGTGATCAAGGCGGCCGAGCCGCTACTCTCGAGCAAGGTGGATTCCTGGCAGACCGGCGTCAACCGCAACGTGGAGGGCCGCCACGTGCGCCGCGTGCTGGGCTATAACGGCCACGGCATCCATTTTCGCCAGAAGGCAGCAGAAGTGGCCGCGCATGGCTACCAGGAGTTTCGGTTTGGGTAGCAGGCTGGCGGGTTTTCTCAGATGCCAGCGGATGGAGTGGTACAATGCCACGTTATGGATCTTATTGCACCGACTCTTTCCTCGATCTGGTGAAAGAGCATCGTCCAACCATCATGGCAAAACCGGACATCGTGGTGCGAGCTGCTAGCACCATCGGCGGCCCATCGGTCTACCACGCAATCCGGGGGAATGTGGTTTGGACGACTCATCTGAACCATGAGCAACACCTTTGCGACACCTTCGCGCAGCGATTGAGCACGCTGCGCCCGTATCCCCGCCATGGGCCTCATGGCGGGGCCTGGGGGGAGGCCACGCCAGCTTACACTTGGTCGCGGTCCAACACGCGAAAGCCGACTTTCAGCGTCACTTGATACTCCGAAATGGCACCATTTTCCAGCAGCCCCCGCAGTTCCGTGACCTCAAACCAGCCTAAGCCCCGCAGTGTCTCCCCGGCCCGTGCAACGGCATTTTTGGTGGCTTCGGCATAACTGACGGGTGAGGTTCCTACCAGTTCAACAAGCTTATACGTCCGTGGATCCTGATCGGCCATACAGGTCTCCCTCGCTGGCGTGGGGCCGTCATTACACCCCCACGCGGTCCGGAATGACAATGACCCTCGGGCAGTGCCTGACTGCGGAGGGTAGCGATGATTCCCGCTGACTCCTCCAGCAAGCTTTGTGCCACGGTACCCCCGTACCCGTGAAGCGGTAGAACCAGCGCGCAGCACGTGGAAGGCGGCGAGGAGCACGGTGCGCGGGCCGCCATCCCGTCGTGACACGGTCTCTCTCACTTTGAGACGGTCGGCCCTCTGGCACAGGCGACGCACCACTGCTCGCAGTCCCAGGACGCCCACACAGCCTCCTCTTCGCGGAGAGACCGTAGGTCTATGCACCGGCGGCCACGCCAAAGGTGACGGCCATCGCGGCGGTGGACAGGCATCGGGGGCGCATGGTAAGGTGGGGACCCCTGCACCGCACGCGCCAGCGAGCAGGAACGTGGCCATGCCGTGTCGGTCATCTGTGAATACGCTCTGAGGAGGCTCTGATGCAGCAGCAGGTGGAAGTCTTCTTTCATTCCCAGCAGCCCTATACGTCTGTCCAGGAGGCGGACCTGGCCCAGTACCCCTCCGGGCGGCTCGACTTTCCCAACCGGTATTTCGATCCCGTGCAGGCACATGCGTTGTATAACCAGTATCACGAGCAGTATGCCTGGGCGGATGAGGTCGGCCTCGACGGGATCATGACCAATGAGCACCATGCGGCCTACTGGAATATGAAGCCCTCCGCGAATCTGGACGCTGCCGTCATCAGCAAAGTCACGCGCAAAGCCCGCATTGCTATTCTGGGCAATATCTTGCCGATCAGTGACCCGGTGCGGATGGCGGAAGAACTGGCGATGCTGGACTGCTACTCGGGGGGACGGCTCATCTCAGGCTTTGTCCGTGGGGGGGCCGTGGAGACCTTGCACGCGGGTCTCGATCCCACCGAGAACCGTGCGCGGTTTGAAGAGGCCCACGACCTGATCCTCCAGTGCTGGACGACCCCGGGCCCGTTCCGCTGGGAGGGCCGGTATTACCCGCACCGGGTGGTCAATCCCTGGGTGTTGCCGATGCAAAAACCGCACCCGCCCATCTGGTTCCCCGGCGGCAGTAGCCCAGAAAGTGTGGTCTGGGCGGCGCGCCACCGCTACACCTATATCAACCTGGGCGCGCTGATGGATCTCACCCGCGAGTTAAAGCAGGTGTATATCGACACGGCGCAGGCGGCGGGGTTCACCCCAGGCCCCGAGCACTTTGGCTATCAAGTCCGGGCCCTGGTGGCCGATACCGACGCGCAAGCCCAGGCGCTTGGGCGGGGCTTCTTGTGGAATGCGCACCACCGGATGCGAGGTCCCAGTGAGCACAACGACCCGCCCGGCTACCAGTCGCGGGTGGCCAGCGCCTTGCACCAGCGGCGGGCGGGCGGACCGGGGCAGCAGATGACCTATGAGGACCTGCAAGAGGTCGGGGCCATTGTGGTCGGGAGTCCTGCCACCGTCATTCGGAAGTTGACCAGGACCATCGAGCAACTGAGCCCAGGCTATCTCATCCTCATCGGGAGCGATGGGAATATCCCGCATCAAGCGGTGATGCGCTCCATTGCGCTCTTGGGACAGGCGGTGATTCCCGCCTTGCATGAGATAGTGCTCCACCCCTATGCGGCGCTACCGGTGGGGGCGCACACGCGCCGCCATGATTGAGGGGCTATCCGGAAACGGTCGTGTTCTAGATGTGGAGATGGACTGAGATTGATGGCACACTGCGCTTGGTCTTCACAGCGTGCAGAAGCAAGGAGTGGCTCATGACGTTCGTCGCAGTCCAGTGTCCACATTGTCAGAGTGAGCAGAGAGTCAAATGCGGGAACACAGGCTGTGGCACCCAGCGCTACCTGTGCCAAAACACCGCATGCGCCACGGGGAGTTTTCTCCTCGACTACAGAGACCTCGGACGGCTACCCGAGGTGAAACACCAGATCATTGATATGAGTCTCAACGCCAGTGGCGTGCGCGATACGGCGCGGGTGCTGCAGATCAGTCCAGACACCGTGCGACGGGAACTCAGGAAGAAAGAAGCAGCGCTGGAGTCAGTGCACACGGCATTCCTGCGCACCCACAACCCAGACGAGATGACGGTAGCCATCGAGCGGGCTGGGGAGGAAGCCGAGATCGACGAGATGTGGTCGTTTGTCGGCAACAAAGGCAACCCGCGCTGGTTGTGGCATGCGATCGATCATCACACAGGGGCCGTCTTGGCATATGTCTTTGGGCGCCGCAAAGACGACGTCTTTTTGCAGCGCAAAGCCTTGCGCGAGGCCTTCGGACTCACCCGTTTTTATACCGATCATTGGGGTGCGTACACCCGACATCTGGACCCTGACGTGCCTAGCCCAGGTAAGCGAAACACCCAGAAGATCGAACGCAAGCACCTGACGTTACGGACACGGATGAAACGTTTGGTCCGGAAGACGATTTGATAATCATCTAGAAGGCTCCTCAAGCAAGCGTTACCGTGAGGTTGCATAGGTGATGAGCAACCGACGGTATTACCCAACTGAGGAGATAAGAGATGCCGTTCTACGGTGGAATTGATCTGCATGCCAACAACAGCGTGGTCGTCTTACTCAATGAGCAGGATCAGGTGATCTATCAACGACGCCTCGCTAATCATCTGCCTACGATTTTAGAGCCGTTAGCCCTTTATCAGGCAGACATCACCGGTGTGGTGGTGGAGTCCACCTACAACTGGTACTGGCTCGTCGATGGCTTGATGGAGGCCGGCTACCGGGTCCATCTTGCCAACCCAGCTGCGATACAGCAGTACAGGGGGCTAAAGTATACGGATGACCATTCCGATGCCCGATGGTTGGCACATTTGTTACGCCTAGGCGTATTACCTGAGGGGTACATCTACCCCAAGGCGGAGCGGGCGGTACGGGATGTCTTGCGCAAACGCGCCCACTTGGTGCGCCAGCAGACCGCGAATGTGCTCAGTCTGCAAAACCTCATCGTGCGGAATACGGGCGTACGCCTCAGTGCCAAGCGGATTCACGCGCTGACCGTGGAGGACCTCGAGCGTCTGCTTTCCGTGCCCGAGCACGTCCTGGCCGTTACCAGTAGTTTGGTCGTCGTGCACTGCTTGGCACAACAGATTAAAACCCTGGAAGAGATGGTGCAGAAGCGCCTGAAGCACACCGCCGCCTACGCCCAGCTGCAGACCGTCGCTGGCATCGGGCCAATTTTGGCGCAGACGATCGTGCTGGAAACCGGCCAGGTGGGCCGCTTCCCGAGCGTCGGCAACTACGCCTCCTACTGCCGGTGTGTGGGGAGCACGAAAATCAGTAACGGGAAGCGGAAAGGGCAAGGCAACGTCAACAATGGCAACCCATACCTGGAGTGGGCCTCTATGGAAGCGGCGCAGTTTGCGATCCGTTTCAGTCCGACGGTGCAGCGCTTTTACCAACGGAAACAGGTTAAGAGCCATCTGATGATCGCGCGGAAGGCGGTTGCCCACAAACTGGCCCGGGCGTGCTATTACATCATGCGTGACCTGGTCCCCTTTGATGTCCACAAGGCGTTTGGCTGAGGTGTGATCGCAAGGGGTGGAGGGAGAGACGGGTTGGAAAAATGGTTCACAACCAGGGATGTGATTCGTCCTCACCTCCACCCTGCATAGATGGCCTGCGACCGGATTGTGGAGTCTGGCGACGCCTCTGCCGTGAGCCATAGGAAAACGGGACCCATAAGGGAGCCATGGCATTTGTGAGCAGTCTATGATTGGACAGGGCAGGGAACTGACGGTTTTCTGGGGCACCGAGAGTGCCAGGGGCAGACGGCTGGCTCGGCAGCGAGACGTCAAGAGCCTTGATCCTGATGGGTGTTTGGTGCGGCGCCCACATGGCCGACACCACGCGTAAGAAAACAGGGATGCGTCTGCGGCCACACGTCGGGCGTGCATGTGCCAGGTGGAACGCAACGGAAAAAGTCGTCAAAAGTTGTGTCAGGGAGAAGTATTGTCTCTTGACAGAAGCCTTCTAATGGGTGTTTTCCAAATCGACGCAGATGCACGACATTGTCATTGGTTTGTTTGTCAACCGATATGCTTTTGGACTGCTGGTTGAAAGTAGCTATCTCCACATGGAGAACACTACCGAGACCAGCATTGACCATCGACAAACGCTGAGAAATTGAGCGACTGGATGTGTTGCGCACGTGAGGACAACAGACATGGAAAACAGGGGCTTGCTTTTTATCCCTGATATCAGTGGGTTTTCGCAGTTTGTGAATGCGGTCGAGCTCGAGCATAGTCGCTTCATCATCCAGCAATTATTAGAAGTGTTGATCAGGGCGAATGACTCGGGCCTGCAGATCTCGGAGATCGAAGGCGATGCCATTCTGTTTTACCAATTTGGCGAGCCGGTAGCATTGCGTGCGTTGTACACCCAGGTCGAAAAGATGTTTCGTGCGTTTCATCAATACCTGGTGGCCTATAATCATCTGAAAATCTGTCAGTGCAAAGCCTGTATATCTGCCGCTGCCCTGACGGTCAAAGTGATCACACACTATGGCGAATTCACGCCCCTAAGAGTCCAGCAATTCGAGAAGCTCATTGGCAAAGATGTGATTGTGGCCCACCAGTTATTGAAAAATGATATACCGCAACACGAATACTGGCTGGTTACCCACGATCTGCACCGGCAGCCTGCTGAGCTGACCCACTGGATGCAATGGCAGGAAAGTGCGAAGGAGACGGAAAGCGGTGACATTCGTTTTTCTTATACGCAATTAGGTCCATTAAAACATGATATTCCACCACCATCCATCCCCCAGGAGCTCGCGCAAAAAACGAAAATGCTGTCCGTTGCAAGGGACTATGAGGTCGATATCAAGACCTTGTGTTATACGGTGCTCCATTTGGAGTTTCGCCATCTCTGGCACGTGGGGATACAAACGATCGATGAAGTGGAACACTTTTTGCCGGGCATAGGCAGCCGCCACAGGTATGTCCTTGAGAATGGCAAAACGGCACTCATGTATATCAGCAGTTTTGTGTATGACCCTGAAGGAAAGACCATCTTCAGCGAAACGAATGCCAAGGATAAAAGTGCTCTGTGCTTTGTCGCAGAAAAAACCGGGGAGCATACCAGCAGGCTGACACTTGAACTCTATTTTCAGCCTCATATGCTCAGGCAGGTGTGGTTTCATCAATGGGGGAAAAAGAAAAAAGCGCAGGAATTCTGGCTCTCATTGGAGCGCCTTGATGCAGTAGTCAAAGATATGATTGTCCCTCTTGAGTTTTGAAGGATGCTCCCGTTCCCCGAAGTCTTGTCCGGTGTCTATCTCCAATGACAACGTACGTTGCGGTCAGACACAGCATGCATACCGGGATGACAGCGTATATGTCAATGTACGCAGCATAATGCGAGACCTCTCGCAAGCCCTCTTCCTGTCATGCGTCAGACTCTCATCGGCTGTCGTTCCTGCACATACCATGGCACTGCTTCGTGTGGTTTGGTGACACAAACTGTCTGCGGATGACAGCGCTCCTTTGGCAGACGTCTCTGCGACCAGTCTTCCCACATCAGCCACGTGCCAGCCTCCGCCACAGGTCTCCACGGCGGCTGGACCCGCGTGGTCGGCTCGACCGTTTCTGCCGGCCTTGCCGTCCCTAAGGCGATCCTCTCCCTCATGCCTGCGACGCAGGCGGCGCCAGCAGGAGGTCATGGACAGCGACGGGCCTTCTCTCGTACAGTAGGGGCCAGTATGTCTGCGGCCCCTGCACGCTTCCTGGATCGCTGAGACCGTGAGGACACGGCCCTGTGGCAACGTATCCTGAGGAGGACCGATGGCAACCTTCGGCTTGATGGACTATGACGCAGCCTCGCCCGAGGTGCGCGCGATCTATGACGACATCATGGCGACACGCCACACGGACTGGATCAACAACTTTTGGCAGGCGCTCGCGCATGACCCGGCACACCTCAAGCGGACGTGGGAGAGCCTTAAAGCGCTCATGGCGCCCGGCGCCCTCGATCCGCTGACCAAAGAACTCATGTATGTCGCCGTGAGTGTGACGAACGGTTGTGCCTACTGCATTGCCTCGCATACAGCGGCGGCGCAGAAGGCGGGGATGAGTGCTGCGATGTTCGCCGAACTGATGGCCGTTGTCGGCATGGCGAATACCACCAACCGCTTGGCGCATGGCTATCAGGTCCCCATCGATGACCGGTTCAGACCCCCAGCGCCCAAGGGAGGGAACGACAGCGAGCCCTCCGTGGCAACACGCGCGTCACGCACCCACCGTCGCCAACGGCAGCGGCCCGCCCGGGCGCGGGGCTGCACGGCCTCGCGCTGCCGCCTCCGTGAAGCGTGCCACCACCTCTGGCGCCACACCCCGGGCGGCAGGGCCATCCACGCGCAGACGGCGCCCCCGGTAAGCGCGCGTTCGCACGGGTGTGTCCACCCCACGCTGGAGTCCAGGGAACAGGCACGGTTGCCTGGCCATAGGCTAACCTGCCTCCACACGGTGCGTTGCCCATTTCGGTGTACGAAAGAGCCCTATCGAAGGGTGATTTGGTTTATACGGACGATGAAATGCAGACAACAAGGGGTATGGGAGGGCCCAAAACACTGTACGAAAGAGTAGGGTTGCTGTATGCCACCTCAGCAAGGTGTAACTTTCCGAATTTGGTGGCGTTGCTGATCAGCATTCAGTGGCGTACCATCCGTGTTGCGTAGTCTCCGGCCTTCAGGATCGCTGTTGCACCAACGCAATGAAGTCCGGTTCAATCGTATAGAGGCTTGCTATTATCGGCTCTGGATCGTCGAGATAGCCCTTTTCAGATAAAAAGCGATAGAAGAGCCGGAGGGCGGGCGGCCACTGCGTGTATTCGGGCAGTTTGACCATCACCTTCCGCATCAGCCAATCCAGGAAAAACTCTGCAATGGCATCAGGCCAGACGTCCTGCACATTGCCGGCATCGTATTGGTAGACGAACGTGAGGTAGGGCTCGAGGCAAAACGCGAACTGCTGGCTCAACGTCTCCGAGACCCCCTTGGCGAGGAGCCAGTGATGATAACGTTGACAGCAGAGCTCCTGCATCGCGAAAAAGTCCGCTTCCCAGTCGCCGTAGTCCTCGCCCGCGGCGATACGCGCCTCCAACTGCCGCAGGGCCTCAAGCAACACGGCATCATCACGATCCGGTGGGACGATCGCGTCGGAGAGGTGCAGTTGGCTCTCCGCAAACGGCGCGATGAGATACTCGACCTCCTTGCGCATGAACAGCGTCAGGGACCCTGGAGGCTGGATCTCGTCGGGAAACAAGTACGCCTTACGGGCGATCATGCGCTCAAAGAACGCGTCCGCTTCCTGCCGGTCCATCTGGAGGGTCGTCTCCATGGTGTCCACAATCGCCGTCCGTGCAGGCTTCTGCGACACGGGGGCGTTGGGCAGCGTGTAATTCCACAGTTGCATGCCGATATGCAAGGCGTCATTGGGGTCCTGGACCGTCCCCTGGTCGACATAGGCCAGAAGCGGCGCGGCAAATTCCAGGATGGCCTGGGTCATGGGGAGCGGACGAAACCCGGGTGGGGCGGCAGGGACGTCGCCCAACGAGAACCCGCCCAGCAACGACCGCAACGATGGTGCCGAGCGTTGCGCGTGACGCTGGTGGCGCTTTTTGGCTCGGGCTCGCGTTTTGTCCGCCCGTTTTTGCTCGCGTGACTTTTTTGGCATGCTGCGCCCTTTCGTCGCATGAGGGATGGTGTCCGGCTACGACGCGGAGGGCGCCTGGCGGACATAGGCATAGAGCGTTGGTTTGGAGATGCCCATCAGTGTACAGATATCCTTCACCGCGACCGTCTTCTCCTGATAGAGTTGCACTGCGAGCTGGCGTTTGTCCGCCGGGAGCGCCTTGGGGCGTCCGCCGAGGCGCCCACGGGCCCGGGCCACCCGCAGGCCCGCCTGGGTCCGCTCCTGGATCAGCTGTCGCTCAAACTCAGCGAGCGCCGCAAAGATGTGAAACGTCAATTTGCCGCTGGGCGTCGTGGTATCGAGGGCCTCGTGCAGACTGCGCAGGCCAATCCCTTCCTGTTCTAACCACGCGACCCAGGCGATCAAATCCTTCAGCGAGCGCCCGAGCCGGTCGAGCCGCCAGACCACCAGGGTATCCTCCCCCCGGAGGATCTCCTTGAGCTTCGCCAGCCCGGGTCGCTCCGCTACTGTGCCACTGACGCGGTCCACGATGATGCGCGTGCACCCCGCCTGCTGTAAGGCTTCCTGCTGGAGATCGAGGTGTTGATCCTGCGTCGAGACCCGAGCATAGCCCACGTACATGGCATTCTCCGTCCTACGCGGCACAAAACTCACGCGGCCTTCATGCTATCTTGACGTTGTTTTCCTACTGTGTTTCTTACCCGAGTTTTGGGCCCAAGGCAATGCCAAAATACCGAGCGGAACCCCGGCAAGAAAAGGACCGTTTTCTTGCCCCCTCGCGTTGATGAGGCACCATGCTCTCTGCTCACGATGTACCGTATACCCCTGTCATGGCGACACCGCTGAGTGCACTGACCGACCAGGAACGCGCGCAGGCTGTCGCGCGTTTCGAGATCCTACGCCCCTTCTTCCATGACTACGTCCCGCTGACCCAGATTGCGCGCCAGCAGCAGCTGCCTCTCCGGACGCTGACACGTTGGGTGCAGCGCTATCGGGCTGAAGGCTTGGCGGGTCTGGTGCGCAAGCGACGGCGCGACTCCGGGCACCATCGTCTCCACCCGACTCTCCAGCAGCTCATCGAAGGCCTGGCCCTCCAGACGCCACCGCTGAGCGTGCGTGCCATCCATCGTCACGTCAGCGCGCTGGCGTCTCAGCATGCCCTCAAGCCACCGAGCTATGGCCTCGTGTATGCCATTGTCCATCACCTGTCACCCGCGCTGATGACGTTGGCGCATCACGGCCCCAAAGCCTACGCTCAGGAGTTTGATTTGCTCTATCGACGTGAAGCTGATGGCCCGAATGTCCTCTGGCAAGCTGATCACTGTCTCCTCGATCTGCTCCTCGTGCGCGCGGGGCAGGTACCCGCGAAGCCCTGGCTGACGGTCGTCTTGGACGATTACAGTCGCGCCATGGCAGGCTATTTCCTCACGTTCGATGCCCCGTCAGCACTCAACACGGCGTTGGCCCTCCGGCAAGCCATCTGGCGCAAAGACGATCCCCGCTGGCAGGTCTGCGGCATCCCGCAGACCTTATACACCGATTGCGGGAGTGATTTCACCTCTCAGCATATCGCCCAAGTGAGTATCGATTTAAAAATCCGTCTGACCAACTCGATTCCTGGCCAGCCACGGGGCCGCGGGCGCATTGAGCGCTTCTTTCGGACTGTCCAGCAGATGCTCGTGTGCGACCTGCCGGGCTATGCACCCTCGCAACGTCCCGTCCGTGCGCACCCGCAGCTCACACTGCACGATTTTGAGACGCGTTTGCAGGACTTTGTCTTCGAGGGCTATCATATGCGGCCCCACAGTGAAACCCACGTGCCGCCCCAACAACGCTGGGAAGCGGGTGGATTTTTGCCGCAGATGCCTGCGTCCCTTGAACAATTAGATTTACTGCTGCTGACGGTGGCCAAGCCGCGGAAAATCCATCGCGATGGTCTCCGGTTTCTCGGCCAGCGCTATATGGATCCGACTTTGGCGGCCTATGTCGGCGAGTCGGTGATCCTCCGGTACGACCCGCGCGATGTGGCCGAAGTGCGGGTGTTTCACCACGACCGCTTCCTCTGCCGGGCTATCTGTCAGGAACTAGCAGGGGCGACGATCCCACTGCGCGACATTCTGCGGGCACGCAACCGCCACCGCCGGGACCTCCGCCAGACGCTGCGGGACCGCGCCCAGCTCGTCGAGTCCCTGTTAGCCGCCCACCGGGGCCATCCGAGTGTGGGGGCGAGAGACACCGCGGTGCCCTTTGATACGGGCACCTCCGTCCCACCGGTACCCCACCCCCCACGGTTAAAGCGCTATATCAATGAGTAGCCCAGCGTGTGCTGCAGAGATCATCCTGACCAAGGAACACCGACGCTTCGCCGAGTTCTGCGATGCGTGTCGACGCTATCGCTATATTGGGATCTGTTATGGCCCCCCGGGCGTCGGGAAGACCCTCTCCGCGCGGCACTACGCGAATTGGCCCAAGGTCGACGCCTACTGGCCCTTCGTCTGGACGTCCCCAGCCGCGCTGCGTGAGATTATGGGGAATACCACCGTCTTTTACACGCCGAAGGTGGTCAACGCCCCAGGGCACATTGCCCGGGATATCCAGGCCCTGCGCGACCGGCTGCGAGCACTCAACTGGGAAGCACAGCGCTATCAGGAGGCGGCGGCCCCCCGGCGTCCGGCTCCCACCGACGACCGCTGGGGCGAGCCTTCGCCGCAGCAGGTCTTCACCAGGACGGCCTTCATGCGGGCGCAGATGGTGCAGGCCTATCTGCAGAACTGCCTGGAGACCGCAGACCCGACCCGCCTGCTCATCATTGATGAGACAGACCGCCTAAAGCCCGCGGGCCTTGAGCAAGTCCGCGATATCTTCGATGCGGGAGATGTGGGCATGGTGTTGCTGGGGATGCCGGGCCTGGAGAAACGCCTCGCACGGTATCCGCAACTCTATTCGCGCGTAGGATTTGTGCATGCATTTCGTCCCCTGAGCGCGGAGGAGGTCCACGCTTTGCTGGTGCAAAGGTGGGGCCCTGCAGGGGTGGTCTTGCCTGAGGCGGGATGGACGGATGACGCCGTGCTGGCGGCCATCATCCGGATCACCGGCGGCAATTTCCGTTTGCTTCACCGTCTGCTGACGCAGATCGCACGTGTGGTGGAAATCAATGCCTTGACACAGGTCACAAAGGAGGTTGTGGAAACAGCACGAGAGAGCTTGGTGATTGGCACTGTCTGACTCGTCGAGAAGGCCACACAGTTCTGATCAGCAACGCCACCAAATTCGGAAAGTTACAGCAAGGCCTGGGGTCGGACAAGCAAGGTGGCTTCTGAAGAGGTCACGCGCTGCCAGCGCCTCTTGTCATGGCAGCGGTGATCCGGTAGGGTGCAGACCGTGTCTGTCGCGACGTAGGGTGCGCCGAGGGAATTCTGCCGCGTCGCCTGTCGCATGCCCCCAACCGAGGAGAAACCTCATGACAGTGCCACAGCCCAGCGAGAGTACCCGCTTGGCCCAGCTCGAGCAGCGGGTGCAGGCCTTGGAAGACGTCAACGCCATCCGTCATCTCAAGGCGCGCTATGCGGCCTACTGTGATGACCAGTACAACCCTGACAGCCTTGCCGCGCTCTTCACGGAGGACGCGGTGTGGGAAAGCCAGGGCCTCGGGCGGTTTGAAGGGCGGGAGGCGATCCGGGCGTTCTTCCAGGGTGCCTCGCAGCTCTTCACCTTTGCGATCCACTACAGCCTCAATGGGCAGATTGACGTGCAGGGCGACACGGCCCGGGCGCAGTGGTATCTCTTCATGCCCTGCACGCTCGGCGACGGCAACCGGGCCATGTGGCGGGCGGGGGTGGATCACGAGGAGTACGTCCGGGTAGCAGGCGAGTGGAAGTTCAAGCGCAAAGCCTCGGCGCCGCTGTTTCACACGCCTTTTGAAGAGGGATGGGCCAAGACGCGGTTCGTCTGAGGCGCGGTGCTGCCTTAGTCTGGTGGCGGATGCCAGCCGGCGGTGACCCAGTTGCGGCGCACCGTGACGGCGACCAGGTTGTTCAGGCTCAGTGCCACCACCGTGGCCCGGCCCGTCGCTGTCCGTCCCAGGATCGCCACACCATCCTGACTCCACTGAAAGTGCCGCCGCCAACGCTGGCGCCGAGGATGGAATAACCGGACACGCCGTCCGGTCAATGGATCGCGCCCATAGGTCTGTTGGCCTTTGAACAGATTGCACGCCCGGCAGGCCAGCCAGAGGTTGTCCTCGGCATCGGAGCCCCCGCGCGCCCGGGGAATGATATGGTCAATTTCGAGCGGCCACGGCACATACGCCTGGGACGTACGACAATAGCCACACCGATCCGCTGCGGCACGGCGGACACGCGTACGCAGGGTCGCAGAGAGGGGAGCCGCCATTAGGGGGTCAGCGGCGCACGCAGGCCGCGGCGGACTGCTTCGGCAAGGGCCTCGGACTGCCGTACCCAGAGCTGCTGATAGACCTGCATCAGCGCCAGAAGCTCGGCCTGTTCCTGGACCGTGAGGGTCGCCTCCCCCTGCTTGGCGAGGAGCTGGTCAAGACGCTGCCCCTGCTGGGGCGCCATCTGCACCTGCGCTAAGGCGAGCACCTCGGGATCCGACAGCGTGGCGACTGGGGGGGCATCGACTGGGGGTGTGCCAATGGGGGTGAGGACCAGTGTCAACGCCTCCATTAAGAGCTGAGGTACTTCGCGGTGGGTCAGGGCCGCCCAGTGCTGCGCCTGCGCATAGAGGTCATCCGGTAAGGTCACCACCACCTGTGTACTCATCTTCACTGCTCCTCGCCAGACATCAGCTCCCTCACGGCGTTGCCGACGGGCCCTGCACGCGTGCCGCGCCACGAGAGGGTCGGAGGTTGCGCCGGGCTAACCACATATAGAGGGTCGACGGCGCACACTCGATGAGTGTGGCAATCGCCAGCTTGTTGATACCCCTGGCCAGGTAGCCGCGGATGACCGTCTCCTGCGCATCGAGTTTGAGCCGCGCCGCGGGCTTCCCTTTAGGGCGTCCAAGCGGCTTGCCCTCCGCCCGCCGCTTGGCGAGCGCCTCCCGCGTTCGCAGGGCAATGAACTCCCGTTCGATTTCGGCCGCCAGCCCCAGGACCGTGGCTGTAATGCGGCTGGGCAGCGAGCCATCCAGGACCATCTGCTGTTTGGCAATATGCACGTGCACCCCCCGCTGCATGCAGCAGGCCAGCATCTCCAGGACCTGCAACGTCGAGCGGGCCATGCGACTCACTTCGGCAAACAGCACCACATCCCCGGCCTGCGTCGTCTCGGTCAGCAAGCGCCCCACGGCCCGCTCCCGCCAGGCGAGCCGCCCTGACGCGGTATCTTCGACGAACTGCAGTGGTCCGAGGCCCCGGGTGTTCGCATAGACCAGCACGCCATAGCGCTGATTGTCCACATCCTGCTGATCCGTCGAGACCCGCAAATACGCGTACACGGCCATCCCGCACCCCTGATTCCGAGGAAAAGGTCATCCAGCATTTAATCATAGAGATAGTACATGAAAAAAACCAGAAGCAATGGAAACTATTGACCGAAAAAAACTAGGGTGGCAAACTTAACTAGAGAACAGTATAAGGGGCTGCCATTGGCATGCCTTTGGGGGCAAAAAGACACTTTTTTAGCCGTTT
>Ga0081455_10004308_pt1 | contig 16027 bp, 15 predicted proteins | sample TabmetS3T2R1_FD_70207 | JGI IMG/M metagenome (GOLD analysis project Ga0081455, IMG submission 70207) | Tabebuia heterophylla rhizosphere microbial communities from the University of Puerto Rico - S3T2R1 | ecosystem: Host-associated > Plants > Roots > Rhizosphere ... | reverse complement strand
GCGCCGCCCGACGCTCGGCGACGTCGTCCACCGCGGCGGGTGGTAGCCCCGAACCAACATGCCGCCGAAAGGCGTGCCACGGCAGCTCCAAACGCCGCAAGTTCGCTACGGTCGCCGGCCTGTGGACCTGCAGACCGCCATCGACCTCGACGCCGCCACCAATCGCCGGGTGGTGCTGCGCCGGCGGCCCGAGGGCCTCCTGGCCGCCGACGACGTCGAGCTCGAGGAGGGGGTTCCGCTGCCTGTCCCGGCGGAGGGCGAGGCGCTGCTCGAGCTGGACTGGATCGGCATCGACGCCACGGTGCGCACGTGGCTGTCCAAGGCCGAGGGCTACCTGCCGGCGGTCGAGCTCGGCGAGGCCGTGCGGGCCAGCGGCATCGGCCGGGTGGTCGCCACCCGGGCCGAGCGCTTCCCGCTCGGCCACGCCGTGTACGCGCTGCCGGGCTGGCAGCGCTACGGCCTCGTGCGTGACGACCCGCTGGCGACGCCGCTGGGGGAGGACGTCGACGCCCCTGCGCTCCTCGCCCTGTACGGCGCCACCGGGTTGACCGCCTACGTGGGGATGATCGACGTAGGCCAGGTCGGGGAGGGCGACACGGTGGTGGTGTCGGCGGCCGCCGGCGCCACCGGGTCGCTTGCCGGACAGATCGCGAAGATCAAGGGGTGCCGCGTGATCGGCATCTGCGGACGCGACGACAAGGTCCACTGGCTGCTGGACGACCTCGGCCTCGACGGCGCCATCAACCACCGCACCGACGACGTGCGCGCCCGGCTCCGTGAGCTCTGCCCCGATCGTGTCGACGTCTACTTCGACAACGTGGGCGGCCCCATCCTCGATGCGGTGCTCGACCGCCTGGCGATGCACGCCCGTGTCGTCCTCTGCGGCGCCATCGCCATCTACAACGAGCGTGGGCGCCCTCCTGGGCCGTCGAACTACTTCCAGCTCATCAACCGCCGCGCCCGCATGCAGGGCTTCCTGTCGCTGGACCATTGGGATCGTTTCGGCGAGGTGGCGGCCACGCTGGGGGCCTGGGCGGCCGAGGGCAAGCTCAAATACCGGACTCAGGTCTACGAGGGGTTGGACTCTGCGGTCGACGCCCTCAACGCGTTGTTCACCGGCGACAACATCGGCAAGACCGTCATCCGCGTCTCTGAAGAAAAAACGGGCCGATAGCCCGAAAGATCTTCAAAGACCGGCGTGGAGCTGGGCCGCCAGCGCCTCCGGGTCCTCCGCCGGGAGCCGGCAGGCGTAGTTGCGGCACACGTAGGCGCGGCCGTCGTCTCGGCCCTCCCACAGCGGCGAGGCGTAGCGCTCGCCCCATGCCAGCACCGCCCCTGGGAGGAACTGACTGTGGACGACCTCGACGAGGTCGGGACGGTCGCCAGCGACGACCACCTCGTCGATGCCGTTGGCGGCGAGGTCGACGGCGGCCAGCAGGTGGCCGAACGCGGTCGGGTGCTGGGTCGCCAGACGCCCCGCCAGGCGCAGGATCCGGTCGGCGCGGTCGCGGTACCGCTCCTCGCCCGTGAGGGCGGCCAGGCGGAGCAGGGCGACCGCCGCCAGGCTGTTGGCGCTGGGGGTGGCGTTGTCCATCAGGTCCTTGTTGCGGGCCACGAGCCGCTCGGCGTCGCTGCCGGTCGTGAACAGGCCGCCCCGCTCCTCGTCCCAGAACAGGTCGAGGAGGGCGTCGGCGGTGCTGCGGGCGGTGTCGAGCCAGCGAGCCTGGCCCGTGGCCTCCGCCAGCCGCACGAACGCGTCGACCAGCGCCGCGTGGTCTGCGGCGTACGCGAGGATCGGACGCCTGCCGGTGCCGCCATCCGCCTGCCACGAGCGGAGCCAGCGGCCGTCGTCGCGGCGGAGCGAGGTCAGCAGGAACTCGCCCGTCCCCACGGCGGCGTCGAGCCAGTCGCGCCGGCCCGTGGCCGCCGCGGCCTCGGCCAGCGCCGCCAGCATGAGCCCGTTCCACTCCGTCAGGACCTTGTCGTCGAGGCCCGGCCGCACCCGGTGCTCCCGGGCGGCGAACAGGCGGGCCCGGGCGTCCTCGATGCGAGGTGGGCGGGTGAGGTCGGCGCCGCCGGGGCCCCGGGCGTGGATGCGGTTGAGGATCGTCCGCCCCTCGAAGTTGCCACCCGGCGTCACGCCGTAGAACTCCATGACGTCGTCGGCCAGGTCCCGATCGCCGTCGAGCGCCGCCACGATCTGGTCGGGTGTCCAGACGTAGAAGCGGCCCTCCTCGCCCTCGCTGTCCGCGTCCTCGGCGGAGCGCAAGCCGCCCTCCGGGTGCCGGAGGTCCCGCAGCACGTAACCGACGGTCTCGTCGAGCACCTGGCGGTAGCGCTCGTGGCCGAGTGCCTGCCAGGCGTGCAGGTAGGCGCGGGCCAGCAGCGCCTGGTCGTAGAGCATCTTCTCGAAGTGCGGCACCAGCCACACGGCGTCGACGGAGTAGCGGGCGAACCCGCCGCCCAGGTGGTCGTAGATCCCGCCCGAGGCCATCGCGTCGAGCGACGTCTCCACCACTCCCTGGACGTCGGGATCGGGGACCGGCCGCCGGGCCAGGACGCGCAGCAGCAGGTCGAGGCTCATCGCCTGCGGGAACTTCGGGGCGCCGCCGAACCCGCCGTGCGCGTCGTCATGCTGCTGACGGAGCGCCTTCACCGCGCCGTCGAGGGCGTCGTCGCCGGGGGAACCGTCACCGGGCTCCACCAGCGCCGAGCGGCCGAGGGTCGCCGTCAGCTCGCCGGCCTGGGAATCGATGTCGGGTCGACGGGTGCGCCACAGCTCGTCGATCCGCCGGCACAGCTCGGGGAAGGCGATCATGCCGCCGCGACGCGTGCTCGGGAAGTACGTCCCCCCGAAGAACGGCCGGCCGTCCGGGGTGAGGAACACGGTCATCGGCCAGCCGCCCTGCCCGGTCAGCGCCTGGACGGCCTCCATGTAGATCTCGTCGACGTCGGGGCGCTCCTCGCGGTCCACCTTGATGTTGACGAAGAGCTCGTTCATCAGCGCCGCGATCTCGGGGTCCTCGAACGACTCGTGCGCCATCACGTGGCACCAGTGGCAGGCCGAATAGCCCACCGACAGCAGCACCGGCTTGTCGTCGCGGCGGGCGGCGGCGAAGGCATCGTCGCCCCACGGGTACCAGTCGACCGGGTTGCCGGCGTGTTGGCGCAGGTACGGGCTGGTCTCGTCGGCCAGGCGGTTCACGGCTCCCACGGTAGGGGCGCCGCGGCGCGCCCGAACGCCTACGCCACGGGTAATTGGGACTTGCACCCCGAGCGGGGACCATGGGGGCATGACGCCCGACGACGCGACCGCCTTCCTCCGCTCCGCCATGCCGCTCGCCGACACGCTCGACATGCGCGCCACGGCCGCCGGCCCTGCCGAGGCGAGGGTGGAGATCGACTGGGCGCCGGGCCTGTGCACGGGCAACGGCGTGCTGCACGGCGGGATGATCATGGCGCTGGCCGACTCCGCGGGCGGCGCCTGCACGTACTTCAACCTTCCCGACGGCGCGGTGGGCACCACGACCATCGAGTCCAAGACCAACTTCCTCGGCGCGGTGCGGGAGGGCGTGGCGGTGGCCAGCGCCCGTCCGCTGCACGTCGGTCGGTCGACGATCGTGGTCGAGACCGTGGTCACGGACGGGAGCGACCGGCCGGTGGCCAAGGTGACGCAGACGCAGCTCATCCTGTACCCCAAGGCCTGATGAGACTGCGGTCCCGCCACAGAGGTCATCTAGCGTTCGGGCACATGAGCGAGCGTCCCGAAGGGCGAACGAGCGAGCGTGGCCCGAGCGGCCCGCTGCGAAGCAGCGAGAGCGGGAAGTAATGGAGATCAGCCTGAAGGGGAAGGTCGCGCTGGTCACCGGCGCCAGCCGCGGGATCGGGCGCGCGATCGCGACCGCCTACGCGGAGGCGGGCGCAGCCGTGATGTTGTCGTCGCGGAAGCAGGAGGGCCTGGACGCGGCGGCTGCGGAGATCCCCGACTCGGGCGGCGATGTGGCGGTGTTCGCGGCCAACGCCGGCGAGCCCGACCAGATCGCCGCGTGTGTCGCCGCCACCATGGAACGGTTCGGCGCCATCGACGTCCTGGTCAACAACGCCGCCACCAACCCCTACATGGGCCGGCCGATCGACATCGACCTCCCCCGGTTCGACAAGACCTGGCAGGTCAACTTCCGGGGCCCGGTCGTTTGGGTGCAGGAGGCCTGGACGGCCTCGATGGCCGAGCGGGGTGGCGTCGTCATCAACATGGCGTCGGTGGGTGGGTTGTCCGTGGAGCCGGGGATCGGCCACTACAACGTCACCAAGGCGGCCCTGATCCACCTCACCCGCACGCTGGCCCAGGACCTGGCGCCAGGCGTGCGGGTCAACGCCATCGCCCCCGGGCTGGTCAAGACCGACTTCGCCCGCGCCCTGTGGGAGCCGGCCGAGGAGCAGGTGGCGGCGCGGACGCCGCTGAAGCGCCTGGGCGTCCCGACGGACATCGCCAACGCGGCGCTGTTCCTGGCCAGCGACCTGGCGTCGTGGATCACCGGCCAGACCCTCGTGGTCGACGGCGGGGCGCTGGTCGGCTCGCGGCGGCTCTAGCGGCACCGGCGCGCGCCCGGTCGATCACAACCCGCGTCGGACCAGCTTCCCCAAGCCGGTGCGGGGCAGCTCCGACACGAGGACGAGCTCCCGGGGAGCGCAGTAGGCCGGCAGGTCCCGTTTGGCGACGGTCCGCAGCTCGTCGAGCGTGGGCGGGTGGGCCCGATCCGCGGGCACCACCAGTGCGGTCACACGCTGGCCCCATTCGGGGTCGGGCCGGCCGACGACGGCAACCTCCCGGACCCTGGCGTGCGTCGCCAGGGCCCGCTCGACCGCGACGGGCCAGACGTTCTCGCCGCCGCTGACGATGACGTCGTCCATGCGGCCGAACACCCGGAGGCGGCCCTCGGTCTCGTCCCAGGCGCCGGCGTCGCCGGTCGGGAACCAGCCGTCGGGGTCGCGGGGGTCGGTGCCGTCCCGGTAGCACCGCAGCAGCATCGGGCAGCGCAGCTCGACCTGGCCGCCCACCACGCGCACATCGACGCCGTCCAGGGGCACGCCGTCGTAGACGACGCCGCTGCCGGTCTCGGTCATGCCGTACGTGGCGACCGCGTTGGCGGGGAGGTCGGGCGGCATGGCGGAGCCACCAAGCACGACCGTGCGGAACCCCGTCGGGTCGATCCGGCGGAGCATGGTCGGCACGAGGGAGGCGAGCGTGCACCGGTCGGGGCCACGCGTGGCCTCCTCCACCGCGCCGGCGTCGAACCCGTCGTGGACCGTCAGCGGCGTGCCGGTCAGGATCGCCCGGGTCACGACCCCGAGCCCGCCCACATGCGCCAGCGGCAGGCAGGCCAGCCAGCGGTCGGACGCCGGGTCGACCGCCAGCCGGCGGCTGGTGGCTTGGGCGGACGCGGCGACTGCGTCGTGGGTCAGGACCACCGCCTTGGGCTCGCCCGACGTGCCGCTGGTGGCGACCACAAGCGCATCGCCGGCGTCGACCGGCTCGTACGGGCGGGCGGCGGCGAGAACCCGCTCGCGGGCGGGAGGCGGCAGCCGGGGATCGAGCGGCAACACGGCGTCGCCGGCGTCCCACGCGCGGCGCAGGCCGTCGACGAACCCGGCGGTCCCCTGTGCCTCGACGACGATCAGCCTCCGCACGGGGGTGGAGGTTACGGGCGCGGGCGGCGATCTACGGTCAGTGGCATCGACGCCAACGACACGACCCGTGACGCGGCCATCCACACCGAGGCCCTCACCAAGGTCTACGAGCCCGCCGGCGCGCCGGCGGACGCGGGCCACACGCCGCCGCCGGCCGTCGACGCCCTCGACCTCGAGGTCGGCCGGGGCGAGCTGTTCGGCCTGCTCGGCCCCAACGGCGCCGGGAAGACCACGACGATCGGCATGCTCACCACCAGGGTGGTGCCCACCGGCGGCCGCGCGTTCGTCGATGGCATCGACGTGGTGGCCGAGCCGGCGCGCGCCAAGGAGCACATCGGCGTCGTCACCCAGACCAACACGCTCGACCGGTCGCTCGACGTGCGGGAGAACCTGGAGTTCCATGCCCGCTACTTCGGCATGATGGGGCGCGAGGCCCGCGCCGCCGCCGATCGCGTGCTCGAGCTGATGCGGTTGAACGACAGGGCCACGGCCGACGTCAGCACGTTGTCGGGTGGCATGGCGCAGCGGCTGATGGTGGCGCGTGCGATCCTCCATCGCCCCCAGGTGCTGTTCCTCGACGAGCCCACCGCCGGCCTCGACCCCCAGAGCCGGCTCGGCTTGTGGGACATCGTCGGTGACCTCCACCGCGACGGGCAGACGGTCCTGCTCACGACCCACTACATGGAGGAGGCCGACCACCTCTGCGAGCGGGTGGCGATCATGGACCACGGCCGCATCCTCGCCCTCGACCAACCCGCGAGCCTCAAGCGCTCGCTCGGGGTAGACACGGTCGTGACCGTCCAGGCGGACGGCAGCGGCGACGACCTGGCGCAGGCGCTGCGCGCCCTCGAGGGCGCCACCGGGGCGCAGGTGGTCGACGGTGCGGTGCGGCTCTACGTCGACGGGGGGAACGGGATCCTGCCCCGCGTGATCGCCACCGCCGAGCGGTCGGGCCACGAGGTGCGCGACGTGCACATCGAGGAACCGACACTGGAGACGGTCTTCATCAACCTCACTGGAAGGGAGCTGCGCGAGTGATCACCGTCGACACGACCGCACCGCCGGCGCCGCCCACGCCCCATCCGGGGTTCCTGCGGGCGTGGACGCCGATGAGCTGGCGCGCGTTCGGCGCGCTGCTCAGACGCGACTTCGTCGTGCTCCGCAAGGACCTGCCGGCCTTCATCGCCCGGACGGTGATGCAGCCGCTGCTGCTGATGTTCGTGTTCACCTACGTGTTCCCGAAGATCGGCCAGGGGGTCGGCAGCGCCGGCGGGACCTCGGCGGAGGAGGCGTTCAGCACGCTCCTGGTGGGCGGGGTGGTCGCCAGCGCCATGATCTTCCAGGGAATCCAGGCTGTGGCCCTGCCCATGGTGCAGGACTTCGGCTACACCCGCGAGATCGAGGACCGGGTCCTGGCCCCCATACCGGTCGAAGGGGTGGCGCTCGAGAAGGTGACGTCGGGCGCGATCCAGGGGCTGCTGGCCGCCATGGTGGTCCTACCGCTGGCGTACGTCGTCCCGGCCACCGACGTGCACCTCGAGGTCAACTGGCCGGTGACGCTGACGTTCCTGCCGCTCGCCGCCGTGCTGGGCGCCTCCCTGGGCCTCACCGTCGGCACCCGCGTCGAGCCGCGTCAGGTGCCGCTGGTGTTCAGCCTGCTGGTCCTGCCCATGACCTTCCTCGGTGCGGTGTACTACCCGTGGACCAGCCTGGAGCCGCTCCCGTGGCTCCGGTGGGGCGTGCTCGTGAACCCGCTCGTCTACCTGTCCGAGGGTGTGCGCATCGGGCTGACCGGTGACACGATCCCGCACATGAACGGGGTGGTCGTCTACGCCGCGTGCATCGGCTTCACGGCCGTGCTGCTCCGGGTGGGCATACACGGGTTCCGGCGCCGGGTGCTCACCTGATGGCGAGCGTCGCCGCCCCGGCCGGATGGCGGGTGTGGCTGGCGGGCGCGCGGCCCCGGACGCTACCGGCGGCGGTCGTACCGGTGCTGGTGGGCACCGCCTGCGCCGCTGGGCGGGTCGACGTCGTGGCCTGGCGGGCGGTGGCGGCCGGCGTGGTGGCGCTGGCCCTGCAGGTGGGGACCAACTACGCCAACGACTACAGCGACGGCGTCCGGGGGACCGACCGCGGCGACCGCCGGGTCGGCCCCGTGCGGTTGGTCGGGTCAGGGCTGCGGTCCCCCGGGGCCGTGAAGCGGGCGGCGCTGGCGTCGTTCCTCGTGGCCGGCGTGGCGGGGCTGGCATTGGCGATCGCGGTCGGCTGGGAGCTGCTGGTGGTGGGCGCGCTGGCGATGGCGGCCGGTTGGTTCTACACGGGCGGGCCCCGCCCCTACGGCTACCTGGGCCTCGGCGAGCTCTTCGTCTTCGTGTTCTTCGGCGTCGTGGCCACCGCCGGGTCGGCGTACGTGCAGGAGGAGGGCCTGTCGGGCTTGGCCTTGGCGGCCAGCGTGCCGGTCGGCCTGCTGGCGACCGCGCTGTTGGTGGTCAACAACCTCCGTGACATCCCCGGCGACACCGCGTCGGGCAAGCGCACGCTGGCCGTGCGCCTGGGCGACCAGCGCACCCGCTGGTTCTATGTGGGGCTGCTGGTGGGCGCCGTGGTGATGGTGCCGGTGGTGGCGGCCGTGGGTGACCGGGCCGGGGCGGCGCTGGCTCTCGCGGCGGTCCCGCTGGGCCGACGACCGGTGATAGCGGTGCTCGGGGGCGCCCGTGGCGGCGAGCTCGTCCCGGTCCTGGGGGAGACGGGACGCCTGCAGCTCGCCTTCGGCGTCCTCCTGGCCCTTGGCCTCTGGCTGACGGCCTGAACACTGGCGACCCGCCGGAACAACGGGCCGCCAGCCCAGCGGCTGGCCTCAGCCGGTCGCCGCCGACAGCCACGGCTCGACCGCCTCCAGGAACCGCGCCGGCTGTTCCAGGTGGGCGCTGTGGCCGGCCCCCGGGACGAGCGCCACGTGGGCGTTGGCCCCGATCGCCGCCGCCGTCCGGCGGGCGATGGCGGCGTAGCGCTCGTCGTCCTCGCCGGCCATGACCAGCACCGGGACGTCGATCCCCGGTAGCGCCGACCACAGCGGTAGCTGGCCGCCGGTCCCGGCCAGCTCCAGGCTGCGTGCCAACCCCTCGGCGGTGTTGCGCCGGCGTTCGTCCTCGAATCGGGTGGCCGCGGACAGCCCGGCGAACATCGGCTGGGCGAGCCACCAGCCGACGAACCAGCCAACGCCCTTGTCACGGATCCGGGCCGCCAGGGCGTGGTCCTGCTCCCGGCGTTCGGCGCGCGTCGCCGCCTCCTCGATGCCGGGCGTCCCGCCCACCAGAACGAGGCCCCGCACCGCCGCGGGGGCCTCGGTGGCGACGTGCAGGGCCATGCGGGCGCCCATCGAGTAGCCGACGTAGACGGCCGGGCCGCCGGCCTCGGCCGCCAGCCGCCCCGTTGTGGGCAGGTCGGCGGCGACGTCGGCCGAGTCGCCGTGACCGGGCAGGTCCAGGCGGACGACCTCGTGGTGCGCGGCGAGCGCCGCCGCCACGGTCCCCCAGCAGCGGCAGGTCTGCCCGAAGCCGTGCATCAACACGACCCGGGGACCGGACCCGTCGCGTTCGTCATGGAGCGGCACGGCGGGGAATGCTTGCATGTCGCATGGCCCCCACGACCGGCGCCCCGCCCGACGAGACCCCCGCCCCGGCCGACGCCCAGGCCACGTTCGCGGCCACGCTGGTCGACGAGTGGGTGCGCTGCGGGCTGCGGCACGCCGTGGTGTGCCCGGGATCGCGCTCGACCCCGCTGGCGCTGGCGCTGTCCGAGCGGCCGGAGGTCGCCCTCCAGGTCCACCACGACGAGCGCTCGGGAGCGTTCCTGGCCCTCGGCCTGGGACTCGCCACGGGCCGGCCGGCGGTCGTGCTCACCACGAGCGGCACGGCCGCCGCCGAGCTGCACGCCGCGGTGGTGGAGGCCGACCTCGCCGGGGTTCCGCTGCTGGCCTGCACGGCGGATCGACCCCCGGAGCTGCGCGACGTGGGTGCGCCCCAGGCCATCGACCAGGTGCACCTGTTCGGCCGGGCCGTGCGCTGGTTCGGCGACCCCGGCGTGCCCGACGCGGGGTCGGCCCCGCGCTGGCGCGCCTTCGCCGGGCGGGCATACGCCGCGACCCGGGGGGCGCGGCCCGGCCCCGTCCACCTGAACCTGCCGTTCCGGGAGCCACTCGTGGGCACCGCGGGACGCCTACCCCCAGGACGCGGCGATGGGCCCTGGGTCGAGACGACCACCGCAGCCAGCCCGGCCGCCACCGCCACGACGGCCGTGGAGCTGCCCGGCGAGCTGCGCGCCCTCGCCGGCCGCCGGGGCGTGATCGTGGCCGGGGCCGCGTCAGTCGACGGGCCCGCCCTTCACGAGCTCGCGGATGCACTCGGATGGCCCGTGCTGGCCGAGCCCCGCTCGCCGGCCTGGATCCCGGCGGCCACCGGCATCGTGCACCTCGACGCCATCCTGCGCTCGCGCCGTGCCGCCGACGGGTTGCGACCCGAGGTGATCCTGCGGCTCGGTGCGCCCGGCTCGTCACGGGTGGTCAACGAGTGGCTGGAGGCGTCGGGTGCCGGGGAGGTCGTCGTGGGCGCGCCCGGGTGGTCGGATCCGGCGGCGACGGCCGCGACCGTCATCGACGGCCCGCCCGCCGGCGTGGTGGCCGCGCTGCGCTCGGGGGTCGCCGGCCCCGCCCCGGGGCACTGGCTCGAGCGGTGGCGAGCGGCGTCGGACGCGGCCGCCGCTGCGGTGGCGTCGACGCTGGCGCAGGAGTCGACCCCCAACGAACCCACGATCGCCCGCGACGTGGTTGCGGCCCTGCCGGGCGGCGCCCGACTGGTGGTGGCGTCGTCGATGCCAATCCGTGACGTCGAGCGCTACGCCGCCCCCCGCCACGGGGTGACCGTGGTGGCCAACCGGGGTGCCAACGGCATCGACGGCACCGTGTCCACGGCCGTCGGCCTGGCACTCGGATCGGCGGCGCCGACCGCACTGCTGATCGGCGACATCGCCTTCCTGCACGACAGCAACGGGCTGCTCGGCGCCCCCGGGCGCGGGATCGACCTGGCGTGCGTCGTCGTCGACAACGACGGCGGCGGCATCTTCTCGTTCCTTCCGCAGGCCCGGGCCGTCCCCGGCGAGCGGTTCGAGACTCTGTTCGGCACGCCCCATGGCCTCGACCTCGTGGCGGTGGCGGCGGCGTTCGGGGTCGACGCCCGTACCCTCGGGCGGGACGACGAGGTGGGCGCGGCGGTGCGGGAGGCGACCGCCAAGGGTGGCGTCCACGTCCTGGTCGCACGGACCGACCGGGCGGCGAACGTCGGCGTCCACGGCCGCATCGACGCCGCCGTAGCGGCTGCGGTCGACGCGACCCTGTCCTAGCGGGCTCCCGCGACTACGGCCGGACGATCGCCGACAGCACCGCCTGGAGCTTGGATCTCGTCTCGGCGAGCTCGGTGGACGGATCGCTGTCGGCGACGATGCCGTTGCCCGCCCAGACCCGTGCCGCCGGCCCGTCGATCTCGGCGCAGCGGATGGAAACGGCCCAGGTGCCGTTGCCGGCGGCGTCGACCCACCCGGCGGTGCCCGCATAGCGCCGGCGGTCGAAGCCCTCGTTCTCCTCGATCCATTCGAGGGCCTCGTCGCGCGGCCAGCCCGCGACCGCCGGGGTGGGGTGCAGGGCCGCCACGAGCTGCAGCACCGATGGCGCCGGCTGCGACAGGCGCCCCTCCACCAGCGTCGCCAGGTGCTGAACGTTGGCCATCGCCACCACCGACGGCTCGGCCTCGTAGTCGAGGTACGAGCACCACGGCAACAGCGTGTCGTGGACCATGTCGATCGTGATCTGGTGCTCCTGGCGGTCCTTGGCCGATGCGAGCAGCGATGCCGCCAGCCGCTGGTCGGTGGTCGGGTCGCCGCCGCGCGGCGCCGTTCCCGCCATGGGATGGGAGCGGACGATATCGCCGGTCACCGACACCAGCAGCTCGGGGCTGGCGGCCACCAAGCCGTCGACCGAGACGACGTGGCAGCCGGGATAGGCCGACCGCAGCCTCTCGAGCACCGCCAGCCGGTCGATGGGGCGGTCGGCGTCGACGTCGACCTGGCGCGCCAGCACGACCTTGTGCAGGGTGCCGCCGGCCATGGCCTTGGTGGCCCGCTCCACCAGCGCACACCAGTCCTCGGGCTCGCGCTGCGCGGTGACCGTGAATCGGCGGGCCGACGCCAGCGGCCCGCCACCGTCCGAACTTGCGGCTGTGAGCGACGCCATGGCATCGGTATCCGCGGCAAGTTCGGATGGGGTGATGGTCGTGACCCAGCGGGTGCCGTCGTCGGCGCGACCGGCGGCGACGGCCGGGACCACCAGCTCGCTGGGCGTTCCCGGCGAGAACGGCAGGCTCCCGAACGCCACCGGTCCGCAGCCGGGCAATCTCACCTCGTCGTCGACCTCGATGCTGGCCAGGTCCTCGGCCGCGGCACGCGCGGCCGCCGCCGGGTCGCCGCCGAGCCACGGGATGCGTGCGGCGCAGCCCCGGCCGGCGACCCCGGAGCGCCCGCGCTCGAACAGCAACCCGTCGCGCCCGGCGAAGCGCAGCAGGTCGACGTCGGCGTCCAACCGGCGCGTGCGTGCCAGGAGCGGGGTCACGCGGCCCTCGTGGCGAGGATGAGCTGGGCGATGCCACCGGAGAGCAGACGCCGATCGACGTCGACGAACCCGGCATCGGCGACCATCCGGCGCATGTCGTCCGGCGCCGGCAGGTATGCGACCGAGCGGGGCAGGTAGCGATAGGCGGAGCCGTCGGACAGCAGGCCGCCGATGACCGGCACCACTCTCCCGAAGTAGGCCTGGTGCCCCCAGCGGAGGATGCGGTTCGGCGGCGTCGCCACCTCGAGCAGGGCGATGCGCCCCCCGGGCCGCAGCACCCGGCCCAGCTCGGCGAGGAACGGGGGCAGCGCCACCAGGTTGCGCAGGGCGAAGCCGCACGTGACCCCGTCGACCGAACCGGCCCGGACAGGCAGGCGCAGGGCGTCGCCCTGGACCAGGGGGGCACGCGTCCGGGCCGCGGCCAGCATGCCGAACGACAGGTCGATCCCGAGGGGCATGAGCCCGGCAGACGCCAGCTCGCGGCACAGGTCGCCCGTCCCGCAGGCCAGGTCGAGCACCGTGGATCCCCTCCGGAGGGAGAGCGACCCCACGGCCCGCCGACGCCAGCCGACGTCCATGCGGAACGTCATGATGCGGTTGACCAGGTCGTAGCGCGGGGCGATGGCGTCGAACATGTCCCGCACCGCCCGGACCTTGTCGTCGCCCTGGGGCAGCTCCGGACGGGTGGTGGTCATCGGCGCCATGCCGTCTGCAACCGCCACGAATTCGAGGAGGAGGCCCGAGCCACGGCTCGCATCGTAGGGGTCCCTGGCGCCTACGCTGCCGTTCGTGGCCAGGGCGCATTTCCGGATCTTCGGCATCCCCGTGCGGGTGGAGCCGTTCTTCGTCGTCGTCGCGTTCCTGTTCGGCATCCGCCTCGAGCCGCTGTGGGTGGTGTTCGCCTTCGCCGTGATCGTGTTCGTGTCGGTGCTCGTCCACGAGCTGGGGCACGCCCTCACCTACCGGCTGCTGGGGCAACGTTCGGCGATCGTCCTGCACGGCTTCGGTGGCTTCACCGTGCCCACCGGCGGTGGCCGGCGGGCGCTCAGCAAGCCCAAATCGATCCTGGTGAGCCTCTCCGGTGCGCTGACCCAGCTGCTCGTGCTCGGCATTCCCGCCCGGTACGTGTTCTACGAGACCAACTGGGGCCTCCAGCAGCGCATCGACTACGCGTTCGATCAGAGCTTCTTCAGCTGGGCTCCGGTCCTCTACTACCTGCAGTGGGTCAGCATCTGGTGGGCGGTGTTCAACCTGCTGCCGATCAGGCCGCTCGACGGTGGGCACGTGGCGGAGGAGCTGGTGGGCTTCGAGAACGCCTGCAAGCTCTCGATCGGCGCGGCCATCGTCGCCGGTTTCCTCGCGTTCCGGGCGTCCTTCATCGGCCTGTTCGGCCTGCTGTTCTTCGGCCTCTTCGCGTACATGAACTTCCAGGAGCTGCGCGCCGGCCAGCGCACCGGTGTGTTCGACGTGGATGCGCCGGAGGCGCGTGGCCACCCCGCCGGCGGCCGCGGCTTGGGCCGCCGCATGAGACGCCGGGGGAGCCCCAACCTGCAGGTGGTCAGGCCCCCCGGCGCCGGTGCGTTGCCCGACCTGTCGCCCGGGGCCTCGACAGCGGAGGCCGAGACCCGGGCGTGGAACGCCCTCCGCGCCGGCGAGGGCGATCGGGCGGCGGCGATCATGCGCCAGGCCGGAGGGGGTGGGAACCCGTTCCTGCGGGCAAGCATCGCCCTCGTCACCGGCCCGCTGGAGATGGCGGACGACCTGTTCGAGGCCGCCTACAGCCGCGATCCCGGAGGCCCGCCCAACCTGGTACCCGCCACGCTGCTCGCCGACCGGGGCAGGGCGGTGCCGGTGGCGGCGCGGCTGGTGGCGTCGGGCCGGTCCGGCGTCGAGGCGGCCAGCGGGCTGCAGACGCACCTCCACTACGCCGAGCGCTTCCAGGCGGCGGCCGAGGTCGGCGAGCAGGTCTTCGCGGCCGGTCCCCAGAGCCCGCCGCAGACGGCCTTCGAGGTCGCCTGCTCCTGGGCCAGGGCGGGGCGTCCCGACGACGCTCTGCGGTGGGTGGAGGCGGCGGTCGACGCCGGCTTCCACGCCCCCGGCCTACTCGACGGCGAGCCCGACCTGGCGAGCGTGCGGGCGCTGCCCGGGTGGGCGGCCGTGCGATCGCGCCTCTCGGCCTGAACCCGCCGCGCGCTGCCGAGGCGCCCAGGACCCGTTGCCTCGGGAGGATGGGTCTACTCGTAGTAGCGGAAGAGGTTCTCGGCCACGCATGCCGGCTTGGCGGCGCCCTCGACCTCGAACGTGAACCGCTCCTTCACCTGCACGCCGCCGGCGATCTCGTCGACCTCGAGCAGCTCGATGCCGAGCCGCAGCTTCGACCCCACCGGGACCGGTGACGGGAATCGCACCTTGTCGCAGCCGTAGTTCACGGCCAGCTTGATGCCCTCGACCCGCGTCACCTGCGGCGCCAGGCGGGGTCCCAGCGCCAAGGTCAGGTAGCCGTGCGCGATCGGGCCCCCGAACGGGCTCTCGCGGTTGGCCCGGTCGACGTCCACGTGGATCCATTGGTGGTCACCGGTGGCGTCGGCGAACAGGTTCACCTGGTCCTGTGTGATCTCGACGTAGTCGCTGTAGCCGAGGTGCTGGCCCACGAGGTCCCGCAACCCGCCGATTCCCTGCACGATGGTGCTCATGTCGGCGATGATGCCCGATGTGCCCGGCGCAGGCGCAACCGACGTGTGCGCCGTCGTGCTGGCGGCGGGGGAGGGGGCGAGGCTCCGCCCGCTGACCCGGGTGCTCCCCAAGCCGCTCTGTCCCGTGGACGGCGTGCCGCTCATCGACCACGCCGTCGAGCGGGCGCGCTCGGCCACGCCCGCCATCGCGGTCAACGTCCATCACGCCCGCGAGGCCATCGAGGCGCACCTCGACGGGCGGGTCCATGTCTCGGTCGAGGAACCGCAGGCGCTCGGCACCGCCGGCGCCCTCGGACGCCTGCGGCCGTGGATCGACGGCCGCGCCACGCTGGTCGTCAACGGCGACACCTGGTGCCCCGGCTCGCTGGCCGCCTTCGTTGCCGATGCCGATAGCGTCCGGGTCAGGCTGGCGCTGGCCGGGCCCGACGAGCGGCTGGGCCCGACGAGCCGCGTCGCCGCCGCCCTCATGCCCTGGCTCGATGTGGTGCAGCTGGCCCCGGTGCCGTCCGGCCTCTACGAGGCGTCGTGGCGAGCGCTGGCCGATTCGGGCGAGATCGACATCGTCCGCTGGGACGGCCCGTGCCTCGATTGCGGGACGCCGGCCCGGTACCTGGCGGCGAACCTGGCCGCCAGCGGCGGAACGTCGGTGATCGCCGCCGGGGCCCAGGTGGAGGGCGAGGTGGTGCGCTCGGTAGTGTGGCCTGGCACCCGCGTGCGACGCGGCGAGAGGCTCGTCGACGCCGTCCGTGCCGGCGACGATGTCACCGTGCTGGTGCGGTGACCGACTCCGCTGCCCCCACGGCAACTCGGGACGGGTTGCTCGCTCCGACGGCCGCTCGGGACGGGTTGTCCGCTCCCACGGCCGCTCGGGACGGGTTGTCCGCTCCCACGGCCGCTCGGGACGGGTTGTCCGCTCCCACGGCCGCTCGGGCCGCGAGCTGGCCGCAGGCGGCGTCGATGTCGGCGCCGCGGTTGCGGCGCACGGTGG
>Ga0081455_10004307_pt1 | contig 16027 bp, 11 predicted proteins | sample TabmetS3T2R1_FD_70207 | JGI IMG/M metagenome (GOLD analysis project Ga0081455, IMG submission 70207) | Tabebuia heterophylla rhizosphere microbial communities from the University of Puerto Rico - S3T2R1 | ecosystem: Host-associated > Plants > Roots > Rhizosphere ... | reverse complement strand
GCTCTCCCAGGTACCGCAGGTACTCGGCGCCGGTCAGGCGGTCGTAGAGAGCCCGTTCGCCGGGCAGGTAACCGGTTCGTCGGTGGATCTCGATGCTGTCCCGCCTGGAGTCGAGCCCGAGGATCGTCGCGGTCCCGGACGTCGGGCGGATGAAGTCCAGCAGCGTTCGGATCGTGGTGGTCTTCCCGGCGCCGTTCGGCCCCAGGTACCCGAACACCTCGCCGGGCGCGACGCTGAACGAAAGGTCCGTCACGCCGCGGGCACGGCCGTAGGACTTGGTCAGCCCCTCGAGGGTGATCGCGTCCGCCATCGCCATGCCTCCGACCTCAAGCCTGCCGAACGTCCCGAGGACGGGCCCCGGCCGAACGTCCCACGGGCTCGGGGACCAACGGCTACGGCCCCAGGTTGAAGCCCAGCCGGCGGGGGAGCCGGGCCAGGGCGTTCGTGAAGACGCCGGGCCGGCGCCCCGCATCCAGGCGCTCGTCGCGCTTGATGATCGCCCGGCTGACGATCCACTCGCCGAGCGAGAACAGCGGGTCGGGCGGGAAGCGCATGCGGTCGCCGTCGCAGATCGGCAGCGTCGTCGCCTCGTCCTCGATCCCGAGCGCGAGCCCGGACAGGATCCTTCCCGCCAGGTAGCAGGGCCCGACGCCGTTGCCTGTGTAGCCGAGCCCGTAGTGCGTCACCCCACCGGGCAGCGTGCCGAAGAACGGCAGGTGCAGGGCGGACACGTCGATCGGCCCGCCCCACGCGGCCTCGACCGGGACGCCGTCGAACGCCGGCAGCCACCGCCGGAGATCGCGAACCAACGCCGCGACCGACCCCTGGTGGAACCGGTACTGCTGGTGGTCGGCGTCGCTGCCCGAGGCCCGGTAGCCCGCCCCGCCGAACGCCACCCGCCCGTCCCGCGTGGGGCGGACGTAGTGCAGCGCGCCCAGCATGTCGTACACGCCCTCGCCGCCGGTCCAGTGCATCGCCTCGAGCGCCTCGGGCGCCCGCGCGGTGATCGCGATGTACGTCCCTCGGATCAGCAGCGAGCGCCGGAACGCGCGCCACGACCGCGCCCACGCGTTCAGGCCGACGATCGCGCGGCCGGCCCGAACGGTCCCGCCCGGCGTCTCCGCGGTCGCCGTCCGAGGGTTGAACCGCGTCACCGGCGTTCCCTCGTGGATCCGAACGCCGCGCTCGAGCAACGCGTTCCGAAGCCCCCGTGCGAGACGCGCGGGCTGCACCGTCCCGCCGTGGGTGACCCGGAACGAGGTTCGCGCGATGGGCGAGTCGAACCGCGCGTAGAGCTCCTCGGGCGAGAGCATCTCGTACACGTGGCCGTACCCAAGCTCGCGCGCCCACTCGACCGTCTCGAGCGCCCTGGCGTCGTGCGCCGGGTTCGTCGAGAAGCCGAGCTGGCCGGGGGCCTCGTACCAGGCGTCGACGTCGTTGGCCTCACACCACGCGCCGATCTCGTCGATCGAGCGGGCGAACAGGTCGACGGCCCGGCGGCCCTCGTCGCCGTAGCGATCGATCAGGACGTCTGCCTCGTCGTACAGCCCGTTCAGGAAGCCGCCGTTGCGGCCGCTCGGGCCGCCGCCGCAGATGTCGGCCTCGAGGATCACCACATCCAGATCCGGCTGCCGTTCCTTCAGGAACCACGCCGACCACATCCCGGTGTAGCCGCCGCCCAGGATCACGACGTCGGCCGTGATGTCTTCAGCGAGCGGGGGCGTCTCGGGGCCGGCGAACCCGGGGAGCGCGAGCGCCTCCTCGAGCCACCAGCTGCGGCGCGCCGGCCGCGGGAGCTCGACGGCCGTCACCGCGGTCCGAGCTTGTAGCCGAGGCGCCGGGGGATCCGCGCGATCGCGCGCGTGATGCGCCCCACGCGCTTGCCGGCGTCCTCGCGGTCGTCCTTGCGGCGGATCGCCGCGTTGACCATGAACGCGCCGGGGGAGCGGAAGGGTTCGGGCGGGAAGCGCTTGGGGGTGCGGGTCACCACCGCCAGGCGGCCGAACCCGTCCTCGGCGTGCAGCGCCAGCGAGGCCAGGACCTTGCCGGCCAGATGCGACGGGCCGACGCCGTTGCCGGTGAACCCCAGCCCGTAGTGCACGTTGCCCCTCCCAAGGCTGCCGAAGAACGGCATCGTGAACCCGCTCACGTTGATCGGCCCTCCCCACGCGGCCTCGATCGGGACGCCCTCGAACGCCGGGAACATCCGGTACAGGTCCTCGGCCACGCGCCGCGCGTAGCGCGCCTCGTAGTCGTACCGGTGGTCGATGTGCCGCGCGAGGTCGGGCTGCAGCCCGCCCAGCCCGAGCGCGATCCGCCCGTCCCGCGTGGTCCGGGCGTAATGGATCGAGGAGCGGAGGTCGCGGATCGCCTCGCCGCCGGTCCACCCGAGCTCCTCGAGCCGTTCGGGCGCGGGCTCGGTCACCACCATGTAGGAGCCGCGCAGCGTGAGCCGGGGCTTGAACGCCTTCCACCAGGTGGCCCACGCGCCGAGCCCGATCACGGCCTCGGAGGCTCGAACCGTGCCCGACGGGGTCTCGGCCGAGACGGTCTTGCCCATCCCCAGCCGCGTCACGGTGGTGTGCTCGAAGATCCGGACGCCCTCCTCGATCAGCCGGCGCCGCAGGCCGCGGGCCAGGCGGGCCGGGTGCACCGTGGCCGCGTCGGCGATCAGCACCCCGCCGCCGAACCGCGGCGACGCGCAGCGCTTCTGCACATCCTCGGGCGAGAGCACCTGGTACTCGTCCTCGACGCCGAGGGCCCTCGCGGCCTCGAGCTGGCCCTCCCAGCCGCCCTCGTGCGTCGGGTTGGTGGCCACGGCCAGGTCGCCGCCGTGGCGGAACCACGCGTCGACGCCGTTCGCGCGGCACCAGGTGCCGATCTCGGTGGGCGAACGCCCGCACGTCATCAGCAGCTCCATCGCGTCGGCGTCCCCGTACACCTCGCGCACGTCGCGCACCTTCTCCCACCAGCCGTCGCAGAAGCCGCCGTTGCGGCCGCTGGGGCCGCCGCCGCAGATGTCGGCCTCGAGCAGCACCACGTCGAGCTCGGGCCGGCGCTCCTTCAGGAACCACGCCGTCCACATCCCCGTGTAGCCGCCGCCGAGCACCACGACGTCGGCCGACGTGTCGGCCTGCAGGGCAGGGGCCTCCGGCGTGAGGAACTCGGGATGCGCGAGCGCCTCCTCGAGCCACCAGGAGCGTTCGGCCGGGCGGGGCGCGTCGATCGTCTGCATGGCTTGGTCCGTTCGGGCTGCGGTATGGTCCGAGACCATCCTTCCACGTCCCTCTGGAGGTCACGACATGACCGAACGTCCGCGTTCCCGAGAGGTCACCGACGGCCCCCAGCGGGCCGGCGCGCGCGCGATGCTGCGCGCGGTCGGGTTCTCCGAGGAGGACTTCGGCAAGCCGCAGGTGGGCGTCGCGTCTTCGTGGAACGAGGTCACGCCCTGCAACTACCACCTGGGCAAGCTGGCGGCACTGGCCAAGGAGGGCGTCCGGCAGGGCGACGCGGTGCCGGTGGAGTTCACGACGATCGCGGTCTCCGACGGCATCTCGATGGGCCACGAGGGCATGAAGGCCTCGCTGATCTCGCGCGACGTGATCGCCGACTCGGTCGAACTGGTGATGCACGCCGAGCGCCTGGACGCGCTGGTCGGGATCGCCGGGTGCGACAAGTCCGAGCCCGCGATGCTGATGGCGATGGCCCGGCTGAACCTGCCGTCGGTCTACCTGTACGGCGGCACGATCCTGGCCGGGACCTACCAGGGGCGCGACATCACGATCCAGGACGTGTTCGAGGCGATCGGGGCACACGCCAAGGGCTCGATCTCGGACGACGAGCTGCTGGGGATCGAGCGCGCCGCGTGCCCCACGACCGGCTCGTGCGCCGGGATGTACACCGCCAACACGATGGCCGCGGCCGCCGAGGCGCTCGGCATGTCGCTGCCGGGCGCGGCCGCGCCCCCCGCCGTCGACTACCGGCGCGAGGTGTTCGCGCGCGAGTCCGGCCTCGCGGTCACCAAGGTGCTCGAGTCCGGCCTTCGGCCGCGCGACATCATGACGCGGGAGGCGTTCACCAACGCGATCGCGGTCGTGATGGCCCTCGCGGGGTCGACCAACGCGGTGCTCCACCTGCTCGCGATCGCGCACGAGGCCGGCGTCGAGCTCGACCTGGACGACTTCGACCGCATCAGCCGCGCCGTGCCGCACCTGGTGAACGTGCGGCCGGCGGGCAAGTTCGTGATGCAGGACCTGGACGAGGTGGGCGGCGTCCCGGTCGTGATGAAGGAGCTCCTGGACGCCGGCATGCTGAACGGCGACGCGATCACCGTGACCGGCAAGACGATCGCGGAGAACCTGGCCGAGCTCGCGCCGCCGGCGCCCGACGGCGACGTCGTGCGCCCGGTCGCCGACCCGATCCACGCCGAGGGCGGCACGGCGATCCTGTACGGCTCGCTCGCGCCCGAGGGCTGCGTGATGAAGATCGCGGGGGCGGCCACGCTCGAGTTCCGGGGGCGCGCGCGGCCGTTCGACTCCGAGCAGGACGCGTTCGACGCGGTGACCGGCGGGTCGATCGTCGCCGGCGACGTGATCGTGATCCGCTACGAGGGGCCGAAGGGCTCGCCCGGCATGCCCGAGATGCTCGCGGTCACGGCGGCGGTCGCGGGGGCGGGCCTGGGCGCCGAGGTGGGCCTGGTCACCGACGGCCGGTTCAGCGGCGCGACCAAGGGCTACAGCGTGGGCCACGTCTCGCCCGAGGCGTTCGTGGGCGGCCCGATCGCGCTGGTGCGCGAGGGCGACCAGGTCGTGATCGATGCGGCGAACCGCACGATCGACCTCGTGGTGGACGACGCCGAGCTCGAACGCCGGCGCGCGGAGTGGAGCGCCCCGGCGCCCCGCTACGACCGCGGGGCGCTGGCGAAGTACGCGCGACAGGTCGGCTCGGCCTCGCGGGGCGCCGTCACCTGGTAACCGACCCCCCGGGGTGACGCCTCGAGGGTTGCGCCGTCGAGTGACGCCGATTTGCGCCCGGTCACACGGGCGTCGCAGGATTGCCCGTTCTCCGAGGGAAGGGGGAGGGGATGCGGCACACGATCAGATGGCTCGTCGTGGCGGCGTCGATCGGCACGCTGGTGCTCGTCGTCTCGTTCGCGTCGGCCTCCATCGCGCGGCCGGGTGTGACGCGGCTGACCGTGGTGGAGCATGCAGACACCGACACCGTCGTCGACCTGACGACCAACGGTGATTCGACCGGAGATCTGCTCACGTTCCACAACGAGCTGTTCGACGGCTCGGACACCGACGTCGTCGGGTCCGATCAGGGCGATTGCGTGAGGATCGAGGTCGGTGTCAGCTGGGAGTGCCGGTGGGTGAACGTCCTCGACGGAGGCTCGATCACGGTCGAGGGTCCGTTCTACGACGCGGGGCCCTCGACCCTGGCGATCACCGGCGGCACGGGGATCTACCGGGGCGCTCGGGGCACCATGCGGCTCGCCGCGGCGAACGACGCCGGGACGGAGTTCACCTTCCTGTTCAGGATCCTGACGGGCTGAGCCCTCGTGGTCGCGACCGGGCGGAGCCGGAGGCTCCGCCCGGTTGCGTTGGTGACCCGAGAGGCACACACTCGCGCGGGTGGACAAACGGGAGTTCGAGGCCGAGGGCGATCGGCTCGTTTCGGCAGCCAACCAGCAGGGAGTGGCCCTTCGGCTGCTCGGAGCGCTCGCCTTCGCCAAGCGGTGTCCGCGTCATGCCTACCTGCAGGAGACGCTCAAACGTGTCTACACGGACATCGACTTCGCGGCGTACGGCAGGGACGTGAAGAAGGTCCGCGCCCTCCTGGCCGGCGAGGGGTTCGTCGAGGACGGCTTCACCTTCGTCGAGTCCGAGGGGTCTCGGATGGTCCTGAACCATCCGGGGACCGGCCTGCATCTGGACGTGTTCCTCGACAAGCTCGAGTTCTGCCACACCATCCCGTGGAAGGGACGTCTGGAGAGCCATGAGTGGACGATCCCGCTCGCCGAGATGCTGATGCAGAAGATGCAGATCGTCCAGATCAACGAGAAGGACATCATCGACACGATCATGCTGCTGCTGGAACACCCGTTGGGTGACGAGGACGGCGACGTCATCAACATCGGCCTGGTGGCCCAGGTCTGCGCGAAGGACTGGGGATGGTGGCGGACCCTGACCATGAACCTCGAGAAGGTCCGACAGATGGCGGGCTCCTACGACGCCCTGGGCCCGAACGAGAAGGAGCGCGTGGCGCAGCAGGTCGATGCCGCCATGGCCCGGATCGACGGCGAGCCGAAGTCGATGGGATGGAAGATGCGCGCCAAGGTCGGCGACCGGAAGAAGTGGTATCGGGACGTCGGCGAGCTCGCCGAGCACGTCCAGGAGCTCTGACGCGATGGCGTTCTGGAGGAAGGGGAAGTCGGGCGCGGAGCCGACCCGCATCTTCTACGCGTGCGACATCCACGGCTCGGAGCCGACGTACCGGAAGTTCCTGAACGCGGCGAAGTTCTACGAGGTGGACGCGCTGGTGTTCGGCGGGGATCTGATGGGCAAGCTGCTCATCCCCATCGTTCGCGACGCCGGGGGGACCTGGCGCGCGCGGCTGCAGTCGCAGGACCACCACATCACCTCGGCCGAGGAGATGACCCAGTTCAAGCGGACGCTCCAGACCCTCGGCTTCTACTGGCAGGAGATGGATCCGGAGGAGTACGGCGAGTACGTCGGCCAGCAGGATCGGATCGACGCGCTGTTCGACGTGCTGGCCAAGGACCGGCTGGCGGAGTGGGTCGCCCTGGCCGAGGAGCGCCTGGCCGGATCGCACGTCCGGGTCTTCCTGTGCGGGGGCAACGACGACACCGACGAGGTCCTCTCGGCGCTGGACGAGGTGGCGCAGGACCGGGTCGTGAACGCGGAGAACCGCTCGGTGCCCGTCGACGACGAGCACGTCGTCGTGACGGTCGGCTACTCGACCCCCACCCCGTGGGAGACCCCGCGTGAGCGGTCCGACCCGGAGATCGCCGAGGTCATCGAGAAGGTCATGGCCGGCGTCGCCGACCCGTCGCGGGCCGTCTTCAACTTCCACTGCCCGCCCCTGGACTCCACGCTCGACACGTGCCTCAAGCTCGACGCCTCGGTCTGGCCGCCCGCGCCGCTGATGGAGAACGGGCAACCGGTGCACTACGGCGCCGGCTCGCAGGCGGTGGCCGACGCGCTGTCCGGCTACCAACCCACCGTGGGCCTCCACGGGCACATCCACGAGTCGCGGGGGATGATCGACTACGGGCGGACGCCCGCCTACAACCCCGGCAGCGAGTACGGAGAGGGGGTGTTGCGAGGTCTGATCGTGAACATCCGGGCCGGTGAGGTCATCGGCCACCAGTTCACCTCCGGGTAGCCCGCGCGACGCACGACACAGGGAGGGGAGATGGCGGAAGCGGTCGCACCGCAAGTCTTCACACGGCGAGCGTCCGGACTCGTCCGCGTGATGTCGCCGTACTCGGCGTTCGTCTACAACATCCTGACGATGGGGATCATCTTCCCCTGGGTGTTCATGCAGGCGCCCACCGCGTTCCAGGGCTCGAACCTCGTCCTCGCGATCGCGTTCGCGTTCCTGTTCGAACTCCCGATCGCGATGGCCTACGTCTGGCTCGCCACGGCGTTACCTCGCTCGGGCGGCGACTACGTGTTCCAGAGCCGCGTGTTCGGCGGCGGCTTCGGGTTCACCGTCGTGTTCGGGTTCTTCGTCGTGTGGATCCTCCAGTGGGTCGCGCTGTCGGGATGGCTGCTCGCGACCGTGGGGATCGCCCCGACGTTCATCGGCCTGGGCGTGACGACGGGCATCGGCACGTTCACGGACATCGGCACGTGGGCCGCCGGCGCGAACGGCATCATCGTCATCAGCATCCTGAACGCGATCGTGGCGCTGGTCCTGCTCGTCAGCGGGTTCCGCAACTACGTCCGGTTCCAGTACCTGATGTGGTACGCGATCCTGCTGTCGTTCGGGATCGTGATCTTGCTGTTCCTGTTCACGAACCCGACCTCGGCGGCGGCGCACCTGGACACGTTCGCCGCGAACGTGGACGGGACGTCGAACTTCTTCAGCACGGCCTCGTCGGCGGCCGCCTCGGCCGGCGTCGACTTCCACCCGCCGTTCTGGCTGATCGGCAGCCTGCTCGCGGCCCCGATCGCCTGGACGAGCCTGCAGTGGGCGACCTACTCGTCCGAGCAGGGCGGGGAGATCAAGAACGCCCACGTGTTCCGGAGCCAGGTCTTCATCATGGTCGGCTCGCTCGCGGCCACGGCCGGGCTGCTGATCCTGCTCGCGCTCGCGATGGAGAAGGGCCTGGGCAGCGACGGCATCCTCGTCGCCTCGTCCGGCTACTGGTACGGGGTGAGCGAGGCCACGATCGGCGGCAACATCATGTTCCCCAGCTTCATGGCGATGGGACTGACCGGCAGCTGGATCATCGTGGCGCTGATCGGCCTCGGGTTCATCCTGAACTCGTTCCAGATCGTCTGTAACTGCTACATCGGGACGACGCGGATCATGGTCGCGCAGGGCCTGGACGGGCTCCTCCCGGACTGGTTCGCCCGGGTGAGCCCGAGGTGGAAGACGCCGGTGAACGCGCACCTCGCGTACTTCCTCGCGGCGCTGCCCGTGATCTGGGCCTTCAACAAGGTCGGCGACTGGAGCACGAAGTGGGCTCTGGGCGTCACGTTCGCCAACGGTGCGGTCATGGTGCTGTCGGCACTGGCCGCGGCCTTGCTGCCCTACCGGGCGAAGAAGGTGTACGAGGCCTCGCCCGGCGCCGTCTACACCGTCGGGAACGTCCCGACCGTGACGATCGTCGGGGTGCTCGGCTTCCTGCTCGGTGGGTTCATGGTGGCCTGCTTCCTGTTCGTGAAGGACCTCGGGCTCGCCTTCACCAACAGCGCGTTCCCGTACATGATCGTGGTCGGGACCGCGGTCTTCGCGCTGATCATCTACTTCGTGATGCGCTCGGTGCGGAGCAGCAAGGGGATCAAGGTGGAGTACGCGTTCGCGGAGATCCCGCCCGAGTAGGGCGGAGGTCGACGGAAGCGGTGGGGCGGGGCTCGTCCCCGCCCCACCCGTCTGTGGGGAGTCCGATGCCCGAACGGTTCCGGGCCGTCGTGATCGGCGGCGGCGTCACCGGATGCAGCGTGGCCTACCACCTCGCCCGCGCTGGCTGGACCGACGTGCTCCTGGTGGACAAGGGCGAGCTGACGAGCGGCTCCACGGCGCACGCGGCAGGGCTGGTCACGATGTTCAACCCCTCGCCGACGATGATGCGGTTCCGCCGGTACTCGATCGAGCTGTACCGGGAGCTTGGCGTGTTCGAGACGGTGGGGAGCCTCCGGTTCGCCTCGAGCCCCGAACGGCTGCAGGAGCTCCGGCGGGGAGCCTCCCGGGCTCGCGGGATCGGCCTGGACGTCGACCTGCTCGGCCCGGCGGAGACCCTGGAGCTGATGCCGGCGGCGTCGCCGGTGTCGATGTACGGGGCCGTGTGGGTGGCCGGCGACGGGTTCCTGGACCCGCACACGGCCACGCACGCGCTCGCCGGTGCGGCCCGCTCCGCGGGGGCCGAGATCAGGACCGGCGTCCGGGTCACCGGGATCGAGCTCGGTCCGGGTCGTGAGGTCGCGGCGGTCGTCGCCGACGGCGAGCGGATCGGGTGCGAGGTCGTGGTCAACGCCGCCGGGATGTGGGCGCCGCAGGTCGCCGCCATGGCCGGCGTGTTCGTCCCGTCCACGCCGGTGGACCACCAGCACATCGCGCTTCGAGCGGTGGCCGGTCACGAGCTCCCCCGCGACATGCCGTGCTTCCGAGATCCCGACAACCTCGTCTACGGCAAGTCCGAGCACGGCGGCATCCTGTTCGGCGGGTACGAGGGCCATCCGGTCGCTCGCTGGATCGACGGGGTGCCGTGGGAGCACGGCGGTCGCTCCTTGGAGCCGGACCAGGATCGGTTCGAGCCCCTGATGCGGGGGGCGATCGATCGGTTCCCGTTCCTGGGGGGCGCCGAGGTCGTGAACCTCGTCTGCCATCCGGACGCGATGACGCCGGATGCCAACCCGTTGGTGGGCGCGATCCCGGGGGTCCGTGGCCTGTACCTGGCCGCGGGACTTTCGTTGAACGGGTTCGGAGGCGCCGGGGGCATCGGCAAGGCGATCGCCGAGCTCGTGACGGCCGGCGAGACCGAGCTCGACCTGTCGTCGTTCCGGCCCTGGCGATTCGGCCGGACCCACCGCGACCCGGTGTTCGCCGCCGAGCAGTCACGGGAGGCGTACCGCTACTACTACCTCCTTCGCTACCCGTTCGATCAGGACGAGTGGGGACGCCCCAGGCGCGTCTCCCCGCTGCACGAACGGCTGCAGGACCTCGGCGGCGTCTTCGGGGTCAAGAACGGGTGGGAGCGGGCCGAGCTCTTCGAGCCCGGGAGGGCCTGGCGGCGCGCCGGCGCGGACCAGCGAGCGTACGGATGGACGCGACCGCCGTGGTTCGAGCGGGTGGGGCGCGAGCACGCCGCGTTCCGGGGACGGGCCGGCCTGATCGACCTGTCCTCGTTCGGGAAGATCGAGGTCTCGGGCCCGGGGGCCCTCGCGTTGCTGGACCGGGCCTGCGACGCGCGCGTCGACCGCCCGGTGGGGTCGATCGTCTACGGACAGTTCCTCAACGAGCGCGGCGGGATCGAGTCCGACGTGACGATCGTCCGGCTCGGGGAGGATCGGTTCCGCGTGGTGACCGGGGCAGCGGCCGTCGACGGCGATCTCGGGTGGCTCGCAACGCTCGTCCGGGACGATCGCGTGGAGCTCCGCGAGGCGAGCGACGCGCTCGCGGTGGTCGGGCTGTGGGGTCCCTCGTCCCGCGACGTCCTGCAGGCCGTCACCGACGACGTGTCCAACGAGGCCCTCCCGTACATGACCGCCCGCACCGTGACGGTCGGCGGGGCCTCGGTGTGGGCGCAGCGGGTCAGCTACGTCGGCGAGCTCGGGTGGGAGCTGTGGATCGAGCCCGCGTGGGCGACCCAGGTCTGGGACCGCCTCGCCGCGGCGGGGACATCCCTGGGGCTCGAGCCGTGCGGTTACCGGTGCCTGGACGGGCTGCGGCTCGAGCGCGGGTATCGGGCCTACGGGACCGACCTCACGGGCCACGACTCCCCGGACGAGGCCGGCCTGTCGTTCTGCGTGGACGCCTCGAAGGACTTCGTCGGACGCGAGGCGCTCCTGCGCGCGCGCGAGGGGGGTTCGGGCCGGCGGTTGCGCACGCTCCTGCTCGGCGAGGGCTACGTGACCGCCTACGGGGGCGAGGCCGTGTTCGCGGGCGGCGAGGTCGTCGGGCGTGTGCGGAGCGCCGCGTTCGGCTACACCGTGGACCGGATGCTGGCCACCGCGTATCTGCCCGCTTCGTTCGCTCCCGGCGACGGGGTCGAGGTCGAGGTCTTCGGCGAGCTGGTGACCGCCGAGGTCGCCCGGGACGTGCTCGTCGACCCCGAGGGCAAGCGGGTGCGGGCCTGATGCCGACGATCGACGAGGTGGTCGGGGCCGCGGAGACCTTCCGCGACCGGCGGCTCGAGGTGTCCGAGCTCTCCGGCGGGCTCACCAACGCGAACTTCCTCGTCGTCGCCGACGGGGTGAAGCACGTCGTGCGGATCCCGGGCCCGTCGACGGAGCTGCTCGCGGTCGACCGCGCGAACGAGCGGCACAACGCGGAGGCGGCCGCGACGACCGGCATCTCGCCCAGGATCCTCGAGGTCATCGACCGGTGGAACGTGATGATCCTGGAGTTCGTCGACGGGCGGACGATGTCGGCGCTGGAGCTGCGGTCGGAGGCGCAGGCCGCAAGGATCGCCGAGTCGCTCCGAACCCTGCACACGGCCCCGCGCTTCGCGAAGGACTTCGACATGTTCCGGCTCACCGAGTTCTACCTCGGCGTGTGCGACGAGCGGGACGTCCGGATCCCCGACGGCTTCCGCGACCGGATGCCGAGCCTCGGCGAGGTGGAGCGCGCGTTCGCGGCGAACCCCGTGCCGAGCGTGCCCTGTCACAACGACCTCCTGGCCGAGAACTACATCGACGACGGGACCAGGCTGCGGATCGTGGACTTCGAGTACAGCGGGAACAACGACCCGTGCTTCGAGCTCGGCGACACCGCGCAGGAGTGCGGGTTCGACGACGACCTTCGCGCGGCGCTGTGCGAGGCGTACTTCGGCCGGATGCGACCGGACCGGCTCGCGCGGATGAACCTGCAGGCGCTCATGGCCGACGTCGGCTGGACCCTGTGGGCGGCGATCCAGGCGAGGATCTCCGACATCGACTTCGACTTCTGGGGGTGGGCGCAGGAGCGCTGGGCACGCGCGGTCCAGATCCTCGACGGCGGCGACTTCGATCGATGGATCGCGGCCTCGGCCGGGGCTTGACGGTGCCGCGGCCGCGGCCGAGGCTGGGGGGATGCGGCTGGTCACCACGCCCGAGGCCGAGGCGTTCATCCGCGAGCACGGCGGACGGGTCTTCGTGTGGCCGCTCGACCTGGAGGGTCCCGCGGTGGCGGTGTTCGCCCTGGAGGCCTCGACGGAGTCCCCGGGAGTGGAGCGGGGGTTCGTGGTGTTCGGCGCGCAGGGGTTCGAGGTGCTGTTCGATCCGGAGGACCACGGCGTCCCCGACGAGCTCCACCTCGCGGTCAAGGGGTGGAGGACCAAGAGGATCCGCGCCTACTGGAACGGCCACTCCTACGGCCGGGACTGAGGACGTTCAGGCGCGGATGCGCTCGCCCGCGGGGTCGTAGAGCGGGTCGTCCGACACCACGGCACGCACGCGCTCGCCGAAGACCTCGACCGAGAGGGGCGTCCCGGCCGCGGAGCGCTCGGTCGGCAGGTAGGCGAGCGCGATGCTGCTGCCGATCGAGTACCCGATCCCCCCGCTCGTGACCCGCGAGACGACGCCGCCGTCGGCGAACACCGGCTCGTTGCCCAGGCACATCGCCCGCGGGTCGTCCAGGAGCAGGCTGCGGAGCGAGCGCGTGAGACCGTCCGCCCGCTGCCGTTCCAGGGCCTCGCGCCCGACGAAGTCGGTCTCGAACGACACGGCGAAGCCGAGCCCGGCCTCAAGCGGCGTGTCCTCCGGCGTCAGGTCGGACCCCCACGCCCGGTACCCCTTCTCCAGCCTCAGCGAGTCGATCGCCCGGTAGCCGGCCGGCACCCCGCCGGCCGACCGGCACGCCTCGACGAGCTCGTCCCAGAGCGCCCGTGCCAGCTCCGCGCTCGGGTAGAGCTCCCATCCCAGCTCGCCGACGTACGTCACGCGCACCGCGAGGCAGGGGACGGAGCCGACCACGATCTCGCGGGCGGTCATGTAGCCGAACGCCTCGTTGGACAGGTCCGCGTCCGCGATCGGGGCCAGGACCTCCCGGGCGGCCGGACCCCACAGGCCGAAGCACGCGAGCGAGGCCGTCACGTCACGGACGGCGACCCGCTCTCGGTCCAGCTGCTTGCGGATCCACGAGATGTCGTGGTTGCCGAACGCCGTGCCGGTGACCAGCCGGAACCGCTCCTCGCCCAGCCGGGTCACCGTGAGGTCGCACTCGATCCCGCCCCGGCGGTTCAGGAGCTGCGTGTAGACGACGCGGCCGGCGGGCCGGTCGACGTCGTTCGCGCAGATCCGCTGGAGGAACGCGCACGCGTCCGGGCCCGTCACCTCGAACTTGGCGAACGAGGACTCGTCGAACAGCCCCACCCGCTCGCGGGTCGCGAGGTGCTCGGCGGCGATCGCCGGCGACCAGTGCTGTCCCGCCCAGCCCGTCGGGCGCATGGCCTCGAACCGTTCCGAGGCGTTGGTCTCGAACCAGTTGGGGCGTTCCCAGCCGGACTTCTCGCCGAACGACGCCCCCAGCGCGGCCAGGCGCTCGTACGTCGGAGCCGTCTTCAGCGGCCGGCCCGCCTGCCGCTCCTCGTTCGGGTAGTGGATGTCGTAGTAGGTCGCGTAGATCTCGAGCGCCCGATCGAGCGCGTAGCGCCGGCTGCGGTAGTGGGCGCCGAAGCGCCGGATGTCCATCCGCCAGACGTCGAGCTCGGGCTCGCCCTGGACGATCCACTCGGCCATCACCTTGCCCACCCCGCCGGCGCCGGCGATGCCGTGGGCGCAGAAGCCGGCCGCGACGAAGAACCCCCGAACCTCCGACTCGCCCAGGATGAACTCGCCGTCGGGCGTGAAGGCCTCGGGCCCGTTGATCATCTTCACCACGCCCGCCCGCTGCATCGCGGGGACCAGGGCGAACGCGCCGTCCGCGAGCGGCCCGAACCGCTCGGGGTCCTCGGGCAGCAACGTGTGGTTGAAGTCGGCCGGGGGACCGTCCCGCCAGCACCACGGCGCCGGATCGCGCTCGTACCCGCCGACGACCAGACCGCCTCCCGCCTCGGGGCGGAAGTAGACCAGGTGGTCCGGGTTGCGCAGCGTGGGCATCTCGGGCTCGACGCCCGGCAACGGCTCGGTCAGCACGTACTGATGCGCGAACGGCACGACCGGCACCTCGACGCCCGCGAGGGCGCCGACCTGGTTCGCGTACATCCCCGCGGCGTCGACGACCGCCTCGGTCTGGACCGGGTCGCGCTCGGCGAACCGCACCCGCGCGACGTGCCCGCGCTCGACGTCGATGCCGACGACCCTGGCGCCGGTCCAGACGCGCGCACCGCCCCGCTTGGCGCCCTCGACGAGCGCCATCGTGAGGTTCGTCGGATCCAGGTATCCGTCCGAGGGCAGGTAGGCCGCGCCCTCGATCCCGGTCGGGTCGAACAGCGGCCAGAGGCTCCGCGCCTCATCGGTGGACACGATCCGAAGGGGCAGCCCGAAGGTCTGGCCCCATCCGGCGAGCCGCTGCAGCTCCTCGATCCGTTCCTTCGAGGAGGCCAGCCGGAGCGAGCCCACCTCGTGCCATGACGGGTCGATCCCCGTCTCCTCGGCCAGCCGCCGGTACAGCTCGACCCCGTACATCATCATCTTGGTGAGCCCCACGCTCGATCGCAGCTGGCCGACCAGTCCGGCCGAATGGAACGTCGAGCCGCTCGTGAGCTCGGAGCGATCCACGAGCAGCACGTCGCTCCACCCCAGCTTCGTCAGGTGGTAGGCGATGCTCGCGCCGGCCACGCCGCCGCCGACGATCACGACGCGCGCGCGGTCCTCGCTCATGGCTCGATCGGCCGGGACGCCCGCTCGAGCCAGCCGTCGAAGCGCTCGTCGGCCATCGAGCGCGACAGGCGGTCGAAGTGCCGCTCGGCGTAGTCGACGTAGTCGATGTCCAGCGTGGACAGCGCCTGCTGGACCACGCCCCACATCGCCTCGCGGAAGTCCGACATGATCCGCATCAGCTGCAGGCGCGCGCGGTGCCCGTCGGTCACCTCGTCGAACATCAGGCCGAGCAGCCGCTCCTGCGAGGCCTCGGACAGGCCGTTGTTGATCGACAGGTTGCCGAGGTCGAAGAACGGGTCCCCCATCCCCGCGTACTCGTAGTCCACGAGCCAGAACCCCTCCTCGCCGCGTAGGAAGTTGTCGGCCAGTAGGTCGTTGTGGCACGGGCGCTCGGGGACCGGCGCCCGCGCGAACGCCTCCTCGATGTGGCCGGCGCGCTCGTGGGCGGGCTCGAACGCGTCGGGGACCGAGACCCCGCGCTCCCGCGCGATCCGCCGGTAGTCCTCGACGATCCGGAACGCGTCGAAGGACCAGGGCAGCCGCGGCCCGGCGTGGATCGTGCGGACGACCCGCGCGACGTCCGCCAGCACGTCGGGCCGCTCCATGTCTCCCTCGGCCAGCGGCTCCCCGTCGACCCAGCCCGTGATGAGGCAGCGGTGCTCGGGGATGTGGGCCACGACCTCCGGAGCAACCCCGGCCGCGGCCGCGTCGATCGCGGCCTCGTACTCGGCGGTGCGGTCGATGCCCAGGAGCGCGGTGTCCTCGTCGGACAGGCGCAGGAAGAAGCCGGCGCCGCCCACGTCCACGCGGAAGTT
>Ga0081455_10004306_pt1 | contig 16029 bp, 13 predicted proteins | sample TabmetS3T2R1_FD_70207 | JGI IMG/M metagenome (GOLD analysis project Ga0081455, IMG submission 70207) | Tabebuia heterophylla rhizosphere microbial communities from the University of Puerto Rico - S3T2R1 | ecosystem: Host-associated > Plants > Roots > Rhizosphere ... | reverse complement strand
TGTCGCTCGCAGATCAGCACTTCGATTTACAAAAGTTTTCGCCAAATAAGGTGATGGCGAGTGCAATCACGGTGGCGATCTACATTCAGCTCGCGCTCGGGGCAACGATGCGCCACCAACATCGTGATTTGTCAATCCTGGATTTTCCAACTGCAAACGGTGCGTGGATTCCGGATACAAGCGCGGTTGCCTTGGCGAAGATTAATGCGTGGCGCGATGCGCGCGCGTTGTCTGACGTGAATGCATTTCAAATCTGGCTCCAAATGGTGCACCGGTTTCTCGCGTTAGTTATCGCGATTGCAATAATCGCGTTTTTCGCCCGTGTCCGGAGGGAGACGCGCGGTTTCCGCGCTCTGAAGCGATTGTCACTCCTTTGGGTCGCTTTGGTCTTTGGCCAGATTACGCTGGGCGCTTGGGTCATCTGGAGCAACAAAGCCGCCGATATCGCTACGGCTCATGTCGCGCTTGGTGCCGTCATGCTATCTTTTGGTGTGAGTGTCAGCGCGATTTTCTGGCGAATTTCGCACGGGGAAGCTGATAGGGCGGGGCTGCCGAGCGCGGCGAAACCGATGCCGGCATGAAAACGGCGACGGTCGATAACCCCACACTCGCGTCCTCGCGCCCGAGCTTCGTGAGTGATCTCGCTGAACTCGTCAAAGCGAGACTGACGCTGCTTGTTCTGCTCACGACCGCGGTGGGATTTTATCTCGGAGCAGAACCGCCGGTCGATTACCGGGCGCTCTTTCACACAGTTTTTGGGACCGCGGCGGCAGCGGCAGGCGCAGCCGCTCTCAATCAATGGTGGGAACGCCGAGTCGACGCGCTCATGCAGCGAACAAAGACACGACCGATTCCGGCCGGGCGCATGGCGCCGCTTCATGCGCTCGCGCTCGGCGCGGCGCTGTCTGTTTTCGGCGTCGTTTATCTGGCGATTGTCTGCAACGCGCTCAGCGCGGTGCTGACTGCAATCACCATCCTGATCTACATATTTGCCTACACGCCGCTGAAGCGCACCAGCACAGCCAACACAGCTGTCGGCGCGATTCCGGGCGCGATCCCGCCGATGATCGGCTGGGCGGCTGCGCGTGGAGACATCGGTGCGGGGGCGTGGAGTCTCTTCGCGATCGTGTTTTTGTGGCAGATGCCGCACTTCTTCGCCATCGCGTGGATGTGCCGCGAAGATTATTCCCGCGCAGGGTTCCGCATGATTTCGAGCGACGATTCCAGCGGCGAACGCAGTGCTAGTCAGAGTGTGTTCTTCTGCATTCTACTCCTGGTCCTCGCCGGTCTGCCCGCATTTGTTGGCATTACCAGTTACCTCTATCAGCCAATCGAGCTTGTGCTCGGTGGCTTGTTCGTCGCCGTGGCGATGCGTTTCTTGCGGCTGCGCACGCAGAGCGCCGCGCGTTTACTGTTTATTGCATCGATTGCGTATCTTCCGCTGTTACTGGCGGCCTTGGTTTTGACGAAATTATGAACACCGCTTCTGCCGCAATTAATCGTCCGACATCACGCAGCGGTATCGCTTGGAAAGTGACGCTGATCCTCATCCCCCTTGTCACGCTCGGGATACTGCTGTGGTTGCGAAATCTCGAGGTGTTAGCGCTGCGTCAGCGGACCGTTTCTTCTTACGGCACGGTGCCCACTTTTCAGCTTACGAATCAAAACGGACAGCCGTTTGGATCAGGGCAGTTGGCCGGCAAAATTTGGATCGCGGATTTTATTTACACAACATGCCCGGGACCGTGCCCGATGATCAGCAGCCGCATGAGCGAACTGCAAAAGCCGCTGGGGAAAAGCGAGGTGCATTTGGTTTCGTTCAGTGTCGATCCGGAGAAGGACACACCGGCGGTTTTGCGAGACTACGCGCGGAAATTACAAGCCGAGCCGGGACGGTGGGATTTTCTCACGGGACCAAAATCCACGATCTACAAACTTTCGCATGACGGTTTCAAACTTGCGGTTTCAGACGGAAGCGATGCACAGGGACTTCCTGTGCACAGCACGCGAATGGTGCTCGTGGATCGACGCGGTCAAATCCGCGGTTATTACGACGCGACGGAACCCGACGCGATAACGAAACTGGTTGCTGACACCAACCATTTGCTGCGTGAGCAACCGAAATAACTGTAGCCGTCGCTCTGTGCGCGACGGGTCGCTTCGCACAGCGAAGCGGCTAGAGATTTATCCCACCGATTCCGGACCGGCGGTGGGCCCTTCATCACAGACCGTGCGAAGATAATCGCGGTACTCGTTTTTCGGTAATCCGTCGATGATCTTTTCGAGGTCGGATTGTCTAATGAAACCCATTCGCAGGGCGACCTCTTCCAGGCAGGCGATTTTCAAGCCTTGGCGATGCTCGATAGTGGCGATGTAGTTGCCGGCCTCGAGTAGCGTCGTCGTGGTTCCCGTATCAAGCCACGCCATGCCGCGACTGAGCAGTTTCACGTGCAGTTGGTTCTGCTTCAGATACCGCAAGTTCAAGTCGGTAATTTCCAGTTCGTTACGCGCTGATGGGCGCAAGCTTCGGCAAAGATCAACGACTTGGTTGTCGTAAACGTAGAGCCCAGGGACAGCGAAGGAGCTTTTCGGTTGCTTTGGCTTTTCCTCGAGGCTGATGGCTCTGCCATTACTGTCGAACTCGACCACGCCATATCGCTCAGGGTCGCGAACTTGATATCCGAAAATGCACGCGCCACGCTCGATGGCGAGCGCGTCGCGATAGAAGTCGAGTTTTCCGTAGAAGATGTTGTCGCCTAAAATCAACGACGCACCGGAGTCGCCGATAAATTTCGCGCCGATCAGAAATGCCTGGGCAATTCCTTCCGGCTTGGGCTGCTCGGCGTAATCGATCCGAATTCCGAGCTGTGTGCCATCTCCCAGATAATTCTGGAGCATCGGCAAATCTTTTGGCGTGGAAATGATCAGCAACTCGCGCAAACCGCCGAGCATCAGTGTTGCCAACGGATAACAAATCATCGGCTTGTCGTAAATCGGGAGCAGCTGTTTGCAGACAATTTTGGTCAACGGATAAAGGCGTGTCCCTGCGCCGCCGGCGAGCAGAATGGCTTTTTTCATTTTCGATTTTCGATTCTCGATTTTCGACCGTTGCCGCTCCAGCGCAAAAGCAGTTCCGCCCATTGCTGCCAAAAACGCGAGCCTGTCGTCAAATCGATATGAGTCTTTTGACTGATCTGCCCGAGCGCTTTCCGCGGAGCAGAACGGAATGTTGTTTTGTCCAAGAAGAACGCGCCGCCGATTTGGTCGACCAATTTCCGGTTGCTCAGACGACCGCCCACACATTCGGACAAGGCGTTCTCGATCCACTCGCGTGGTAATTCCGATCGCGGCTCGATCGTGGCGCTTACGGTCACACCGAGGAGCTTGCTTAACATGAGCGCGCAAACCAGCGCACGGGAACTCGTAGCGTGAACATGGGATACGTTTTTCTCTTGAATCAATTTCCGAAGCACCAGCGCAAACCGCGCCTGACGGAGAAAGATTGCGCTTGGGGCGCGGCTGCTCTGCTGTGCGCGGTCTTCCTCCAATTGTTGCGCCAGAGCTGGGTTTGTCCGCCATTCGGCCTCTAACACCATCGCATCGGGCAGAAATTCGAGTGACGGCGCAACTCGTGCCACGGCGCCATTGAGCCTCGCGCTGGAATTCAGTTCACAGACAAACGGTACAATGGGCACGTTCCGGCGCTTCATTTCCTCAAACTCCCGCTCGAGGAGTGGCAATTCGTGGTCAGGCCACCGATCAATCAAATACGCGATTGCGGTCGCCGCTTCGCTGTGCGAAGCGAGATTCTGACTGGATTTGACCGGTTTAGCCGAATTTTTCTGAAAAAGGTCGATTAGCGGCGCGACCGTCTGCTCGATTCGGAAATGCTGCTCGATCCGAGCGCGCCCAGCCTGCCGAAACCGCAATCGCAACTCAGAGTCGCGCAGCAACTGTTCAAGCGCGCGAGCAAGCGCAGTAGAATCGCCGGGCGGAGCCAACATTCCGGTCTGGCCATCAACGACTAATTCGGGAATTCCGGCCAGATGAGTGGAAACGACCGGCCGCGCCGAAGCCATTGCTTCGAGAATCACGGTGGGAAAAACGTCAGTAGCTCCTTGCGCGTCGGTAGTTGAAGCCAATGCGAAAATGTGAGCGGACTGAAGTTTTTCCAAGACCGCGTCTTGCGATAGTGAACCAAGCAAATTCACCCGCGGCGAAAGATCCAATTGCTCGATCTTCGCCCGAAGCGTCTCGCGCAGCGGACCGTCGCCAATGATGTCGCAGACAAAATCGATTCGGCGGCGCGCGAGGTCGGCACAGGCGTCGATAAGATCGTCGAAACCTTTAAATGCAACCAGCCGTCCGACGCTCACGATTCGCGGGATGCGATTATCCTCAGCCGAGCCGGACGCCGGAAAACGGTCGAGATCAATTCCGTTGTAGACCCTGTGAATTTTCGCCATGGAATTGGGACAACGCTGGCGGAGCAAGTCGCGGCTGTAATCGGTTTCGGCTGCGACGAATTCCGCTGCGGCGCAGATCTCGCGTAGCAAATCCTCGCTGCCGAGATCTTTCATAAAATCCTGTCCGTGTGCCGTAATGCTGAACGGAATCCCTGAAATTTCCTTCAGGAAAACCGCGGTGTGTGCTGCACGATTCGCGAAATGCACGTGCACATGATCCACGCCGGCGCGAACAAAGAACTCGGCAAAGTACAAGGCATTGCGCGCGCGCTGTTCTGCTTTGGCTGCCCGTCCGTATTTCTTCTCGTGCTGCTCGACGAGATGGCGCGGCCATTTGTCGTTGGTTTTCGCCTTCCGCTCAAGGATCCTTAGAATCTCCTGAGGCGGCGCGTAATGAATTGGCCCGCGCAACGTGGCGACGTATTCATGGCGCAAGCTGGTGAGCGGCGGATATACTGAGCCGATGACGAGCTCGATGCCCTGCCGCTCGAGCGCCAGCATCTCCGCATCGCAAAAGGTTTGCGAGATTACGGGGTAGCGCGAATACAGATAACCGAGCCGCATTGAGATCGATGATTACGCCTAGCGCGTCCAATAGCAATGACCTGTAGTGGCAGGCGTAAACCGCCTGCTTTTTTCAACACCGCAGCCGAAACAGCCGCCGCTGCAATCACGAAAACCGGACGTCTTTGCCCGGGTCCATCTCGAAATCCAGCACCAGCGAATCCTCCGTGTTCGGCTTGATTACTTCCTCTACAAATTTCACGTAGATCGGGTCTTCGCGGAAAATTGCGTATTTGTCCATCGACTCAAAATCGATGGCGATGAAGAATGGCCATTCGATTTGCGGGTCGATCCGCTTACCGCACTTAATGCTGAGCACCTCGGGAATTTTGAGGAGTTGCATGCGTGTGTTCATCATCATCGCCTCCACACGGGCCGGTGTGACCGCCTGGTTCAATCTGTAGAGAACGATATGGTGAACCATGAGGGTAATGGTAATAGGCGTTTCCCGCGGCGCGTGCAAGTCCGAATGCGTTGCGGCAGCGAAGCACGTGTAAGGAGCAGCGGTTCTCGGGGTCGCCGCCAAGTGCGACTTGACCGACAGTCGACAATCCGTAACAAAATATTTCCGGCGGCATTGCTGTAAATCGGCAGGAACGATAATCTTGACTCAATGGCTGATGTCTCGCCAACTGACTCGTTGATTTCAGTGGTCATTCCGCTGTACAACGAAAGTTCGCATTTGAGCGAGCTTCTATCGGATCTGAAGACGGCATTGCAAGCGATCGGATGCCAGTTTGAAGTGGTCCTGATTGATGACGGCTCGCCCGACGATACGTGGACACGGATTAAAGATGAAGCACGAATGTGGTCGAACCTGCGCGCGGTGCGATTGAGTAGAAATTTCGGGAAAGAGTTGGCGCTCTGCGCGGGTTTGGAACGTGCGCGGGGCAGTGCCGTTATCGTGATGGACGGAGACGGGCAACACCCCCCCTCACTTTTGCCCCTCCTGGTTGAGAAGTGGAGGACTTCCGGAGCAGAAGTTGTTGAAGCAGTTAAGCGCACGCGTGGCCACGAATCCTTAGCGAGTAAATTTGGTGCGCTAACGTTTTACGTCATCTTGAACAAACTTTCCGGCTTTGAATTGAAAGGCGCGTCAGACTTCAAGCTCATAGACCGCAGGGTACTCCATACTTGGCTGGCCATGCGTGAACGCAATGTGTTCTTCCGGGGAATGACGGCATGGATGGGGTTCAGGACCATCCAAATTCCGTTTGAGGTAGGTCCGCGTCGTGCGGGAAAATCGGGGTGGTCTTATTTGAGGCGTGCGAAGCTTGCTTTAATTGGCATAACGACATTTTCGTCGTTTCCATTGCGTCTCGTGACGTTCGCAGGGATGATCTTTTTTCTCTTCGCTGTTGGATTAGGCATCCAAACGCTTTACCTAAAACTTGCAGGCCGCGCATTTACCGGTTTTGCGACCGTCATTCTATTGGAGCTGATTATTGGCAGCCTTTTGATGATTAGCTTGGGTATTATTGGCGAATATCTGGCACGAATTTACGAAGAGGTTAAGGGACGTCCACGTTACATAGTGACTGAATCGATCGATTTAGCTGACGAAAAAACGCGTCTTGTGCGCCCCGGAGATCGTGGTGCTCGGCCCGCGAACCATGGCTGAGAAGAACGCAGGCTCTCGGGCGAACAATGCAGCGGAGTCTTTGAGAAACTGGCTCGCGTCAGCACTGGTCTTCTTTGTCGTGCTCTTAGTTATGTTCTGGAAGCTTGGGAGCAATCCACCCTACTTCAACGACATGGTTGAGCAACGGATTCACATGGAAGTGAACCAGGTCTTTGACCGCGCGAACATGTCTAACAGAGTGAATTGCTACTGGAAAGACATGCCATAGAGCTTGAGCTACGGCTCTTCGGGCTTACCTTGTTCGGCGTTCGTTTCTTTCCTGCCTTGATGGAGTTTGGGGCTCTGATCCTTACATTTTTCGCTTTCAGGAAATACTTTCCACAGTACTGTTTTGGTCCACAAAAATCTCGCATGACAAATTTATCCGCACATGCCCCTTCGGTCTCGATCATCGTTCCCACTCTGATCGAACCTGAGCGATGATTATACCGTCGACCACAGTTGCAGTCAGCAAATCAAATTTCTCGATGGCAGTTCCCTTGCCGCCTTCGAACATGGTGGGAGGCGCCATAGCCAGAGGCTTCAACTCTGGAGTAACAGGGAAGGCTCTTACGCGGCTCTGGAACTCACGGATATTTTTGTTGGGGATATTTAGTACGTAAAAGCGACTCATTCTTCCCCCAAGGGAAAATGAAATAGAGTCCTCAGTTCCCAGATCGCGAAGTGACTCGAACATTCTGATTATTCTTCTGATCATTGAATCTTCCTCCCAGATCAGTTTCAGATCTTTCTGGGTCGGCACATAGGCAAGAATTGCCCGCTTATTCGCGTTCCATACTTCTTGCTCGGACATGACGTAGGAAGGAGTTCCACTACAAAAAGATAACACCTTTGCGTCATCGTAATCGTGTAAGAACAGGTGGATGATTGAATAGGCCTCTCTGGGGCAAATGAACGTGTCATAAGGAGGATCGGAGATGCCTTTGATTCGATTGAACTCGTCGCGTTCGAGACGAGGAGGGCCTGGGTGTTCTCTTCCGGCTACAACGGCTTTCAGGAACCGCGAAACGGCGACCTCATGTTGCGCATAGTGGTGGATGGAAAACGGACTTTTCGTCTTGGCATAAATATATCTGACTGAAGGGAGCAACCCATCAAGGAGGATTAACCCTGCCAGCATTCCGAGAACAATTTGCACGCCCGGCCATCGCCTCAATTTTAAAATCCCAGCCAACGTGAAGCTCATCAGGATGACCCAGAACGGAATCGGCATGAGCAGGCGGTTCTCTATGCACTTTGCGATGAAAGCGCCTGTGACTGGGATTATGGCCAGCAGCGGGATTTCAAAGCGCTTCTGCCAGAGCGCTATGAAAAGACCGGGCACCAGCAGCCAATAGTAAGGCAGCGGAATCGGCAAGGCATCGGGAATAAAGAAACGCTGGGCCGGCACCGCGAAGAAGCAACTCCGACATTGATCGATATAGGGTCGGATGCCGCTTGGAAATGGCGCTGTTTGTGCTGCACGCCAGAAATCGCGGAGAAAGTTCGACTCGTATAGTGTGTACTCGTCTCGATTGAATACAATGTACAGGACGATCGGTATAGCAGCCGCTACAAAGCCATAAACGACAATGGCGAGAGAGCTCCATGTGGCTCTTTGCGTTAGGCTTCTCCAGTTGAACGTTCCGTAAAGAGGCGCAGCGACCATAAGCGCCAGCAGATATTGCTTGCCCGATATCGAGCTCGCTAAGCAAAGCCCTGCGGCTATCCCACCCAGCGAAAGACAAAAACGAGAGGGCGTTCTAAAGCCCAGGTGTAGGAAATACAGAGAGACCACGGCCAAGGCCGTCGCCATGGGATAGCGGTACCCGGCAAAAGTATAAATGAATGCAAACGGCAGGAAATTCAGGGTCAGAGCTGCGACAGACGTGACGACGTAAGACTCAAAAAAAAGATCAACTAAAAGAAGGGTGAACACAAAGATGCTCAGCCAAATGACAAAGAGGGCTGCCTGATAGGACAAAATGTTAAATCCGAACAGTTTCAGAAATCCCCAGACGTAATAATGAAATAGAGTTTCGCGGGAAATGGGAGGGTGAAACCAAGCTGGCTGATACGGATGACCAATAACATAGGTTTTGAGATACCAGAGATCCCATCCGGATTCATCGAAAAGCGAGTTTCCGTTCCAAGGGGCTGTGCGGAAATGCCATAAATGTGAGGCTACGAAGAACAGGATCCAGAAAAGAAAGAATACTGCTTTCGGGGCGATCAAGATTTTTGAATGCGAAGGTAATTTGCGTGCGCCGGGTAGAAAGGCTGACACCAAAAAGAGCATGCTGACCAACCAGCCGATCGGTTGCAATACATCTCCCCAATGCGATTTCTGATAGTGCGCCGCGGCGGCGGATGCACAGATCACCGTGGCGACGAAGGACAAGCCGAGTAAAACAATCCTGAGTCTAACAAATCGTGATTTCAGATGGGGTAATTTCAAAAACCTGCGTCCGTTCTCCGGCTTCGGGCCAGCTATGTCAGTTAACGTGAATCACCGACTGTTGCTATCTAGAGATTGATAGCGCTTACGCGATTACCGGCCATGTTTAGTATGTACAGTTTCCCGTTGGCCAAAGCCAATGCCGATGGCCCATCGAGTCGTTCCGGAGGCTTTGGGGTCAAACTGCTAATCCGGTTCCCATTCAAATCAAACATGAGCACCGAATTCATGTTTGCACTGGACGCATATAAGCGAGCCGTTCCAGTATCTATGGCCAGGTCTTCGAAGCCATGTGGCTGGCCCCATTTCGGAATTACCCATTTGGTTAGGAACTTCCCGTCGGCATCAAAGACTTGTATTCGTTTGTTAATCGGATCGGCCACATAAACCTTCTTGCTGGTAGGATCAATCGCCACCGACGTGGGGTCGTCAAACTGGCCGTCGCCATTGCCTTTGCTGCCCCAAGTGGCCAGCACTTTTCCATCGGCACTAAGCTTAACAATCCGGGTGTGACCCTGATCGACAACATAGATCGACTCATCCGGGCCGATTGCGATTCGGCGGGGACCGTAAAATCCGGGGGCGGGGCCTTTCCACTCATCGATAACAGTCCCGTCGGGCGTCAGCTTTGCCACAACGTGTTTTGAAGCATCTGCTACGTAGATGTTGCCAGCCCGGTCAATGGCGATGCCGTTGGGTGCGCCTAACTGTCCATAACTCATTCCCTTGATTCCCATGGCGCTGAGAAAAATGCCAGCCGACGAGAATTTCTCGAGTCGACCATTATTAGTGTCCGCCACGAGAACGTTTCCATTGGTATCGACAGCAATTCCCGTTGGACCGTCAAATTGACCTTTTTCGCTTCCTCTACTGCCGTCAAACATGTTAGTTACGCCCTCAGGCAGTGAGCTGAGTTTCGGGGGTGGTATGTCTGGGATCTTGTAAATGATTAGTGAGTTATACCTGTTTTGCTTGTCTTCAAATACCTTTGGGAAATAGGTAGCGTAAACTTGTTCGTTTGGTCGTTTGATGAATGAAACCTGACGAACAGCGCCATCGAAGCCAACGTAATTGATGCCATTCTCTTTTAACAGGCGATACAGCTTCCAAGGATCCCTGTTTTCGAATAACTCGATGTAAACTTTGTCTCGTTTGCTCGCGTCATATCCTGCTGACCATGCATAGTATGGCCAGCCGTAAAACACTCGGCGGCCGGCCATCAGAAGCGGATGATTGACAAATCGGTCCGTCAGAAAAATCTCGCGCGGTGTAGTATTCTTGTTAAGCCAATCCATTAACGGATCGTTGTGATAGGTGACCTCGCTCCAGCCAGTATTGTGGATCGGGAAGAAATCAATGATGCCGCCCGGAACGATGAGCAGGGTGCCAGCAATCGCGACGAATTTTCCAGGCAACGTGGTTCCCGCCACCGAAAGACGCCAGAGGCGCCAGAGCGCAAACGCAACGAAGAGATTAGCGATAATTACCCATATATGAATAAATTTTTGATTGGCCAGAACCTCGATCGTGAACTGGAAACAAAAGGCCACGGCAATGAGACTCAAAAATCCAACGAAGAATCGCCTTTGCAGATTAGAGGCGAAAACCAGCGCCAGCGCGATCAAGAACCACTTGAAACCAAAGGTGAACGCAAGGTACTTGGCCACATTCGCGACTGTAGGATGATCGATCGTATAGCCCCAGTGAAGGAGATTCGGCATGTGTGCTCTACCACTCCCCGTGCTCAGGAAGAGCATCTGTGGCAATGCGATTAAGCCCGCTGTTGCGGCTAGCGCTAGCATTTGAAGTCGCAACGGACACAGAATGAATAACAATCCGAGAACCGCGGCAGCGCCGATAAACACTGCGCTATTGAACATGGGCAAGAGCCCAAGCAGGACACCTGAGAAAATAAACGGTGGCAAAGTAGCCAGAAAAGGCTCTGCCGTTATCAGAGTTCCTTGTATCGGCGCTGTGGCTATCGCTACGGAAGGTATCGCGGCTCGCGGTTCGCGGACATCTTCAGGCTCATCTGGGTCATCGGAACCCGAGGCAGGCCCGGTGTCGGGTAATCCGTTTGGCTGGGCCGTTATTATTTCAGTAGCGGCGTGTGCCTCTGCTCGTTTAGCCACCACCGCGCGGTAGCGGATCACGAGAAAAACCAGGACGAGAAGGAGTATCCCGATCGCGCTGGCGAAATGTCGCTGATTGAGATAAGTCACTTGAGACCAGGTACCCCAAGCTTCACCGCGATACGGAAAGATCGTCTGAAGATAGTCTCGTTGATGTGTGATCGCTTGAATAGCCGCCCGAACTGAGGCTTGCTTGCGAAGAAACGGAACGTAAGAGAGCGACCCGAAAAAGAAAAAGAGCAGCGACCCAAGGCGTCCGACTGCGCGCGAATTGAAAAGCACCTCCCCAAGTGTCATGACGATCACGAGCATCGCTACGAGTGTGGTGATGCTAAGTAGATTCAAGCTCCCTGCCGGATCGAGGCCGAGGAACTCCAGGTTTCCGGCCTGAAAATAAAACAAGAAGTGGTAACGGATCCGGTCACCGGAGAAATGCGGGTATTCCGTGGGAAAATTGTGCCCTACTGCAAAGCTCTGTATCAGCGCTGTGTTTGGCCCGAAATCGCTGTACTCAGGATTGGCAATCTGGAGCTTGCCGCCCTTGGAATTAAATGAGGCAAACATCATCCACGATACAAGGACGACGTATCCGGTTATGAGTAGCCAGTCGGCTATGCTCGACCCCTGGGGCCGTGGCAGATACAAATTCGATCGCTTCAGACCGGCTTCCTCTGGAGTGCGTTTAACAATTCTGCCTTTCCATTTAGGCCAGAACAGAAGCGCCAGCGATCCTACAAAGAAGAATAGATTGCCCCACAAAAGAGGTCGTGGTGTCCAGAAGAAAGCCAACCCCGCCAGATACGTGAACCATGAGCTTACCAGTAGCCCTACGAGAATTGCTGCCGCACACCTGTGTGCAATCGACTCGAACTGGTAAAAACGCCGGCAGAGAAAGTCACCGACACAAGCGGCCAGCGCAAAATAAATCAGAGCCAGCATTCCTAAATCCTCGATTTAAGACCTGCATCCGCCTTCGCACGAGGCTTCGGCCCGGCAGGCACAAGCGCAAATCGTAAGCGCTCGATTTTTTTCGTCAAACGTCCGCATTCCCCGCGGAGATGACCCCGTAAATGCTGCGACTCTCCGATCCAACATTCTTGCTACGGCTGGATTTTGTCGGTCCACAAAAATAGCCAAGTAGCGGTTGCGTTAATCGCGACCGAAACGGCGAAAAGTGCAATCTCGGTGACAGTTATCGTAGGCGGTCCGTTACCTGTGAGCAAAAGAAACATCCACGGGAGAAGGATCATGGCGTAACGATACGAGAATTGCCACCCGCCAGGGTTCCCGTGGCACCAAAGCACGAAAGTGAGGAGTGCAATCCCAATCCAGCATACCGCCTTATACGTTCCCCCCTCTCTGAAAATGAGGAAAAGAAAGGGACTGCTGAGGAAGATCGAACATCCGAACGGAGGAAAACTAACAAAGGGAAAATCAGAGTTGTCGCGAAACCCTTCAAACAGCATTTTGTAGGCGTTCAAAGGAATGGATTGCAGCGAAAACAGCCCGTGTTCGTACCAAGGTTCGTCGCGGACTTCCGGGATGTGCAAGTAGCCGAAATCGAAAACCGAATGGAACCGCGCGAAATTATAAGCGCCAGTCAGCAGCGCCAGAGCTATTGGCAGAGTTAAAAAGTCGAAAACCATTGGTACATTCTCACGTAACGCGCGCTTAATCCGCGCGATGCAGGACCCGGTCGCAGTATTTCCATTTGAGCGGCGCCAAAAAAGATAAAGATACAAAGGCGCGGAGATCAGGAGCTCGGTCCGATTTCCAAAAGCAAGGGCGAAGAATCCACCGGCGATGAAGGGCGACCGTCGCACCAACGTAAAATAGAGGGCTGCGATTTCTCCCAATAATGCGAGGCCAAGAGCGATTTGCCAGGCGCCAGCCATTCCAAGATTACACCAGGTCCACGTTCCAAAAACGGGAAACAGCGTCAGCAACATCCGGCGCGCGAAGGGTCTGGGCTTAAGGCTGGAGTACTCGGCTCCGAATGCTTCGGCCAGTTGAAAAAAGAAATAAATGCAAGCTCCAGCAATTAGCGCGGCCAGAATGCGAGCTGGAAAGTTCCGGACCAGCGACGCTTTTTGAAGTAGCGCAACCGGTAGCATGCTAAGCACTGAGCCCAGAGGAAAAGCAGAATAATATTTGCTCCCATATGGAATCATTTCGTTGAGCCACTCGGGCGGCTTTTCCCGAAGGCCGAGGTCGCCGCGCAGCAAAGCTGAGGCGATCTCGGTCGTGTAATCCAGGTCCCGTAGTGTGGAATTGGTCGAAAAGTAGAAGGCCAGCGTGGCAGATAACGAGATGCTAATGGCCACCCAAAATTCGCGCCTACTCGGCTTTTTCGGTACTTCGGCGTCCATCAGCACGTCCACTTATTCAGATTGCAGAGGTTGACCACACCCAAAAGTGCAAATTCCGTGGCATCGATATGCCGTAGCTCTGAGGATCAACCACACCTCCCTCACCCCTAGCCGCAGGGCCTGGAATTCAGCATCTAAGGGCGAATGTCGCTCGTCCAAAGAAACTGCCACGTGGCGATCGCATTGATGGTCACGGAAACAACGAACAGCGAAGCTTCGATCACAGAAATCTTCGCTGGGCCGTTGCCCACTAATAGCAAGAACATCCAAGGCAAAAGGATAATGGCGTAACGATACGAGAATTGCCAACCGCCGGGATTTCCGTGGGTCCAGAGCACAAAGGTCAGGATCGCGATTACAATCCAGCAGACTCGCTTGTATTTCCCGCCTTGTCTGAAAAGAAGGAAAAGAAACGGGCTGCTTAAAAAGATGGAACACCCGAATGGATCCGGCCGCAGATAGGGAAATATAGACCAGTCCTTGAAGCCCTCAAAAAGCATTTTTTGCACGTTCCACTGAATGGCGTGCAGTGAAAACAATCCGTGTTTGTACCACGGTTCGTGGAGCACGTTCGGGATGCGAGTGTATCCAAAATCGAAAAACGAACCAAACCGCGCGAGGTTATATGCTGCGGTCAAGATTCCGAGCGCAATCGGCGCGAGCAAGAAGTCGGTGAGCGCACGCCAGTTTTCCCGCAACCATTGCTTAATTCGCGCCTTGAGAGGTCTATCATCTCTCGTCGGCGGCTCCGATAGAAAATAAAGGTAAACAGGCAGAGTAAGGATCAATTCGGTTCGATTGCCGACTGCCAGCGCAAAGAATGGGCCTGCAAGGAGAGGATAGGGCCGAACTAATGTGAAATAGAGTGCTCCAACCTCTCCCAGCAAGGCGAAGCCGAGCGCAATCTGCCAGGCGCCGCCAAATCCGACATTACACCAGAACCAGGTCGCAAAAATTGGAAACAGCGCCAGCAAAATGCGCCTCGAAAGCGATTTGCCTTCGAGGCTCGACAACCGGAAAAAGAAAAAAACGCAACCCCCTGCGATTAGCGCCGCCACGACTCGCGCAGGAAACGCGTGAATCCAGCCTGCCTTCTGCAACATCGCAATCGGAACTACACTAAGGACTGCGCCAAGGGGAAATACCGAATAATATCTCCCATCCAAAGGCACCAGCTCATTGAGCCGGGATACCGGACGGCTCTGCAGGCCCAGATGCCCGTCTAGCAATGCCGAAGCAATTTGGGCAGTGTAATCAAAACCTGCGTGGACGGGTTTGATCGAGAAATAGAAGGCGAGCGTCGCAGCTAAAGCGAGGCCCAATGCGCTGGCAGACTCTCGCAGGGTGTTGTTCTTCAACGGTTCCACGCTCAGCGGAACTCCGGCTGTTAGACTGACCGAATCCATTTACCGTGGAAGTCGTTCGCATCTGCCAAGACGAGTGCGCACGAAATCGTTCCGATCAGAGAGGCATATGCGTAATCGGATGTTCTTTTTCAGAATGAGTGTTTGTGCACTAGAGTTTAAAGCCGGCAGCGACCGCATCTTGGTGGAACATGCGGACCGTATCGAGCGAGAGTTCGTCGAGGTCTTTGCCTCCGAGTTCGACGAGTTTTTTGAGAATATCGTGGGGAACGGTAACGATATGGCAACGGCAGGCAGCGGCTTGAAAAACGTTAAGCACCTCGCGAACGCTCGCCCAGAGAAGTTCAGCCTTCGGCAAGCCGCGCAGCATCTCGAGCGACTCCTTCATAATCGGCAATGGATCGACCCCGGTATCGGCGATACGGCCGGCGAAAACCGAAACGACGGCCGGGACGCTCGGGTTTAATGCAGCAGCGACCACCTTTACCTGCCGCGGGCTTAACAGCGCGGTAATATTCAACTTTACGCCCTCACCGGCCAGCTGCTGGATCAACGGAATAGAGGATTCTCCGCTCGTGTTTGTGATCGGAATTTTAACGTAAACATTGTCCTGCCAATCGTGGATCTTGAGCGCCTGCCGGTGCATCTCGGGAAAATCATCTGAGAAAACTTCAAACGAGATTGGCTTCGATTTGACGTCTTTCAAGACCGCTCGGGCGAAGGTCTCGTAATTAGTCAGGCCGACCTTTCGCATCAAAGTCGGATTGGTAGTCAGACCCCTGATATATGGCTTTCTATAAAGATCCACGATGCCTTGGAGATCTGCGCCGTCTGCGAAAACTTTCACAGGCAAATCCAAGACGCGTTGGCTCATTCTTTGGAACGTAACAGAGACTCAGGAGAGTAAGCAAACGCTACCAGACACGCGCGTCGCGGAGGAGAGCGTTCACGGCGTCGCTGAACTTCGCAACGGTGAAATCGGGCGCATCGCGCAAGCTCTCCTCGTAGCCGCGCTCAATAAAGATCGCTCGACAACCTGCGGCACGTGCACAATC
>Ga0081455_10004305_pt1 | contig 16030 bp, 13 predicted proteins | sample TabmetS3T2R1_FD_70207 | JGI IMG/M metagenome (GOLD analysis project Ga0081455, IMG submission 70207) | Tabebuia heterophylla rhizosphere microbial communities from the University of Puerto Rico - S3T2R1 | ecosystem: Host-associated > Plants > Roots > Rhizosphere ... | reverse complement strand
GCCGATGATCACCAAGAGCGCCACGCCGATCAGCGCCTGGAAGCTCGCGCGTTCCCTTTCGCTCACCAGAATTTGTCGGCCAAGTTCAGCTTCGAATAAGTTCGAAGCCCGGCCTGTATTCTCAGGATGCTCGTCGTTTGTCATACCTCACTTTTCCTGCAATCCGCTCGGTAATCGTGGCGAGGACAGCAACTTGCCAAATTCGCTCCAACGTTTCTCGGGATCTGTGCCGCTTCGTTTCTCGATGTAACGACGCACCATGTCTTCCCCGAGATTGTAGTTGATCACGTAACTTCGGTAACGCTGGATGAATTTCACCCGCTGCTGAGCGCGAGCTGGTTCCATCACTGCATATTTTTGCAACCATTGCACCGCAGTGTTCTCGTCGATCTCGCCGTTAATCAATCTTCGCGCCGCTTCGTTTGGTGCATAGTCGAGCTGCTTCATCAAATCCTGGACGGCGTAATATTCGTTTGCGCGCGATGCATCGATTCCCGCGGCGGGAAACAAGACTTCTTTCTCGAACTTCATTCGATCGGTCTTGGTCGGGAACGCAACGTCCCGGCCAAAATTCGCGGTCCCTTCGGCGACCAGCGACTGCGGTGAAAAGAGTGGGTAAACCGAAAACTCCACCCAGCCGCGGTCGCGGACCATGTTCTTTTCCAGCAGCGAATTGTAAACGTGATGGCCGGGATAACCTTCGTGCGCCGCGAGATCGACTGCGCGATCAATGTAGATCGGCAGATCGGTGTTCACCTGGATCACGCTATGGAAATTGCCTTTGTACCAATTGTAACCGCCCCACGGTTTATTCGTGACATACTCAACGGTGAAACTCTCGTCCGGCGGAAGCGCAACGTGCGCCAGTGTCCGCGCCCGGCATTCCTTGATCGCGGCTTGAAACACGGCGTCAAGTTTTTCCTTCGGAATCACAAACGGCTTCCGCCAATTCTCATAGCGCTCCCACAAAGAATTGCCACTCCGGCTCGGAGCGCCAGTCCGACTCGGACCCGGAATCTTTGCCTCCAGTTGGGCAAGGATCTGATCGAAGTGCGAATCCGAAAAAGTGGGCGCAACCGCGTCGTAAAGCGCACGTGACTCGTCGTCGAACTTTAATTTTTCGCCCTTCAACATCCGTACCCGCGCAGCCAACGCGGAAACTTGTTTCTCCAAATATTCGCGCCGCAATTTGAGCATCTCATCGCCCGACGTTGCTGCGTCGGGAATTTTTGACAGGGTCGCGATTAGTTCGGCCGCCTCAGCGCCGATCGCATCCAGTGACTTCTTTTCTTTCTCAGCCTGCGTCTTCCATTCTGCCGGCCCGTAAAACGCATCAACGTAATCGGGATCATGTTGTCCAAGTGCGAGCACGAGATGCGCGTACCGCTCGGCGACGGCATTCATGTCGTCCGCCGCCTGCGCGCCTCCGCTCGAGATTAGAAAACCGCAGACGACAAAGAGTAAGAATATCCGGTGCATAGTGACGATTAACCTCGAGCTTTCGCAGCGTCGTCAGCAGTTCGCAAATCTGTTTTTCCGGGCGCGTACCCGCGTCATTGGGCCGCGTTTAACGGTATCGACCCAAATTGCGTCCCAGGGTTGGGACCGGACTGTCCCAGAACGGGATTGCCGCGAGGCGACCATAATTCGCCCAATAAAGCTAAGTCTCTCTTTCAGTGTGCATTGTCAGGTCGCTCGTGTAGTTGGCACAAACATTGCATTACCTGCTGATAAGCAAAACCCGCGGTAAATCGAATAGGAGGACAACAAATGAAAAAACTACAAATGCAAAAATTCGTCGGAGCAGTTTTGTTCACCAGTCTATGCGCTGGATTGGTTTTGGCCCAGCCACTCGAGGCGCCTTCCAACGATCCGGCCGTCGTCGGCGCGGTTAAGCAAGTCGGACAGGATATGGGAGATGCAATGGTGGCCGGCGATATCGACAAGCTCAATCAGATCTTTGCCGACGATTGGGCAACCGTCGATTCCTCTGGCAAAATTTTCACTAAAGAGGGCCTTCTCAGCGATCTTAAATCCGGCGGGCACAAACTCGAGTGGTTTGAAAATGGACCTGTGGACGTGCAGGTGTTCGGGGATGTGGCGGTGGCCCAGGGTAGTGTGAAGGAAAAGAGGACCGACAAGGGAAAAGATACTAGCGGTCAGTTTCTTTGGATGGATCTCCTCAAGAAACGTGCCGGCAAATGGGCGGTCGTGCGCAGCGCAGGCGCCAGGGTGGTTCCGGGCGACTCGCCCCAGGCGCAATCACAGGATCCGACCATTGTTGAGACGATGAAGCAATTCGCACAGGATACAGGAGATGCAATGGTGGCCGGCGATGTCGATAAGCTCAATCAGATCTATGCCGACGATTGGGCAACCGTCGATTCCTCTGGCAAGATTTTCACCAAGGAGAGCCTTCTAAGCGATTTTAAATCCGGCAAGCACAAACTCCTGTCGTTTGAACTTGGACCTATGGATGTGCAGGTGTTCGGCGATGTGGCCGTAGTTCAGGCCAGCGTCACCGAAAAGAGGCTTCACGATGGAAAAGACATTAGCGGTCAGTTTGTTTTTATGGATCTCCTCAAAAAGCGCGACGGCAAATGGGTGATCGTGCGCACCCTAGGCGCGAAGGTGATATGAGGTAGCTAGAGCACCGCGATGAGGCCCCTTCGACGCCGATCGCATCCAGCGACTTCTTTTCCTTCTCAGCCTGCGTCTTCCATTCTACCGGCCCGTAAAACGCATCAACGTAATCGGGATCATGTAGTCCAAGTGCGAGCACGAGATGCGCGTACCGCTCGGCGACGGCATTGAGGGCGTCTGTCGCAGCTTGCCCGCCTCCACTCGACATCAGGAAGCTGCACACAACCAAGAGAAATAACATCCGGCGCATAGTGAAGATTGGGTGCGGAAATTTTGCCGGTTTCATCGATAAAGCAAAACAGCCGAGCCCTTGCGAGCCCGGCTGTTTGTTAATTGTTGTTTCGGCTGTCGATTAGTAATCCATGCCGCCCATGCCGCCTGGAGGCATTGGAGGAGTTTTTTCCTTTTCAGGGATCTCCGTGACCAATGCTTCGGTGGTGAGCAACAGGCCCGCGATTGACGCTGCGTTTTGCAGCGCGCTGCGCGTGACCTTGGTTGGATCGACGATACCCGCCTTCACCAGGTCGGTGTACTCGTCATTGGCGACGTCGTAGCCTTCGTTGCCTTTGCGCTTCTTCACTTCCTCAACAACGAGCGCGCCTTCGCGGCCCGCGTTGTCGGCAAGTTGACGCGTCGGCTCTTCAATCGCGCGACGGACAATCGCTATGCCAACTTTCTCGTCACCATCGAGGTCTTTCACGTTATCGAGCGCTTTTTGCGCGCGAAGCAACGCGACACCGCCGCCTGCGACTATGCCTTCCTCAACCGCTGCACGCGTGGCGTGCAACGCGTCTTCGACCCGAGCTTTCTTCTCTTTCATCTCGGTCTCAGTCGCAGCGCCGACATTGATGACTGCAACGCCGCCCGCGAGTTTCGCCAGGCGCTCCTGCAGTTTCTCGCGATCGTAATCGCTGGTTGTCTCGTCAATCTGACGACGGATCTGGGCGACGCGGCCCTGGATATCGTTCTGTTTGCCTTCGCCTTCGACAATGGTGGTGTTTTCCTTGTCGACGGTGATGCGCTTGGCCTTGCCGAGGTCCTCGAGCTTGATGTTCTCAAGCTTGATGCCGAGATCTTCGGTAATGCAACGCCCGCCGGTGAGCACCGCGATGTCTTCCAGCATCGCCTTGCGACGATCGCCGAAGCCCGGAGCTTTCACCGCGCAGACCTGCAACGTGCCGCGCAATTTGTTCACGACCAAAGTTGCGAGCGCTTCGCCTTCCACGTCCTCAGCAATGATGAGGAGCGGACGGCCGGCTTTCGCGACTTTTTCGAGCAACGGAAGCAGGTCTTTCAAGCTCGAGATTTTCTTCTCGTGAATGAGGATGTAAGCGTTTTCGAGAACGGCTTCCATCGCCTCCGCGTTGGTCACGAAGTAGGGCGACAGATAACCTTTGTCGAACTGCATGCCCTCGACCACTTCCAACGTGGTCTCGATTGATTTGGCTTCCTCGACAGTGATCGTGCCGTCCTTGCCAACTTTGTCCATAGCGTCGGCAATGATCTCGCCGATCGTCTTGTCCCAGTTGGCTGAAACGGTCGCGACCTGCGCGATCTCGGTGCGATCGCTGACTTTTTTGGAGAGTTTCTTCAGGTCCTCGACGATTGCATCGACACCTTTCATGATGCCCCGCTGCAATGAAGTCGGGTTCGCGCCAGCAGTAACGTTGCGCAGACCTTCGCGGTAAATGGATTCCGCCAGAATTGTCGCAGTCGTCGTGCCGTCACCCGCGACGTCGGACGTTTTGGAAGCGACTTCGCGAACGAGCTGCGCGCCCATGTTTTCATACGGATCTTCGAGCTCGATCTCTTTCGCGACCGTCACACCGTCCTTGGTGATCGTCGGGCTGCCGAATTTCTTGTCGAGAATAACGTTACGACCGCTCGGGCCGAGCGTGGCCTTGACGGCCTTCGCCAGTTTCTCGACACCACGCAGCAACGTGTGCCGCGCGGTTTCATCGAATTGTAATTGTTTAGCTGCCATATTTTAAGTTGTTAGTTGGTTGGTTGTTAATCGTCGGATTACCCAATGATGCCGAGGATGTCGTCCTCTCGCATGATCAGATAATTTTCATCGTCGATCTTGATTTCGGTACCGCCGTATTTGGAGATCAGCACCTTGTCGCCCTTCTTCACCGTGAAATCGACTTTCTTTCCGTTGTCATCGATTTTGCCGGTGCCTAAGGCGACCACTTTCCCCTCTTGTGGTTTTTCCTTGGCGGTATCGGGGATAATGATCCCGCCCTTTTTGACTTCCTGCTCTTCGAGCGGCTGCACCAGCACCCGATCTCCGAGAGGTTTTACGTTAACTGTTGCCATAAGTTGTTTTCCTTACTCCTTTTGGTTTTCTTGGTTGTGCCGGCGGCTCCGGAAAATTTCCGGAGCCGTCAGCAAATTTGTTTCGGTTACTTCTTCTTGTCGTCGTCTACGACTTCGAACTCCGCATCGACAACATCGCCTTCGCCTTGTTTGCCGGCGCCTTGCTCAGGACCCGGGCGCCCGCCCGTTTCGGGGCCAGGTTGCGGTCCGGGTTGTGGACCGGCTTGCGCTGACGCTTGCTTGTAAAGGTCGGCGCTGACTTCCTGGAACTTGTTCTGCAGCTCGTCGTAAGTCCGCTTCATTGCGTCGGCGTCGTTGCGATTGATCGCATCGCGCACCGCAGCAATGGCGTCTTCGACCTGCTTCTTCTTGTCCCCGGAAATCTTGTCGCCCAGCTCTTTCAACTGCTTCTCGCATTGATAGGCGAGCATGTCGGCGTTGTTCTTGACCTCGATTGCTTCCTTCGCCTTCTTGTCTTCCTCGGCGTGCGCTTCAGCTTCGCGCTGCATTTTCTCGACTTCCTCTTTCGAAAGTCCGGAGCTGCCGGTGATGGAAATCTTCTGTTCCTTCCCGGTGCCGAGATCTTTCGCCGAGACGTGCAAGATGCCGTTGGCGTCGATGTCGAAGGTCACTTCGATCTGCGGAACGCCGCGCGGCGCCGGCGGAATTCCATCGAGATGGAATGTGCCGAGCGTTTTGTTGTCGCGGCTCAGCGGACGCTCACCCTGGAGCACTTTGATTTCCACGCCTGGCTGATTATCGCTGTAGGTCGAAAAGATTTGCGATTTGCGAGTCGGGATCGTGGTGTTGCGCGGAATCATCGGTGTGGCTACGCCGCCCGCGGTTTCAATCGCAAGCGTCAGAGGCGTTACGTCGAGCAAGAGCACGTCTTTGACTTCGCCCTTGAGCACGCCGCCCTGAATGGCTGCGCCGACCGCGACGACTTCGTCCGGATTCACACCTTTGTGTGGTTCCTTGCCAATCAAATCGCGCGCTTCCTGCTGCACTTTTGGCATGCGCGTCATGCCGCCGACCAGCACCAGCTCGTTGATGTCCTTTTCTGAGACCTGCGCGTCCTTCAGACACGCCTTAACAGGCGAGACGGTGCGCTGAACCAGATCATCCGTGAGCTGCTCCAGCTTCGCACGGGTCAGTTTTTTCTGAATGTGCTTCGGCCCGCTCGCATCGGCCGTGATAAACGGCAGATTGATTTCGTATTCCTGCGCACTCGACAACGCGATCTTCGCTTTCTCAGCTTCTTCCTTGATTCGCTGGATCGCGTCCGGCTGCTTCGTCAGATCTATGCCGGTGTCTTTCTTAAATTCGCTGACGATCCAATCCATGATCTTGGCATCCCAGTCGTCACCGCCGAGGTGCGTATCGCCGTTGGTCGCTTTCACTTCGAAAACGCCATCGCCGATTTCCAGAACGGAAATATCGAACGTGCCTCCGCCCAAATCGTAAACGGCAATCTCCTCGTCTTTCTTCTTGTCGAGGCCGTAAGCAAGTGACGCTGCCGTCGGCTCGTTGATGATGCGCAAAACTTCCAGGCCCGCGATTTTGCCCGCGTCCTTTGTGGCGTTGCGCTGCGAGTCGTTGAAATACGCCGGCACAGTAATGATCGCCTGCGTGATTTTTTCACCAAGTTTTGCTTCCGCGTCGGCTTTGAGCTTCGCCAAAATCATCGCCGAAATTTCCGGCGGCGAGAATGTCTTGAGCTGGCCGTTCACTTCCACCTGGACGTGAGCGTCGCCATTAGCGGCCTTCACAATCTTGTACGGCACGCGTTTCTGTTCCTCGTGCACTTCGTCGAATTTGCGTCCCATGAAACGCTTGATTGAGGAAACCGTGTTCTGCGGATTGGTCACCGCCTGACGCTTCGCGGCCTGGCCGACCAAGCGCTCGCCGCTTTTCGTAAACGCGACGATCGACGGCGTTGTGCGCGCGCCTTCGCTGTTTTCCAAAACTACCGGGTCGCCACCCTCCATTACGGCCATGCAGGAGTTAGTGGTGCCCAAATCGATACCTAAAACTTTAGCCATATTTGAAAATTCCTTTCTGATTCGAGCTCGCCGACGACGGAGTCGCCCCGGCGAGACTCTAGTTAAGCTCCTGATTCTTTAGCAAGCACTGGACCAGTGTGCCTGCCACAGCTTAAACTGTTCTTTATCAATGATTACCGCCGATTGAGGCTCCATGAGGCTTCGACGGACTGAGCCAATTCGACTCGAATTTAGCCTAGCTCGTCGAGGCGGTTGCGTCAACGAGGCGCACTGCTTCTGTTTTCGATTCGGATCATTTGAGCAGGTTAAACAGCTGCGTGTACGAACCATCCTTATTCCGCGTGCTGGTCAATTGGCCACGCGCGCCAATGTACTTGCCAGTGCCGCCCAAAATCGCACGCACGACAGGTTGATCCGCCTCAAATTCGGCTGCAGTCGGCGGATAATCGCCGGCACCGAGAACGATAATCTGATCCTGACCGCCGTGAAAGGTAAAAAACAGAACCGTTGCACGCTTTTCGGAGTTCGGGTTCGGTTGGGCCGCGAGCTTTACCAACGTCTTAGAGCCAAATACCTCGCCAGTCACCGGACCGCCAGGGCTGGAATGTAATGCGGCAGAAAAATAATACAGGTCACCCGGACTGTTCCCGGGTGGCCCGAGGTCAAGCGGCGTCAGCGTCGGCGCGTCTTCATAGATTGTAAGAGTTTCGGCGGAGGGACTCGTGCAATGCGGACCACACGCCGCCATCAAACCTGAAACGAGCACCGCAACCGGCGCCGTTATTCTCCGCTTAATAATCAGCTTCATTTGTTAAATCCCTTTTCAAAAAACAAAACTGAGATTGTCTGCATGACAAAGAGAATTTCTGTTTCGCGAAAGCGCGCAGCACGATAAAATTTTCACGTGCGACAGTATCACGATCTACTCCGACTCGTGCTCGAGAAGGGTCAGCCGCGAACGGATCGCACAGGCACGGGGACGTTGTCTGTCTTCGGCGCGCAGACGCGATTTGATTTGCGCACGGACGGACCAGGGTTCCCGCTGCTCACTACAAAAAAGCTGCACATCAGATCGATCGTTTATGAGCTGCTCTGGTTTTTGCGCGGGGAAACGAATGTTCGTTATCTTAACGAACACGGCGTGACGATCTGGGATGAGTGGGCCGACGAATCCGGAGACCTCGGTCGCGTCTACGGCGCGCAATGGCGCGACTGGCGCGGTGCAAATGGCATACGCGTGGATCAAATCGAACGCCTGATCACGCAGATCAAATCAAATCCGCAAAGCCGTCGCCTCATCGTGAGCGCATGGAATCCTGCCGAAATCGACAAGATGGCGCTGCCACCGTGTCATCTGCTCTTCCAGTTTTATGTCCAGGACGGCGAACTCAGTTGCCAGCTTTATCAACGAAGCGCCGATTTGTTTCTTGGGGTGCCATTCAACATCGCTTCGTACTCACTACTTACGATGATGGTGGCTCAGGTGGTCGATCTTACGCCGGGCGATTTCGTTCACACCTTTGGCGATCTGCATCTTTACAAAAATCATCTCGAGCAAGCGAACGAACAGCTCTCACGAGAATGTCGCTCTTTGCCGCGATTGAAACTGAACCCGACCGTGAAAAATATTCACGATTTCAAGTTCGAAGATTTCGAGCTCGTCGGCTACGATCCGCATCCATCGATCAAAGCGCCGATCGCTGTTTAGGTAAACTGTAGAGGCAGGCGTGTCGCCTGCGAAACAAACCAGACGCAGCCGATGCGGCTGGCACTACAGCACAAACGCAAAGAGCGAATGTGTTGGATTACGGCCGCTGTTCAGGCGCCGTTTTATCAACATTATTGGCGCTGGCCGTCTTCGGTCCACGCGAGAGATCAACCAAGTCAGCGAGGATGTTCAGTGATTCGTCGCGCTCCGGATCGATCGCCGGTGTTTTGGTGTCATCATCGGCGTTACCGCCACCGGTGGCATCCGTATCACTATCCGCGTCTGACGCAGCGTCGGGATCAACTTTGGGAGTAGTCCCATTCTTCTTCGCTTCAGCCAGTTTCCCAGGATACATGACCAATTGAAGATTTGGTTTATCAACCGTGTCGAGCGTTACTCGATAGATTCGCGGCTCCGCTTGATTTCGTGCAAGACGTTCCTTCGAACGTGTTTCTTTGCGCAGCTTATCGTCCTGAAGCTCCTTCTTTCGCGCATCTTCGTTCAACGAAATCCGATTTTCATCGATCTTGTGACGCAAACGATCCATATCTTCCATCACGTAATGAAATTCAGGGTCGGTCTTAACGCGTTCCTCCGAGCGGCGCCGCAGTTGATCGATAAACAGCGAATGGCTATCGGACCACTTGGTGTATCTCGCCTTCGCAACCTCGTCATAGGGCAGAGCGTTCTTTAACGCACCTTCGCCGTATTCCGGAAGATCGCTCAAGCTTGGGAGGACAATGTCGGAAGCAACGCCGTGCAGTTGTGTGGAGCCGCCGGCAACGCGATAAAATTTCTGGATCGTCAATTTCAACGCACCATCGTCATCAGAATGGCTGCCCAACAGCGAAGCGAACCTCCCAATTGGAAGAATCGTCTGTACGGTGCCTTTTCCGAATGAGTTCTTGTCACCCACAATCACGGCGCGACCGTAATCCTGCAGAGCGGCCGCGAAGATTTCACTGGCGGACGCGCTTTGGCGACCAATCAAGACGACCATTGGCCCGGAATAAGCAATGCCCGGATCCGGATTGGCCGAGACCCTGATGCTTCCGTTATAATCTTTCGTCTGAACAATCGGACCCGATTTCAAAAACAAGCCCGTGAGTGAGAGCGCTTCCTCGAGCGAGCCTCCTCCATTCCGTCGTAGATCAACAACCAGGCCGGCGATGTTTTCTTTCTTCAGCCGCTTAAGCAATGCCAGCACGTCGCGCGTCGTGCTTTTCTGGTGTTTGTCCATATCCGCATAGAAAGAAGGCAGCGTAAGCCATCCGAGTTTTATGGGATCGCCGTTCTCGTCTTTTCTAATGATGATATCGGCGCGAGCTTCCTGGTCTTTAAGCTTAATTTCATCCCTCACAAGCTCGACATTTTTCCGGCGCGACGGGTCTGTTGCATCCGAAGGAATCACGAGCAAACGCACGTGTGTCCCTTTCTTGCCACGGATCATTTCGACGACTTTGTCCAGCCGCATCTCCCGGACGTCGACGTAATCGGACGGGCCCTGCGCCACGGCAGTGATCCGGTCTCCCACCTTGAGTCTTCCGTCGACTTGCGCCGGGCCTCCAGGAACGAGGCTCTCAATTTTCGCGTAACCGTCTTCTGAACGAAGCATGGCGCCGATACCAACGAGTGACAGGCCCATGTTGATGCTGAAATTCTTCATGTCGGCCTTGCTCAAGTATTCCGAGTGCGGGTCGTAAGCCTGGGCGAGCGCATCGAGATAAAGCTTCATCTGCTCGTCTTTATCTTCCTCGTGGACGTTGCGGGCGAGTCGATCGTATCGACGTGAAACCAGTTGGGGAGCGGGCTCGATGGGATGCTCGCTCAAATGTTCCTGTAAAAGCTCGTTCGCAATTCGGCCGCGCCAGAGCTGATCGGCTTCCGCTTCATCTTTCGGCCATGACGATTTTTGCCGGCTCAGCTCGACCGTGGCGTTATTCTTGAAGTCGATCGGCTGTTTTAAGAACTCCTTTATCTTGGCAACGCGGTCATCGACGCGTTTGGTGTAGAGAGCGTAAATGTCGAACGCGGGTTTAAGGTTTCCCAAGAGAACGTCCCCAGCCATCGAATTGGCGTATTTGGCGTTCAGGTCGTCGACATCTTTCTGAGTAAAAAAGAGATGGCTGAAGTCGAGCATCTCCAGATAGGTTTGCAGAAATTTTTTCGAGACTTCCTCATTGAGTTTTTGACGGGTGTAGTGCCCCTCCTCCAGGAGGCGGCCGACCGACATCGCAACTGTTTCTCGCGACGCCGCGATGGCCGGCGGAGTCGCAATTACAGTCGTTAACAGGATGGCACCAAGCGCCAATGATCGTTGCAAAGATGATCTCATCGGTGAAAAGAAGAGTTAATTAGGTTCGCAGATTTCAGCATGAAGCGCAAGACGGCGAGAGAAAGATCTGCATGTAAAGTAGAAAATGAGACAACTCTCAACCCGGAACATTCAAATATTCGTAAAAACTCCCGGCTTTAGCTGTAACCAAATCGCGCCCGAATCGACCCGATGAATTACAAGCAGTTCTGTGGTGGCATTTTTGAAACGAATTGTTACCTGCTTAAATCGCCGCAAGGCTGGATTCTTTTCGACGCACCTGAAGGTTCCTGTGAATGGCTCAAGTCGCTCGGCGTCGATCTGAAACTGTTGCTCCTGACACACGGACATATCGACCACGTGCAGGATGTGGCCCGTATCAAGCGGCAGTTTGAGTGTCCAATCGGCTGTCACCCGCTCACTGCGCCGATGATTTCTGACAGGGAATTTTTCCGCAGCTTCGGGTTCGAACTCGAAATCGAGCCGGCGAAACCTGATTTTCTGATCGAAGAAGCGCCGAACCGGGATTTTCTCGGCGCACAGTTCCAAGTGTTGGAAGTTCCAGGGCATTGTCCGGGCAGTCTTTGCTTCTTCTTGCCTGAAGACCGCTTGCTTGTCGGTGGCGATGTGCTGTTTGCCGGCAGCATCGGCCGCGGAGATTTGCCGGGCGGAGATATTGACCTCTTGGTAACTGGAATCAGGAAGAAATTATTTCCGCTTGGGGACGACGTGGCCGTGCTTCCCGGTCACGGACCGCCAACGCGAATTGGAACGGAAAGGAAAACAAATCCTTTCCTGGGTTGAGTAGCCTTCGTACTGCGGTTGGTCCCGTCGCGTAGTCTGGCTCTCCGTCAGGGGGGATGGTAAACTGGGAGATGTGCGAATTCTCGTGATCGAGGACGAGGTTAAACTTGCGGCTCATTTGTCGCGCGCGCTGGAATACGAAGGTCACGAAGCTCGAGTTGTGCACGACGGGAGAGTGGCGTTACTCGAAGCGCGCGATGGCAACTACGACCTGCTTGTTCTCGACGTAGAGCTTCCCCGGATGGACGGATTCGAGATCTTAAAGCAACTGCGATCACACGGAGTGGCGACCCGAATCCTGATGTTGACCGCGCGAAGTGAGAACCCAGACAAGATCGCAGGCTTAACAGGCGGAGCCGACGACTACCTGACGAAACCGTTTGCGATGAACGAGCTCCTCGCTCGCGTCAACGCGTTAGGTCGCCGTTTTGTTACGCCTGCTGGTAAAATTCTTCGCGCTGGAGACGTGACATTGAACATCGAGACGCGCGAGGTATGGCGCGGCGACCGACGCATCGAGCTGTCAGAGCGCGAATGCGCGCTTTTGAAAGTCTTGATGAGGGAACCGGGTCGCGCTTTTTCACGGGCGGAATTGAGCGAGCGAGTTTGGGAACGAGCGCACGATTACGACACAAAGCTGATCGAAATTTACATTGGCAAGCTCCGCAAGAAGATCGACGAAGGTTCGACGGATCCTTTGATCAAAACGGTTCGCCATCTGGGTTACGCGGTGCGCGAGGACAGCTCAGCATGAGACATTACTCGCTCCGCTGGAAGCTGGTGACGTGGGCCGCGTTGTTTGCTTTCGGCGCATCGATAATTTGCCTTTGGACGACGTGGATTCTTTTGCGCGCGCAGGAAGTTCAAGCGCTTGATCGGCGCCTGATGACCGATGCGCGCGAGCTGTTTCGCGACATCGAAAATTTTCAAGGCACGAACAAGCGACGCGAGGTAACCGAGCGATATGTGCCGCTGGCTTTACGCGACCGACTGGTCGAGGTGCGGGGACGTGATGGCGAGATTCTCTACATGTCGCCCAACTTAAGCGAACCGGTCCTGAAAGATCAGATCGAAACATTTCACACCCGCCAGATCGGTGGAAGACTCATTCGGATCGGAGTGTTTCGCGATGAGGAACTCACCCTGCACGTCGGGGCCGATTTGAAGGATATCGAGCAACTCGGTTGGGAAATCGCTCGCAGCCTCGTGATTGTGATACCAGTCGTTCTGCTCCTAATTGCTGGCGGTAGTTGGTGGCTCGGATCGATTGCGCTCACACCAATTAAAAATATTCGGCGTGCGGCAGAACGTATAACCGCCGAACGACTCGACGAACGCATTCCATCGGAAGGTCCGGCGGACGAGATCGGTGGATTGATCGACGTGCTGAACGCGACATTCGCTCGGCTCCAAGGCAGCTTTGAGCAAGCGGCTCGTTTTTCTGCCGATGCCTCGCATCAATTGAAAACCCCAATCGCGATTCTGCGTGCCGGCATTGACGAAATCCTGAATGAACCTGGATTATCCAACGAGCACCGAGAACGCGTGGCGGACTTGCTTCAACAAACGCGACGGCTCAGTTCGGTAGCTGAAAATTTGCTGCTGCTTTCGCGCGCCGACACCGGTCGACTGGCGTTGCGCTCGACCCGTTTTGACTTGGGCAAGTTATTGGAAGGAAGTCTGGAAGACGCTCGAATCCTTGGAGCTGGAAACCATCTTCAGGTCGAAGTCAACATACCCGAAAAGCTGCCGATAAATGGCGACCGGGAAATGATTTCGCTGACGGTGCAGAATCTGGTGGAGAATGCGGTCAAATACAATCGCCCCGGGGGAAGGATTCTGGTTTCGGCTGAAAAGCACGATCATGTCGTGCAAATCCGCGTCGGCAACAATGGACCGGGAATTCCGGCTAAACAGGCTCCGCACCTGTTCGAGCGTTTTTATCGTGCACGGAGCGACGAGCAAACTCCCGGACATGGTCTTGGGTTGAGCATCGCGCGGGAATTGGCGCGCGCGCACGGAGGTGACCTTACCCTTTCCGCATCGCGACCAGACTGGACGGAATTTTGTTTACAACTATCCGCTTCGAACGCTCACCGACTGACAGAAGCCCTGGTCTTGTAGCTTAAGCTACGGAGATGGTTGCTGAGTGGTGCCGGTTGTCTCTTTCGGTAAGAGGTCGGCGAGAAGAGAAGCGAGTGGTTTGAGCTCGTCACGATTCGCAACGATTCCCCTCAGTGATTGCACAGCTCTTGGAATGTATTGCAGAAAATGCTCGCGTCCCCTGACCAAGCCGAGAAACCCATAAGCACCCAGCGCCTGCATCAGGCGTTGCATCGCGCATAATTGGAGCGTGTTGTCGAACTGATCGTCAATTATCCGGCCGCTGTCCGTCTGCTTTTGCCGGTAATAACTAATCAGCTCCGATCGTTCTGCGCCTGAAAGCTCGACGTATGGGTCAAAAAACAGCGATGCCAGATCGTATTCAGCCAACCCTGGTCGCATTCCCTGAAAGTCAATCAGATTAGCCTGCCCGTTCTGGATAATGATATTTTGCGATTGGAAATCCCGGTGCACCAATACCCTTGGCAAACTCGCGAGCTGTTTTGCGATTTCGCGCAAACTCGGAAGGGCTGCCAGCTCCTTGCGTTTTGACTCACTCACCCTGAAGTAGCGGCCGAGGCAGTTGTTGAAAAAGTATCTCTGTTCCCAGCGGTAAAGCGCGGCGTTAAACTCGGCGGGCAAGTGTTCCTTCATTTCCGAGCACACCGCCTCAGGCAAACTGTGAAGTTTGATTATTTCATCGAGCGCCCCTTCGTAGAACGCTCGACGAACCAGCCAGGCGTCGTGCCGATAGCTGTAGAGGTCGCGTTCACCCATGTCCTCAGTCCAAATGAGGCCTTCCTCTGCGTCGTGGAAATAGATTTTCGGAACGCGGACGCCGTAGGCATCTAGAAATTTCGCGATCTCGACGTAATGCCGATTTTCTTCGCGCTCCAGATTGTACTTAACCAGGATCAGCGTCTGGCTCTCGGAGCAACGTATCCGATAAAATTTTCGATCGGACCCGCCTTTTTCGATGGGGCGAATTTTTATTTCGGCCACATCCAGGAGCGGGAAATGCATCCGTGTTCGGCGGAGAAGAAGTTCGGTCCTCATGCTAAATGTCGCTGTTACGATGGATGCCACTCACCTTTTTTTGGGAGCGGACAATACAACCATGAAGCTGACTTTTGGAAGCAATTTGTGCACCCGGCCACAAAATTGTGTCTTCAAGAACGGCTCCGGCGCCGACCTGGCAATTTTCTCCAACAACCGAGCAGCCGCGCAGCTGTGCACTCGGATCAACAATAGCCGATTTCGCGACGCGCTGAGGCCACTCGCGCGTTCTGATGTAATAAGGTCTCCAATGTTCTCGTAGAATTGTGCGATGCACATCGAGATATTCGGCGCGCGAGCCGATATTGAACCATTTTCCGTCGTTCATCACCAAACCGCCGATCTTACCACCTTTGCCTATCCAATCCGCAACAATCGGAATGAATGAAATTTTTTGTTGCGATGGGATCTGATGAAAAACCTTCGGATTCCAAACAGCGACATTGGCAAAGTCAATATTTCCCGTCGTACCGTAGCGATTCGCGATGTCTACAACGTGGTGATCGCGTAGAGCGACGTCCGAAGCCAAATTGGTATTGCGCAATGCGAGCGTGACGTCGTTCCCGCGGTGGAAATGTTCGTCGATCAAGGGTTGGAGTTTGACGTCCGTCAAAATGTCGCCGCTGTAAGTTAGGAATAAATCGCTACCGAGATAACGTTCCGCATTCTTGATTCCGCCTCCCGTCTCAAGCAAGTCCGGTTCGTGAACCAGCGTGACCGAATGGCCTTCATATTCATTATTGCAAAAAAAACTCTCAAATAATTCAGCCTGCTTGTGCGTATTAACGACGAACCTTTCCACCCCCACGTCGATTAAATGATCGAGCGCAAAAGTGATGAGCGGCTTTTGAAAAATCGGGATGAGAGGTTTCGGTAAATCATTCGTTAGCAGCCGCAGGCGTGTACCGAGCCCAGCAGCGAGAACGAAAGCTTGCGTGATTGTGTTCATCGCACCACAGACTCAGTTAAGGCGAAAGAAAGCTGTTTGAAGCGCGGTTAACTCAATCGCGCGGAATCTCCAGCGAATCCGTCACTCGCAATTTGTTTACAACAAGGTCGTCGATTTCAAGGTGCTTGATT
>Ga0081455_10004304_pt1 | contig 16031 bp, 15 predicted proteins | sample TabmetS3T2R1_FD_70207 | JGI IMG/M metagenome (GOLD analysis project Ga0081455, IMG submission 70207) | Tabebuia heterophylla rhizosphere microbial communities from the University of Puerto Rico - S3T2R1 | ecosystem: Host-associated > Plants > Roots > Rhizosphere ... | reverse complement strand
GTGGGCCGGGACGATGTCGTGGAAGTGGCTCTGGGCGACGTGCACCCAGCGCTCGGCGCCGGCTCCGAAAGTGTCCCGGAACCGGGTGAAGTGCGCGTGCGCCGGCTTGTACGCGCCGACGTCCTCGGCGGTGATCACCACGTCGATCGGAACCTGCAGCCGGCGCTGGGTGTGCCCGATGATGTCGCGGTCGCAGTTGGTCAGCAGGGCCAGCCGCCAGCCGGCCGCGCGCAGCTCGGCCAGCGCCGCCCGAGTGTCCGGAAAGACCGGCCAGTACGGGATGGTGTCGCCCAGCACGGCCCCGTCGTCGGCGGACAGCTCGAGGCCGAGGTCGGCGGCCGCCCGGCGCAACGACTCGGCGATCACGGCGCGGTAGCGGCGGTCCGGGTACTCGGCCTCGACCTGGCCCTCGTGCCGGTTGTAGGCGTCGAGCACCGCCCGGCCCCGGCCCGGCCAGAGCAGGTCGGCCGACGTCGCGATGCCGTGCCGCCAGTCGATAAGAGTGCCGAAACAGTCGAACGTCGCCCATCGCGTCATGCGTCCATCCTGGCGGACGGAGCGGCCGTTAGGCTCGGGCGGCGATGAGTGAGATCGGATACGAGGACGCCCGGGCCGAATTGGCCGACATCGTCCGCAAGCTCGAGACGGGCGGACAGTCGCTCGAGGAGTCGCTGGCCCTGTGGCAGCGCGGCGAGGAGCTGGCCGACGTGTGCGAGCGGTGGCTCGAGGGCGCCACGGCGCGGCTCGACGCCGCGATCGCCGAGCACGACGCGGAACCCGAGGACTAGCCCGTTGCCCTCGGCGCGGGTGTAATCGGAGGCAACCACTCGGAGGTGCGCCGTGTTCTTCCCGCTGACCGTCCGTGACTTTCTCGACCGGGCCGAGCAGGTCTATCCCGATCGCCTGGCGATCGTCGACGAGCCCGATCAGCCGGCGCCCAGCCTGGGCGAGCTGACCTATCGCGAACTGGCCGCGCTGGCTCGCGCGCAGGCCGCCCGGCTCGATCAGCTCGGCGTGCCGACCGGCGGTCGCGTCGCGGTCATCTCGCAGAACTCAGCCCGGCTGTTCACCTCGTTCTTCGGAGTGTCCGGGTGGGGGCGCATCCTGGTACCGATCAACTTCCGGCTGGCGCCCGCCGAGATCGAGTACATCGTCGGACACAGCGGCGCCTCGGTCGTGTATGCCGACCCGTCGGTGAAGAACGTGCTCGACTCGCTCGACGTGCAGTACAAGTTCGTGCTGGGCGAGGACGCGGCGATGTTCTCCGACGACGCGACGCCGCGGGAATGGGCCGATCCGGACGAGAACGCCACGGCGACGATCAACTACACGTCCGGCACGACGGCTCGGCCCAAGGGCGTGCAGCTCACGCACCGCAACCTGTGGCTGAACGCCACGGTGTTCGGCCTGCACACGACGATCAGCGACCGTGACGTCCTGCTGCACACGCTGCCGATGTTTCACTGCAACGGATGGGGCATGCCCTACGGCGTGACCGGTGTCGGCGGCTCGCACATCGTGCTGCGCCAGGTCGACGGCACCGAGATCCTGCGCCGGGTCGAGCGGCACGGCGTGACGATGATGTGCGCCGCGCCGGCCGTGGTGAACGCCGCGCTGGACGGCGCCGCCTCGTGGGACGGCCCGATCCCGGGGCGCGACCGGGTGCGCATCATCGTCGCCGGCGCCCCGCCGCCCACGCGCACCATCGAGCGCGTACTCGACGAGCTGGGCTGGGAGTTCGTCCAGATCTACGGCCTGACCGAGACCGCGCCGCTGCTCACGATCAACCGTCAGCGCCCGGAGTGGGACGGGCTGCCCGCGGCCGAGCGGGCCCGGCGCCTGGTCCGCGCGGGCGCGCCGGCACTGGGCGTACGCCTCGACGTCGACATCGACGGCGAGGTACTGGCCCAGACCAACCACAACCTGGACGGCTACTGGAACCAGCCAGAAGCCACAGCCCAGGCGATGGCCGGTAATTGGTTCCACACCGGCGACGGCGGCTACCTCGACGACGAGGGCTACCTGACGATCTCCGACCGCAAGAAGGACGTGATCATCTCCGGCGGCGAGAACGTCTCCTCGATCGAGGTCGAGGACGTGATCACCTCGCACCCGGCGGTGCGGGAGGTGGCCGTGATCGGCATCCCGGACCAGCGGTGGGGCGAGCTGGTCACCGCCCTGGTCGTGGCCGACGGCGTCACCTCCGACGAGCTCATCGCGCACTGCCGCGGCTCGCTGGCCGGATTCAAGTGCCCCAAGCGGGTCGAGTTCGTCGAGACGCTGCCCCGTACGGCGACGGGCAAGCTGCAGAAGTTCAAGCTGCGCGAGCCGTACTGGGCCGGCCACGAGCGTCAGGTGAACTAAGGCTTTGCCCTTCGAGGGCTCGCTGGTGCGTCCGCTGAGCGTGCCCTCGAAGGGCAAAGTGCATCAGCGGTCGAAGACGGTGACCTCGATGGCGTAGCCCTCGGCGCGGTACACGTGGTCGCCGAACTCGATCGCCTGGCCGTCGGCGTCGTACGCGGTGCGCTGCATGGCGATCAACGGCTGTCCGCGCCGAATCTTGAGCAGCCGGGCCTCCCGCTGGTTGGCCGACCGGGCGGTGATTCGCTGCTTGGCCACCTGCGGCTGCACGCCGCGGGAACGCAGGATCCGGTACAGGCCGTCGCCCGCGAGCTGCTCCTTCGATACGTCGGCGTACGGTGACGGCAGCCAGTTGTGCATCAACGCCAGCGGCCGGCCGTCGGCGTAGCGGAGGCGTTCGACGTAGACGAGCGGGCTGGCCGGATCGGCACCGATCGCCCCGGCGGCGACCGCGTTCACCCGCGCCGGGTCGAGCTTGAGCACCTCGGTCGTCGGGTTCTGCCCGGCGGCGTCGAGGTCGTCGTAGAGGCTCGTCAGCTCGACCCGACGATGCACCTGCGTGTTGGCCACCTCGGTGCCGTATCCGCGCTTGCGAACCAGAAGCCCTTTGCCGACCAGCTCTTCCAAGGCCCGCCGCATGGTCGGACGGGACAGCCCGAGCGAGTCGGCCAGGTCGATCTCGTTGGGCAATCGATCCCCGGGAGCCAGGTCGCCGGAGTCGATCGCCGCCTCGAGCTGCGCCGTCACCTGGAAGTACAGCGGGATCGGACTGGTCCGATCGATGCGCATAGCCGGGACGGGCATGGCATACATACTGACCGCTTGTCACCAGGATGTAAATATGTCAGAACAAACTCTTGACAGCGCTGTTTCTCGACCGGGACAGTCATAGGACGGCGTGACTGACGGCGAGAGGCTTTCGACAATGCGTATCGGGGTAGCCGGGGTCGGGCGGATCGGCGCGTTCCACGCGCGGACGCTGAAGGCGATCGACGAGATAACCAGCCTGGTGGTGGCCGACGCGGTGCCGTCGCGGGCGGCCGACGTCGCCGAAGCGCTCGGCGTCGACCACGTTGCCGCGCCGAACGACCTGTTCACCGCCGGTATCGACGGCGTGGTCATCGCCGCCGCCACGGACGCGCACGCGACGCTGATCCTCGGCTCGGTCGACGCCGGCATCCCGGTGTTCTGCGAGAAGCCGGTGGCGCCGGACGCGGCCGGAACGCGAGCCGTGCTGGACAAGGTGCATGGCTCTTCGGTCCCGGTCCAGATCGGGTTCCAGCGGCGGTTCGACGCCGGGTTCGCGGGCGCGCGCGCCGCTGTCGTGGCCGGCCAGTTGGGCTGGGTGCACACCCTGCGGGCCGGCACGCTCGACCCGGCGCCCCCACCCCCGGAGTACGTGGCCTCGTCGGGCGGGCTGTTCCGCGACTGCAGCGTGCACGACTTCGACGCCATTCGCTGGGTGACCGGCCAGGAGGTCGTCGAGGTGTACGCCCTCGGCGCGAACCGGGGGGCATCGTTCTTCCGCGAGGCGGGCGACGTCGACACCGCCGCCGCGCTGCTGACCCTGGCCGACGGCGCGTTCGCGCACGTGGCGGCCACGCGCTACAACGCCGCCGGCTACGACGTGCGGCTCGAGGTACTGGGTTCCGAGCAGAGCATCTCGGTCGGCCTGGACGACCGGTTGCCGCTTCGCTCGACCGAACCGGGCGTCACGTTCCCGGCCGGATCGCCCTACCCGGTGTTCATGGACCGCTTCCACGCCGCCTACGTCACGGAGCTGACCGGGTTCACCGACATCGTCGCCGGGCGGGCCGAGCCGTCGTGCACGGTGGCCGACGCGCTCGAGGCGTTCCTGATCGCCGAGGCGTGCGAGCTGTCCCGCGCCGAACACCGCCCGGTCGCCGTCGACGAGGTGCGCACATGATCGCTGATCGATCGTGCAACTCTCGGCCGTCTCACGCGGCCGAGGGTTGCACGATCGGAGAGGGACGCGGATGAGTTTCGACGTGATCACCATGGGACGGGTCGGCGTCGACCTCTACCCGTTGCAGGTGGGCGTCGGCCTCGAGGACGTCACGTCGTTCGGCAAGTTCCTCGGCGGCAGCGCGACGAACGTGGCGGTGGCCGCCGCCCGGCACGGCCGGCGCTCCGCGGTGATCACGCGCACCGGCGACGACCCGTTCGGTCGCTACGTGCGCCGCGAGATCCGTCGCCTCGGCGTGGACGACCGCTACGTCCGCGCCGTGCCGAACCTGCCGACCCCCGTCACGTTCTGCGAGATCTTCCCGCCCGACGACTTTCCCCTTTACTTCTACCGGTTCCCGAAGGCGCCGGACCTGGTGATCAACCCGGACGAGCTCGACCCGGCGGCCATCCGGGACGCCGGCGTGTTCTGGGCGACGGTCACCGGGCTGTCGGCGCAACCGAGCCGCGACGCGCACCACGCCGCCTGGGCAGCTCGCGCGCGGCGGCCGCTCACCCTCCTCGACCTCGACTACCGGCCGATGTTCTGGGAGTCGCGCGAGGCGGCGCGGGCCGAGGTGCAGCGCGCACTGCCCAACGTCACGGTGACGGTGGGCAACCTCGACGAGTGCGAAACCGCCGTGGGGTCCCGGGAGCCGCTCCGGGCGGCCGAGCTGCTGCTGGACGCGGGCGTCGAGCTGGCCGTCGTCAAGCAGGGGCCGAAGGGCGTGCTGGCCCGCACCCGGACCGAGCTGATCCAGGTTCCGCCGACGCCGATTGACGTCGTCAACGGGCTGGGCGCCGGCGACGGGTTCGGCGGCGCGCTGTGCCACGGGCTGCTCGCCCGCTGGCCGCTCGAGCAGGCGCTGCGCTATGCGAACGCGGCCGGTGCGATCGTCGCGTCCCGGTTGGAGTGCTCGACAGCGATGCCCATGCCGGTCGAGGTCGAGGCGCTGCTCGCCGACTCCGGTTTTGGTCACCAGGTCTCGTATATCCGGCCTGGTGACCAAAACCGGGAGGGAGCGAGCGATGCTTGACTTCGAGCGGCTGCGCGAGCTGCGGGCCCGCCATCCGGGCGCGGTGGCCGAGGCGGCGGCCGAACGCAGGCAGCGCACCCTGCTCGATCACGACGGCCGGCTGATGATCGTGGCGGCCGACCATCCGGCGCGCGGCGCCCTGGGCGTGCGCGGCGTCGTCGACGCCATGGCCGATCGCTATGACCTGCTACGCCGGCTGGCGATCACGCTGCATCGGCCGGGCGTCGACGGGGTGCTCGGCACGTCCGACATCATCGAGGACCTGCTGCTGCTCGGCGCCCTGGACGACAAGATCGTCGTCGGCTCGATGAACCGGGGCGGGTTGCAGGGCGCGACGTTCGAGCTCGACGACCGGTTCACCGGCTACGACGCGGCCACCATCGAGGCGATGGGCTTCGACGGCGGCAAGATGCTGACCCGCATCGACCTGGGCGACCCCGGCTCGGTCGCCACGCTCGAGGCGTGCGGGCAGGCGATCACCGACCTGGCCGGGCGGGGCCTGATGGCCATGGTCGAGCCGTTCCTCGCCCACCGCGAGGGTGGCCGGGTCGTCAACGACCTGTCGGCGGCGGCGGTGCGCAAGTCGGTCGCCGTGGTGAGCGGCCTCGGCGCGACCAGTGCGTACACCTGGCTGAAGCTGCCCGTCGTCGACAACATGGAGTTGGTGATGGCCGGGACGACGCTGCCCACCCTGCTACTCGGCGGCGACCCGTCGCCCGATCAGCAGGTGACGTACGCGCAGTGGAAGCGGGCCCTCGAGCTGCCCGGCGTGCGCGGTCTCGTAGTCGGGCGCGCGTTGCTGTACCCGCCCGATGGCGACGTGGCCGGCGCCGTCGACGCCGCTGTCTCACTCGTCCGAGCCGGGAGCCCGACATGAGCCCCGTGCGCCGCGCCGTCGAGACGATCACCCCGGAGGACGCGGGCTGGGGTTACTCGGGCCTGCGCATCGTCGCGCTCGCCCCTGGCGGGCGGTTCAGCAACGACACCGGCCCCGACGAGGTGATCGTGCTGCCGCTGTCCGGCGGGTGCACGGTCGAGGCCGGCGACGACGGCGCCACGCTGACCGGCCGGCGCAGCGTGTTCGACGGCATCAGCGATCTCGCCTACGTACCCCGAGGTACGGAGTTGACGATCACGTCGCCCGGCGGCGGTCGCTTCGCGCTGGCCACCGCGCGTGCCGGTCAAAAACGGCCGTTCCGCTACGTCGCAGCCGACGAGGTGCCGGTCGAGCTGCGCGGCGCGGGCAACTGCTCGCGACAGGTGAACAACTTCGGCACGCCCGACGTGCTCGACGCCGACCGGCTGATCGCCTGCGAAGTCCTTACGCCTTCGGGCAATTGGTCGTCATACCCGCCGCACAAGCACGACGAGCACCGCCCGGGCCAGGAGTCCGTGCTCGAGGAGATCTACTACTTCGAGGTCGCAGGCGACGGCATGGCCTACCAGCGGGTGTATGGGCCGGACATCGACGTGCTGGCCGAGGTGCGCAGCGGTGACGCGGTGCTGATCCCCCACGGCTGGCACGGTCCGTCGATGGCTACGCCGGGCTACGACCTCTACTACCTGAACGTCATGGCCGGACCGGGCGAGCGTATCTGGCTGATCTGCGACGACCCGGCCCACGCGTGGGTGCGCGACACGTGGGCCGACCAGCCGGTCGATCCGCGCCTGCCGCTCACCGATCGTGCAACTTCTGGCCGCCCCACGCGGCCAGAAGTTGCACAATCCGAGGGGGGTGCGGAGTGAGACTGACCGTGGGCCAGGCGATCGTGCGCTTCCTCGCCGTCCAGCGCAGCGAGCGCGACAGCGTCGAGCACAAACTGTTCGAGGGCTGCTTCGGCATCTTCGGCCACGGCAACGTCGCGGGAATCGGCCAGGCGCTGCTCGAGGCCGAACTCGCCGACCCGGCCGCGCTTCCCTACTACCAGGCCCGCAACGAGCAGGGCATGGTGCACGCTGCCTCGGCGTTCGCCCGGATGCGCAACCGGCTGTCCATGCTGGCCTGTACGTCGTCCATCGGACCGGGCGCCACGAACATGGTCACTGGTGCCGCGCTGGCCACGATAAACAGGCTGCCTGTACTTCTGCTGCCCGGCGACGTCTTCGCCACCCGGGCCGCCGACCCGGTACTGCAACAGCTGGAGGATCCGCGCGCCGGCGACGTCAGCGTCAACGACGCGTTCCGCCCGGTCTCGCGCTACTTCGACCGCATCGTCCGGCCCGAGCAGCTGCCGAGTGCCCTGATGACCGCCGTGCGAGTTCTGACCGATCCGGCCGAGACGGGCGCGGTCACGCTGGCGCTCCCCCAGGACGTTCAGGCCGAGGCCTACGACTGGCCGGACGAGTTGTTCGCGCCTCGTGTCTGGCACGTGCCGAGAGCCGTCCCGGAACCTGCTGCCCTGGAAAGCGCCGTCGAGACGCTGCGCGAGGCTCGTCGGCCGCTCATCGTCGCCGGCGGCGGCGTCATCTACTCCGAGGCGACGGACGCCCTGCGCGAGTTTGCCGAGCGGGCCGGCATTCCGGTCGCGGAAACCCAGGCCGGCAAGGGATCGCTGCCCTACGACCACCCGCTGGCAGTCGGCGCGATCGGCGCCACCGGCACGACAGCCGCCAACGCGCTCGCCCGCGAGGCCGACGTCGTCCTCGGCGTCGGCACCCGGTACAGCGACTTCACCACGGCGTCGCGCACCGCGTTCGGCGACGCGCGGTTCGTCAACGTGAACGTCGCGGCGTTCGACTCGGCCAAGCACGCCGGCATCGCCGTGACCGCCGACGCCTGGGCCGCCCTGACCGCGCTCACCGAGCAGATCGGCGGCTGGACGACAGAGGCCACCTACCGCGAAGAGGCCGCGCAGAAGGCGACGGAGTGGGACGCCGCCGTCGAGCGCGCGTACCACCTCGGCAACGCGCCACTGCCGGCCCAGTCGGAGGTGCTGGGCGCCGTCAACGACGTGAGCGCGCCGCGCGACGTGGTCGTCTGCGCGGCCGGATCGATGCCCGGCGATCTGCACAAGTTGTGGCGCACCCGCGACCCGAAGGCGTACCACGTCGAGTACGGCTACTCGTGCATGGGCTACGAGATCGCCGGCGGCCTCGGGGCCAAGCTGGCCGCCCCCGACCGCGACGTGTTCGTCCTGGTCGGCGACGGCTCCTACTTGATGATGGCCCAGGAGCTGGCCACCGCTGTGCAGGAACGGGTCAAGCTGATCGTCGTCCTGGTCCAGAACCACGGCTTCGCCTCGATCGGCCGGCTGTCCGAGTCACTCGGCTCGCAGCGCTTCGGCACGGCGTACCGCTACCGCAGCAAGGACGGCCGCCTCGACGGCGAACCGCTGCCGGTCGACCTCGCGACGAACGCCGAGAGCCTCGGGGCAGACGTGTTGCGCGCCCGCACGATCGGTGAGTTCCGGGCCGCGCTGACCAAGGCCAAGGCGTCCGATCGCACGACTGTCGTGCATATCGAGACCGACCCGCTCGTCGACGCGCCGAGCAGCGACGCCTGGTGGGACGTGCCCGTCGCCGAAGTCGCTGCGCTCGACAGCACCAGGCAGGCCCGGGCCGAGTACGAGAAGAACAAGCGAGCGCAAAAGCACTACCTATAAGGGGATCGACACGTGAAGACCATCCAGCACTGGATCGGCGGAACGCTCACCACCGGCGCGTCCACCCGCACCGCACCGGTGTGGAACCCGGCCACCGGCGAGCAGCAGGCGGAGGTTCTGCTGGCCGAACCGGCCGACGTCGACGCGGCCGTGAGCACAGCCGCCCGCGCCTTCGAGCAGTGGCGTGACGCGTCCCTGTCCAAGCGCAGCAGCGTGCTGTTCGCGTTCCGGCAATTGGTGAACGGGCACGTCGACGAGCTGGCCGGCATCATTGCCGACGAGCACGGCAAGGTGATCTCCGACGCCCGCGGCGAGGTGCAGCGAGGGCTCGAGGTCGTCGAGTTCGCCTGCGGGATCCCCCAGCTGCTCAAGGGCGAGTACTCCGACCAGGTGTCGTCCGGCGTCGACTCCTACAGCTTCCGCCAGCCGCTGGGCGTCGTCGCCGGCATCACGCCGTTCAACTTCCCGGTGATGGTGCCCATGTGGATGCACCCGATCGCCATCGCCTGCGGCAACACGTTCGTGCTCAAGCCGAGCGAGCGCGATCCCTCAGCCTCGCTGTACGTCGCCCGGCTGTGGCAGCAGGCCGGCCTGCCGGACGGTGTGTTCAACGTGGTGCACGGCGACAAGGTGGCGGTCGACGCGCTGCTCGACTCGACGCCGGTCGAGGCGGTGAGCTTCGTCGGCTCGACCCCGATCGCGCGCTACATCCACGAACGGGCCAATGCGAACGGCAAACGCGTGCAGGCGCTCGGCGGGGCGAAGAACCACGCAGTCGTGCTGCCCGACGCCGATCTCGAGTTCGCGGCCGACCACCTGACCGCGGCGGCCTTCGGGTCGGCCGGGCAGCGCTGCATGGCGATCTCGGCGACAGTCGTGGTCGGCGAGGCCGGCGACGCACTGGTGGGCCGGCTCAAGGAGAAGGCGGGCACGGTCAAGGTCGGGCCAGGACGGGACGAGGAGAGCGAGATGGGCCCGGTCGTCACGGCCGACGCCCGCAACCGCATCGTCGGGTTCATCGACTCCGCCGAGCAGCAGGGAGCCACCCTGGTCGCTGACGGCCGGAACCTCAACATCGGCAAGGGATTCTTCGTCGGACCGACGGTGCTCGACCACGTCACCTCCGACATGGAGGCCTACCGGAACGAGGTCTTCGGGCCGGTGCTTTCGGTGACCCGCGTCGACACCGTCGACGAGGCGATCGCGTTCGTGAACGCCAACCCGTACGGCAACGGCACGGCGATCTTCACGTCGAGCGGCGAGGCCGCCCGGCGCTTCCAGCGTGAGGTCACCGTCGGCATGATCGGCATCAACGTGCCGATCCCGGTACCCATGGCGTATCACTCGTTCGGTGGCTGGAAGGACTCGCTGTTCGGCGAGTCGCACATTCACGGCCCGGAGGGCATCCGCTTCTACACCCGGGCGAAGGTCGTGACGGCCCGCTGGCCGCACGTCGAGCACACGGTAGCCGCGAGCTACCACTTCCCGACCGCCACCTGAGGCGGCAGCCAATCCCGTGAAGGGGGAGAGTCGATGATCGGTAAGAGACGAGCCTGGGTTGTCGTCGCCGTTGCCGTGCCGATGCTCGTGGTGTCGGCCTGCAGCAGCCGCAACGCGGTCAACAAGCCGCACAACAAGTCCGGCGGCGGTTCGGGTGGCTACGGCTACAAGATCGCAGTCGTCACGCACGGCGGCGCCGGCGACTCATTCTGGAGCATCGTCAAGCGGGGCGTGGACCAGGCCGGTAAGGACATGGGCGACACGGTCACCTATCAGAGCAACGGCGATCCGCAGCAGCAGTCGCAACTGATCGACGCCGCTGTGAACGCCAATCCGGACGGCCTGGTCGTGTCGATGGCCAACCCCGAGGCGCTGCGCACGTCGATCCAGAACGCCGTCAAGAAAGGCATCCCGGTGATCACGATCAACTCCGGTGAGGCCCAGTCGAAGGAGTACGGCGCGCTGTCGCACATCGGCTCGGACGAGACGGTGGCCGGGCAGGCCGTCGGCACCGAGCTGAAGAAGGACGGCGTCAAGAACGCCATCTGCGTGATCCAGGAAGCGGGCAACGTCGGCCTCGAACAGCGCTGTGCCGGCGTCAAGGCCACCCTGGGCGGCAGCGTGACGAACCTCCAGGTGGACAACAACAACCTGCAGGCCGCGCAGTCGATCATCGCGGCCAAGTTGCAGTCGGACAAGTCGATCGACGGCGTTGTGACCCTGGGCGCGCAGGTCGCTGCCGTGGCGGAGACCGCGATCGCCTCGGCCGGTTCGTCGGCCAAGCTCGTCACGTTCGACCTGAACGCCACGGTGGCCAAGGACATCGAGTCGGGCAAGATGCTCTTCGCGGTGGACCAGCAGCCGTACCTGCAGGGCTACCTCGCGGTCGTGATGTTGACGCAGTACAAGGCGAACCTGAACGTCCTCGGTGGTGGGCAGCCGGTACTGACCGGCCCGAACCTGATCACCAAGGAGAACGCCGCCGCCGTGCTGCCGCTGGCCGCCGGAGGCACCCGATGACCGCGGCCACGGCGACCGCCGACGAACGCGTCGCCCACGTCGGCCTCTTACGGCGGATCCTGCTCAAGCCGGAGTTCGGCGCGCTGATCGGCGCGATCGTCATCTTCGTCTTCTTCGCCTCGCAGTCGGACGTGTTCCGGTCGGCCGCCGGCGCGGCCAACTGGCTGGACGTGTCCTCGGTGCTGGGCCTGATGGCGGTACCCGTCGCGCTATTGATGATCGGCGGCCACTTCGACCTGTCGGCCGGCGTGCAGACCGGTACGGCCGGGCTGGCAACCGGCATCATGACGACGTACTGGGGCCTGCAGCTCTACGCGGCATGGGCGGTGTCGCTGGCGCTGATGCTGACGATCGGGTTCATCAACGGATTCCTGGTCACGCGTACCGGACTGCCCAGCTTCATCATCACCCTCGGCATGTTCCTCGGCCTACAGGGCCTCAACCTCGGCGTCACCAAGCAGGTGACCAATACGGTGCAGGTCGAGAACCTGGACCTCGTTCCCGGCTACCACGCGCTGTTCAACATACTGGGCAGTACGGTCACGATCGGGGGCGCCAAGTTCCAGATCGCGATCATCTGGTGGATCGGCTTCACCATCGTCGCCTCGTGGATCCTGGTGAAGACCCGGTTCGGCAACTGGATCTTCGCCACCGGCGGTGAGCCCAACGCCAGCAAGAACGTCGGTGTGCGCACCAACCGGACGACGATCACGCTGTTCATGATGGTGTCGTTCATGGCCTGGTTCGTGGGCAACACGCAGATCGTTCGATCCGGCACCATCCAGGCCCAGGTCGGCATCGGGCAGGAGCTGTACTACATCGTGGCCGCTGTGATCGGCGGCTGCCTGCTGACCGGCGGGTACGGCTCGGCGATCGGGGCATCGCTCGGCGCGCTGATCTTCGGCATGACCGAGGTGGGCATCGTCAACCTGAACTGGAACTCGGACTGGTTCAAGCTGTTCGTGGGCGTGATGCTGCTGCTCGCCGTGCTGGCCAACCAGTTCGTCCGGCGGTTCGCCGAGCAGGCGAGGAGGTAGCGCCATGACCGATCTCGAAGTCAAGGAAGTCACCGATCCGCAGAAGGCCGACGTGCCGATGCTGGAGATCCGCGACGTCACCAAGACGTTCGGCAGCGTCATCTCGCTGTTCGAGATCTCGACGACCGTGCGGGCCGGCCAGGTCACCTGCGTCCTCGGCGACAACGGCGCGGGCAAGTCGACGTTCATCAAGATCCTGTCCGGCGTGCATCAGCCCGACAGCGGCCAGTTGCTCGTCGACGGCGTGCCCACCAAGTTCGGCACGCCGCGCGCCGCGCTCGACGCCGGTATCGCGACCGTGTATCAGGATCTGGCGATGGTGCCGTTGATGGCGATCTGGCGGAACTTCTTCCTCGGCTCGGAGCCGAGGAAGGGATGGGGACCGTTCAAGCGGTTCGACGCGGCCTCCGCCAAGAAGATCACTCGCAAGGAGATGGCCGACATGGGCATCGACATCCGCGACCCCGACCAGCCGGTCGGCACGTTGTCGGGTGGCGAGCGCCAGTCGGTGGCCATCGCCCGCGCGGTGCACTTCGGAGCCCGGCTGCTCATCCTGGACGAGCCGACGTCGGCGCTCGGCGTCAAGCAGGCGGGCGTCGTGCTGAAGTACATCGTGCAGGCGCGCGATCGCGGGCTGGGCGTCATCTTCATCACCCACAACCCGCACCACGCCTACCCGGTGGGCGACCGGTTCTTGCTGCTCAAGCGGGGACGTAGCTTGGGCGACTTCGCCAAATCGGATATCTCGCTGCCGGAGCTCACCCGGCTGATGGCCGGCGGCGCCGAGCTCGAGGCACTGGCCCACGAGCTGGAGCGGGATCCCGGCGAGCTGGGCGAGGTCGGCCGCGAGCTCGCACAGGACACCGAGACGCTCGGCTGAATGCACCTCGGTTTTGGTCACCAGGTCTCGTATATCCGGCCAGGTGACCAAACCGGGCGCTCGGAGCGGGTCAGCCGCGCAGCAGCTTGTCGGCGGCTTGGCGGTTGAGGATCTCGCGCACCTCGCGGGACTCCTCGGGGTCGTGGCGGGCGACGATCGTCTCGATCTCCAGGCGCGCGGCCGGGGTGTCGTAGGCCGCGAGCTGCCGCTCGAGGTGCAGGCGATCCCGGCGCGCGGCGCGACGGGTCGCGAGTTCCTGACGGATGGCCTGAATGGTGGTCATTTCTTCCTTTACTGGTCCGAAAGCGCTTACGGCAATGTCAACGGCAGCGATCGGCCGATTGATCCCGATCGTGAGCGGCCTCTCAGTTGTAAAGCTCAGGTTTCGTGGCCAGCCGGACCGGTGTGCGCCGCCCCGCCTCGAGCGCGGTGACGCCCGCCTGGGCCACAGCAGTCGCGACGTACCCGTCCCAAGCCGACGCCCCGCGCGCCTGCCCCTGCCGCACGCCGTCCACCCAATCCTGCAACTCGCGGCGGTACGCCTCGGCGAAGCGGTCGCGCCAGTCGGGCGTGACCGGGCCGGACGCGCCGGCCGAGCCCTTCTCGCCGACCAGCTCGCAGCGCACGTCGTAGCCGTACTGCGCGTTGACGAACACCTCGACGTCGACCAGCACGCCGCCGGCCAGCTCGAAGACCAGCAGCTGCGGATCCTGTAGCTCGCCGGCCCGGCTCGACGGCCGCGGCCGGTGCACCGTGACGGCCGCGATCTCGTCGCCGAACAGCCAGCGGCTGATGTCGATCTCGTGGGTGGCCGAGCTGGTCAGCAACATGCTGCTGGTGAACGTGCTGGGCGCGCTGGCGTTGCGGTGCACGCAGTGCATAAGCACGGCGCCGCCAATCTCACCGGCGTCCAGCGTTCGCTTCAGCTCGACGTAGGCCGGGTCGTACCGGCGCATGAACCCCACGGACACGAGCCGCCGACCCGTCGACACCTCGGCGTCGACGATGCGCAGGCAGCCGGCGACGTCGGGGGCCAGCGGCTTCTCGCACAGCAACGGCTTGCCGGCGGCCAGGCCGGCGAGCACGAACTGCTCGTGCGTCGGGTCCGACGAGGCGATCAGCACGGCGTCGATGCCGGCGTCGTCGATGAGCGCGAACGGGTCGGCCAGCACGCGCGTTCCGACGGCTGCGGCCCGCCGGGCGTCCACGTCGTACACGCCGCCGAGCGTCGCTCCGGTGATCGAGTCGGTGAGCAGCCGGGCGTGCTCGGCGCCCATGACGCCGGCCCCGATCAGGCCCACCCGGACGGTCACCGGCGCTTTCCGCCCCGTTGATCAACAGGGAGATGTGGCTGCTCCAGCGACCAGAATTCCCTGTTGATCACGAACAGCCGGGCGGCGCTCACAGGCGGGCCAGGAACTCGAGGCTGCGGCGCACGTCGTCGATCGGCCCGGCGCCGGCCGGCGGCGCGGCGTAGAGCGCGCTGTCCTGCTCGAGCACGTACCAGCCCGGGTAGCTCGCGGCTTCCAGGGCAGCGACAATGCCGGCGATGTCCAGGTCGCCGTCGCCGAGCGGCGCGTACAAACCCTGGCGTACGGCACCTATGTAGCTGGTGCCCCCGGCGCTCACCGTGGCGGCGACGGGCAGGCGTACGTCCTTGAGGTGGACGTGATCGACCCGTCCGGCGGCCGAGCCGAGCAGCTCGAGGGGATCGGTGCCGCCGATGACGAGGTGGCCGGTGTCTAGGCACAGCGGGATATCGCTCGACTCGAGCAGTCGGTACACGGCCGGGCGGTCCTCGATCGCGGTGCCGACGTGCGGATGCAGGCTGGCCCGCAAACCGTGCTCGCCGACCAGGTCCTGCACGCGCTTGAGGTTGCCCAGCAGGGTGCGCCACTCGGCGTCGTCCAGCGACACCTTGCGGTCGTAGCTGCCGTCGACCGATCGGGCGGCCAGCACGACCACCTCGGCGCCGGCCTCGGCCAGCGTGATCTGCCTCGCGGCAGGGCGCGCCGTGAACGGCGGCGGTGCCTCGCCGCCGGTCCGTGCCGCGATCCAGGACCGGACATGGGGCAGGCACGCGCCACCCTGGCAGGGGCCGAGACCCGCGCGGCTCGATCGCTTGAGCAGCTCGAGCTCGGTAAACCCCTTGTCCCACGCCCCCTGCAGGTCGGCGACGGTGGCGTCCATGCATCGGCACACCACGCCCTCGACCGGCGCCGGCGGCAGCGGGCCATCGTCCGCAGCCCCGCCGACGACGCGCACGTCGTCCGTCGCGGTCATCCGCGCAAGCACGTCGCGCGGCGCGCGCCCGAGCGCGTCCGGAGGCTCGTGCTGTGCGCGACCGGGCCGGGCCTGGGCGGCGGTCGAGGGGCCACGCGGCGTCTACGGGGCGTACGCGATCAGCGACGGCACCGATCAGCCGTTCCGGCTCAAGATCCACGACCCGAGCTTCATCCACCTCCAGGCGGTCGGGGCGCTGCTGCCCGGCAATCTGCTCGCCGACACCATGGCGATCATGGCCAGCCTCGATCCCGTCATGGGCGGAGTCGACAAGTGACCGCCCTCGCCCGCACCTGGGATCGGCTGACGCTGCCCGGTCGCGCGCTGCTGATCCTGATCCCGCTGC
>Ga0081455_10004303_pt1 | contig 16032 bp, 12 predicted proteins | sample TabmetS3T2R1_FD_70207 | JGI IMG/M metagenome (GOLD analysis project Ga0081455, IMG submission 70207) | Tabebuia heterophylla rhizosphere microbial communities from the University of Puerto Rico - S3T2R1 | ecosystem: Host-associated > Plants > Roots > Rhizosphere ... | reverse complement strand
AAAGACTTCGCGATCGTAGCGGCCCGGATTTTCTTTCGGCTCGATGTAAACCGGTCCAACCTGGCCGCTGTATTGGCCCGCTGAGAGATCAGCGCCAGCCCGGTTGTGCGTGTGATAGAAACGCAAACCCGCCGGATTCGGGGTGAACGTGATCCGGCGCTGGCCGCGTGCTGGAATGTAAGGCGTGCCTTCCTCGGCGGAGCCATCGACATCGGTAGAAACCTTCTGGCCATGCCAATGCAACTGCTCAGGTGTATCGGTCTCATTGAAAATATCTACCGTCACCTGCTGGCCTTCCTTAAAGCGAAGTAGCGGTCCGGGAAACTGGCCGTTGTAAGTGATAGTCGAGAGAATGATGTTGGGCGCAATCTCAATCGGCGCCGCCTTGATGCGCACCGAATAGTCGGCAGCGCCTTCAGCTCCAGCAGCAAAAGGATCGTGTCGACAAAACATGAGCGCGCCGGCGGCCAGTCCGGCAGTTCGAAGAAACTTGCGTCTTGATTCAACAAATCTCTCCATCAAAGAAAGTCTCCAGCTTACGTTGGGCCCTGGCAAATGAACCGCTCCGATTCGGCAAAAACGGACAGATTATTCGACGTTGCTAGAATGTTCCTAAAACTCGGCACGATCGCCTTCGGTGGACCCGCAGCGCACATCGCAATGATGGAGGATGAAGTGGTTCGCCGGCGACATTGGCTGACACGCGAAGAATTTCTCGACCTGCTCGCCGCGACGAATCTGATTCCAGGGCCAAACTCGACGGAAATGGCGATTCATATCGGCCACAGACGTGCGGGCTGGCCGGGACTGATTGTGGCAGGCTGTTGTTTCATTCTGCCGGCAGCCTGCATTGTGCTTGTGATGGCTTGGGCATACATGCGCTTTGGCAAATTACCAGAGGCCGAAGGCATCTTCTACGGCGTGAAACCGGTGGTGATTGCAGTTGTGCTGCAAGCATTATGGAGCTTAGGCCGAACGGCGATGAAGGCGCCCCTTCTGTCCGGCATTGGCATCGCTGTGGTAGTCGCAAATTTTCTGGGACTCAATGAATTGCTGCTGTTGTTTGTCGCCGGTGCGGCAGCTGTGTTTCACGGGTTGGAATTAGTACGCTTGGCCGCGGATTCGTATGGGCATTTGTTCCGAATGTAATCGCACCGTCAGTAAACGCTGCTGGCGCGACGGCTTTTGGCTTGTGGCCATTGTTTTTGTTTTTCCTCAAAGTCGGCTCTGTACTCTTTGGCAGCGGCTACGTGCTGCTTTCGTTTTTGCGCGCAGATTTGGTGGATCGCTGGCATTGGCTGACTGAATCGCAATTGCTCGATGCCGTCGCCGTGGGCCAACTCACGCCCGGCCCTGTATTCACGACCGCGACATTCATCGGTTATGCTCTCGGCGAACCAAAAGGCGGCTTGGTCGCAACAGTCGGGATTTTTCTGCCCGCCTTCTTTTTCGTGGCGATCAGCGGCCCGCTCGTGCCGCGCATGCGACGCTCACCATGGGTCGGCGCTTTTCTCGACGGCGTTGTAGTCGCTTCGTTCGGCTTAATGGCTGTGGTGACATGGCAGTTACTCCGCGCCGCAGTCGTAGATTGGATCACGTTGCTGCTTGCAGCGGTGAGCGCGCTGCTGCTCTTTCGATACAAGACGAATTCCGCCCTGTCTGGTCTTGGGCGGTGCTGTGATCGGTCTGATTATTCGACATTGAAAGCGTCGTACATACTGTAATTCCGTAACACGCGATAGCAGAGTCGCCCGTTGATTTTCAACGGTTTACCGATTCTGGGAAGAAATCCCACGCCTTCCGCTATTCCTGGTTCTTCATGGAGAAATCGACGTTGAAGGCAACAATGATGACCCAAGTAAGAATATCGCCGAGAATAACCTGGATGACAGCAACAACGACACGTGCAGCATCAATCTGATTTCCGATGCTTTGCCTTTCGACGGCCTGTGGAAGTCAACGATTGCATTCGCTCCTGCGCAGCAACGCGAGTCTTAAGCGCGCCGGTGCGCCGCGAGGGACCGTCGTTTCGGCCGCCGCCAGATGGATGTCGATTCGCGGAGCGCATTCGCGATCTTGAGCGCAGCCTCTGCGAGGAACGTCGCCCCTTGAGGGAAGCGGACGCGCTTTATCGGTGGCTCGCTTTCCGGCGTTTCGAGCAAACTTTGTTCGGAGAACCGCGCGTATTTCCCACCAAGTGCAAGCAGTTGCTCGTGGGTTCCGCGCTCGACGATACGGCCATGATCAAGCACGAGAATCTGGTCTGCGTGCATGACGGTGGAAAGCCGGTGGGCGATTACGATGCACGTACGGTCGAACATCAGAGTCTCCAGCGCTTCCTGGATGAGTCGCTCGGTCCTCGTGTCCACGCTCGCCGTTGCTTCATCCAAAATCAGAATCGGCGGATCCTTCAAGAGTGCCCGCGCAATCGAAAGCCGCTGCTTTTCGCCCACACTCAACTTTACTCCGCGCTCCCCCACAACGCTGCTCAATCCGTTCGGCAGCCGATCAATGAAGGGACGCGCGTTTGCCACCGCCGCCGCCTCCAGCAGTTCTTCATCCGTCGCATCAGGCTTCCCAATTTGCAGGTTCTCGCGGATGGTGCCGTTAAACAAAAAGCATTCCTGCGTCACCATCCCGATCTGTCGCCGTAATGCGCGAGTGTTGAAATCACGAATCGGATTTCCGTCGACTAAAATCTCACCGCTGTCGAATTCGTAGAAGCGCGTGAGTAGATTGATGACGGTGGATTTTCCCGCGCCGGTGGTGCCGACGAGCGCGACCGTCTCACCCGGGCGTATGCGAAATGAAATCTCACTCAGCGTCGGCAGCTCGCCGGAGTAGCTGAAACTGACGTCCCGGAACTCAATCTCGCCACGCACTGTATCGGCAATCGTTTCTCCACCATCCGGCTCGCCTTCTGAATCGAGAATTTCGAAAACGCGTTCGCCCGCGGCGCGTCCTGCCTGTACCAGTTGATTGAGTTCATGCAGTTTCCCCACTGGCTCGTAGAGAAAACTCGCAAGCACAAGAAAGGCGCCAAAATCTCCCAACTGCAAAGCGCCTGATAAAATATCGTGCGCCCCAACCGCCACCACGAGGAGCACTCCGAGCGATCCGAACAAATACATTGAAGAATGGTAAAGTGCCCACACCCGCGTGACGACGAAGGTGGCGCGCCGCAACCCGTCACTTTCTTTGTTGAAGCGACGATTTTCCTCAGGCTCGCGCACAAAACTCTTGATCTGACGAATGCCGGAGAGGTTGTCGTGCAGGAGCGAATTCATGGCTGAAGCGGCGTGGCGGTGCAGCCGGTATCGCCGGTGCGCCGTGAGCGTATACCAAAGCGCGCCACCGGCGAGGAACGGCACCGGCGCGAGCGCGACCAACGCCAGTTTTGTGCTGAGGTAAAACATCCCCGCTACCACCACCACGATCTGCAATATCGCCACCGTGCCTTTCTCGATGCCGTCGATGAGGACGCGCTCGACCGAGCTCACGTCCTCCAGAATCCGCGTCATTAGATCGCCGGTGGGGCGATTATCGAACCAGCGGAGTGGCAGAGTTTGAATATGCGAATACAGATCGCGGCGCAGATCGAAAATGACTTTTTGCTCGAAGGTGTTGTTCAGCAACAGGCGAACAAAATCCAAGCCTCGTTGAACCAACATGGCGAAAGCCACGAGAATGAGCAGCGGAATCAAACGTTCGGGGTGGTGACCGTTGATGACATCATCGAGAATATATTTCGTCGCCGCAGGTGGAACGACCATCATGAGCGTGCCCAAGATCGCGCAAGCCAGCGTCGCGATGGCGAGCATCGGATAGCGTTTTAGATAAACAAAGACGCGCCAGACCGTTTTCACTTCCCTTGAAACTCAGTGACGTAGATAAGGTCGAACTATTCACTCATGCGCGATCACAAGTAAAGAAGCCGCGCAGTTGGTTTCTACGCCGTGGACCCGATCTATCTGACCGCGGGTGCGAATTCCATCCCTTTCGCCAATTTTTCGTGAATCATTGCCGGTTGGTCGCTAAAAGATTGGAATCCAACACGACCATTTCGATGATCGCGAACAAGAATAACTCAACATGAACCGGTGGAAGCGTTGGTTACCCGGACTTCAGATCCTGAGCGAATACCAAGCCGCCTGGTTTCCACGCGATCTGATGGCTGGGCTGGTGCTGACTACGATGCTGGTGCCGGTCGGTATCGCGTATGCGCTGGCTTCGGGAGTTCCCGGAATTTATGGGCTGTATGCCACGATCGTGCCCTTGCTCGCGTACGCGCTCTTTGGTCCGAGCCGCATTCTTGTGCTGGGGCCGGATTCATCTCTCGCCCCCGTGATTCTCGCGGTCGTGCTTCCTCTCTCAGGTGGCGATGCAATGCGTGCGGTTGTTCTCGCGAGCATGATGGCGGTGGTATCGGGTTTGGTTTGCGTGCTAATAGGCATGTTGCGCCTGGGATTCGTGACCGAACTCCTCTCCAAGCCGATCCGCTACGGTTACATGAACGGCATCGCGCTCACGGTGCTGATCAGTCAATTGCCAAAGCTTTTGGGTTTCTCGATCGATAGCACCGGTCCATTGCGCAATCTCGTGCGCATTGGGGAGGGCGTACTTGGCGGACAAGCGAACTGGACTTCATTCACAGTTGGCGCGGGCACACTCGCCGCGATTCTCTTGCTCAAGCCTTACAAGCGCATCCCGGGCCTTCTGCTTGCAGTGGTCGCTGCGACCGCCGCTGTCGGTATCCTGAATCTCGACGCTACCGCCGGGGTAAAGGTTCTCGGCCCGCTACCGCAAGGACTCCCTTCGTTTGCGTTGCCGTTGATCAATTTTGCTCACCTGGACGACGTCATTATCGGTGGCTGTGCAGTCGCCATGGTGGCGTTCGCGGACACCAGCGTGCTGTCGCGGACGTACGCCGCCAGGATGCGCACGCCGGTCGATCCAAATCAGGAAATGATCGGCCTCGGTGCTGCGAATCTCGCTGCCGGGCTTTTTCAAGGATTCCCGATCAGCAGCAGCTCGTCACGCACACCGGTCGCCGAAGCGGCTGGCGCGAAGACGCAGCTCACTGGAGTGTTTGGCGCATGCGGGGTCGCGCTGCTTCTATTGTTCGCACCCAATTTGCTAAAAGATTTGCCCAGCAGTGCGCTTGCTGCGGTCGTGATCGCCGCAGCCATCGGGTTGTTTGAATTCGCAGATTTGCGTCGCGTCTTCCGCATCCAGCAATGGGAATTCTGGCTATCGGTTGTTTGCTTCGTCGGGGTCGCCATGTTCGGTGTAATTCCCGGCATTGGAATCGCGATCGTCATCGCGATCATCGAGTTCCTTTGGGACGCCTGGCGACCAGACTACGCGGTGCTCGGCCGAGTCGAAGGTGTTAGGGGCTACCACGACGTCACACGCTATCCTACGGCGCGTCGGATTCCCGGCCTGGTGCTGTTTCGCTGGGCCGCACCTCTCTTTTTCGCCAACGCCGAGCTCTTCCACCAGCGGGTGCTCGAAGCGATTGCAGAATCGCCGACTCCAGTGCGGCGAATCATCATCACGGCTGAGCCGGTCACCAGCATCGACGTCACTTCGGCTGACATGCTTGCCGAGCTCGAGCACAGCCTCACCCAATCCGGCATCGAGTTGCGGTTCGCCGAGATGAAAGATCCGGTCAAGGACAAGTTGAAACGCTTCGAACTATTCGATCGCTTCGGTGCCGCCGACTTTTATCCGACCATAGGCAGCGCGGTCGACGCCTACCTCGAAGAGCACGCTGTCGACTGGAAGCCGTGAAAACGGAATCAATCGCTGCTGAATAGCCTTCGGAGCGACTGGGAATCATCGCCGTGCCCGTTGCCCGCGAACTTAATTGATTGCTTTTGCTGAAGGGACCAAACGATCGCGCAGTTCCGAAGTTTAATATAGAAGCGATTGCTCGCAGGTTCACTGATCCATTGCTCCCGGATTTGGGCGTACGGGAATCATCGGATAAAGGAATGAAGCGGTTAGTCACGACAGCTGGGCTCATTTTGATCGTTGGTTATCAGTTGTTCGCCAGCGACCGAATCGCACTCGCACGCGTAACAGTCTATTGGCCTGCCGAAGGTTCAGGGAAGAGCGCTGCGTGGAACGGCGCACAGCTACGCGAGAACCACTGCGCGGTAGATCCAAAGAAGGTTCCCTACGGCAGCAAAGTGACCTTTGATGATGGCGAATGCATAGCTGTGGACACCGGTCCGGACGTAGTCAAGCGTAAGGCCGCACGGTTGTCTGGCCGCATTGCAGCTGAGCGAAACGCGATCGTCATTGACCGCTTTTTCCACACAAAAGAAAAAGCACTCGCCTGGGAAAGTGCCCATCCACATTTCATGGCGGTGCGAGTTCTTACAGCCGACGCTAAATAATCAGAAACTAGCACTTGGAATCCGGAATTTCGTTCCGCGCGCGTCTGTGTTTCCCGGTTCGTTCTGAATCCAATTCGCGACAGGACTGCATCCAATTCGGAAATGAAATCACTGTTGCATCCGATGCGTTCAACGGCACTTTGCTCACTTCGCTTTTGTTGCTCTATGAATATGCTTTGTCGTTTCTTTTCTCTCTCGATCGCGATTCTCATTTGCTCGTTGACAACTGCCTCGACGCAAAACCTGCCGAACACGACACGGCTACTGCGTTTTGCGACTACAAATGATCGCGACATTGTGTTCTGTTACGCAGGCCAGCTTTATACGGTCGGCAAAGACGGCGGCACGGCGCGTCGGCTGACGAGTGGCCCGGGGTACACTTCGTTTTCACGGTTTTCGCCGGATGGCGCGCAGATCGCTTTTAGTTCGGAGTACGACGGAAACAGAGAAGTCTACGTTATGCCAGCCGATGGCGGCGTCCCCAAACGCCTGACGACTTCGGCCACGCTGGGCCGCGACGACGTTTCTGATCGAATGGGTCCTAACAACATTGTGATGGCGTGGGAAAACAGCAAGCCACTCATCGTCTTCCGCTCGCGGATGAGATCGTTCGACGATTTCGTCGGCTCGCTTTTCGCCGTAGGATTGGATGCAGAATTGCCTCAACAACTGCCGGTGCCACGCGGGGGCTTCGTTTCGTTTTCGCCGGACGATTCGAAGATGGCGTTCAACCGCATCTTCCGTGAGTTCCGCACGTGGAAGCACTATCGCGGCGGCATGGCGGACGACGTTTGGCTTTACGATTTCAAAACCGGCGCGACGGAAAACCTAACGAACAATCCCGCTCAGGACATCTGTCCGATGTGGGGACCGGACAACAAAATCTATTTCATCTCCGATCGGGACAGCCGGATGAACCTCTTCGTTGTGGATCTTGCGACGAAGGAAACAAAGCAGCTGACGCACTTCACCGATTTCGACATCAAATTCCCATCGATGGGCAAACAATCGATCGTATTTGAGCAGGCTGGTCACATCTGGCGTTATGATCTAGCCACGGGTCAGGCCACCGCTGTGCCCATCGACATCAAAGAAGACTTCGACAGCGGACGCGGTGGATTGGTCGATGCAGCGAAGCATATTGAATCTGTAAACCTCGCGCCCGACGGCGAACGCACGATCGTCGTTGCGCGCGGCGATCTCTTTTCAGTCCCGGCAAAGAACGGGACGCCGCGCAATCTGAGCAAAACTTCAGGCGCACACGAACGCGATGCGGTTTGGTCACCGGACGGAAAATGGATTGCGTACAACTCGGACGCGACCGGCGAGAACGAACTCTATGTGCGGTCGCAGGACGGCAAAGGCGAACCGCAGCAGATCACGAATGGCGGCGACACTTATTACTACGCGCCGAAATGGTCGCCCGACAGCAAAAAGGTCCTCTGGAGCGATCGCTTGCAGCGGTTGCGCTATGTCGATGTCGCGTCCAAGGCGGTCACCCAGATCGACCAGAGCAAATTCGGCGAGATCCTGGGTTACAACTGGTCGCCCGACAGTCAGTGGATCACTTGGGCGCGGCCCGAAGAGAACGACATGCCGCGCGTCTACTTGTACTCGGTCGCGAACAAACAGCAGACTGCGGTCACCGACAGCTGGTACGGCTCGGGCGAACCGGTCTTCAGCGATGACGGGAAATATCTGTTGCTTGCTTCCGCGCGCGATTTCAAACCAACTTTCGGTGATCAGGAATTCGCGAACGTCTATCGCGACATGCAGCGCGTTTATCTCGTTACGCTGGCGAAAGAAACAGCAAACCCGCTCGCGCCAAAGAGCGACGAAGTTGGCAAGGCCGCTGAAAAACGAGAAAAAGAAAAGGCAAAGCAAGCTGAAGAGAAAAAGCCGGAAGAGAAATCGAAAAAACCGGTTGTAGTGAAAGTTGATACCGACGGAATCCAGAACCGGATCGTTGGCCTGGAAATCACGCCCGGAAATTATCGCAACATCCGGATGCTGGATGATAATCGCATCTTCTATCTGCGCCGAACAGCCGGCGACGAGGTTGGGGAGGATGATGAAGAGCTGTTCCAGGAGAAAGACAAGAAATCGCACCTTTGCGCTTACAATCTCGACGACCGCAAGGAGACCGTGCTCGGCGACGCCAACAATTACCAGATCACGTTCGACGGTAAAAAGATGTTGGTGAAGATCAAAAAGGACTACGCCATCATCGACATTCCCAAAGATAAAATCGAGACCAAGGATCATGAGCACAAAATCCAGGGACTCGACATGCAGCTGGATCGCCGTGCGGAATGGCGCCAGATCTACTTCGAGTGCTGGCGGCAAATGCGGGACTTCTTCTTCTCCCCGACAATGGACGGCATCGATTGGAAGGCCATGCGCGACAAGTACGCGGCGCTGTTGCCATTCGTGAATCATCGCAACGATCTCACATACTTGTTAGGCGAGCTCATTGGTGAATTGAACATCGGCCACGCTTACGTTGGCGGCGGCGAACGCCCTGACACTCCACGCATCAAGTTGGGCCTGCTTGGCGCTGAACTTTCTCGCGACCCAGCCACGCGCGCCTACCGCATCGAGCGGATTTTGCCAGGCGAAAATTGGGACAAGAAAACGCGCTCACCTCTCACCGATATTGGCGTGAATGTGAAACCCGGCGATTACATCCTGGCAATCAACAACACGCCGGTTTCGAGTTTGCCAAACCTTTACGACGCACTGATCGGCACTGCCGGCAAACAAGTAACCCTACGCGTGAATTCCAAACCGACGGACGCGGGTGCGCGTGACGTGACCATTGTGCCTGCTGAGGACGAAGCGCCGCTTTATTACATCGATTGGGTGCAAAGAAACATCGATTACGTGACGAAGAAAACAGGCGGCGACGTTGGTTACATCCACATTCCCGACATGGGCCAGCCAGGGCTCAACGAGTTCACGAAGCTTTACTTTCCGCAAATCCGGAAACACGCGCTCATCGTTGATGTTCGCGGCAACGGCGGCGGCTTTGTATCGCCGCTTGTGATCGAGCGATTAAGGCGCGCGCTGGTGATGATTGGCATAGCGCGCAACGGCATGCCACAAACCGACCCCTCACAAACGTTCACCGGTCCGATGGTAACGTTGATCAACGAATTCTCCGCCTCCGATGGTGATATTTTCCCTTACCGATTTAAATCGCTTGGACTCGGCAAGCTCATCGGCAAACGGACCTGGGGCGGCGTGACTGGCATTCGTGAATCGTTACCCCTTGTCGACGGCGGGCAATTCTTCAAACCGGAGTTCGCGATTTATTCCAAGGATGGCAAACAATGGATCGTCGAAGGCCACGGAGTTGATCCCGATATTGTGGTCGATAACGATCCCGGAAAAGAATTCAAAGGCGAAGATCAACAGCTTGATCGCGCCATTCAGGAAATACAGGACGAGATGAAGACGAAACGCTTCGATCTCCCATCGCCTCCGCCTTGGCCGAACCGAAATCCCGTTGGCTAAAGCTAGCACTGTTTTAATGCTTATTGGCCCTGGCCTGCTTGGCCGTTAGCGAAGTAGACCTACTTAAACACGCCCGGTGCCCGCTCGAGACGCGAAACATTAAGGGAAGGGATTTCACGCACCGCGCGGTGAGCCGCATGGAACGAGCCTTTGCAAACCGAACCGAAGCGGGGCGGTTGCTCGCGGAAAGGCTTGAAAAGTATGCGGACCGAAACGACGTCGTTGTGCTCGGATTGCCGCGAGGAGGTGTTCCTGTTGCTTGCGAAGTGGCCAAACGCCTGCACGCGCCACTTGACGTATTCATCGTACGAAAACTTGGCGTCCCCGGTTTTGAAGAATTGGCTGCTGGCGCGATCGCCTCGGGCGGTGTGCGCGTTTTGAACGAAGATGTTGTGCGCGCAATACCATACGCAAGCGAGGCAATTGAAGCGGTCACCGCCAGGGAAACAGCCGAACTTCAAAGACGCGAACAAATTTATCGTGAAGGACGCTCTGCGCCGGAGTTGCGCGATAAGATTGTGATGCTGGTCGATGACGGATTGGCCACTGGCGCAACCATGCGCGCTGCGATAAAGGCATTGCGACAGCAGGGGACGGCAAAAATCGTCATGGCAGTGCCTGTAGGACCGCCAGATACTTGCGAAGAGCTTTCACACGAAGCGGATGATGCCATCTGCTTGAGCACGCCTCTATTCTTTCAAGCTGTCGGCCAGTATTATGAAGACTTCTCGCAGACGAGCGACGACGACGTGCGCGAGCTGCTCACCAGGGCTGCGCAGGAGATTTCCAAAGCGAAATCAGGTAACCAACAATGACTGACGCTAAATTGGTTCGTCAAATCGCAGAGCGGCTTGCTGGTGAAGCGAGCGATTAGATTTCGTACGGCGCGGTCGCCAACCGCGGCGAAGCAAATCACGATTCGATTTAATTATGCCTGAAGTACAAATTCCCGCTGGGCACGCAGTCCTATCGGCTAACCTAACTATTGCAGAGAACGCGGTGGCGCTCGTTCTGTTTGCACACGGCAGCGGGAGCAGCAGGCACAGTCCGCGTAATCAATTTGTCGCGCGCACACTCAATCGTGCCGGCCTCGGAACGTTGCTTTTTGACTTGCTCACGCCTGAAGAGGAAACGCTCGACATCCGCACCCGTGAGCACCGATTCAACATTCATCTACTGGCCGAGCGCCTTGTGCACACTACTAAGTGGGCCAGGCAACAAGAAGACACACGCGATTTGCCGATCGGATATTTTGGCTCAAGCACAGGCGGCGCTGCAGCACTGGTTGCAGCAGCGGAACTTCCACAGCACGCCGGCGCCATCGTTTCCCGTGGTGGGCGTCCGGATCTAGCAGGTGATGCCTTGCCAAAAGTGCAAGCGCCAACATTGCTCATCGTCGGCGGCAACGACGACATTGTGATCGAGCTAAACAAAATGGCGCGCGATCGGATGCATTGCGAAGTAAAATTAGAAATCGTTTCCGGCGCAACGCATCTCTTCGAAGAGCCGGGCGCGCTAGAGCGAGTGGCAAAACTGGCGAGTGACTGGTTCTCCTTTCATCTCGGTTCCAAATGAGACTGATGAAGGAATGACGCAATCCTAATGACTGATCTGTAGGGCGTCTGTATCAGACGCCGTGACGTTTCGCAGAAACGCCCTACAATTATTTGACCATTCGTCATTCCATATACGTCACCACTCTTCCCCACAGACTCTTTGTCCCCCATATCCCCGCGCGCAGGCACTCGAGCTGTACGATCTGGCTGTGATCGACAAACAGGTTGACCTCTGGTCCGTAGTTTTTGATGTACCACTCGAACACATCAGGCTCGGCGGCCTCAAACATCAGCTTCTCTATTCCGATCTCGTCGATGAATTTTCCGGGAACATCCATGCGCCACGGTTCGACATTCTCGGTGATGCCTTCGCTCTCGATCATGATGATCTCCGCGCCGGCTTCGAGAAACCGTTTTGCCTGCGCGATCGCCCAGCTCGGGTCGCGTGTTCCTTCAGCTTTTAATTCTCCGGCGGCCGTCGCTCCGCCCGCTCCAAATTGAATCCCCACCTCCGGCTTCGCTTTCAATCCGGATTTGCGCACCAATTCAATCAGCCGCAACCACTCATCGGTTGAGATGGAGATGAATCCCGCTGATATCTCGATGATATCAAACCCGAGCCTTTCGCATTCGGCGACGTACTGCCGCACAGCGTCGCTGCCTTGGACGAGCACGCGCTCGATGAACCCGCCAGTGGAAACAAGCACGTCATGCCGATGACAAAGTTCAATGAGGTTTCGTACTGCGGCTTCCGGCATGAGCACAAAAGAGCCGCCGGCAAACTTCAGCGAATCCACGTAGACGCCCATCATCTCCAACAAATCTTTGAGATACCGTTGTCCTACCACCGAGTAATAAGGTCCGCGTATCTCGGTCAAACCGCGCTCCCGCGGCTTGCGTTCGCGGTCGTTAATTCGCAGGAACGGAAAACTGCGTTCGGGCCGACTCGATTTCATTCTAAACTAAGGAACGGAGCACGATGCGCTCCTGGCCGTCTGAGTAGCGGTCGCCGCGGCGACCTGGCGAAAGCCTCCAGACTTACGCGAACTTTCCCTATGCAATCACTTGAGTGGGTAACGAAATCGAAACAAAAGTTCGTTTCGACAGAATACCGCTGCAACGGATGCGAAGCAACGGCCAGGCTTTCCAACCAGCACGCTGGAAGCGCGCGCTCCCCAGACACTCGCGAAACCGCCGTTGGCGTTTAAATTGCGGTTTGGAGCATGGAGCAGCCACGGCACAGCTTCACCGCTTTAACGACCGACCTTTATGAGGTCACGATGGCGTGCGGTTACTGGAAAGCTGGCGTGAGCGATTACGAGGCGGCATTTCACGTCACGTTTCGAGAAAACCCGTTCGGTGGGCAATTCACGGTGGCTTGCGGACTGGCGACAGCGATTGATTTCCTGCGGGCGTTCCGCTTCACCGATACGGAAGTCGATTATCTTGGCTTGCAGCGCGGCAATGATGGTAAGCCGCTGTTCGATTCTCGTTTCCTCGGTTACTTGCGCGGGCTGCAACTGACCTGCGATATAGATGCAATTCCAGAAGGGACGTTGGTCTTCGCAAACGAACCACTGATAAGGGTGGTTGGTCCGATCATTCAATGCCAGCTACTCGAAACGGCTTTGCTCAACATTCTCAACTTCCAGAGCCTCATTGCCACGAAAGCCGCGCGCGTCTGCCTTGCTGCCGAAAACGATCCCGTAATCGAGTTCGGCCTCCGCCGATCGCAGGGAGTAGACGGTGGATTGACAGCAGCGCGTGCCGCTTACATCGGCGGCTGCGCCGGCACATCGAATTTGCAGGCAGGACAACAGTTCGGCATTCCGGTGAGCGGAACGCAAGCGCACAGTTGGATCATGTTTTTCGAAAACGAGCGCGAAGCGTTTCAAGCGTATGCAGAAGCAATGCCTAACAACTGCATTTTTCTCGTTGACACCTACGACTCCATCGACGGTATACGCCATGCAATAGAGGTAGGCAGGGAACTGCGCAGCCAAGGGCACGAAATGATTGGCGTGCGTCTGGATTCCGGCGACGGCGTCGGGTTGAGCACCAAAGCGCGCTGGATGCTGGATAAAGCAGGCTTTGCAAATGCAAAGATCGTCGGCTCAGGCGATCTCGACGAGTACCTGATCGCGGACCTGAAGCAGCGCGGCGCGAAGATCGATGTCTGGGGCGTAGGAACAAAGCTTAGCACCGGTCAGCCGGACGCCGCGCTCGGGGTCATTTATAAACTCGGCGCGATCCGACGCCCGGGTTGTGAATGGCAATACCGCATCAAACTTTCCGAAGAAGCAGCGAAGACTTCTGTTCCAGGCTCATTGCAGGTTCGGCGATTTTATCAGCCGGACGGGAGATTCATGGCGGACGCGATCTACGAAACTGATCACGGCGTTTCCGGTCCATGCGAAATTGTGGATGTTGAAACAGAAGATAAGACGAAGATCCCTCGAAACACTCGTCATTCCGATCTGCTTGTGCCGATTTTCCGAGGCGGAAAAGCTGTTTGTGAGGCGGTGAGTATTGAGACGTCGCGTGATCACCTGCGTAAACAACTCAGTTGCGCGCCTCCCGATATTTTACAACTGAAGGATCCCGCGCCTTACAAGATCGGTCTTGAACGATCATTGTACGAATTACGATCGACATTGATCGAGCGCGCGAAGAAACAATTAAAGTGAACCATTCATCCAGAGCCTTCTGTCGCCTCTCCCTTCGCAAGGGAGAGGGCAGGGTGAGGGTTGCGATGGTTACACCCCGATGCTGGGAACCCCTCACCTTAATCCTTTCCCCTTCACAAAAGGGGAGAGGCGGACAAAATTTGCGCCGAAAACGGTGAGCGCATGAACGCGCTAATCCTCGTCGATCTTCAGAATGATTTTCTGCCGGGCGGCGCCCTGACGGTGCCACACGGTGACGAGGTCATTCCGCTTGCAGATGAATTGCAGCGGCGCTTCGATCTCGTCGTGGCGACGAAGGATTGGCACCCGCGCGATCACGGCAGCTTTGCCGCAAATCACCCGGGCAAAAAGCCGGGTGAGCGCATCATTCTCGACGGAATCGAGCAGATCCTCTGGCCGGTGCATTGCGTTCAAAAGACGCATGGCGCTGAGTTCGCCCCGTCGTTCGACACCAGCCACATCGCTCACGTATTTCACAAAGGCACAGAGCGAAACATTGATAGCTACAGCACATTTTTCGATAACGCTCATCGACGGCACACCGGGCTAGCTCACTACCTGGAGAAGCGCGGCATCAAGGACATTTACCTTTTGGGCCTGGCCTTGGACTACTGCGTCAAATACAGCGCGCTCGACGCGCGTCACCTCGGATTGAACACGTACGTGATCCTCGACGGCTGCCGCGGCATTGAGCTTGAGCCCGGGGACATCGGTCGCGCGCTGGATGAAATGAAACACGCCGGCGCAGTTTTTTTGAAAAGCAGCGAGCTGTAGCGGTGAACGACACCGGCTAGGACTACGCCGACAGCACCGTCGAAAGCATCCGTAAGACTCCGTCGAACCCTTCACAGATTCGCACGTATATCCTCGGTTCATCATAATAGAGTTTGGCGCGGATGGAACGCGCCAAACCCCAGAATCGGTTAGACCTCGAACCTCGTGGCAACAGTCGAAGATTATTAACGCGCCACTTTCTCTGCCGTGCCCTCAAACACTGTGTTTGAATCGGTCTGGATCATCCAAATCTCTCTGCCATTGGGCCGCACGGAGATATTATAGTTCACCGGGCCGCTGGTAAATGTGAGGGTGCCCTCACAGCTTGCATCGAGCGTGTAGGTTCCTACTCCGCCCGGAGGAACTACAATAATAACGCCATTGATGCTGACCGTGGCGAACGGAACGGAGAGCGTGCCGTCTCCATTGAAGTCGATGCCTTCCACGATCGCCTTGGGTTGCGCAACACCACTGACGATGTTGAATCCGTGGGCCGTGAATACATACGAGCCGTATAGCGTCTGTAGACTGCAAGTTTGGCCAGTGTCGTCCGCTCGCGCGCTGCCGGACGTGCCCAACGCCATTGCGGCAATCAGGCTGACCAAAGCACACGCGAAAAGCACAGAGGTTATTGTGGTCTTAATTAATTTTGTCTTCATAGTTAGTGTATCCTTGTTTTTAGGTTTTTCTTGTTTTGGCCTTCTCTGGCTCCTCACGGGAGTCACTTCCAGCCGTTCACCGGTGTACAGAACGGAAACCAGCGCGCGGTTACGGGGAAAGGTGCAGAAGAACTTGCCAACCGCGGATTGCCCGAATGTCACGGATCGGGTTTTGACAGAACGAAAGCAAGCGAATGTCTTCCGCAATCAGCCAGATCGGAATTCATCTGTCTTTGCTTCGCTATCTTGTGTTGAAAACGAAGCGATGATCGGTCCTGCCTATTCGTGTTATCGTGGTTGGTTCACCTCGGCGCGAGGGAGGTGCCCATTTTTTCGAAGCACGGGTAGTTATGGAATGGATCACATAATGGCATTAATCTGAGCACCCAGCCGCCACGCTCGCGGACGCATGACGGCTGATTACGAAGTGCTGCAG
>Ga0081455_10004302_pt1 | contig 16032 bp, 11 predicted proteins | sample TabmetS3T2R1_FD_70207 | JGI IMG/M metagenome (GOLD analysis project Ga0081455, IMG submission 70207) | Tabebuia heterophylla rhizosphere microbial communities from the University of Puerto Rico - S3T2R1 | ecosystem: Host-associated > Plants > Roots > Rhizosphere ... | reverse complement strand
CGCTCGACAAAGCGGCGACCAATCCGCGATCCGCAATCCGCAATCCGCAATCATCGAGTGGTATGTCAACAAGGCCGAGGGGTTGGAGCAAGGCTTCACGCTTGCCGCGCCGGTGGCGGAGCGCTCGGGAGAAGAGCCGCTGGTGTTGCGGTTGGAGTTGACGGGCGATTTGCATGCGCTTGCGGAGGCTGGCGGCCAGTCGGTGACGCTGTTGCGCAAGAGCCGCGAGCAGGCGCTCTCTTACGGTCATCTGGCGGTGGTGGACGCGCAGGGACGGAATCTGCCGGCGCATTTGGAAGCGGCGGGAAGCGAAGTGCTGATCGTGGCGGATGACCGCGGCGCGAGCTATCCGGTTACGATTGATCCGACCTTTAGTGAGATCAAGAAGCTGACCGCCTCGGACCCCGCAGAAGGTTCCTTCTTCGGCCAATCCGTGGCGATCTACGAAGACACGGCCATAGTCGGGGCTCCTTTCGAGAGCATCGGAAGTAACTTCGAGCAAGGCGCGGCCTACATCTTCCAACGGAACCATAATGGAACTGACCAGTGGGGACAGGTCAAGAAACTGACCGCCTCGGACGGCGCAGGGAGCGATTGGTTCGGCATTTCTGTGGCGATCTACAAGGACACGGCCCTTGTCGGAGCTTCCCTCGACACCATCGGAGGCAATAGCCAACAAGGCTCAGTGTATATTTTCGAGCGGAACCAGGGCGGGGCCGACAATTGGGGCGAGGTCAAGAAACTGTCCGCCCTCGACGGCGCGCGGCAGGCCCAGTTCAGCCGTGTGGCGATCTACGAGGACACGGCCATTATCGGGGCTCCCGGCGACGACATCGGCGACAACATCGACCAGGGCTCAGTCTACATCTTCGAGCGGAACCAGGGCGGGCCCAACAACTGGGCCCAAGTCAAGAAGATAAGCGCCTCGGACGGCGGGAGGTTCGATGATTTCGGCGTCATAGTGAGGATCTACATGGACACGCTCATTATCGGGGCCCCCTTCCAGGATATCGGAAGCAACCTCAGCCAGGGCGCGGCATATATCTTCGAGCGGAACCAGGGCGGGCCAAACAATTGGGGTGAGGTCAAGAAACTAACCGCCTCGGACGGCGCGTTAGGTGACGGCTTCGGCTCGGCGGCGATTTACAAGGACACGGTCATAGTCGGGGCTTTCCGCGACCCCTTCTTCGACGCCACCACTCCAGGCTCAGCCTATGTTTTCGAGCGGAATCAGGGTGGGGCCGACAATTGGGGAGAGGTTAAGAGGCTGGCCGCCTCGGATAGTGTAGAGCCTGACTTCTTCGGCGTCTCGCCAGCGATTTACAGCGACACAGTCATTGTCGGGGCCCCCGTCGGCGACAGCGGCAGAGGCGCCGCCTACATCTATGCCGCCAGGAATTCTCCTCCGACGATCAGCGCGGCGGGCGTGACACGCGCCGAGGGCGCTACCGCGACCAACTCGACCATAGCCGCGGTCTCCGATCCCGACCAGGGAGCCGACACGCTGATGGTGACAGTAAACGGTTCGCCGAGCGCGACGGTCAATGGCGTGACCGTTTCAAACATCACAGTGGGCGCCGCAGGCGAGGTCAGGGCCGATGTAGTGGCGACATGCGGGGCGTCTAGCGCCGGCTTCACGCTGCGCGTCACAGACAGCGAAGGCCTGTTCGCGGAAGCCACGCTCGATGTGACGGTCACACCCGAAAATGTCGCCCCGACCATAACACTCAGGCCCGCGATCTCGCTCTGGCCGCCCAATCACGAGTATCACGCCGTGACCGTCGCCCAGATGGTCGAAAGCGTCAGCGACAACTGCTCCACGCTTAGCATCGGCGACGTGGTGATCGAGAAGGTGACGAGCGACGAGCCGGACAACGGCCTAGACGACGGCAATACGACAAACGACATCGTCATCGGCGCCGACTGCCGGTCGGTTCAACTGCGGGCGGAGCGCGCTAGCACAGGTGACGGCCGCGTTTACACGATCACTCTGCGGTTGAGGGATGGTAAGAGCAATGTCACGAGGCGAGATTTCGAAGTGAGTGTGCCGATCTTTCAAAGCGGTGTTCAGGCGGTGAGGGGCGCCACGGCGAACACAGTCACGGCCGGCTGCCAATAGCTAATGACCCATGGCGACGAGTAGCTTTGAATTACGCTGCTCAGAGCTATTGAGAGTAGGGAAGCGTTGTGTTGAGCGCAGAGTAATCCCTTCTTCTCGAGGTTTGTCATCATGAGGACAAGGTCTGAAGGTAATACAGCGCCTTTCACAATAGTGTTCAGCGTCAAGCTATAGGCGGCGACTAGAAATAAATCGACCACAAGATCGAGCTTTAGCTCATATGTCAACTCAGTGGAACATTCAGGAGAGCCGGTGCAACTAGCTATTGCAACAGTCGAAGCGAGCGAGCGAGACCATGATCTGGTCTCGCTTGTCGAGCGCGTCGCGACTGGCGATCAATCGGCGCTAGCCGCGCTATACGATGCGACGAACCGGTTGATTTACAGCCTCGTTCTGCGAGTGCTCGGTGACATGAGTTCTGCTGAAGAGGTGCTGATCGATGTCTACGCTCAGGTCTGGCGTCAGGCGGCTAGTTATGACGCCGATCGCGGCGCGCCTCTGGCCTGGATGGCGACCATGGCGCGCAGCCGCGCCATTGACCGTCTGCGCTCGGGCTGGCAGGAACAGCGTCGAAAAGAATCTCTCGACGTCCTGGGGGAGGCCACGGCGAACGCGGCCAGCCCCGAAGAGTTGGCCGCCGCTTCCGAACGCCAAATGCTTGTTCGGGAAGCTTTGAATACGTTGACGCCCGAACAACGCCAGGTGATCGAGCTGGCCTACTACTCCGGCCTCAGTCACAGCGAGATCGCCGAGAAGTTGAATCAACCACTTGGCACGGTCAAAACACGCACCCGGATCGGAATGAAGAAATTGCGCGAGGCCCTCGCGCCATTGCTCGGTGAGAATTGAGGTATTGACATCCTCTCCACCTAAGCCTGACGGCTATAGGTGGAGATTCCTACGCTGAACCCGTGTCGGATTCATGTCTCGTAGGCGTTACTTTCTCGGCGCCCGACCGGATAGGAAGTTCCGAAATACTTCTGTTTTTTCATGGCGCCGTCGCCGTTACATATGTTTGCAATTGGAAGCTCGCTTGGTTCTCGCATTGCTTCCTGCAACTCTATCTTCGGCGTTCAAACTTTTACCCGGCAGACTTCCTGCCGGAACCGCCAAATTTGAGTTTCAAAGAACTGAGCGAATTATACGACTGATTCGCCCCTCCGGGGCGGCGAAATTCATTTCCATCCAAGCTGGCGCAATGGATGGAGTATTCTTTCGCAGATTTAGATAAATAGATGTGGTGACGGGGCGAGCGGGAGGGAAGATCTCGTTGTCCCCATGTCTCCTCGTCTGATCGCCGTCATCGCCTTGGTCCGGTTAATCTGCATTTCATTGGACAGGCGCCCGGCTTGGCGACGTTTTTTCTTGGCGACATCCACTGGAGGGAATGATCGCGTAAATTATGTTGTAAACGATATTCTCGTCATTATAGTGGTTATTTTGTTATGACGTGTTATGAGATGGGATAATGTAAAACAGATGGCGCCGCTGTATGTAATCGGCGCGCTGGATGAGAAAACGGCGAATGACCTCGAAGCGTCGTTGCGCAGCGCCAATCCCGAACAGCAGCGCAACGTCGCCCAGTGGCGCGACGTTGCCGCTTTGTTACCTCAGGCCCTGCAACTTCAAACCCCGTCGGCTTACCTTAGAGAGCGATTGCTTTATCGAATCGCAGAAGAAACTCAACAAACACCGATCGAGATCGCCGTCGAAGAATCGACTTTGAAAGAGATGGCCGAGCGGGTCGAGAGCAAGGTCTTGCCGTTCGTTGAGCCTCGCCGCGCCGAATCGAGGACCGCGCGCCGGCTGTTGATCGCAGCCACGGCGCTGCTGGCCTTCACCGCCGGCTACCTGTTCAAACGGAACGCCGAGTTGAGGGGGAAGGTTGACGACATCGTCTCTCCCAGGACCAGGATCATATCGATGGTCGGAGAAGAAGCTCCCCAGGCCAACGCCAAGGTGCTCTGGGACACGAAGGCGCAGCAGTGGTCCATTTACATCTTCGATCTGCCGGCGCCGCCTTCCGACAAGGATTATCAACTCTGGTACGTGACAAAGTATGCGAAGATCAGCGCCGCGGTCTTTCGCACCGACGAGCAAGGGCGGACTGTCTTGAAATTGACGCTGCCTCCGGACGCGCTGACCGGCCTGGCCGCCACCGCGGTGACTCTCGAACCGAGGGGAGGATCTCCCCAACCCACAGGCAAGTTCTATCTCAAAGCTAGCATCTAATTTCATCGATATAAGTCTATTATATCAGCCGGTTGGCTTGTTTGCCGCCTGCTTTAAGCTGGCGCGTCTTTTTCGAGCTCGTTGGTAACCAGCAGGGAAGCTGGGGCGCGGTGGCGCTTCTAGATCGCTCTTGTCCCGGTTTCCAGGATCGAAGACGTTCAGCGCTCGTAGAGGACGATGGCGCTCGATGAAGCAGGTTTTAGGAAAAATACAGCTTGCTAATAGACGTATTTACGTCTATACTGCTTCTCAAATCAAAGAACCGCCCGAGAGGGGGTCCAACACTTCAGTCATCAGATCCCTCCGCCTACCCGGGCTGGAGCGACAATGATGATTGAGGGGCGCATTAGACACCCAGTGGCCGGGCGCGCAATAAGCCTGACTCCAGCAAGCGTTTAAAAGAGTGATCGAACAAGTTACGTCAGAAGATATTTGGGGTCGGTTTAAGCATTATCGAAAGCGGGGAAATAACAATTTCTCCTGGACACTAACTCATTGTTCGGACGCTAATCAGGTGGTCGCAGGTTTTTGCGCAAATAATTGCTCAAACGCCCTATTCATAGCCATTTCTGCATTGTTTCGTGCAAAGTCAATTGGCTACCTACTTAGCCGGCGAAGGTCGGAACAGGGGCCCCGCAGGACTACCTCAAACTGATCTTCGGGCGACCTAAAGTGCCAGTTAAGGATCATTACTGTGGAGCAATATAAATCAGGTAAATTAGGGTGGGTTGTTGTTGCAGTTTGTTGCATTGCAATGTTCAGAATTAGCTATGCTGCGTCCCAGTGTTTTTACTTTTTGAAGAAACAGCAACGAGGCGTTCACAATGTATACAACGATCGTATTGTTGGAAAGCCGCTTCCTGAAGCCAAGTTAATTGACTTCAATGGGCATGCCCTTGGCGATGGTGAGTTACGGGGCGGGAAAGTAATTCTGGTCTTGTTGAGCTCGGACTGCGAGCCTTGTTTTATGGAGGGCCAATTTCTCAAAACGCTTGTCAATAAATATAGCGACCTGCGATTCTATGGGGCGCTGCTATCTTGGTCAGATCGGGGTGTTAGTGGTGTCGAAGGCAAGTTTCCTATGAAACTATTCTATGACCAGGACTTGCTCTTGCAACAGGCGCTCGAAGTGCGGGCCTTACCGCTCAAGATATTGTTGGTGGACGGTGTAGTAAAAAAGGCGTGGGCTGGAACGGCAATCAATCCTGAAGCTCGGGAGGCCTTCTGCAAAGACTTGGAGGAGGTCATGAAATCAGCTGCTCCATCCACGACGCGTTAGCATTTGGATGGAGCTTGCAGTTTCAACATTCCCGCCAAAGGATTCTCCACCCATAGCGAGTCTTCGAGCTTGGGTGGAGAGGGATTTGGCATCGCTGAGTCTTCGACGCGATAATCTCCTCGCCATAGAGCTTATTTGTCTACATAATGCGCATTGATGAAACTGACTTTGCAAATACAGCTTCTGCCTGACAAACAACAGACCGCTCAACTCAAATACACGATGGAGCAGTTTAACGCAGCCTGCTCCTGGCTCGCCGCGCAAGCCTTTGAAATGAAGATTGCCAACAAGATCGCTCTTCAGCAACACTTCTAATCGGGAAGTAAATACTCCATCCGCGAAATCTTTTATTTTAATACACGCTGAAATCGAACTGAATGAGCTGAGCGCCAAAAATCATAATTGGACGACGAGAACGATCAGATCCTCGATCTCGCGCGGGTGATTCCCGGCCTCTTCCGCAGTCGCCGGCGGCCTGCCCCTACAGCATTTTTCGGCGTCATAGACTGGGCGACTGAGACCTGCTGATATTCAAACATAATTTGCGCGAATCTGACCTTGCCGAGCATTCCATCGGATTTGAGGGGCAGGAAGTTGGTCTCAAACAATTCCCTCTGATATTTCGGTAATCTCCCATGAAAATAACCCATGAGCAGATCATCTTCCGCAGCCCCAAGTTGGTCTATTCGATGTCCCTCATTGATGAGTGTTTCTTCGAATACTTCGGCTTCATCCAGGGTCATCTGGCCCAACAGATATCGGTGGAAGGGGGAATTTAAATCAGGACAGGCGGCGCCACTCGTTTCAACCCAGGCCTCGGCAAACTTGAGCTTGCGCCTCCGGTGGTCGGTAGTTAAAAAAAACGTCTCGAACTTGGACCGGTCTTGCCCACGCAGAGTCCCGACGACATAGGCGGCGATCAACTCCTCTTCAGCGGTCTCGAGTTCTCGCCTGAGGCGGTAGTCGAAGGGCATGGCTTTTTCGATCCGCTGCGATTCATCCGGCGTCAGGTCACCTAATAAGTATTGGGCATTCGGTGAACTCATAAACAGTAAAGGAGGCATGTCCTCAAAATCTCGCAGCCCCAGATGGGCAAGTAGCGCCCCCCGAACCCATGATGTGTACGCGGAGCGGAGCCAGGGCAAAAAATATATCAGGCGCGGCGTTTTCTCCGGCGACCACGCCCCTGAATGCCAGCAAGAACCGTTGTTAAACGGCGGCCTGTTATGGCCAGCCCCCTGGCAGGGGTAATGTTCGCCTCAACAATGTTATCCGGGCTTTTTGCGACGAAGGCCCTCGCCGGGCTGACCATACTGCCCATTGTCGCGGTCTGTGCTGTTTAATAGTCATCGACAGTTGCAACGGACTGGCAACGCCTCCGTTGGTGTCATGACCCGGATAACGTAGTTCACTTTTCAACGAATAGAGTCTGGTTGATGGTTTTTCGTTGAGTGGCAGCCCCGGAGGGGCGAACACTCAACTACGCCGCGCCATCAACAGGGAGAGCGCAGAGCAGCGAAGTATCGAGTGAGTCATCAAGCCCTGAGACCGGAAGCCCTAGCCATACTTAAACTCCCTCTCCATTAATTAATGCCACAATTCCAAAAGTATTTCGTGGAGATGCCGTCTGATTACAAATAAGCCAAAGAAAGCCCTCAGCTTACAGCGGGGGGATGAATTTGGCGCGGCGCGGAGCAATGCGTAGCGCCGTTGACTCTTTGATACATCGCCAATCTTGAGAAAAATATTTTCGAGCGTCACAACCTTATGCCCAGCATGTGAGCAGCGAATTATTTCGCTTCGACCGCAGGCGCTGTCTCAGAGCAGACGATCGTCAAATTCATTAACTTGCCCGGCATTAGAGATTGAGTGCTGGAAAGAAAGGTCTACAGGTTCAGGATTGACCCGACCACCGAACAAGGGGTGGCGCTTGCCCGTTATGCGGGCGAACGCGGCCAAAAACATCAGAGACGAAGGTATGAGAATTCTCCTCTCGGCAGGGCATACCGAGAGGTTAAACGCTTGTGGAGCGAGTGTAAGACCTGCCACGGCAGGCCGTTCGCAGTGAAGCAAGAATCCCGCCGCTTAGAGCGGTGGGAGTGTCAAAAGAAAGCCCCCTCACTTCCAGCGCGGGGCGGCGCCGAGATGAACATTGACTCCATCGGCTCGTGGTTGGCCGCCCCCACGGCGGCCTGCGCTTGCGGGCGCGCGCGTTCGAACAGCTCATCGAAGAGTTCCGGATGCTGTCTGCGCAGAGAACGCCTGAACTGGCCCAGACGGGTTTGCCGCTCGGCCAAAACCATACTGAATGGCAGGACTATTTTCCCCATGACGGCCTCCAGATCTCGAGATGCGAAGGCGCCTCGGACCCACCGGGGCATAGATATTAAAGAGTCGCTGTCATTAGCCAGGGCTTTGACGAACGACTCCCTTCAGTGCGCAGCCGGCGGACGACCCCTACGGTGTTCGAGCGTAAATCAGAAAAGTACTTCATGGGAATGTGCGCTTTGGATGGAATGGAAAAATATGTTTTGTCCGGGGCACTATCCCCTTATACTCAAGTAGTAATAATCTCTCGTCTTTTCGAGCGTCCCGTCCGGCGCATACCCATTGAGGTTCAATTGATAATCGCCTGGCGCCAGAGTCCTGGTCGGCAGCCATAACTCAATGGATCGGCCTGAGCCTGTTCGTTGGGCCTGCAACATATCCTGGCCCCATATTTTAACGCCTTCGACCGTCGACAGTGTAACCTGATATGACTTGTACTCTACTTTCCCTTTAAGTCTGAGTAGTAGCTTTAACAGACGGACGCCCTGCGGGAGGTAAATTTTCTTCATATCAGGCGCCTGATCCCTAACAATCGAAGGCGCGAGGACAAGAGAAATCACGGAAGGGAGTCTCTCTCCCAGCCCCCCGGATTGCGTCTGCATTTTGCTCAACTCCTGCCGCATCATTGCATTTTCATCTATCTCGCGTTTGAGCTTGAGGTTCGACTCGTCGGCGCGGGCGCGCTCCTGTTGGGCCTGCTGGCGCAGTTGATCGTTTTGAACCGCCATCTGCGCCCCGAGCTGTTTAAATTCGTTTCGCAGCCTGAGTATTCCGATGACGAGCCAGATTAAGACGAGCGACGCTATCGCCAAAGCCGCCAGTGATACCCTCATTGCCGCGCCTTGAGCGACGAAATATGACTTCAGAGACAGCCATAAGTGTTGCTGCTCTCGATCGGCGATATTCTTCTCAGCCGTCCCGACCGGCATGGTTTCAGATATCTTATTCGCCACATCTGAATACAAGATTGCTCTTTTCCGGTTTTCCTCGGAAGAGAGAAACCGTTTTTCAAACTGTTCACGCTCGCCTGGCGAAAGTTTATTTTGCGCATAGTCGTAAAACAGTTCGTCCTCTAAAGCCAGAATACTTTCATAGCGCTGATCGTCGCTGAGAAGCTCTCCTTCAACTCGTTGCCTCTCTTTCTCTGGTATGTTTCCCAGCAGGTACCGGGTCAGCAGTTGTTCGTTGTCGGCTTCGTCTTTCATAAGTTTTCCCGGTGGAGGCTGCCGGCTTTTAGCCGACAGAGGAATTCGGCATTGCGCGAAGGCTTTGCGTAGCGCAATCCTCGTGTGCAATACCGGTTTATGTAATATAATTTGCCTATATGAAGGTTATTCTCACGTTGAAGATAAAACTTGAGACAGCCGAACAAGCCTCGCAGTCTCTTTCCGAGACGCAGATATGCAGTAGCCCTCGATCATACTTCTCAGGTCACCTTCGAGAGGCAAGTCTATAACTCGGTCGCGCTTCATCACATCACCTATCAGGACGTGAGAGACATGACGAAGCCCCCGGCTAATCTCGTCTGCTCCGCTCGCAATGTGGTCGCGGAGGCGTACAAACGAGACAAAGAAAAGCGCCACCGATGGAAGGAAACGGCGGCGATGCGATATGACGCTCGCACCCTGACAGTCAAACTCGACCGGCAAAGGGACGTTTCCGACTCTCAAAGCGATGGGGTGGTCGGCGTCGATTCGGGCATCGTCCGCATTGCTACTGTCAACACCAGAAAAACTTTCAACGGCGGGACGATCAAACAAATTAGAGAGCGCAGATTCAAACAGCGCCGCGATCTTCAATCCGCAAGGCACAAGAGCCGCAACCAAAGACGGCTCTTGAAACGGCTGGCGGGCAAGGAAAAGTGATCGGTTGATTGGTTGCTCTGGAATGTGGCCAATGGGATTGTCGGTGAAGCCTTGAAAGTGGCCGCCGGGGCGATTGCCGTTGAAGACCTCAAAGGCATCCGGACACGGATCAAAAGCGCCAGGAAGCAGCGATTGATCATGCATGGATGGCCGTTCGCATCTTTGTTCGCCAAGATCAGACACGTGGCCGGCAAGCGCGGCGTCAGGGTTGAATCGGTTGACGCTCGTAATACATCTCGCACGTGTCGCTGTGGGCATGTGGACAAGGCCAACCGAACCACGCAATCTATGTTTCGCTGTGTTGCTTGCGGCTATTCGCATAATGCTGACTATGTCGCTTCTCACAATATCGCCGTTCGATACGTTGAACAGCGATGCGAGTCCGTAACTACTCGCCCGATAGTCCGCTCCTTGGGGCAGGGCTAAGAAAGCTGACACGCTTCAGCCGGCGGAATAGTTACAATCACGATATCTTCACTATTTATTCACAGGGGCCGACTCTTCATTCTCAACCCTAGGCGTAAATACGTTCCTATTAATAAATGCTGAAAGCTGGAATATATTTCATCCCGATGGTTCACGCTCAAGGCAATTCTTGACACATTCTACGATCGCGGCTCTGATGCGGTAAGCGCGAATCCTCAACGCATTGAGCGGTATCCCCAGCGATTGAGCAAGTTCCTTCCGGCGCGCTTTATCCGAGGCTTCGTCTCCATGGTGATACCTAGTGATTAGATAGAGGCTTTCTGGTGGGAGTTTTTGCAGACATCGATTGAGACATTCAAGCTGGCGTTCTCTTTCTCTTTGCTGCGTTTCTCGCGACAGTAAATCTTTGGGGTCTACCAAGAAATCTTGAATCAGCGCCGCCCCCTCAAGCGATTTTGCCGTTTGCTCCGCTCTTCGCCGATATTCTCTCCAGACGTTGAGCGCGACGCCGTGGAAGTATGGATAAGGATTGTCGGTCCAGATCGAGGCTCCTTCACAAATCTTCTGGGCCACCCGGTTGAATGTTTCATCCGCGCATTCTTCGGCATCGGGGCAACCGCGCCACTCGAACAACTTCACCAACTTCCGCCGAATTTTCTCGTACTGCTCGCCGGCAAGCTCGCTATCAGGATGTAGCTCGGCCAGCATCCTATCAAACGCCTCTCGGGTGATGACCCATCCCTTCTTTTGAGAAATACGCGCTCTCATAGCTATTTCCACTCGCCCTGCAGGACGAAGGCCGCCCAATAATATGGCTCTCGCCACTGCTTCTGTTTCCAGATCGACAACTGTGCTTGACGTAACGCCCCGGCCGGGCGCAACGCTTCTGGCCCGAGCATTCCTTGATAAAATCGTTCCATAAACTCGCTGGTGGCTAGATCGTCCACCTTCCACAGGCTTGCGACGATACGCGGCGCGCCGGCATACATAAACCCTCGCGCCAGCCCTACCAGCCCCTCGCCTTTGATCTCCTTGCCCAATCCGGTCTGGCAGGCGCTCAGCACAACCAACTCCGCCGAGAGTTTCAAGTTATATATGTCCTGCAGCCGGAGAAATCCGTCCTGCGGCTTTCCATCTTTGTCGACCAGCGACAGTACTATTCCCGACAACTCTGGATGGATGTTATTGAGCAATCCGTGGGTGGCGAAATGCACAATGCGGTATTCACCCAGATCCGGCCTCAGCGCGGTCGTCCGACTCGCCTCGAAATCCAGCGCCCGCATCCGCCCACGCTCCGGGACAAGGGCCGATATCGCCGTTGCCTCACGCCTCGTGCTGATCAATCGTCCGAACCCCGCTTCGGCGCCGGCCACCCCAGTTTCCCGCCCTGACCTCGTCATCTGCAAGACACCGATGTCCGTCGCACCCGAATCGGCGGACCTGGTTTTTCTTTGGGCTATCGCCTTGCCCACATCTCGCCTGACTCTCGTATCGTCATCCGAGAAGACCGGGTCGGCCAGAACTGAGAGCGACTTTTCCGCAGGCTTGCGTCCGGCCGTTTCACTCCGCAGTGTCGCGAGCGTGGAAGCCGACGGAAGGCTCACGATCTCGTGTTCGATGAATAACGGCTGCGGTTCGGCCCCAGAATTTCGCCCCTCGCCGTTCTCCGGAGAAGGAGCGGGCAAAGCGGCGAAAGGGATGTACTGCAACGCGCCGTCGGCCACTATCGCCAGCCGCTTCTTGCCGAGTTGTGAAGCGACAGGGCCGAGTAACATCCGGCTCAACTCGGCGGCCTTCGTCCAGTAGCTCTCTTCAGACTCTTTGACGCGGGCCTGGTATTTAGCATCGGTGTCCCCGGGCTGCGGCTGCGGGGCGGTCAACAGCTCGCGCACGCGGAGCGACGCCGCTTCTATCTCCGCCCGCTTCGGCAGTCGGCGCCAGGTGATCGAAGTTTGGCTCACTACGAAGAGGTAGCTAGCCTCCTCTCCCAGTGAGTACTCCAGGAGTAGAGTGTCAGGATCCAACACCTGTTGCTGAATCTCCGTCAGACCCAATGGCTGAGGCTGGGTTAAAGCCGCGTATCGTGGGCTGCGAGCCCGAATCTGGGCCTGGACCTCTTCATATTCGGAGGTGATAGCGGCGATCTCCTTGGCGGCGGCGTCGGCCTGTTCGGGAGTGTGCTTACGATTTAATAAATTGGCTTGCGCCGCGGCCCTCGCATTGAGTCGTTGCTGCAAGGAGCGTTCGCGCTCCAGCAACGAACCATCGACCCCCTGACGAATGTCGGCGCGAGCCTCTTTCAACAATTCGAGTAAGGACCGCGCCCGGGCGCGTTCGCATACCGCTAATGCTAGAGCGTCCAACGCCTCGGCCGGGTTCTCCTTGCTCATCTGCATCAACACATCAATGTAAGTTTCAAAGAACTCGTGCCGGTAATCAAAGTAAGAAGCGCGAAGCTGCTGGCTGGTAATATTTGTGCGCAGCGATTCGATCAGGTCGATAGCCTGTTCAACGGTTTTGCGAGACTGGGTGAGATTGCCGCGTTTTTGCTCTACTCGCGCAATCCCCAGCAGGGTATTAGCTTCTCCGTTGCGATTACCTACCGCCCGACTGAGCGGCAGAGCCTCGTTGTAATTCTCCAGCGCCTTCTGCGTCTCTCCCATCGCGTCATAAGCCGCGCCGATGCTGGTGAGTGTGGTGGCTTCCCCTCTGCGGTCGCCTACCGCCCGCCTGAGTGGGAGGGCTTCATTGAACTTCTCCAGCGCCTTCTGGGTCTCTCCCAGTGATCGATAGAACGCGCCGATGCTAGTGAGTGTGGTAGCCTCCCCGCTGCGGTCGCCTACCGCCCGCCTGAGCGGCAGAGCCTCGTTGTACTTCTCCAGCGCCTTCTGCGTCTCTCCCATCGCGTCATAAGCCGCGCCGATGCTGGTGAGTGTGCCGGCTTCCCCCCTGCGGTCACCTATTGCTCGTTTGAGTAGCAGAGATTCATTGAACTTCTCCAGCGCCTTCCGCGTCTCTCCCAGTGAGTCATAGACCGTGCCGATGTTGTTGAGTGCGACAGCCTCCTGATGGCGGTCCCCTAATGCACGACTGATCGGCAGAGCTTCGTTGTACTTCTCCAGCGCCTTCTGCGCCTCTCCCAGTGAGTCATAGAGCGTGCCGATGTTGCTGAGCATGATAGCCTCCGTATGGCGGTTACCTAGTGCCCGATTGATAGGCAGAGCCTCATTGTACTTCTCCAGCGCCTTCTCCATATATCCCAGCAACTGATAGACCGCGCCGATGTTGGCGAGCGTATTAGCCTCCCCTCTGCGGTCGCCTGCCGCCCGCCTGAGCGGGAGGGCTTCATTGAACTTCTCAAGCGCCTTCCGCATATCTCCCACTGACATACAGACCACGCCGATTAGGTGGAGTGTTTGAGCCTCCTGACTGCGGTCGCCTATCGCACGACTGATCGGCAGAGCTTCGTTGTACTTCTCCAGCGCATTCTCCATCTCTCCCAGTGACAGATAGACCCCCCCGATTTCGTTGAGCGTATAAGCCGCCCCTCTGTGGTCGCCTACCGCACGACTGATCTGCAGAGCCTCATTGTATTTCTCCAGCGCCTTCCGCCGCTCTCCCAGATCCTGATAGACCACGCCGATGCTGGTGAGTGTGGCAACCTCACCGCTTCGGCCACCTACCAACCGGAAGATCGGCAGAGCTTCATTGTACTTCTCCAGCGCCTTCTGCATCTCTCCCAGAGACCAATAGACCTCGCCGATATTATAGAGTGTTTGAGCCTCCCCGTTACGGTCAGTCGCCCTTCGATACAGCTCCAACGCTTCATGATACTTTTCGATGCTCTTTCTTTTGGCTTCCAGCGTTCCTTTTTGTAACTCCTCCGCCTCTCGAAAGATGACCTCTCCAGCGACACGATACTTATCCTCGGCGGTCGCCGCTCTCAGTTCTTCTACCCTGATCTCGCAGCGCCCCGTTTGGGCCGTCTTCTCAGCGGAATATACTTCGATTCTGTGTGCGCCCGCCGTCTCTGCAATCGCCGAGATAGTCTCTGACCCCACAGTCGTCTTCTCGCTGTCCACCTCGACAATTTTCTTACCTTCCGGAGTAAACAGCGCCACCGCCACATCTATCCCTCGTTGGGCGACCACTACATGCAAGTACTGGCCGTAGTTCATCATGATTATGTAGGAATGCGATTGGCCGCCGGAGAGTTCTCGTTCGACCGGCTTGCCGGGTTCCAGCGAAATACTCTCCTGAGCGCTTTGCGGCGCGACGCGTTCACTAGCGGAGGCTTGCACAGGCGACGCCCCAGGCCCCAGGCTGGCAGCAGCAGGCACGCCGCTTGAATGCAACCCGCGACTCTGGGTGGTTGAAATGGGCACGCACAGCAATATCAAAGCGGGTAAGACGGCAATTATTAAGTGGCGCATTTATCCTCCTATCTCTCTATGGTATTTTCAAATGCCAGGCAGGCCAACTATTGAGGAAGTCAAGGGGGGTCTGACCGTGTTACGATTATCGCTGCTTGGAAGTTTCCCGCAGGGCCGGCAGGAAAGTATGGCGAGGCTGAGGATACAAACAGCCGCTGAAGGCGTCAAGGATTTGTAAAAGTAATTCGCTGGAAGACGGAATCGCAGCCGGAATGAGAAATGCATGGTAATTTCCATCCTGCGCGTTGAGACGGTCGTTATCCCGCGCCAAGTGACGAAAGCGTGACATCCAACCGAAACTTCGCTCGCCACCCCATCGACGCGGTAAGAGGGCAGTACCTAATCTGCTAAAATACCCCTCCAATAGCTGATGTAAAAATCGAAAAAGTATTTCATGGGTCTGATTACTTGGTCGAACTAATCGACATTTAGAACAGGCGGTTCAGTTGCAAAGAATGGGTGAGGACGAAAAAAGGCCGCTCCCGACCTCTCCTTAGGCTGCAACCTTGAAGAGGTTCTCCACAAATCTCACCTGCCCCACAACGTCACCTTTGCCAACTCCTTCAATCTGCCCTTTCCTCACCATATGCATCGCCTCATAGCCCTTGATTGTTCGACCAGGCGTCTTAAAACTGAAGAACCCCAGTCGGGCATTGACGCGTCTTTTGATGAACCGATGGTCCTGCTCAACTAGGTTGTTGAGATATTTACACCGTCGCAGTTGAGTGCGGCTGGCTAGAATTCCTTCTCCCTTCAATTGCTCGACCGCCGGGGGATAGGCTCGATTCTGATCGACGTTGATCACTCGCGGAGAGGAGTGCGACGGGGTCTTGGGCATCTTGCGGAAGAACCGTTTGGCGGCCCTCGCATATGAAATCGATCGTCTGCCCAATCGAATCGACGGCGCGGTAGAGATACTTCCACTTACCCTTGATTTTGACGCAGGTCTCATCGACGCGGTAGGAGTCGCTCGTCAGACTCAAGTGAGGACGAATTCTTTTCTCCAACTCCGGGGCATACGCCTAAACCCACCGGTAAATGGTCGTATGATCGACTGACAGTTTGAACGGATTGGATTTGGTCAGAGCAGCCCCCGGTGATAATGGAATTGTGCCAGTCTACCAGCATTGAGCACCGGGTGGCCGGTTTACTTGCAACAGAACCCGAAAAGATAAGCATCGCGGGTATGAAAGCGGGTATGAAAGAAAAGAGCGATCCAAAGACCGCTCTTAAGTAGTTGATTTCATTGAATGAGCCGTGCAGGACTCGAACCTGCGACCCACTGGTTAAAAGCCAGTTGCTCTACCAACTGAGCTAACGGCCCAAATTTTCAATCAAGATCAATTGAAC
>Ga0081455_10004301_pt1 | contig 16033 bp, 12 predicted proteins | sample TabmetS3T2R1_FD_70207 | JGI IMG/M metagenome (GOLD analysis project Ga0081455, IMG submission 70207) | Tabebuia heterophylla rhizosphere microbial communities from the University of Puerto Rico - S3T2R1 | ecosystem: Host-associated > Plants > Roots > Rhizosphere ... | reverse complement strand
GTGTGAATCGTGGCGGTGACTTTCTTGTCGAGGCGCGCGACGACGCGCTGATAGAAGGCTTTGCCGTGGCCCGTTTGAACGACGCCGATGCGGTCGGCGCCATCGCCCGCGCCCATCTGTCCGAGTAGATCAACTGCGTGGCGACGGACCAGGTGATCCCGGTCTACGAGCGCGGATTTGATCGCTTCGATCGCCTCAGGCTTCTTATGCTTCGAGACGGCAGTGAGGATGGCGAGCCTGGCGTCATTGGCCGGATCATTTTTCGCCCGCGCCAAGGCATCGATCAACGCGGCGCCATTTTCATCGTCCGACAAATCGGCGAGTAATGAGGCCGCATTGGAGCGCACGATCATATCCGGATGCGAAAGCTGTTCACGCAAAATCCGCGACAAGTTTTCGACTTTGAGCTTCGCGGCCGCCCGCAAAACGTCGGGCAGCGCCTGCGCGGGAACCCTGTTTCGATACGACGAATCGAGCAACTTCAAAATAACCGCTTGCGCTCGCGGCGCCCCAGTTTCGGCTAATCCTCGGGCGAACGCGGACACGCGCCGCCAGTCGTTCGCAACCTTCGGTAGCAGCGCGTCATCCCAGACCGCGAAAAATTCTTTATCGCCGAAACGCGCCATCGCCACCTCGACCTCGGGCTCCCCGATCCATCGAACACGACGGAGGAACGGTAGCGCGCGTTCGTCTTTAATCGAGCCCAGGGCAGTGATGATTTCGAGTAGGGCGGCGGCGATTGTGTCCGTCATGCGGCGTTCGCCGAAATTATCGTCATGCCGCCCAAGTAATTTTTCGCCCAACGACACCAGCGGTTCTACCGCGCGCTTATCATTTAAAGCGGCCAACGCGCGCACGGCGTTGACTTGAACCCGATCGTTCTTATCGTCCAGCAGCCCGACCAGCGGTTCGACCGCGCGCGCGTCCTTGCTCACCCCGAGCGCCCGCGCGGCGTTCGCTCTGACATCGGCGTCGCCGTCATTCAACGCTTCGATCAAAGCAGGAACCGCGCTTTCGATCGGCCGGCGCAATCGCGCGAGCGCGTTAGCCGCCTGTGCGCGTACGTCCGCGTCAGTCGATTTCAATTGTCTAGCGAGCGGTTCGACCGAAGCCGGATTCCGGATACGCATCAAAGCGGCGATGGTCAGCGACGAGCAAAGCTTTTGATCCGCTGAAAGCGCGCCGCTAATCGCGGGAAGATGTTTGACGAGCGATTGGTCGATCGCGTCGAGCGTCGACGGCCCCAACTTTTCCGCGTTCGCCTGAATGCTTGTGATTTTGCCGAGCGCCTCGACCGCGAAAACCTGCGCGGCGAGAGATTCCTTCGATGAATTGACGACTTCGAGCAATGCGTTTGCGGCGCCGGCGTCCTCGATCTCGCCAAGAGCGAAAGCGGCCATTCCGCGCACCCCCACGTTTTCATCTTTCCGTAACACATCAATGAGCGGCGTCGTTCCACGCTTATCGCCGATGCGGCCGATGGCCAGCGCGGCCCGTCCGCGCACCGCCGGTGAAGAGTGTTTGAGCATGCCGGTCAATTCATCGCCGTTGAGATTGCGCTCGTCTTCAAGCTGGATGATGCGCGCGTGGATGTTCGGCGGTATGGCCGCGCCTGTTCGTTTCGGCCGCTCGTCGGCCGCCGCGCCAACGGTAAAGACAATCAGTGAAAGGCAGATGAATTTCAGGCCGCCGGGTTTCATCAACAAGCATTCTCCTCGGGAATCGGAAAATCAGTTCGTAGTCCCGCCTTTAGGTGGAAGCGTCGAATGCAGACCCATTCCGTGACGCCACCCCATCCGCCTAAAGGCGGGACTACGAACTGCGCTTTTCATTCTTTCAGGGAGTCGCAACGCGACATGATGAACTCCTCGTGAAATCCCACAGGTACGCGTCGCTTCCAGTTCGTGGGGGGCCTGATTCCGATCAATAGTTCTTTCGCGGAGACTGCGCGCTGGAAGCGACGCGTACCCAGGGGGATTTTCATTTTTGTTTCACGGCGGCCGTCGTTCCGCCGCCCGCCTGTGGCGATTTCTGCGCGGCCTTCGCCTTCTCGACGATTTGCGCCACGTCTTCCAACAGTTTCTTTGCGTCGTAGACTATGCCGTCCTTGATCGTCCATCTTACTCCGCCGACGCGTTCGATCTGCCCCGTCTGATCGTTCAACCGAATAGCGCCCGTGCCGTATAAGACCTTCAGATTCGCGATCGGGTTTTCTGGAACGATGATCAGGTCGGCCAGTTTGCCAGGCCGAATTATGCCGAATTCCATCGGCCTTCCTTGCTGTTGCGAGAGCAGTTCCGCGCCGTTGAAGGTCGCCGAGCGAATCACTTCGAGCGGATGGAATCCCGCCTCCTGCAACAGCTCCAACTCGCGGATATATTCGAAGCCGTAGGTCTTGAAGATGAAGCCCGAATCCGAGCCGGTGGTCACGCGCCCACCGCGATTCTTGAATTCGTTGACGAATGCCATCCAGAGCCGGTAGTTGTTCTTCCATTCGACCTCGTCCTGCGTAGTCCAGTTGAACCAGTAGGAGCCGTGGGCTTCGCGGCTGGGCTGATAGAACTGCCAGAGCGAGGGCAGCGTGTAGCGGTCGTGCCACTCGGCCCGCATCGCGCGCATCAGGTCGCGGCTGGCCTCGTAGATGGTGAACGTGGGGTCGATGGTGAAGTTGAGTTTGATCAGCTCGTCCATCACCTCGTTCCACTTCTTGCTGCCCGGCGGCGCGGCCTGCTTCCACAATCGCCCGGCCTGGCCGAAGCGGTGCTGCTCGTCGTTGTAGTTGTAATCGAGCGGAAAGTCCTGCACGACGCGGTCGGCGAAGAGCGATTCGGGCAAGCCGTACCAATGCTCCATCGAACCCATGCCCATACGCGCGGCCTGGATGACGTTGGTTCGAACGACGCCGGTTTGAGCCATGTGCGTTGTCGAACCCATTTGCAGCTTCTTCGCCTCGTCGAGCAGCGCGCTCAGGATTTCGGGGTCGAAGATCGAGTCGCCGCCGATGATTTTGAAGCCGTCCGCTCCCTTCTGCTTCGCCCAGCGGACGTATTCGCGCGCGAGTTCCGGCGTGGTGACCTGGCCCTTGTCCCAACCCGCGCCCGGGCGGACGTAGACGAAGATGCGCGGCGCGACTATCTGGTTCTTCGCGCTGCGCTCGCGCTCGCCGAGCGTCCAATCGACGCCGTTCATTGAACCCGGATCGCGGATCGTAGTCACGCCGTGCGCCATCCACAACTTGTAGACGTACTCGGCGGGCGTCCCCTGCGCGAAGCCGCCGATGTGCGCATGGCAGTCAACGAGGCCAGGCAGCGCATACATCCCCGTGGCGTCGATCTCCTTCACGCCTTTGGCCGGACGGTTCGATTCTTTGATGGCGACTTTTGGAAAGCCCACGCTCCTGATCTCTTTGATACGATTGTTTTCGATGACGATGTCGACCGGGCCCATCGGCGGAGCGCCCGCGCCGTCGATTATCGTCGCGCCGCGAATGACCAGCCGCTCGAACGGCCCTTCGCCTTCCCCGGGTTTGCGATCCGGGCCGGGGGTGACTGAACGTTGAGCCTGTTGAGTCTGCGCGAATACGACCGCGACGCCGAAAGCGAATAACAGAACCACAAACCACGATTTGGACGCGAAACGTGACATAGCCGTTCTCCTCCGAAAACGTACCGTAGGTTGTCCTCTGTGCGAGGGCCTGCGGATGACTCGAATAATGAGCCGTTCAGTTGGCGCCAAGTAGCTCGATGACGAATTCCCCGCAGGCCCTCGCACAGAGGACAACCTACGGCGCATCGCGCGCTGCATTTTTATTCTTTCAGTGCGTCTCCAAGCGACATGAACGACCCGGCTTATACAATTTGCTGTTTATTTAACTGCGCGGATGGCGGGCAAAGGATGAACTCTTTCGCCCCGGGAAGCAAGAGTCAGCGTAGTGGCGATCATTGGCTGAAAAATTCCTTTTCCTGCGCCGTATCTTTTTTCGATCCAGTGGTAATAAGCTCATGAAGGCTTAGATGACTTACAATTCGGGCGAGGTTCAACCGGACATATGACTGACGAACGATTGCTTGAACAGGCGGCATCCGGCGACGAGACGGCGTTCGCGGTGATTTACGAACGCCACCGCGGTCTGGTCTTCCGCTTCGCTTACCGCCTGTCACAGTCGAGAGAGATGGCCGAAGAGATCACGCACGATTGTTTCCTGAGCCTGATCAAGGAGCCTCAACGATTCAAAACCCAGGAGCAAAGGGCTTCATTGAGAACTTACCTTTGCGCGGCGGCTCGCAATCTGGCCTTCAAGCGTTTGCGACGGGCCGGCGCCGAAACGGCGATTGACGACTTTTCGGAACAACTGGCGGCGGCAGAGTCACAAGAGCCATTGCGCTTGCTGCTCGACGCCGAGGTTTCCGAAGCCGTCCGCAATGCCATCAATGAATTGCCGCCGCTGCAGCGTGAGGCCTTGATCCTGTTTGAATATGAAGAGCTGTCCCTGGCTGAAATCGCCGAGGTGGCCGGCGCGGACGTCGGCACGGTGAAATCGCGGCTCCATCGAGCCAGGCAGCGTTTGCGATTACTGCTCGCGCCCTACTTCAAGGAAGGCGCGGATATAAACGTAGAAAGATGTCGCATATGAATTACCTGGAAGAGAATTCTCCGGATCGGAATCCGAAGCCGGACGACGAGGTCGTAGAAGACAGGGAGCTGAAAAATCTACTCGGCGAGTGGAGCCCGCCTGATATCACAAGCTCTCTTGACCAACGCATACTCACGTCATATCGGCGCCAATTTCTTCACAGACCGGCGTGGCGGCGATGGCTCACGGGATCGATCAGCCTGCCCGCGCCGGTGGCGGTGACAGCCGCGCTGTTGTTGTGCGCAACGTCTTACCTGGCGGCGCGCAACGCGACGAGCTATCCCCTTGGGCCTGCGCCGACGCCCCCTGCGGTAAAATTCGTCGAAGTTCCCTTTCCCGTGGTTCAGGAGAAAATCGTGACGCGCGTCGTGTACAAGAAACCAGACACGCAAAAAGACAAAGAGAGTCCGGCGCCCATTTCCCCACCCCCTCGAATCGACCTGGCGAATTTCCGCCCCGTCAACGAACTCAAAATCATTGTCAGTCACGGAGGTAACGATGAGGAATAGAATCTACCTGCTATTCGCCGCTCTATTGCTGTGTTCGATTCGATTACAGGCCCAGACGGTAGGGGATCAGGCGAGAGAATATTGGACGAAGTTGAATAAACGACAGGTAAATGGCGTTGAGTTGACTTTCTCGTCATTTACCGAGGGACGCGCGACGGCGGAGGGAATCATCCGCATGCAGTTTCCCGATCCTGACGAGAAGAATAAAATTACGTGCGTACTGATCAATCCCTCGACCGGAAAGTTTATTGGCTATATCCTGGCCATCGAGAGGCTGCCGGAGCCCGCAAAACTGAAGATCACAATTAAGCCCGCGCAGGCTGATCCCACTGATGCGATGGACGTGGCCAATGTTGCAAAATATCTGGAGACGATATGGCCAACTAAACGCGGTTATAGTTTTACGTCTCCGCCGAGTTACCCTGAACCAATTGTGATCAATATCACGGACGTAATCAAAATCCCGCTGTGGGTCAATGCAGGGACGGAATGGGGGGTGATCGGAGACCAGATTCGTTTTGCCATTGCGAAAGACTCGCCGCCGGGACCTGCAAAGGATTTCACGCTCGACGATGTGAAGTTCAAGTTGGCCGACTTTCGTTTGATCATCAACGGCGAGGTGCGAAGCGGCGATGGTAAGGGTCTCGGTCCCAACGAATGGCCGCACCCCTCTTTCTTTCTGCCCGGGAAAGGGCTTTTCATTCTCTCAATCAGGCCGCACGAAGGCGTCAATTTTCAGAAGATCGGCGTGGCCGAAGGAAACAAGATCAGCTTCAGCTATGGCGGCGATAAATACGAATGGGTGAGCAGTGAACCGGTGATCGCTCAAGGCGGCAGATGGAATATATGGGTATTGCTTGACACTGACTACCAGCCACCGCCTGAGCTGGTAGAAGTTTACAAATTGCTCAGTAAGGGGAATTGCTGCGTGTTTGTAAATTCAGCTTTTGATGCTGTCAAAAAACCGCCCTCATCCAAGAAATGATAGTGAAGGCCATCTACAATGAGGAAATGAGCGCATAAAAAACCGTTCCAATAACCTTGCAATCCACGCGTTGACTTGCCATCATCACGCCGCATTTCGCTGAGAACACGCGCCAAGGCGTTCGCGTTCTCAGCGACACTTCATTTGTATTTCTAGACAATCTATTCTTGAACGTCGTTTTAAGAGCGATTTCGTAGCTCGCTTACTGGCGGAGGCTGCAATGGAGATCATCACTCGCAAAACCACGGGCAGGGTCTACGACGCCGTGATCGTCGGTTCGGGCGCGGCGGGCGGAATGGCCGCCTATGTGATGGCCAACGCCGGAATGAACGTGCTCGTGCTCGAAGCCGGGCCGAAGCTCGATCTGTACAATGATTTTAAAACGCACGCGTGGCCTTACGAAGAGAAATATCGCGGACGCATCTCGCCGCGGGACGCGCACAATTACAAATACGGTTTCGCGGACGGATACACGACGCACATTTACGCGCGTCTGGATGAAAATCCCTACTCGACGCCCGAAGGCAAGCCTTTCGATTGGGTGCGCGCCCGCGCGGTCGGCGGACGCACGCTGGTCTGGGGCCGCGTCTCGCTGAGGCTGAGCGATTACGATTTCAAAGCCGCCACGCACGACGGATACGGCGACGACTGGCCGATCTCTTACGCCGACATAAAGCCTTACTACGACCGCGTTGATCAATTGATCGGCGTAATGGGAACGAAAGAGGGTTTGCCGCAATTGCCCGACGGCATATTTCAAAGGCCGCAGCCGATGTTGTGCGGCGAGACTATCTTGAAGCGCGGCGTCGAAAAAACCGGGCGACGTTTGATCCCGACGCGCGCCGGGGTGACGAGCGAAGGCGTCAATAACCGTTATCGAGCGAAATGCCATTACTGCGGCACGTGCGGGCGCGGGTGCGACGTCGGCGCGATGTTCAATTCGCCCACGGCCCTGCTAGCTCCCGCGAAGGAAACGAAGCGGCTGACCGTCCGGCCCGATTCGGTTGTCCGCGAAGTTATTGTTGACCGTAACACTGGCAAGGCGCGCGGCGTGGCCTTTGTTGACCGCAAGACAAGGCGCGAATACGAAGCCTACGGAAAGATCGTCGTGCTCGGCGCTTCGACGCTAGAATCAACGCGGATCATGCTCAACTCGAAGTCGCGTTTTTATCCGAACGGATTGGCCAATTCGAGCGGCGCGCTCGGACATTATCTTCATGATCACACGTGGGGAGTGGGCTTCACCGGACTGGCGCCGCAACTGAAAGGGCGCGAGATCGTTAACGAGGACGGGCGTCCGCAGGGCACGTATATTCCGAGCTTCCGCAATCTGGACGACGCCTCGAAGCAATCAAAATATGTCCGCCGCTTCGGTTATCAATGCGGCAGCGGCGCCGGGATTTTTCCCGGCCACGCCAGGTTGCTGCCCGGTTTCGGGTCGCCGTTTAAAAAAGAGGTTCTCGCCTGGCATCCTGCGATGGTACGGATGAGCGCGTTCGGTGAGGTATTGGCGCGGCGCGAAAACCGCGTCACAATTGATCCGAAGCTGAAGGACGCCTGGGGCATTCCCAGCTTGAACATCAACATCGAATACGGCGACAACGAACGCGAGTTGACCAAAGACGCCATCGAATGCGCTCACGAGATGTTTAACGCCGCCGGAATCGAGTTGATCACAGAGAACCTGGAAATGTTCCCGCCCGGCCACAGCATACACGAGGTAGGCACGGCGCGGATGGGCGACGATCCGAAGACCTCCGTACTGAACAAATGGAACCAGTCCCACGACATCAAAAACCTGTTCGTGGTTGACGGCAGTTGCTTCGTCTCGAGCGGCTGCGTCAACCCGACCCTGACTATACTTGCGCTTTCGATGCGCGCGAGCGAATACGCGGTCGAAAAGCTCAAACGAAGAGAACTTTGAATCAGTACCGCGAGCGCGGCTCCATCAACAAGCCGTTTGCGGAGACTATGCTCGCTACCGTTCGCGGCGCTGACCTGACACCAATCCTATGAAGCTCTACAAGACCGTACATGGCCCCGTGCTGGAAGAGCGGGGCGAATACTACCAACTCCCCGAAGCCGATTGGGACGTGCTGGTCAATCGCGGCGACCACGTGATGGTCCTCACCAGCATGACTCGCCGGGCCGTGAGCTTGCCGGACTTCTCGCCCGCGACTGACGCGCTCGCGCCGATCGGCAGGCAGGAGGTCTGGGCGGCGGGCGTGACCTATTTCCGCAGCCGTACGGCCCGAATGGAGGAGTCGAAATCGGCGGGCGGCGGGGATTTTTACGATCGCGTCTACGCCGCCGACCGCCCCGAGCTGTTCTTCAAATCTACGCCGCACCGCGTCGCAGGCCCGAGTCAGAACGTGCGCATCCGCCGCGATTCGAAGTGGAACGTGCCCGAGCCTGAGCTGGCGCTGGTCGTCAATTCATTGGGCCGGATCATCGGCTACACCATCGGCAATGACATGAGTTCGCGGGACATCGAGGGTGAGAATCCGCTCTACCTGCCGCAGGCTAAAGTCTACGCCCAGAGCTGCGGCCTCGGCCCCGGCATTCTGATCCGCTCGCAGCCGTTGCCCACGGAAACCGAGATTCATCTGGAGATCATCCGCTCTGCCGCGACCGCCTTTCACGGCCAGACCAGGCTGAGCGAACTGAAGCGCACGCCGGAGGAAATGGTCGAATATCTCTTCCGCGACAACATTTTTCCTTACGGCTGTTTTCTGCTGACGGGCACGGGCATCGTGCCGCCAGACGAATTCACGCTCGCGGTCGGGGACGAAATCCGCATCACGATTGAACCGATTGGGACGCTGGTCAATCACGTAATACAATCATAACTTGATGAATCGACAATTCAACGCAAAGGGTCAAAGGATCAAAGGGGCAAAGATGGCCCTTTGATCCTTTGACTCCTTGACCCTTTGTGTTTTTCCTACACAAACAGAGAAATGGAACTAAACGGCAAAAACATCATCGCAGGTAAGACAATTGAAGTGGGCGGAAAGACGTTTCAGGCGTTCGCCCCCGCTTCCGGCAAATCAATCGAGCCCCATTTTGAAGGGGCCACTGCCGATCAGGTCAATCAGGCGCTGGAATCGGCCGGATCGGCGTTTCACGAATATCGCCGGCTCGCGCCGGAGCGGCGCGCGAACTTCCTCGAAAAGATCGCCGATGAAATCCTCGCGCTCGGCGACGCGTTGATCGAACGCGTCCACTTGGAAACCGGCTTACTGAAAGACCGATTGACAGGTGAGCGCGGTCGCACGGTCAATCAATTGCGGATGTTCGCCGATCTGATCCGCGAAGGCTCGTGGGTAGACGCGCGCATTGACCGAGCGATTCCGGACCGCCAGCCTCTGCCGAAACCGGACCTTCGACGAATGCTCATTCCCATCGGCCCGGTGGTCGTATTCGGCGCTAGCAATTTTCCGCTGGCGTTTTCGGTCGCGGGCGGCGACACGGCCTCGGCGCTGGCGGCGGGTTGTCCGGTGGTGGTGAAAGCCCATCACGCGCACCCCGGGACTTCGGAGATGGTGGCGCGCGCAATCGTCAAGGCCGTCGCCGAGTCGGAAATGCCCGCGGGCGTATTCTCACTGCTTTACGGCGCGGGGCACGAGGTGGGCATCGGTTTGGTCAAACATCCGTTGACGCGGGCGGTCGGATTCACCGGCTCGCTGCGCGGCGGACGCGCGCTGTTCGACGCCGCCGCCAGCCGCCCCGATCCGATTCCCGTTTACGCCGAGATGGGCAGCGTCAATCCCGTCTTCATTCTGCCCGGGGCTTTGCGCGAACGCGCGGACGCGATCGCCGAAGGGTTGAAGAATTCGGTCACCCTCGGCGTGGGTCAGTTCTGCACCTGCCCCGGTCTGGCCGTCGGGCTGCTCGACGAAAACTTCGCGCAGTTCGGAGATAAGCTCGGCGGGTTGATCGCCGGCGCGCAGCCGGGAACGATGCTCTATCCCGGCATTCTGGAAGGCTACGAAGCTGGAGTGAAGAGACTCGGCGCCCTCGAAGGGTTGCAAACAACTCAATCGCGGATCGAAGCCGACGCCGCAAAAACTGAAGCGCGACCCGCCGTCTTCTCCACGAACGCGCGGACGTTTATGCGCCATCACGAATTGAGCGAAGAAGTCTTCGGCCCCTCGACGGTCGTCGTCGGTTGCTATTCGCGCCAAGAGATGGAACAGATCGCTCGCAACTTGGAAGGCCACCTGACAGCCACAATTCACGGCACGGCTGAAGATTTGCGCGATTACGACTGGCTGGTTTCGATCCTCGAAAACAAGGCCGGGAGATTGATCTTTAACGGCTACCCGACGGGCGTCGAAGTCTGCGCCTCGATGCATCACGGCGGGCCGTATCCCGCGATGACCGACTCCCGCGCGACGTCAGTGGGCACGGCGGCCATCTACCGCTTCGCGCGCCCGGTCTGCTATCAGAACTTTCCACAGGAAGCCCTGCCGGTAGAGCTGCGCGACGTGAATCAACGCGGCGTCTGGCGGCTGGTGGACAATCAGTTAACGAAGGAAGACTGCTAAGGGCGCGCCATGTCGACTACCACCGCACAGCATTCGCTCTTTGATCGCGACGCCCTGTCCCGGGTGGCGCGCGCCGGCGTCCTGACAGGGGTCACAGACGGGCTCTTCTCGAGCGTACTGAGCGTCGCATTTTATCATTCAACTGTGCAACGCCTTTTTCAGGGAGTCGCCAGTACGCTGCTCGGACTCGAGGCGTTCAACGGCGGCGCCTTAACATTCGCAATCGGCGTTCTTATGCATTTTGGCGTCGCCTTCGGATGGTCGGTCGTATTCCTGTTAATCGCCAAGCGCGCTCACTGGGTCCGTAGATTACTCAGCTCTCCATACGGAGTCGTCAAAGTCGCATCGCTGTATGGCCCCTTCATCTGGACGGTGATGTCGCTGGCTGTCATTCCAATCCTCTTACAACGCCCGCCGGCGATCAATATACGCTGGTTGGTCCAACTGTTCGGCCACATTCCGTTCGTCGGAATACCAATCGTAGCGTCAATCGGCGGAGGCGTTTCTCGATCCGAAGGCCGGTAGCGTCCTAATGCCAAGCGCGCGGCTAGAATCAAAAGCCGCTTTGTGGCAGAAGACTTGCGCAGGTCGAAAAACTTCGGCGCCGACAAGACGTAAAAAGCCAGGTTTATTGGAACCCACAGCCTGTGCAAGCGTCTATTGATCATGTCGTTCTATCTCTGACGACTGTTTCAATTCCCGGAGGAGTGTCCATGCCGAAGTTAACCAGCCCTCTCGATCACATAAAAATTGCGGCGCCGTGTTCCGCCGACTGGGATCAGATGTTTTCATTTGAAGACAAGCGAGTCCGTTTTTGCTCGCAGTGTAATCTCAACGTCTACAATCTGTCAGATATGAGCAGGCAGGAGGCCGAAGCCCTCATCAATAAAACCGAAGGACGCCTGTGCGTCAGGTTTTACCGCAGGGCGGACGGCTCGATCCTGACGCAGAATTGTCCTGTTGGGCTGAAAGCGATCAAACGCCGGGTTGCGTGGGTGGCGCAAGTCATTCTTGGAATGGTGTTGAGTTTTGTTTCAGGCTTCGGACTTTATATTTTCTATCTGGGAAGAAAGCCCTTCCCTCTACACAACTTTCCCTCAATTTTTGAGAAGCCGCATCCTCTAATGGGAGGGATAAGGCCAGTCCGAGACCTGGAGCCGGCGACGATTGGCAAGGTAATTATTGAGCCTCGACAAAGCGATCTGGGGAGACACAGCAAAACTGGAACACTGGTTCAAGGCGTCAGCCAAGCCGAGCCAGAGTCTTCTTCGGCAACTTCGCCTTCACCATCTCATAAGAATCCTTGATCAACCGCTTGACCTCGGCCTGCTTCAAAGCGCCCGGCTTCTGCACGGCGACCCAGTGGTAGCGAGCCGCGTATGGCGCGGGGATGATCCCGTCGAGTTCGGTCAATTCGGCGAACTCTTCCGGCGTACATTTGAACGAGAATTGGCTCGCCGGTCCGGCGTCGAGGCCGATGGCCGCGAACATCTTGCCGCCGATTTTGAAGACGAGGTCTTTTTGCCATAAAACCTCTTCTGTGACGTGAGGCAGCGAGAGGCAATATTCACGAAATCTTTCCAGGATCATACTTCAATCCCTTCACTTCATCGGCCTTCGTAAACCACCACGCCCAGGCGATCGCGACGAATTGCAACGGCAATCTGATCCAGTGAAAGATCATCGGCACATCAGGAAATTGGTCATGATTGACAGCCATGTGTATGTTCGCGGGGTAGACGGCCAGGAGCAGCGCGATCAATCCCCACGCGGCCAGCCTCTGAAAACGCGGGATCAGCAACATCATGCCGAGCACAATTTCAAAAAACCCCGCGATCAGGTGCAGCGCCGAAGGCCAGGGCAGATAAGGCGGCATGATTCGCAGGTAGAACCCGGGGTCACGAAAGTGATTGAAGCCCGCGAAGATGAAGATCGCCGCGAACAGATATTTCATCCCGATCTTGAAAGCGCTCATTTCATTCCACCTCGTAAATCTTGATCGGCTTGTCCTGGAGGTATTTGTCGAACCAGTTCAGGATGTGCTGCAACCGTTCGACGCGGTGCCACGGCGCGCCCGAACGCGACAGTTCGTGCGACTCGTTCGGGAACCTGACCATGACAGTCGGAATCTTTCGGTACTTCAAGGCGCGGAACATTATTTCGCCGCCGTCGGCCGGAGGCGTGCGGTAATCGGCTTCGCCCTCGATGAACATCATCGGCGTCGTGACGTTCTTGATGAAGGTGATCGGCGAGCGTTTGACGAAATCTTCTGGGTCTTCCCACGGCGCGCCGCGGAACCAGGTCTGCTGGAAGAGCGTGAAGTCGGCCGTGTACCAGAAGCCCGCCCAATCTGCTATCGAGCGCTGCGACACCGCCGCTTTGAAGCGGGTCGTGTGCCCGACCGTCCAGTTCGTCAACACGCCGCCGCCGCTGCCCCCGGTAACGCCCAAACGGTTCTCATCGACGTAGCCGCGCTTCAAGACTTCATCCACTCCGGCCATCAGGTCTTTGTAATCGTCGCCGGGGTAGTTGTATTGGATGACGTTTCCGAAATCCTGGCCGTAGCTCGTCGACCCGCGCGGGTTAGTGTAGAGCACGACGTAGCCTTTGGCAGCCATCCACTGGAATTCGTGCGTGAACGTGAACCCGTAAGCCGAATGAGGCCCGCCGTGAATTTCAAGAATGAACGGGTACTTCTTCGACGTATCGAACTTGGGCGGCTTCTGAATCCAGCCATGAATCTTCTTGCCGTCGAAGCTCGTGTACCAGATCTCTTCGGGAGGCGCGAGGTCAAATTGCGAGAAGAGTTCGTCATTGATTTTCGTCAATTGCGTCAACTTGCCCGAAGCCATGTCTAGCAGGAAGAGGTCGCCGATGTTGACCGGGGACGAGATCAGCAGAACCATCTTTGAGGCGTCGGGCGTCGCCGTGTACGACTGGACTTCGTGATCGCCGGTCGTGACCGGTTCGACCTTGCCCGTGGCGGCGTCAAAGCGCTTCAGGTTGGCGCGCCCGTGTTCGGCGACATTGACGTAGAGGTATCGTCCGTCTTTGCTCCAAATCACGCCCTCCGACGACCCGCCGCGCGGCGCGCGCTGATCGCCGCCGATGCCGCCGCCGACGTCGAAGTCATAATCGGCGGTCAGGTTCCTGGGCGTCGCCCCACCTGTATTGCCATCTGTAGCGCCATCTGTAGTGCCATCTGTAGTGTTGGATACGTTGTCGACCACGAAGAGGTCGGGTTGCGTGTAGGATTGAATCGGCTTGCGCGTCGGCGAGCCGCTGAGCGCAATGCGTTTGGCGTCGTCGCTGAGGCTGTAGTCGCTCATCCTGCCGTCAAAGCTGACGATCTTCTTCTCGTCGCTCCCGTCGGGCGCTATCGAATAAAGGTCGGCGCGTGGCGGCTCGTAATAAGGCTCCAGCGTGCGGTTGGCCATGAAATAGATGCGCTTGCCGTCGGGCGACCAACTGACGGCGCCCTCGTCGAAACTGCCCTTCGTTATCTGCTTAGGCTTCGGCGCTTCGCCCAGAGTAGTGGGCGCCGCCACGGTCCAGATGTGCGTCTTGACTTTCGGATTGAGGTAGCCGGGGCCGTTCGAGCGGTAGACGCCACGCGCGATCACGCGAACGTCACTCACATGCTCGGACTGTTTTTCTTTAACCTCGCCCCCTTCGGTCATCGCATTATCTTTTTTGCTCAAATCTTCCGAACTCGTGAAAGCGATGGTCTTGCCGTCCGGCGACCATTGAGGCGCGCCGGCGCCGCGCGGCAGTTCGGTCAACGCCTGCGCCTCGCCGCCTTCGAAGGTGAGCAGGTAGATTTGCGCGGGCTGCGGACGGCCTTCCTTTTCAGTCGAGCGGACGAAGGCCAGCCGTTTGCCGTCGGGCGACCATCGCGGCGACGCGTCTCGCGGCCCTGCGGTCAATTGTCGCGTCGCGCCGCCGTTTGTCGGTACGATCCACAACGCTGAATCGTAGCGGTCGGCTTTCTGATTGACCCAGACGCGGACGAAGGCGACGCGCGATCCGTCAGGCGAAATCTGCGGGTCGGCGGCCCACGCGAACTTGAACAGGTCCGCCTCAGTGATCAGCCGCTTCTGCGCCCCCGAAGAGGCCCCGGACGAAGTGGAGACGGCGATCGACGCGATGATCAAAATAGACATGAGGCCCAAACGGCGATAGACGTTATTCATTAGAGTGCTCCTGCGGAAAATCACGTTTAGGACAATCATGAACAGGGCTTATAGGACTTATGGAACTTATAAGGCTTATAAGTTCCATAAGTCCTATAAGCCCTGTTCACGATTGTCCTAAAGGTGATTTGCGTTAAAAATCAGTTGAGCTTCAAATCAAGGCTGCGGCGTGTGGCCAGGTCCCAATAAGAATCGTAAGGACGATCCGAAGCGTAATCTTCGAGCATGCTGTTTATCGTTTGCATCAACTGCACGCTGAAAGAGTTCCCGACCGTTTGCGGGTGGACTTCGGTGTAGTAAGCGTAGTTGAAATAACTGCGTATGATCACGCTTCTGTCGTCTATCGGGAGCGCCTTCAGGTTCTCGACGAATCTGGGCATGGTGTCGTAGCGCCACAGATAGAACTCGACGTTCGAGACGTAGAAGGCCGAGACCTTCTCGTTGATCTCCCTCAGAAACGCGCCCACGGCTTTGACGGCCTGCGGCCCGGAGAGGTCGGCGGTGACCGGGATGATCAGGTTGCGATCCTGCAGGTTCTTGACCACCAGGAAATCGGCCTCGGTCGCCAGGTAGTTGCGGTGGTGGCCCTCGAGGTCTTTTTCGAGCAGCAGGTCGCGGTAGGCCGGGAAGAAGCGCCCAGTGGGGCGGTCGCGGATCGTGTAGCGCACTTCGAGACAGTCGGTGTAGAAGGCCTGATATATCTCGTCGATCGTTTCGATGTCGCGCTGCGAAAGCTGCAACCCGAAAGACGCGATTCTCTTTCGCACCTCGGTCGTGAGCCTGTCGGCCAGCTTCTGGTCGAGCGGCGTGCGGTCGAAGTAATCAATGAAGTCGCGGATCGGGCGGTCGGCCCATTTCTTGTGGTCCTTGGGCAGGGGGCGCGCGAAGAGGTTCGAGAGGTATTCGACGCGGTTGCGCGACATCATAAAGACGGCCTTGAACATCAGGTGCTGCAACATCGCGTCGCGGCGGACGTCGACCATGAACGCGATCCGCGGTTTGACCTGCGCGATGTAGGTGAAGTTCTGATCCGGCCCCACGCCCAGATATGCGCCGCCCGTCACGTCCATCTTCTCCAGCCGGCCCAGCACATGCTGGTAAGACAACTCGTTCGAGACCAGGTTGTCCGAGGGGAAGTAGCCCGCCCTCTCCGAGAGGCGGTT
>Ga0081455_10004300_pt1 | contig 16033 bp, 16 predicted proteins | sample TabmetS3T2R1_FD_70207 | JGI IMG/M metagenome (GOLD analysis project Ga0081455, IMG submission 70207) | Tabebuia heterophylla rhizosphere microbial communities from the University of Puerto Rico - S3T2R1 | ecosystem: Host-associated > Plants > Roots > Rhizosphere ... | reverse complement strand
CGGACGCATCGCCCACGAGAGGTTCACCGACGACGAGGTCGGTCGGCTGCTCGACGACGCCGACGACATTGGCGCTCGAGATGCTGCTCGGGCCCTGGACGTTGAAGGAACCGCTGCCGGTGGCGTAGGCCGCGGTATCGCCCGTTCGGGTATACGTGATCTCGTAGTCGTACCGGTCGGAAGGCTTGCCGGTCAGGTCGACGACGTAATTCGCGCCCTGCACCTGCAGCGCCGGCGTGGTCCAGGTCGCCGTGCCCGAGACCTTGTACCTGAAGCCGACGATCGTGTCGGTCGGCGCGGATCTGGCGAAGCTGAGCGTGGTCGCGTTGCTCGCGCTCGAATAGGCGACGTACACCGGCGGCACGACGACCGGTCCGGTCGCGCCCTCGCTCAGGCGCGCCGGCTCGGCGGTGGCCACCGTGCGGCCCAGGGCGTCGTAGTACGAGTACGTGGTCGCCCCCGTCGGGTCGGTGACGCTCACCAGGTTGCCGACGCCGTCGTAGCCGTAGGTCAGCGCGAGGGTGCCGTCGGTGATCTTCGACACCGCGCCTCCGGGCCCGCTGCGCTCGATCGTGAACGGGCCGGTCTTGGTCACGAGCCGGTCGCCGTCATAGCTGAGCGCGCGGGTGATCTCCGTCGCGCCGACGGTGAGCTTCTCGGAGGCGGGCAGGAGCCGGTCCCCGAGCGTGTAGTCGTAGCGCGCGCCGTCGAAGTCGAGCGACTTCGGCATCATCCCGTCGTAGCCGCGCGACAACATCGCTAGGTACACCCGCTCGCCGCGCTCGTACGAGCGGACGAACAGCGTCCCGGCCGACGCCGCAATGCCCCGCGCTTGCCAGAGCCACCGGGGGTCGTAGCCGCGCGACTGGCGCGCGACGTGCATGCGTCGACCCTCGCCCGCCACGATCCCGAGGTAGCGGACCATGAACCCGGCGATGGCCGTGATCACCCGGGGGACGTGCAGGCGGTCGAGGCCGCGGAGGAGGTCGGCGACCGGGGTGGTGGCGGCAAGAACGATCGACGCCGCGACCCCCAGCGTGCCCTTGGCCACGATGTTCCACGCCGACCACAGCCCCGGCTCGGACAGCGACAGGCCGAGCACGTCGACGCGGGGGCCCGCTCCCGTGAAGGGCATGTACGCCGCAAAGAGCAGGAAGGGGACCTCGATGCGCAGGCGCCGGAAGACCAGGACCGGCGGCAGCCCGGCCAGCGCGACCGCGCCGGCCAGCAGGGCAGCGTGCCCGCCGAACGCCCACAGCGCCTCCCGCGGCGTGGCCACGACCGCGAACACGTAGGCCACCGTCGCGGCGATCTTCACCTCGGGCGCCATCCGGTGCACCGGGCTGTCCCCGGCGACGTAGAGGCCGTCGAGCCCGTGCCCACCGGGGTGCCCTTGCGTCATGGCCCGACCGCCTAGTGGGGCACGGCCTGGGCCGGAGCCTTGCGCCGCGCCCGCCGGACCACCAGCATCACGCCCCCGGCCACGGCAAACGTGACTGCGACGCCGATGACGCCCGCCAGGCCGGTCGACATGCGGTCGTTGTCGACGCCCCGCACCTCGTACCCGGCAGTAGGGGTGTCGTCGAGGGCGTGGTCGGTCTCGGTGGCCGCGATCCCCGTGTCGCTCGCGACCTTGTTGAGGCCGTCCGGGTCATCGCTGGCCGTCGGGCTCACGAAGAACGCCAGCACGAGCGCCACGGCCAGCCCGGCGACGACGAACGCGCCGAAGCCGAGGCGGGCGCGCCGGCTCGGGCGCTTCACGACGCCACCCGCTCGGGAACCGCAGCAGCGGGCGCCCGCCCGAGCGCCAGGTCACGCGCACCCCAGACGAGGTCGGGCCGCGTGGCGAGGACCGCGCCGACGACCAGCCCGGTGATCACCCCCTCGCCGATGCCGATCAGCACGTGCACGCCGACCATGGCCCCGGCGACGGTCGAGACCGAGGCCGTGCCGGTGCCGCCCACGGCGTATTCGACCGTGAACGCCAGCGCCGAGATCACCACCGAGACGGCGGCGGCGATGCCCGACGCCAGCACCACCGAGGATTGGGCCCGCGGCAACACCCGGCGCACCACGACGAAGATCGCGTAGCCGCCGAAGGCGGTCAGGAGCGCCATGTTGATGACGTTCAGCCCGATGGCGGACAGCCCCCCGTCGGCGAACAGCAGCGCCTGCACGCCCAGCACCACGGAGACGCACACGGCCCCCACGGCGGGACCGACCAGCACGGCCGCCAGCGCCCCGCCGAGCAGGTGCCCGCTGGTGCCGCTCACCACCGGGAAGTTGAGCATCTGCACGGCGAAGACGAACGCCGCCACCAACCCGGCCAGCGGCACCCGCCGCTCGTCGAGGACCTCGCCCGCCCGCCGCAGCGATGCCCCGAGGCCGCCGGCCGCCACTGCGACGGCGCCGGCGGATGTCGTCCCGTCGATGAACCCGTCGGGAATGTGCATGGATCCCACCTTAATGCGAGTCATTGGCAACAGGGAACGGTTCGCGATAGCTGTCGTACGCTGTATTCGTGAGCGGCCCGCGTGTGGATGACACCCTGGACGACATCCTCGGCCGGCTGCGCCGCGACGGCGGCCGCGTCACGGCGTCACGGCGGGCCGTGATCGACGCCATGCTGTCCAGCCCGTCCCACCACATGACCGCCCCCGACGTGGTCGACGCGGTGCGGGCCGGCCATCCCGACTTCCACGAGTCGACCGTGTACCGCACGCTCGAACGGCTTGCCGAGCTCGGGGTGATCGCCCGCATCCAGATCGGTCCGGGCCCGGCGGTCTTCCACCTGTCCGTGGCGCAGCACCACCACCTGGTGTGCGACCGCTGCGGGAGCGTCGCGGAGGCGCCCGCCGGACTCCTGGACGCCGTCGCCGCCCGGCTGCGCCGCGATCACGGATTCGTCCTCGATCCCGGCGCCACCCCCCTCCACGGGCTGTGCGCAGCCTGCAGCGGCTCCCGGTAGCGCGATGAGGCTGGGGGTCTCGCTCCGCAGCGGCTACCTGGTGGACGACGCGCGCACCGGGGCGCGCTGGATGGTCGAGCAGGCCCGGGCGTCGCATGACGCCGGTCTCGACAGCCTGTTCGTCGGCGACCACCACGCGGTGCCCGTGCCCTACTACCAGAACACGCCCGTGCTCGGCCGCCTGCTGGCCGAGTGGGGCGACCGGCCTGCGGGCGCGCTCTACCTGCTGCCGCTCTGGAACCCGGTGCTGGTGGCCGAGCAGGTCGGCACCCTGGCCGCCATCGCGGCGGGCCGCTTCATCCTGCAGTGCGCCGTCGGCGGCGGCGACGCCCAGTTCGCCGCCATGGGCGCCGACACGCGGCGGCGGGGCCGGGACTTCGAGCGCGCGCTCGGCGTCGTGCGCCGCCTCTCCGGGGGCGAGGCGGTCGACGGGGTGCGGGTCGCCCCGGTGCCGCCGGACCCGCTGGAGGTGTGGGTCGGTGGCCACGCGCCCGCGGCGATCGACCGGGCCGCCCGGCTGGGCGACGGCTGGCTCGCGGGCCCCGAGGCGACCCCCGACGAGGCCGGTGCCCTCGCGGCGGCGTACGTCGATCGGGCGGCGGCGCACGGCCGCACGCCCACGGCGGTGGCGATCCGCCGCGACGTGCATGTCGGCGCCGACGAGTCCGACGCCGAACGCGTCGCCGGACCGGTGGTGGCGCGCGGCTACCGGGGCTTCGATCCCTCGGCCTGCGTGACGGGCGGCCCCGCCCGGGTGGCCGACCAACTGCGGGCGCTGTCCGACCTCGGCTTCACCGACGTGATCGTCCGGCACCTGGTGGACGACCAGCGGGAGGTGCTGGCGTCCACGGAGCGGCTCGCGGAGGTGCGGGTCGCCATCGCCGACGCCTGACCGGTGGGCGCTCACCCCCTCGCAATCCCGGCCGCATACTCGACGCTGGTACCGCTTCGCCCCCGAGCCGCCGCCGGCCGGGCCTGGCCGGATCGCGGTGGTGTCCTACCATCTGAGCCGTGGCCTCCCCCGCTGCCGCCGAGCGCCCCATCGAGGTCGCGCCGTCGGTGTTGCCGGCCGACTTCTCGCGGCTCGGCGACGAGGTCATCGCACTCGAGAAGGCGGGGGTGGACCGCATCCAGTGGGACGTGATGGACGGTCGTTTCGTCCCGAACCTCACCTTCGGTCCCGACGTCATCGCCTCGTGCCGGTCGCGCGTCAGCGTGCCGTTCGAGGCGCACCTCATGGTCGAGCAGCCCGACGAGCTGCTGCCCCGTTACATCGAGGCAGGATGCCGGCTGCTGATCGTCCACGCCGAGTCGACCCTGCACCTCCACCGGACGCTCGGACGGGTGCGCGAGCTGGGCGCCGACGCCGGCGTCGCGCTGAACCCCGCCACGCCGGTCGACGCCGTTGCCCACGTGCTCGACCTGTGCTCGCTGGTGCTGGTGATGACGGTCAACCCCGGCTTCGGTGGCCAGGACTACATCGCCACGATGGAGCCCAAGGTCGCCGCCGTCCGCCGCATGATCGTCGACGGGGGCTGGGATTGTGACCTCGAGGTAGACGGTGGCATCGGGCCGTCGACGGTCCAGGGGGCCGTCCGTGCCGGCGCCAACGTCCTGGTGGCGGGCTCCGCGCTCTACCGAGATCCGCTGGGGCTGGAGCACGCAGTGACCGAACTGCGTGACCTAGCCAACCGGTCCCGTTGAGCCAAGGAGGAAATCACCAGATGCCCGAAAACGGAGGATTCTTCGACAAGGTCAAGGACGCCGCCGACAAGGTCACGGACAAGGTGAGAGGTGCCTTCGGCGAGCACCGCGACAAGGCCGACGATGCCATCGAGAAGACCGGCGACTTCGTCGACGACAAGACCGGCGACAAGTACGCCGAGCACGTCGACAAGGCGCAGGACGCCGCACGCGACGTCGTCGACAAGATCGCCCGCGAGGACCAGGGCGGCGGCGCCACCAAGTAGTTCCGCCGCCGTCGGGGCCGCGGCCAGGGGCGGGGGTCGCGGCCGGGCGGGCGGGCCCCGTGGCGGTCGGCCGCCGGCTACAGCATCTCGCCGCGCTTGACGATGACGTTGTCGATGATGCCGTAGTCCTTGGCCTGCTCGGCCGTGAACCAGCGGTCGCGCTCGAAGTCCTCCTGGACCTGGTCGACCTTCTGGCCGGTGTGGTAGGCGATCCGCTCGGCCATGAGCTGCTTCACGTAGAGGAGCTGCTCGGCCTGGATGGCGATGTCGGCGGCCTGGCCCCGGAAGCCGCCCGAGGGCTGGTGCATCATGATCCGGGCGTGGGGCAGCGCGTAGCGCTTGCCCTTGGCCCCGGCGCAGAGCAGGAACTGGCCCATCGACGCCCCGAGGCCCATGCAGACGGTGGCCACGTCCGGCTCCACGAACTGCATGGTGTCGTAGATGGCCATCCCCGCGGTCACCGAGCCCCCCGGGCTGTTGATGTAGAGCCAGATGTCGCGATCGGAATCGTCGCCCGCGAGGTGGAGCAGCTGGGCGCACACGACGTTGGCGATGTCGTCGTCGACCTCGGTCCCCAGGAAGATGATCCGTTCCCGCAGCAGGCGGTTGAAGATCTCGTGGGTGGGGCTGACGGTGCTGGAGTTCTGGGCGGTTGGGAGTATCTCGCTCACGGCGCCCGAGGGTAGCGGCGCGCGGCGCGGGTCCGGCACCGTGGCGCTCGTATGCTCGGCGGTCGAGCCGGCGTAGCCCAACGGCAGAGGCCCCAGGCCTAGGACCTGGTCAGTGTGGGTTCGAATCCCACCGCCGGCACCGGCCGGTACGTGACCATGGGTGCCGGGTAGCGTCGGATCCCGTGCGATTGGGGGACGTTGTCACACCTGCGCTCGTGGTCGATCGCCAGGCGTTCGACAACAACGTGACGACCATGGCCGGCGCGTTGCCGGGGCCGCGGCTGCGCCCCCACGTGAAGGCGTTCAAGTCGACGGCGCTGGCCCGCGAGCTCGCCGCCGCCGGCCACCACACGTTCACGTGCGCCACCATCCGGGAGGTCGAGGGCATGGCCGCCGCCGAGCTCGGCAGCGACCTGCTCCTGGCCAACGAGGTCCTCGACTGCCGGCGGCTGGGGGAGCTGGTGGCGGCCGGGGCCGCACGGGTCACCGTCGCCGTCGACTCCGACGAGACGGTGGCGGCGGCCGCCACCGGCGGCGTGCGGGAGGTGCTGATCGACGTGAACGTCGGGCTCCCCCGCTGCGGTTGCGAGCCCGGCGACGCGGGTCGGGTCGCCGGCCTGGCGCGCGCCGCGGGCCTCGAGGTGCGGGGCGTGATGGGCTACGAGGGCCACCTCATGCGGGAGCCGCAGGAGAAGAAGGTGGCGGCGGTCGAGGCGTCGATGAAGCAGCTCCTGGCGGCGCACGCCGACGTGGGTGGCGAGGTGGTGTCCGCTGGCGGCACCGGCACGTACGACTGCAATGTGTGGGCCACGGAGATCCAGGCCGGCTCGTACTGCCTGATGGACACCGAGTACGTGCCCCACGCCCCGGCCTTCCGCAACGCGTTGTACCTGTGGACCAGCGTGATCTCGGTCAACCCGGGCGGGTGGGCGGTGCTCGACGCCGGGCTCAAGGCACTGGGCATGGACCACGGCGACCCGACGGTGGTCGACGCCGGCGACTGCTGGTTCGTGTCCGACGAGCACATCACCTTCGGGACCCGCCCCGAGCGGCCGGTGCGCGTCGGCGACCGGGTGCGGGTGCTGCCCGCGCACGTCGATCCGACCGTGGCCCTCCACGACCGGATGTTCGTGGTCGTCGGCGAGGGCCCCGACGCCGAGGTCACCGAGGTCTGGCCGGTTGACCTGCGGGGGTGGTGAGCAGGCGGCACAAGGCAGTCTTTGAAGATCTTCGGGTGCTCTACCCCGGTTTTTCTTCAAAGTCGTGATGTGACCTTCACTGTCATACCCAACCGGTCTAATCGGTGTGTGGTTGCCCGCAGCGTTGACGCCCGCATCGACCGCCTTGCCCGGTCCCGGTACGGGGTGGTCACACTCGCCGACGCCCGAGCCGGCGGCATCACGCCCGACCAGGTCCGCGCCCGGCTGGATCGAGGCTCGCTCGTCCGCCTCGATGCGGGCGTGTACCGCACGATGGGCGCCCGAGAGAGCTGGCAGCAGGCGCTCCTCGCCGCCTGCGCGGCAGCCGGACCCGACGCCCTTGCGTCGCACCGCGCCGCGGCCGTGCTCTGGGGGCTGATCGACCCACCGGCACCGGTCGAGATCGTCGTGCCGTACGAGCACTGCCCGACCCCCGCGGGCGCCGTCCGGCACCGAAGCACGGACCTGCGCGATGTCGACGCGGCGCAGCGCCGCGGGATACCGGTCACCAACCCGATCCGAACGGTCGGCGATCTCGGCGCCGTCGCCCGGCAGCTGGTCCCGGGCGCCATCGAGCGGGGGCTCTACCTCGACCTCTTCAGCGTCGATGCACTGTGGCGCCTGGTCGACGACCTCGGCCGCCCTGGGCGACGCGGCCTCGGCGTGCTCCGTCGCGCGCTCCAGCGGCGGGCGCTCGGCAACGCCAAGTCACACAGCCCGCTCGAGTCGACGTTCGCAGCGCTGGCCCGGACCACCGGGCTGCGGGTCGAGTACCAGTACGAGGTCGAGCTCGGCGGCCGGCGGTACGTCCTCGACTTCGCCGTGCCGGCCGTGAAGGTCGGCGTCGAGATCGACGGACTGGAGACCCGCGCCACCCGGGAGTCGCTCGATCACTGCGACGAGCGACAGAACCGCCTGGTCCTCGACGGCTGGCACCTGCTCCGCTACACGTCGACACACCTGCGGCAGCGCCGCACCGCCATCCGCCTGGAGCTGACCGGCCTCGTCGAGAGCCGCCTTCGCGGTCTTTGAAGATCTTCCGGGGCACGGCCCCGGAAGATCTTCAAAGTCGCGAATCGGTCGGCCGGCGTCCAGCTACCGTGCGACCCATGGCCCCGTCGAGCGACGTCGAGGTGGTGGAGGCGGCCGGCCACGAGGTGCGCATCACCAGCCCGGACAAGGTGTTCTTCCCCGAGCGGGGCGAGACCAAGCTCGATCTCGTCCGCTACTACCTCGCCATCGAGGACTCGCTCATGCGCACCATGGGCGGCCGACCGGTGCTCATGCAGCGGTTCCCCGAGGGGGCGGGGGGGCCCAACTTCTTCCAGAAGCGGGTGCCCAAGGAGATCCCCGACTGGCTGCAGACCACCACGGTGAGCACGGTCAACGGCACGCCGTCGCAGGCGCTCGTTGCCGCCGACGTCGCCCACGTCGCCTGGGCCGTGAACCTCACCTGTCTCGGCTTCCACGTGTGGCCCAACCTCGCGGCCGACCCCGAGCATGCGGACGAGCTGCGCCTCGACCTCGATCCCCAGCCGGGGACGGGCTTCGCGGAGGCCGCCCGGGCGGCGGTCGAGGTGAGGGCGCTCCTCGACGAGCTGGGCATCGCCTCGTTCCCCAAGACCACCGGCAACCGCGGCATCCACGTGTACGCCCGCCTCCAGCCGCGGTGGGACCCGTACCAGGTGCGGGCGGCCGCCGTGGCGGCGGCCCGCGAGCTCGAGCGTCGCCGGCCCGACCTGATCACCGCCGCCTGGTGGAAGGAGGAGCGGGGCGAGCGGATCTTCATCGACTACAACCAGAACGCCCCGCACAAGACGGTCTTCGGCGCCTGGTCGGTGCGGGCGAGGGTCGGCGGGCAGGTGTCGACGCCGCTGTCGTGGGACGAGCTGGGCGACGCGAACCCCGACGACCTGACCCTCTCCACGGTGCCGGCGCGGGTCGCCGAGCGGGGCGACCCGTGGGCGACCATCGCCGACGAGCCCCAGTCCATCGAGCCGCTCCTCGCCATGTCCGAGCGCGACATGGCCAACGGGCTCATGGACGCGCCGTGGCCGCCCGTCTACCCGAAGATGCCCAACGAGCCGCCCCGGGTCGCACCCAGCCGGGCGGCCAAGGAGGGGTGACCGGCCGGCGCCGGGGGTGCCGCAGTAGCTTCCGCGCGTGTTCGTGACCAACCATGCGCTGGCCGGGGCTGCGCTCGGCGCGCTGGTGCGACGCCCGGTGCCGGCATTCGTCGCCGGGGCCGCGTCGCATGTCCTGATGGACATGGCGCCGCACTTCGGCGGGCTCGACATGGACGGCCCCGAGTTCCTCAGGGCGGCTCGCGTCGACGGCACCATCGGCCTCGGTGTCACCGCCGCCGTGGCCGCGGCGGCGCCGCCGGCCGTGCGGCGCAGCGCCCTGGCCGGGCTGGCCGGCGCCTGCCTCATCGACCTCGACAAGCCGGGCCGCCACTTCTTCGGCCGCTCCCCGTTCCCGGCGGCCGTCGACCGGTTCCACGGCCGCATCCAGAACGAGGGTCCCAACGGGCGCTGGACCGAGGCCGCCACCGCCGCCGCCCTCGTCGTCGCGGTCGGCGCCGCCTTCCGCTACCGGCGCCGCAGGGGGCGCGCTGTAGCGTGAGCCATATGGCCGCCATCGACTCTCGTACCACCCTCGACACCAGTGGCCAGCGGTTTCAGATCCACAGCCTCCGCAGCCTCGAGAACGACTTCGGGGTCAGCCGGCTGCCCTATTCGCTCAAGGTGCTGCTCGAGAACCTGCTGCGCCACAACGACGGCGTCCGGGTCACCGACGACGACGTCGCCGCCCTGGCGCGCTGGTCGGGCGGGCGCGACGCCACCGACGACGGGCGCGAGATCTCGTTCCTGCCGGCCCGGGTCCTCATGCAGGACTTCACCGGGGTCCCCGCCGTCGTCGACCTCGCCGCCATGCGCCACGCCGTGGGCGAGAAGGGCGGCGACCCGGAGTCGCTCGACCCGCTGATCCCCGCCGACCTGGTGATCGACCACTCGGTGCAGGTCGACGTGTTCGGCCGCCCCGAGGCCCTGGCCCGCAACGCCGAGCTCGAGTACCAGCGGAACCTCGAGCGCTACCAGTTCCTGCGCTGGGGTCAGCAGGCGTTCGGCAGCTTCCGCGTGGTGCCGCCCGCCACCGGGATCTGCCACCAGGTGAACCTCGAGCACCTCGCCACCGTCGTCGCCACCCGCGACGGCGCCGCGTTCCCCGACACGCTGGTCGGCACCGACTCCCACACCCCCATGGTCAACGGCCTGGGGGTGGTCGGCTGGGGTGTCGGCGGCATCGAGGCCGAGGCGGCGCTGCTGGGCCAGCCCATCTCGATGCTCATCCCCGAGGTCGTGGGCTTCAGGCTGTCCGGGGAGCTGCCCGAGGGCGCCACCGCCACCGACCTGGTCCTCACCGTCACCAACAAGCTGCGCGCCCACGGGGTGGTGGGCCGCTTCGTCGAGTTCTACGGCCCGGGCGTCGCCAACGTGCCGGTCGAGAACCGGGCCACGATCGGCAACATGTCCCCCGAGTACGGCTCGACGATCACGATCTTCCCGGTCGACGACGAGACGCTGCGCTACCTGCGCTTCACCGGCCGGCCCGACGAGCTCGTCGCGCTCGTGGAGGCGTACACGAAGGAGCAGGGCCTGTGGCACGACCCGGCGGCCGAGCCGACGTTCACCGAGACCCTCGAGCTCGACCTGTCCACCGTTGAGCCCTGCATCGCCGGGCCCGCTCGGCCGCAGGATCGGGTGCCGCTGCGGGAGTCCAAGCAGCGCTTCGCCGTCGCGCTCCTCGACTCGTTGCCCGAGTCGACGCGGGCGCCCGCGTCGCCAGGCGTGGCAACCACCGGCGGCACGCCGGTGTCGATCGCCCGGGCCTACGACGACGCCGACGCCGCCTCGTTCCCGGCCAGCGATCCCCCCGCCGCCATCCAGGACGGGGCCCACCCCAACGGCGGCGTGGCCGACTCCGCCGCGGACACGGAGACCGTGGCGACGGGTCGTCCCCACCAGCGCGTCTCCGTCCACCTCGACGCCTCGGCCGGCCTCGACGAAGAGATCGACGTCGAGCTCGACCACGGCCACGTGGCCATCGCCGCGATCACCAGCTGTACCAACACGTCGAACCCGCAGGTCATGGTGGGTGCGGGCCTGCTGGCGCGGAAGGCGGTGGAGCGCGGCCTGAGCCGCATGCCGTGGGTCAAGACGTCCCTGGCCCCGGGCTCCAAGGTGGTCGTCGACTACCTCGAGCGGGCCGGGCTGCTCGCCGACCTCGAGAAGTTGGGATTCGGGCTGGTCGGCTTCGGCTGCACCACCTGCATCGGCAACTCGGGACCGCTGCCACCGCCCGTCGCCGCCGCGGCGAACGAGCACGGCCTCGCGCTGGTGTCGGTGCTGTCCGGGAACCGCAACTTCGAGGGTCGGATCAACCCCGACGTCCGCATGAACTACCTGGCCTCGCCGCCCCTGGTGGTGGCCTACGCGCTGGCCGGCACGATGGACATCGACCTGACCTCCGAGCCGCTCGGCACCGACCCGGACGGCAAGCCGGTGATGCTCGCCGACCTGTGGCCCACCGAGGCCGAGGTGAACGCGGTGATCGAGGCCGTGCTGGCGTCGGACATGTTCCGCACCGCCTACGGCGAGGTGTTCGACGGCGACGACATGTGGCGTGCGCTGCCGGTGCCGGCGGGTGGCGCCTACGAGTGGTCGGACACGTCGACCTACGTGCGGCGGCCGCCGTACTTCGACGGCATGCCGGACGAGCCGACGCCGCTGGCGGACGTCGAGGGTGCGCGGGCGCTGGCGGTGCTGGGCGACAGCGTCACGACCGACCACATCTCGCCCGCCGGCGCCATCCACCCCGACAGCCCGGCCGGCCGCTGGCTGATCGACCAGGGCGTCGCCCCCGCCGACTTCAACTCGTACGGGTCGCGGCGCGGCAACCACGAGGTGATGATCCGCGGCACGTTCGCCAACCGGCGGATCCGCAACCACCTGGCGCCGGGCACCGAGGGCGGCGTCACCCGGCACCAGCCCTCGGGCGACGAGATGACGATCTTCGAGGCGGCCGAGCGCTATCGGTCCGAGGGCGTCCCCCTGGTGGTGCTGGCCGGCAAGGAGTACGGCTCGGGTTCGTCGCGCGACTGGGCCGCCAAGGGCACCGCGCTCCTCGGCGTGCGGGCGGTGATCGCCGAGAGCTTCGAGCGCATCCACCGGTCCAACCTGATCGGCATGGGCGTACTGCCCCTCCAGCTCGCCGAGGGGGCCATCTGGGACTCCCTCGGCGTGACGGGCGCCGAGACCTTCACCATCCGCGGGCTCGCCGGCACCGATCCGGCGACGCTCATCGGCGCCGAGCTCGCCGTGGATGCCGACGGAACCCGTATCCCCGTCGTCGCCCGCCTCGACACCCCCATGGAGGCTGCGTACTACCACCACGGCGGCATCCTCCAGTACGTGCTCCGCCAGCAGCTGGCGCGCCGCTGACGGGCGCCGCTGGCGCAGTTCTGATCACCCCACGAGGTGGGGAGCGAGCCGGCGGAAGGCCCGCCCGCGGTGGCTGAGCGCGTGCTTCTCGGCGGCCGACATCTCCGCGAACGTGCGGCCGTCGCCCTCGCTGGGGACCATGATCGGGTCGTAGCCGAAGCCGCCCGTCCCCCGGGGCTCTTCGGCCACGCGACCCTCCACGACGCCGCGGACGACGAACTCGCGTGCCTGGGGACCGGGCCACACGGCGGCGGCGGCACACACGTAGCGGCAGCCCCGCCCGTCGGGCGGCACGCCTGCCAGCTCGCGCAGGACCCGGGGGATCCAGTCGCCGGCCTCGGCCCAGCGCGCCGAACGCACCCCGGGGCCACCGCCCAACGCGTCGATCTCGATCCCCGAGTCGTCGGCGATGGCCAAGGCCCCGGCCGCCGCCGCCACCGCGCGCGCCTTCAACAGGGCGTTCTCCTCGAACGTCGAGCCGGTCTCCTCGACGGCCGGGTCACGGGCCACCACCAGCCATGGCCCACCCAGGATCGACTGGACTTCGTCGACCTTGTGCGCGTTGGCGGTGGCGAGGAGCAGCCGGCGCCGCCCCTGCGGCCCCGGGTCCGCTTCGCTCACCGCCGGTCGGCGACGACCGGCCGCGCCGGGGGTGGCTCGGCGACCATCTCCTGCTGCAGCTCGATGATCTCGGCGATGCCCTTCTCCCCCAGGCCCAGCATCTCGTCGAGCTCGCCCCGGGTGAACGGCATGCCCTCGGCGGTGCCCTGCACCTCGACGAACCGGCCCGCGGACGTCATCACCAGGTTCATGTCGACCTCGGCCCTGCTGTCCTCGACGTAGGGGAGGTCGAGCACCGGCGTGCCGTCGACCACGCCCACGGACACCGCGGCGCAGAAGGCGACCAGCGGATGGGCGCCGACGACGCCCTGCAGGATCAGCCGGGTGAGCGCGTCGTGGAGCGCCAGATAGCCGCCGCAGATCGACGCCGTGCGCGTGCCGCCGTCGGCCTGCAGGACGTCACAGTCGACGATCACCTGGCGCTCGCCGACCAGCGTCAGGTCACAGACGGAACGCAGCGCCCGGCCGATGAGCCGCTGGATCTCCTGGGTCCGCCCCGACGGCCGGCCGTCCTTGACCTCGCGGCGGATCCGCTCGGGGGACGACCCCGGCAGCATCGAGTACTCGGCCGTGACCCAGCCCCGGCCGCGCCCCCGCATCCACCGCGGCACGTCGTCGTCGATCGAGGCGGTGCACAGCACCCGGGTGTTCCCGAAGCTGACCAGGCACGAGCCGGCGGCCATCTCGGTGAAGTCGCGCTCGAAGGTGACGGGCCGCAGCTCGTCGGGCGCCCGTCCGTCGGCTCTCATCATCACTCGGGCACCGTAACGCCCGCCCGACCCGTCACGCGCCGGCCCCGGCCCGTCACGGTCGATACGACCTCTCCTCCGCGGCCAGCTCCACCGGGCCGCCGAAGGCCTGGCCGGCCATGTCGAGCTGCGCCTCCGGATCGACGCCCGGGACGACGTGCGTCACCACCAGCCGGCCGGCGCCCAGCGTGCGGGCCAGCTTGCCGGCCTGGCGGGCGGACAGGTGCTGGACGTGTCCCTCGTGCTCGGGCTGCAGCGACGCCTCGCACACCATCAGGCCGACGCCGGCACCGGTCGCGCCCGGATGCCAGGCAGGCCCGGTGTCTGCGCTGTAGAGGAGGGACTCGCCGCCGGCGTCGACCCGCACCGCGAGGGTCTCCACCGGATGGTCCGTGCGGCTGAACCGCAGGACCTGGTCGCCGACCTCGACAACCGACGATTCGTCGATGGTGTGCCAGAGCATGGTCGGTGGCAGCTCGCCGATGACCACCTCCGCCATCAGCCACGTCTCGGCCGTCCCGTAGACGCGGAGGCCCTCGATGCCCAGCACGTAGCGCATCGCGTTGCGCAGGAGGGGCAGGTCCAGCCAGTGGTCGGGGTGGACGTGGCTGAGCACCACCGCATCGACGTCGCCGATCGCCAGGTGTCGCTGGAGCGCGGCGAGCGTGCCGGCGCCGAGGTCGACGACCACCGACGCGCCGGGGCTGCGCACCAGGTACCCGCTGCAGGCCCCACCCTCGCCGGGAAAGGTCCCCGAGCACCCGAGGACGGTCAGGGTCAGGCCGCTGGGATCGCTCACATCGGTCACGCCGCTCATGCCCAGGGAACCGCCTCGGCATGGTCGAGCTCGGGGCCGAGGAGGCGCCGGCCGAGCTCGCGGAACACCCGGACGTCGCCCGACGACAGCCACCGATGGTGGCGCTCGCCCCGGCGAGCCTGCCCCTGCCGGGCGTCCTCGGGAGCCCCCAGGCCCCGCAGGTTGGTCTCGAGCTGGGCCCGCACCTCGAACGCGGTCTCGTCGGCCGACGACACCAGCACCACGTCCCGCCCCATCACGTCCGAGATCGTGCGGGCCAGGAACGGATAGTGCGTGCAGCCCAACAGCAGCGCATCCACCTTCGCATCCCGCAGCGGGGCGAGCAGGCGCTCGGCCAGCACGTGCACCTGGTCGCTGGTGGTCTCCCCCCGCTCCACGAACTCGACGAAGCCCGGGCACGCGGCGCAGGTGAGCTCCAGGCCGGGCGCCAGGCGGGCCACGGTGCGCTGGTAGGCGCCCGAGGCGATGGCGCCGACCGTGCCGATCACGCCGATGCGCCCGCCCTGCGTGACGATGGCGACGGACCGCACGCCCGGCTCGATGACGCCCACCACCGGCACGCCGAACGTGCGCTCGAGCTCGGTCAGCGGCACGGCGGCGGCCGCCGTGTTGCACGCCACCACCAGCAGCTTCACGCCGTGGTCGTCCACGAGGTGGCTCGCGATCTCGAAGGCGAAGTCGCGCACCTGGCCCAGCGGGCGGGGGCCGTACGGATAGCGGCCGGTATCGCCGACGTACACGAGGCGCTCCGCCGGGAGGAGGTCGATCACGGCGCGGGCGACGGTGAGCCCGCCGAACCCGGAGTCGAACATGCCGATCGGCCGGTCGTCCATCCCCGGCAGAGTACGGCCCCCGCCACGCGTTGCCGTTCCATCCCGCCATCGCTAGCGTGCTCGGCGGCGAAGGGGAGTAGCTCCCCGCCGGGTGATCGACACGCTGGGCGATGAGCCCCGGTCCCCGGGCCCCTCGGGGTGAGCGAGACCTTCGACCGCCGGACGCAACGCTGTCCGGGGTCGAGGTCGCACAGGTCCCGCTCCCGGTCAGCCAGACCGAGGAGACGCATCGTGGAGTCGCTACTGGCCGCCCTGGGCCTGGTGTTCGTCGCCGAGCTGGGCGACAAGACGCAGCTCGTGGCCCTGGGGTTCGGCGCGCGGCACCGCCTCCGCCCCGTGCTCTTCGGGGTGGCGATCGCCTACGCCACCAGCAACCTGCTGTCCGTGGTGGTGGGCGGCCTGCTCGGGGTGGCCCTGCCCGTCCGGGCCATCGGGATTGCGGGCGGCCTGCTCTTCCTCGGGTTCGCGGCGTGGACGCTGCGGGATGCCGAGGCCGGCGGCCCCGGGGAGGAGGGCATCGACGGTGAGGGTCGGGCGCTCGTCGCCGGCCGCTCGATCGTGCTGTCGGTGGCCACGGCCATGTTCCTCGCCGAGCTGGGGGACAAGACGATGCTCGCCACCGCCACGCTGGCGGCGCAGGGGAGCCCGCTCCACACCTGGGTGGGAGCCACGGTCGGGATCATCCTCAGCGGCACGCTCGG
>Ga0081455_10004299_pt1 | contig 16034 bp, 17 predicted proteins | sample TabmetS3T2R1_FD_70207 | JGI IMG/M metagenome (GOLD analysis project Ga0081455, IMG submission 70207) | Tabebuia heterophylla rhizosphere microbial communities from the University of Puerto Rico - S3T2R1 | ecosystem: Host-associated > Plants > Roots > Rhizosphere ... | reverse complement strand
CGGTTCCAGCCGATCCTTCGGTCGCAAAACACCGCGGCCCGATGCAGGGCATCGAGCACTCTGCGCTCGCGATCCTCTGATCTGGGCTTCATCGGTCGATCCGTCGCGCGATTTCCCGGGACTTTCCGCACCCACACATATCGTCGTTACAACGCCCGATTTCCAATGCTGACGTTGCGGCGGACGCCTCGAGCCGGCGCTGCGAACCGATGACCAGGCAACGAGTAGCAAAACTCGCGCGGGGGCGCGAGGCCTCGCTCGGCGACGGGTTCGCCCGCCGGGTCGCCTGCCCGATCGGGCAGAGCCCGGTCGCTTGTAATCGAGCGCCTGCGCCGTCCGCCGATAAATGCCGCCGGATGGGCATGGAAGCCTAGAACGGCCGCGATTACACTCTCCCGCCACGGAAGCCCATGACGCTTGCATTGAGCGGCTGCAAAAATGAACTTCGCCACCGGTTCACACGCGCCCAGCGCCGAAGGCTTGAGCCGCCGCCGCGTGCTCACCGCCGTGGGCGCAGCTGCCACCGTCGGAAGCATCGGCGGCGGCGCAACGTCGACCACCGCACAAAGCAGCGCAGGCAATGCCGGCAGCCGCTCGTTCTGGCCCGGCGGCGCACGGTTGGTCATCTCGATCTCGATGCAGTTCGAGGCCGGGGCGCAGCCTGAGCGCGGCGCCAGCGGGCCATTCCCGCCGATCGATCCGAAATACCCCGATCTGCCGATGGGCAAGTGGTACGAGTATGGCATCAAGGAGGGCATTCCTCGTCTGCTCGACCTTTGGGACCGAAAGCGGATCAAGGTCACGTCGCACATGGTCGGACAGGCGGTGGAGCGCAATCCGCTGCTCGCCAAGGAGATCGTCGAGCGCGGCCACGAGGCGGCCGGCCACGGCCAGACCTGGACCCCGCAATTCTCCATGACCCCCGAGGAAGAGCGCGCCGGCTACTTGGCCAGCATCCGAACGATCGAGCAGGCGACCGGCACGCGCCCAGTCGGATTCAATGCGTTCTGGCTGCGCGGTACGCCGCACACGCTGGGAATCCTGCAGGAGCTGGGCTTCCTCTATCATATCGACGACATCAGCCGGGACGAGCCCTTCATCGTGCCGGTCAACGGCAGGCCGTTCGTGGTCGTGCCCTACACCATCCGCAACAACGACATCGTCCGCTACGACTCGCCCGCACTGACCGCGGCTGCGTTCATCGAGGACCTCAAGGGCGACTTCGACGTGCTCTACGGCGAGGCCGCGCGCCGCCGCCGCATGATGTCCATCAGCACGCACGACCGGATCTCGGGGACCCCGGCGCGGGTGAAGGCGCTCGAGGAGTTCATCGACTACGCGCAGAAGCAGCCCGGGGTCGCCTTCATGCGCAAGGACGAAATCGCGCGCTGGGCGCTCGAACAGCCCGATACCCCGCGCGAGGGGACTTGATCGCGAGCCGCCGCCCGCAGCGCACGTCGCCTGGGCGGAACCGGAGGACATCATGACCCAGACTTCGCCGTCACTCGATCACTCGCTGGCGCGCCGCGACGTCCTCAAGGGGGCGGGCCTCGGCGTCGCGGCCGGGCTGGTCGGCGGCCTCGCCGCCACGGCGCAGGCGCAGACCACGGGGGCGGGGCTCGAGCCCGCGGCCGACAGGCCGATCTGGAGCGCCGAATACTGGGCCAAGAAGGGCGACGTCGCCCTCAATCTGTGGCGCAAACGCCTCGGTGCACCCAAGGCCGGCGAGCCGCCGCTGCCGGTTCTGTTCCTGGTGCACGGCTCGTCGAACTCGGCGCGCTCCTCCTACGACCTCACCGTGCCGGGCAAGGGCGAGTACTCGCTCATGAACGTGTTCGCGCGTTACGGCTACGACGTGTGGACGATGGACCATGACGGCTACGGCTATTCCGGCAGCTCGGGAAACAATTCCGACATCGCCAGCGGCGTCGAGGACCTCAAGGCCGCCATCCCGGTGGTGGCGCGGGAGACTGGTCAGGGCAAGATGCATTTCTACGGCACCTCGTCCGGTGCCATCCGCGCCGGTGCCTTCGCGCAGGCCGAGCCCGAGCGCGTCGACCGGCTGGTGCTGGTCGCCTTCACCTACAAAGGCAGTGGGGCGGCCGAGATCGGCAGGCGGGCGCAGCAGGTCGAGTTCTACCGCAACAACAACCGCCGCAAGCGCGACGCGGCCATGATCCGCTCGATCTTCACCCGCGACGGCCACGCCTCAAGCTACGACCCGGCTGTGCCCGAAGCCATCGCTGCGGTGGAGCTCAAGTTCGGCGATCAGGTGCCGACCGGGACCTACCTCGACATGGCGGCCAACCTGCCGCTGGTCGATCCGAAGAAGGTGCTTTCGCCGGTGCTCATGATCCGCGGCATCCACGACGGCAACTCGACCACGGACGATCTCATCGACTTCTTCCGGCAACTGCCGAACGGCGACCGGCAGTTCCTGATCCTGCCGCACACCGCCCACAGCCCCGGCTACAGCAACAACCGGCACCTGCTCTGGTACGCGACGAAGAATTTCCTGGCGGCGCCGGCGGCGGTGGCGTCGTGAGACGAGCCCCACCGTCGCGGCGCGACGACGATTGCGGGTCATCGTCGGGAACGAGGAGGCTCGTCCCACGTTGGTCCGCTAGCGGACCGACGAGGTGATCGCCGTGACCGGCAGCAAGGCGGAAGCATATCGGCGCCTGGCACGAGAGTGCCTGGCGGCGGCACGCTCGGCTTCGACCGAGGAGGGGCGGACCGCCTTGGCCGACATGGCGCAGCATTGGTTTCGCCTGGCCGAACAGCAGGACGACGAAAGCGCCAGTCTCGATGGGTCGGCGCCACCGCCCGCCGCCGAGGACTCTCGGCCGGTCGCGCAGCAGCAACAGCAGGTCCAACCGAAGGAAGACGACAAGAACGACTAAGGTGCTCAGTCGCCCTCGTTCGTCGGCTCTCGCCGCAACATTTCTTCGATGACGCGCGGCCCGCAATCACGCCTGCGCGCGATGCAGCGCGTTATTTGGATCCGGCGGCGGGCGCTTTCGCCGACGCTGGCGCCGGTCCGCCGACGGTCGTCCTTTCCTTCGGGGTCGTGTCCTTGTCGGTGGGGGCCGTGCTCGCCGCCGGCGCTCCCGCATTAGCGTTGCCGAGGATCACCGGCAATCCGTCCCGGCCGCTGCCGATGATCACCACCTTCGAATTGGTGGACTGCGAGAGCTGCAGCGTCGCCTCGATGCCGCGCCAGGTCAGGTAGGAATCCGAGATGCCCTGCGAGACGATCGTCTGGAACTCGTGGATGCCCTGCGCCTCGATCTTCTTGCGCTCCGACTCCCGCTTCTCGCGCTCGACGCGGAACTTGTATTCCTCGGAGATGTAATACTGCTCGGTCTTGCGATTGATGGCGCTGACCACGAGCGCGATGCCCTGCGCCTCGATCTTCTTGCGCTCCGACTCCCGCTTCTCGCGCTCGACGCGGAACTTGTATTCCTCGGAGATGTAATACTGCTCGGTCTTGCGATTGATGGCGCTGACCACGAGCGCCGGCAGCTCGATGCCGTAGACCAGTGTGTCGTAGAGCACGACCGTGTCCCGCATCGAGACGCGATACCGCTCGTCCTCGCCCTCGCGCTCCATCATCTTCTCGCTCAGCCTGTCCTCCGCCAGGCTGCGGATCTTGTCCTGGATTTCCTGGCGCGCGGTCGAATAGACCTGCTCGGCGGTGTATTGCGCCATGACCTCACGCGCCAGGCTGCCGATGCCGGGACGCACCAGCAGATCGATGTAGTTCGGCCCGATCGCCTGGTGCAGCACGGGGATGGCATCGCGCTGCAGCCGGAAGCGGACGTTCATCGTCGCGTCCAGGCTCACGCCATCGCTGGAGATCGCATTGTAGTTCTGCGTAATGGATTGCAGACGCAGGTCGTAGATGTACAGCTCGTTCCAAGGCAAAATGAAGCGCAGCCCTTCGTCTCTCAGCTGACGTGGGTCGAGCACCGTGCCGCCGCCGAAGCGTTTCCACAGCACGCCGACATGCCCGCTGGGCACCGTCACCGCCAAGTACGGAAACAGGACGACCGCCACGAGCGTGACGACCATCAGATAGATCACCAAGGCCGGCAGATGGCGGTCGACGAACCGCCGCCATAGCGACGGCTTCTTGGTCGGAGGCAGCGTTCCGTCGGGTGAGAGCGCGTAGGCTTTCATCGCGGCTATCCCATTGCGCCCCTGTGGAAATGATAGTCGACGATACCACGGCAATCAATGTGCCGTCCCGGGCGTAGACGTCACCCCTCAGCCGGGGACCGCGATCAGACCGTCGATCCAGGCGGCGAGCGCGTCCAGCATCTCGCCGCGGACCTCCGAATCGGTACGGCCGCTGCGGGCGGGCACGTGGAAGGAGTGATCGGCATCCCGGAACAGGCGCAGGTCCGCGCGGGCGCCCAGCGCCCGGCACAGCGGCTCGATCCGCGGCAGCTGGGCAAGCGCGTCGCGTGTGCCCTGCAGGAACAGCATGGGTATCGCGACGGCGAACAGGTGCTCGCCGCGGTCCCCGGACGGGCGTCCGGCCGGATGCAGCGGGAATCCGAGGAATGCCAGCCCGCGCACGCGCGGGAGGGGAGCCGCCGCTTGGGCCTGGGACGTCATCCGGCCGCCGAACGACTTGCCGCCGGCGAAGAGCGGAAGGAGCGGCAGGAGACGCGCAGCCTCCGCCACCGCGGCGCGGACAGCGGCATGGGCGCGCTTGGGCGGATCCGGCCGCTTGCCGCCCTCCTCCATATAGGGAAATTGGTAGCGCAGGCTGGCGATGCCGCGTTGCGCGAGCTCGCTCGCGACCGCCGCCATGAACGGGTGCGCCATCCCCGCCCCGGCTCCATGCGCCAGCACGAAGCAGGCCCGCGCGTGCGGCGGGGCCTGCAGCAGACCGGAGACGTCGATCCCGTCTTCGACGGCAATCGTGATCGGCTCTGGATCGGCGACCGACATGGCTTTTCTCGCACCCCGTGGCATCGAAGGAGGTTTCGCCTATATTCGCAATAGTCGACAGCCGACAAGAGCCCGCGAGGCACCGCGCGTTGCACAGGAGAGATCGATGTGCCGGAATATCCGCACGCTGTTCAATTTCGAGCCGCCCGCTACCGACGATGAAGTCCGTGCGTCCGCGCTGCAGTTCGTCCGCAAGCTGAGCGGTTTCACGCAGCCCTCGAAGGTCAACGAAGCCGCATTCCACCGCGCGGTCGACGAGGTTTCGGACGCCGCCCATCGGCTTCTGCACTCGCTCGAGACGACGCGGCCGCCGCGCGACCGCGAAGTCGAGGCGATGAAGGCCCGCGCGCGGGCGCGCGAGCGCTTCGCGTGAACGTTCAGCCTCAACTCCATTCTGATCACTTGCATTCCGATCACGCCCATACCGATCACGCGCACGGCGGTCACGGGAGCGGGCACGTGCACGCACCCGCAAGCTTCGGCACGGCCTTTGCCGTCGGCATCGCGCTGAACCTGACCTTCGTCGCGGTGGAGTTCGTCTACGGCGTGCTGGCAAACTCGATGGCGCTGGTCGCCGACGCTGGTCACAACCTCTCTGACGTTCTGAGCCTGGCCATCGCCTGGATCGCGAGCGTGCTGGCGAGACGCCCGCCGTCCTCGCGCTTGACCTACGGCCTGGGCGGCTCGTCGATCGTGGCGGCGCTGTTCAACGCGGTGCTGCTGCTGGTGGCGGTGGGCGCCATCGCCTGGGAGGCCATCCTGCGGCTGTTTCATTCCGAGCCGGTGGCGAGCGGCACGGTCATGATCGTGGCCGCCGTCGGGATTCTCATCAACGGCGCGACCGCCTGGCTGTTCGCCTCCGGCCGCAAGGGCGACCTCAATATCCGCGGCGCCTTCTTGCACATGGTCGCAGACGCGGCCGTGTCGGCGGGCGTGGTGGTCGCGGCCGCGGTCATTCTGCTGACCGGCTGGCTCTGGCTCGATCCGCTCACCAGCCTCGTGGTGGTCGGCCTGATCGTATGGGGGACCTGGGGCCTGCTGCGCGACTCGCTGGCGATGTCCGTGAGCGCCGTCCCTGCCGCGATCGATCCGGAGGCGGTGCGGCGCTATCTCGAGTCGCGCCCGGGTGTCGCCGCCGTGCACGACCTGCACATCTGGCCGATGAGCACGACCGAGACCGCACTGACCGCGCACCTCGTCCTGCCCGGCGGCCATCCCGGCGATGAATTCCTCATGCAGGCCACGACCGAGCTCAAGCGCGGCTTCGGGATCGGACACACGACCTTGCAGATCGAGGTCAGCGCGGAGACGGCCTGCCAGCTCGCGCCCGATCACGTGGTCTGATCAGACCGGCACGCCGGCACTTGGAAAATAGTAACCGATGAGGACGCCGACGGCGATCGCGATCAGGACCTGGATGTAGAGAACGGTGTACCAAGGGCGTCGAGGTTCGGCCATCGCTAGACCCGCCGCTCCATGTCCGATCCCGCCGCAAAGAACGCGCGCAGCTCGCGATAGGTGTCTTCCGGCGCCTCCTCCGACAGATAATGTCCGCACGGCAGCGCCTTGCCGCCGCGTATGTCGGCGGCATAGCGCGGCCAAATCTCCATCGATTTGTGGTTGCGGCCGACGCCGCCGGTCGCGCCCCACAGCAGCAGCAGCGGACAGGCGATCTTGCGGCCGGCAGCGAAATCCTCGGTATCCATTGCGAGGTCGACGCCGTGGGTGGCGCGGTAATCCTCGCACATGGCGTGAATGGTCGCGGGATTGCGGAAGCAGCGCTTGTATTCGGCGAGCGCCGCCGGGTCGAAGAAGCTCAGGCCCTGCGCGGTCTTGGAGAGCTTCTTCTCGATGAAATAGTCGGGATCGGCGCCCATCAGCCGCTCGGGGAAATCGTAGGGCTGGATCATGAAGAACCAGTGCCAGGAGAAGGTGCCCCACTCCCGCGTCACGTTGTTGAGCAGATGATGCTGCGGGATGATGTCCAGGATGGCGGCGCGCGCGACCTTGTGGAAATCGTAGGGCTGGATCATGAAGAACCAGTGCCAGGAGAAGGTGCCCCACTCCCGCGTCACGTTGTTGAGCAGATGATGCTGCGGGATGATGTCCAGGATGGCGGCGCGCGCGACCTTGTGCGGATGGTCGAGACACATGCGGTGGAGCACGCGCGCGCCGCGATCGTGGCCGGCGGCATAGAAGCGCTCGAAACCGAGCGCCGCCATAACCTCGACCTGGTCCTGCGCCATGGCACGGAACGAGTAGCCGCTGTGGTCCGCGCCGCCCGGCGGCTTTTCCGAATCGCCGTAGCCGCGCAGGTCAGTGGCCACCACCGTGAACTCGCTCGCCAGCCGCGGCGCCACCTTGTGCCAGGACACGTGCGAGAACGGATTGCCGTGCATGAGCAGGAGCGGCGGCCCCTTGCCGCCGTGCACCGCCACGATGCGCGCGCCGCCGGTCTTGATCTCGCTGCGGGCGAAGCCCTCGAACATCGGCTGGAGGCCTTGCTCGGTTCTCATCGCGAAGCGCGGCGCGCCGAAGCCGTTTCACCTATTCGCGCGGCTGCGACGCTCACTTCACCGCGATGCCCGCGGCTTTCGCCAACGCCACGGCGATGGGGGCCTCGCGGGCGATGCGCGCGTCGAAATCGTCCGGCCTCATCACCATCTCCTCGACGCCGAGCTTGCCGAGCTTCTCCTTGACGGCGGGGTCGCGCAGCCCGTTCACGGTCTCCTGGTGGATGCGCGCGACAATGTCGCGCGGGGTCTTTTTCGGCACGACCATCCCGATCCAGAAATCGAAATCGGAATCCGGGAAACCCGCCTCCACCGTGGTCGGCACGTCCGGCAGCGCGGATGCGCGCTTCGAGCTGCTCACCGCAAGCGCCAGGAGCTTGCCTTCGCGGATGAACGGCATCGCCGGGGTGATCGGGCAGAAGTAGAAGTCCACCCGTCCGGTGATGACCTCGGTGAGCGCCTCGGGAGCGCCTTTGAAGGGAACGAGCTGGCCCTCGAACTTGGCCGCCAGGCGGAAGCGTTCCGTGGTCAAGTGCGGCGGGGTCCCGATGCCGGCGGCGGCGTAGTTGATCGATCCCGGCTTGGCCTTGGCGGCGGCGACGAGCTCCTTGAGCGTCTTGATGTTCTTCTCCGGAGCGATCACCAGCACCAAGGGCACGTTGCCGAGCGGCGTGATGGCGGCGAAATCCTGCACCGGATCGTAGGGCATCGGCTGGATCGCCGGCGCGGTCACAAGCGCGTTGGAATGGACCAGGATGGTGTGGCCGTCCGGCTCCGCCTTAGCGACGGAACCAACCCCGATCGCGCCGCCGCCGCCCGGCCGGTTTTCGATGATGATGGGCTGGCCGACCTTCGCCGACACGTGCTCGAACACCGTTCGCGGAAGCAGGTCGGTGGCGCTGCCCGGCGAGAACGGCACGATGATCTGGACGCGCTTGGTGGGCCAAGTTTGCGCCGAAGACGTCTGCGCCAGCAGCGGCGCGGCCACAATCAGCGTCAGCGCGGATGTTGCAATCACGGCAACAGTGGCCGCTCGGCGCGCGCCTCTCCATCCCTGCATGTCGTCGTCTCCCGCGCCCGCCGCGTGCATCACCGCCGGGCAGGCGTGGAAAGCCTAGCCGATCGTGGTTCCACCGGCAAAGGGACGGCTAGCGCGTGAGGACGATGAATTCCGTGTAGCGGCCGGTTTCGCGGCCCAGGCCTTCGTCGGAGACGACGAGCGACGAGCCCGGGATCAACAGCTCGCTGATGCGCTCGACCGCCTCCTTCGGCATCTGGATGCGGTTGAGCGCTTCGGCCGCGCTCGATGGCGGCTTGAGATGAAGGATCGGCCTGGGCGGCTCCTTGAACTTTCTCCTGGCCTCCCTCGGGTCGCTTGGCGGCAGCGACAGATCGTTCGGGACCGTCATGAGGTTCCAGCGCATGCCGGCGGCGTTGTCGGTCACGCTCATGGCGGTGAAGACATGGGTCCCGAGCGGCCTGTCGGGCTCGTCGATCGCAAGCGGCATGTCGAACAGCGGCACCCTGCCCTGCCGCACGAAGATCTTCATCTCCTTGCGGCTGACGAACACCGCGACCTGGCCGTTGCGTTTGACCGGCTGGTCGACGGACTTCAGGCGCGGCGCGATCGGCTTGGCAGGATCGAGCGTCGGCGCGGGCTTGACCACATCGCCGTCCGCAGGCCCCGCATCGGCCGGCATCGGTTCTGCCACGGTGGGCACCTTCGCCGCGTCGTTGTCGGCGGCCACCGTCGTCGCCTGCGCCAGCATCGTCGGCGGCGCCAGGTCGCGCCCGTCGGTGGGTACATTGGTTGCGACCTGCGGCTCGGGCTTGGGCTTCGGAACGAACAGCTTGGGGTGCGCAAAGTCGGCAGGAGCGAGCTCGCTGCGCGTCACGATCACGCGCACGCCAAGATCGGTGACGGGCCACAGTTTCTTGGCGAAGTCTTGCGACATGCGAATGCAGCCGTGCGAGGCCGGATAGCCCGGCAGCACGCCTTCGTGCAACGCCACCCCCGACCAGGTGATGCGCTGCATGTATGGCATCGGTGCGTTGCTGTAGATGTTCGAGTGGTGGTAGCGGTCCTTTTCGATGATGCTGAACACGCCCATCGGAGTCGGGTGGCCGGGGACGCCAGTGGAGACCGGGCCTTGCGCGACGCGCACGCCGTCGCTGAACAGCGTCACTTTCTGGCTGTCGATGGAGACCACGATCTGCAGCGGGCCCTTCGGCATGTCGCCGAAGCTCGCTTCCTTCTTCGGCTCGCCCCTGTCGCGATAGGTCGGCGCGGCTCGCGCCCTGCGCGAGGGGGCGTAAGAGGGATAGGTGTAATAGCCGCGGTAGCCGCCGTACCATCCGTAGGGGCTGAAATAGCCTCGCGGGGCGGCATCGGCCGAGCCCGCGAAGCCGGCGAGCAAGCTCAAAGCCGCACCCGATACCAGCACGGTGCGCAGCGTCCCGAGGCCGCAGGCGAAGGATGAAAGGGGCGCCGCCCCCGCGAATTTCGCCAAGACATTCTCCCGAATCGTTGTCTGGATTTCCTCGCCCGGCCGCTCCGGATGTGCGGATTGGCTCGCTAGGGTAAGCGTGACGGGCGCGCGAGGTCCATCAACTTGTCGGCATCGGCGATGCTCGCGCGCCGCGCAGCCTCGCATTGATTCGGTAAACAAATCCAAAGTCGCGTGGCACGCATATGCGGTAAATCGTCCCCTGCGGAATCGAAACGGTAAGCTGGTGCAGACACCGGTATTGCAGGCTCGACGCTCGAGCGTGCGGGTAGTTTCGTCGAACAATTCGTCAACCTCGATTTGCCTCGGGATGAGGCCCTGATGCATCGCGTAGTCGATGATGCTCTGCAGTCGTCGAACGCCGCGCTCACCTGGGATCATTGATGCTCCGCTCATTGTACTTTTTTCGCGTGCGACGCGAGCGTCTCGTCGCGCCGCCGCAGGCAAGAGCTCCTCTCTGCGCCGGGGGCAGCGCGCAACTCCCTGCGCGTTGACGGGGCCGATCACAACAGGTCTGCTATCGTACCGCACCCCGCCCAGGCGCACCGCCCATGACCCTGATCCTGGTTCACCGAGGACGTGCATCCCTAAGGAGCGAAGGTGCGCATAAGCGGCAGACCTTGCGAGTCGGAAGCTCATCGCAACCGTTACGGCCATCGCGCTGGCGACGCCGGCGGCGGCGCAGGACTGGCCACCGCGGACGACGACCATCGTGCTTGGGCTCGGGCCGGGATCGGGGCTCGACCTCTTCGCCCGGGTGATCGTGGACGCCTTGCAAAAACAAGCTCGGCACGAGTTTCGTCATCGACTACCGCGTGGGCGCGGCCGGCAACATCGCGGTCGACGCCGTGGCGAGGTCCGCTCCGGACGGATCAGTGCTCGCCGAGGCGATTGCCGCTCCGATCGTGACCAACCCCATGTTCATGAAGCTCAACATCGACCCGATGAAGGAGCTCACTCCCGTCACCGTGCTCGGGACCACCCCGAGCGTCGTGATCGCGAGCAAGAAAAGCGGAGCGAGGACGCTGCCCGATTTCATCGCCATGCTGAAGAAGGATCCCGGAAAGTACAGCTTTTCCTCGGTCGGGATCGGCACGACCGGCCACCTCTCGGCCGAGCTGATCGCGCTCAAGAGCGGGACGAAGATGGTGCACGTTCCGTACAAAAGCACGCCTGAAGCCATGCAGGCGGTCATCACCGGCGAGGTGGACCTCGCCACGCTCACCGTCAATCTCGCCGCGCCGACGATCCTCGCCGACAAGGTCACGGGGATCGCCATCACGTCGGCGCAGCGCTGGCCGACCCTGCCCGATGTCCCGACCATCGCCGAGGGAGGTATTCCCGAGATGCCGGTCGACGCCTGGTTCGGCCTGTTCGCTCCCGCGCGGACGCCGCCGGCAATCGTCGACGCGATCGCGCGCGAGGTGCGCGCAATCGAGCAAATTCCCGACGTGCGAAAACGGATCGAAGGGGTCTACTACCGCCCGGCCGCCAATACGCCCGAGGAATTCGCAGCCCTGCTGCGCCAGGAGCAAGTGACGTGGAAGCGGGTGGTTGACGCTCTGGGCTTGCGGCCGCAGTAGGCTGCGGCCTGCACGATCAGCCGCGGCCACCCGCCGACAGGATCGCCCGCGTGGTGTGATCCGGGCCGAAATCATCGGCACCGTCGATCGAGAGGAGCTCCGCGAGTCGCGTGCGCGCGCGATTGACCCTGCTCTTGATTGTTCCCACCGCGCATTCGCAGATGGAAGCCGCCTCCTCGTACGAGAAGCCCGACGCGCCCACCAGGATGAGCGCCTCGCGCTGGTCCGGCGGCAGCTTGCCGAGTGCCTCGCGGAATTCCTGAAACTCCACCCGGCTATGCTGCTCGGGATGCGACTTCAGGCTCTCGGCATAGCTTCCGTCGGCGTCTTCCACCTCGCGCCGCCGCTTGCGGTATTCGGAGCGGAACAGGTTGCGAAGGATGGTGAACAGCCACGCCGACATGTTCGTTCCGGGTTGAAAAGAATCGATGTTGGCCATGGCGCGGAGCAACGTTTCCTGCACCAGGTCGTCGGCGCGATCGACGTTGCCGCAAAGCGAAATGGCGAATGCGCGCAAGCTCGGAACGGCCGCGAGCATCGCGTCTCGCACGGACGGTCGCATCGTCATTAGCTCGATCCCTTGTCGTGGGGAAAACTCTTGGCCTCGACGAGACGATCTGGATCATGCCCCCCGTCTGCTTGCCCACGCGCGGGTTCGTTGCCGGCTTCGCCCGCCGCCTTCTCGCCGGCCTCGTCGAGCTCATCCAACAGATTTCGGAACCGGTCGGGCACTCCTTGACGGATCACGTCGTCGTACACCCGCTGCAGGATGTCCCCGAGCCTTCGCTGGTCTTCGCGGCTCAGCCGTCCTCCGGCTTTTCGTATCGCGGCGTGGGTCTGCATTGTCGCCTCTGGCGGCTGTCTTGCCGGGGATTCCGGCCTAACCGGCTTGCGCCACGCCGATCCCGGCCGAACTGCCTTCTGTTCGTTCATCTCAATAGACCCGACGCAAATAACCTGCCCCGGGTTCCCTCCGTGCTCGTCAGAGCATAACGGCTTCGAAAACGGTTCGTTCCGTCAGATGGAACTTTTTTCACGCCTGGATCATTTACGGCTGATAACGTCATGGGAAACAACGGGAGGGTCGCGTGCCCAATTCCTCAGCGGTAGCTCAATACCTTCCCTTTCTGCGGCGCTACGCACGGGCCTTGACGGGCAGCCAAGCCTCCGGAGACGCCTACGTGGCCGCCACCCTGGAGGCCCTGATCGCGGATCGAGCCGTGATCGAGGGCGCGAACAGCCCGCGCGTCGCCCTCTATCGCCTGTTCACGAAGATCTGGAGCTCGCTCGCCATCAACGGCGCGACCGGGGCGCCCGAGAGCGTGCTCCCGGGAGAACAAAAGCTCGCCAATATCACCCCTCTTCCCCGCCAGGCGTTTCTGCTGGTGGCGCTCGAGGGATTCTCCGAGCCCGATGCCGCGCGCGTGCTCGACATCGATGTGATGAAGCTGCGCGGACTGGTCGAGGAGTCGGGCCGCGAGCTTGCGGCCGAGATCGCGACCGAAGTGCTGATCATCGAGGACGACACATTCATCGCCATGGAGCTCGAAACGCTGGTGGAAGGGCTCGGTCACCGCGTGCTCGGCGTCGCGCGTACCCACGCAGAGGCTTTGGCGCTTACCAAGACCAAGCGCCCGGGCCTGATCCTCGCGGACATCCAACTCGCCGACGGCAGCTCCGGCCTCGAGGCGGTCAACGAGCTGCTGACATCGTTCGAGGCGCCGGTGATCTTCATCACCGCCTATCCCGAGCGCTTCCTCACCGGCGAGCGGCCGGAGCCGGCATTCCTGATCGCCAAACCGTTCCAGCCGGCGACCGTGTCGGCGGTGGCGAGCCAGGCTCTGTTTTTCGACCGCACCGCCAAGCGCCGGGAGCGGCGCGTCACTGCCTGAGGCGCGGAAACCTCCGCTCAGCGCTGCGCCCTTGGTCGAGCCCGTCAACGGCGGCGGCCGGCCAAGCCGACGAGAATTCCCACTCCGACAGCAACCGCCAGGATGACGAGCGGGCGACGCTCCACTTCGCGCGCGATGCGGCGCAGCGCTTCGTTGCCGAGCTCCGCCGCCTCGTTGCCGATCCTCACCGCCTCGTCGCCCGCCACGCTCGCGCCGCCGCGAAACCGCTCGGCGATGCTGGTCAGCGCGGACGCTATGTTCTCTCCGACCTGGTCGGCGGCCTGCGCGGCCCGCGCCGAGGTTCGACCGCCCAGCCGCTCCAGTCGTCGCTCCAGCCTGCGCAGGCGGCGCTCGATCTCGTCGACGTCGACGGAGATGATGCCGGAAGATCGAGATCGACCAAACATGCGTGGCCTCATCTGAAGCGGCGACGGGGCGCCGGCCGGCCTGAAGTCATGCGGCAAATCGCCCGTCGGCCGACGCCGCACGCGCCAATCAATTTACGTCTTTAAGCCAAGTGTCGATTTGGCGCTCGGCATCGTCCTTGGCCACGCCGTAGCGCTGCTGAAGCCGGCCCGCAAGCTCGGTGCGCTTGCCCTCGATCACATCGAGGTCGTCGTCGGTGAGCTTGCCCCACTTCTGCTGAACCTTGCCTTTGAACTGTTTCCAGTTGCCTTCGACGCGATCCCAATTCACGGTTTCCTCCTATTCGAGATTCCAAGCTGACGAAAGAACCGCGGGGCGCGCACAAATGTTCCGATTCGTGGCACTTGGCTAACGCATCGAGCTTCTCCGCAAAAGACAGGGGCGTAGCCGACAAATGTCGACTACGCCCGAGATAACCGGCCGAGCACGGGGAGGGGGAAATGGGCGGCCGGCTGCCATGACAATGCATGGCGCGCCGCTTTGGTTCCTGCACCCGGGGCGGCCCCTGGCCGCCCGCAACCTCGCGCCGGAGCCGGCCATCGAGGGTGCCGCCGGGCGCCGCCCTCGGCCTTGCGATATCGGACAAACGCTTTTCTCATCAACGGGTTGAGCCACAATCGCGGGCTGTCAGCCGGGCTTCCAAAATCGCATCGCCGCGGATGAACCTAACCCCGGGCTAACGCGACTAATGGGGACAGGGATCGCGGGAGCACCCCCCATGCTGCGTTATTCTCGGTACTTCGTCGGCGGCGCTGGCGCGGCTTTCGCCGTTGCCTGCTTCCTCATCGGGCTCGAAGTCTCGGCCACCACCGCGGCGCCTTCGCTCGGTCAGAGCGCGACCACGGTAAACCGGATGCTCAAGAGCGACCGCATGCAGGTCACCCCGACGAATAGCCGCAACGCGGTGAACGGCCCGATCCAGATCAAGGCGCCGCCTGCGCCGGCGCCCAAGCCGCGCCTGCTCGACGGGTGCGAGCCGATGGTCAGCGCGATCGGACAGTCGCCGCTGGCGCAGGTCCCGGGGCGCTGCGTCTCTTAACGCCCCCCGTCGGCGCCTCTGCCTCGGACGCCGTACCCCCCGCGGTTTTCAGCCCGCCGATCGCCCCGTCGCCCGGACGGGGCGATGATCGTTTGGCCCCGGCACCCACCCGGACGGCATTGCGGGCCATGGGCGGCTCCGCATACGACGATCAATGATGACTTGAATGGAACAACCGACGAGCTTTTTCGTCATCGTTTCCGAGGCATCCAAGCAGCGCCGGATGGTGCTGGGGTGCAGACGCCGACAGCGGTCGGCCCCAATGCCGCCCTCAACACGCCGGGGCTGCGACCAAGTGGTGATCAGCGAGTGGACCTGCCGCGCTCCGTCCTCATCTTGTGGCCGATGTTCGCCCTTTGGCTCGCGACCGGCGCCGTTGCCGACCGAGCCGGCTCGCAAGCGGCCGGCGCCAGCTTGACTTGAATCGACCGGGAGGAAGAATTCGCATGCGCGGTCCCTGCAGTCACGACAATGTCTCGCCCAGGTGGCCCAGCGCCGGGAACCTCCGTTGCAAGAGCGAATAGAATCATTGCACGGCGGTGTGAAAGTGGCTGAAACCGAACGCAAAGGCGAAAGCGCGGACGCTCGCGTTTCCGAGCAAGCGCCCGCCTCGATTCCGGATCTCGAATCCTTTCGAGCTGCACTCGACGCCGGCCAGGTCGGGGTCTGGTCCTGGGACCTGCGGTCGCACCAGATCACCTGGTCCACGAAGCTCGAGGATTTTCACGGCCGTCCCCCGGACAGTCTCGACGGCGCGCTGTCGATCGTGCCGCAGGACTTTCCGCCCCAGGACGCGGCAGGCGTCCTCGCCGCCATCCACCAAACGCTGCACACGCACGAGCCCTGTCGCCTGGAGTACCGTCTGCCGGGCCGCCCCGGGCACGAGGAGCGCTGGTTCGAGGCGCTGGTGACGGCCGTCGTGCAGGACGGCCTGGCGGTGCAAATCCTCGGCATGTGCAGGGACGTGACCGAGCGTCTGCGGGTCAATCGCGAGGTTCGCATCCGCGCCCGCCAGCAGGAAACGCTGGCGCGGCTCGGCGAACGGGCCCTGACCGAAACCAACCTGCAGAAATTCTTCAACGAAGTGGTCGCTACGGTGGGCGATATCCTCG
>Ga0081455_10004297_pt1 | contig 16037 bp, 10 predicted proteins | sample TabmetS3T2R1_FD_70207 | JGI IMG/M metagenome (GOLD analysis project Ga0081455, IMG submission 70207) | Tabebuia heterophylla rhizosphere microbial communities from the University of Puerto Rico - S3T2R1 | ecosystem: Host-associated > Plants > Roots > Rhizosphere ... | reverse complement strand
CTCGTAGCCGCCCGGGTAGGGCACGCCGAGCAGCGCGCCCTGCCCGGCGGCACGTTCCTGGGGGGAGCTGCACCATCAGCAACCGCACCCTCCCAGCCCACCCTGAAGCCACGCTGACCCGCCCCTGGAACCCCCCTCCAGCCCCGGTGACCCCGACCGCACCCGCTGTCCGGCTGGCCGCCTTCAGAGGCGGCGTTGGGTGTGGAGTAGGTAGTGCTTGCGGTTGAGGGGGTTGTGGTCGGTGCGGGGGCGGGTGGGGGGTTCGCCGCGGACCGGTTGGTGGTGGGAGAAGGTGCTGTCCAGGACGCCTTCGCCGCGGCTGAGGGCGGGCAGTTGCTGGTCCAGCTCGTGGATGCGGGCGGCCGGGATGTCGCCGTCGACGAGGTAGGTGGCGCCGTGCAGGGTGGAGCTGGTGGGTACGGCGCGGAGCTTGGCGAGCACGGGCAGTAGCGCGCCGAAGAGGTCCGCGGGGAGTTCGAGGTGGAAGCGGTGGATCGGCTCGTGCACGAGCGTGCCGGCCCGGCGCAGCGCGTCCATCAGGACCAGCGGGGTGAGGTTGCGGAAGTCGCCGGCCGTGCTGGACATGCTCGCGTCGAAGGTGGCGTGCATGGCGCTCTGCCGCGGCCAGTACCCCGAGTGCGTCATCAGCACCGCGCAGTCCGGCACCTCCCAGCCGTACAGGCCCTGGCGCAGCGTCTCGCGCACGGTCTCCTCGACAGCCCGGAAGAACGAGTACGGCATGGAGCCGAGCTCGACCTCCAGCCCGAAGCTCACGCCCGCCCCGACCGGCGCCGGCTCCACCCGCAGCCCCACGGTCGCCAGGAACGGGTTCGGCGCCACGTCGATGATCTCGTACGCCGCCCCGCTGCCGGCCAGCCGCTCGATGTGGATCGTGGTGGTCTCGCGGAAGGTGACCGGTACGCCGTACTCGCCGTCGAGCGTGGCCTGGATGACCTCCTTCTGCACTTCCCCGTACAGCGACACCGAGATCTCCCGCCGCACCTCGTCCTGCCGCAGGTTGATCAGCGGGTCCTGCTCGGCGAGCTGGGTGAGCGCCGCGTGCAGGGTGCCGCGGTCTCCCGGCCGGCACGGCACCACCACGGTCTCCAGCGTCGGCGGTGCGAACCAGTGCCGCGCCGGCACGCCGCCGTCGGTCCCGCCGAGGGTGTCGCCGACGCGGACCGCGCCGAGCCCCCACAGCTTGCCGATCTGCCCGGCGCTGACCGCCTGCCGGGCCGGCGCCGCGCCGTTCTCGAACACCCCGATCGCGGTCACCTTGCCCTCCGCGCCGGTCCCGAAGCGCAGCATGTCGCGGGTCCGCACGGTGCCCGCGAACAGCCGGGCGTACGCGATCTTCTCCCCGGCCGGCCCGCGCTCCACCTTGAACACTGTGCCGTCGACCGGCCCGCCGCCGTCCCCACCCGCCGGCGGCAGCAGCGCGGTGATCCCGGCGGTCAGCTCCGCCACCCCGGCCCCGGTGATGGCCGAGCCGAAGAACACCGGGTGTACGCCCGCGGCGGCGGTCTGCGCGGCGAGCGCGGCGCGCAGCCGGTCGTACCGGACCCCGCCGCCGTCCACGTACGCCGCGAGGATCGACTCGTCGACGTCGGCCAGCACCTCAGTCAGGGCAGCAGCAAAACCCGGATCCCCGGACCGGTACGGTACGAAGCCGGCGGCCCGGGTGCCGAGGCCGGTCACACCGCCCATCGCCACCACCGCCGGGCTCAGCCGCGCGGCGATCTCGGCCAGCAGGTCGGCCTCCCGCGCGCCGGTGCGGTCGATCTTGTTGACGAAGATCAGCGTGGGGATGCGCAGCCGGCCCAGTACCCGCATCAGCACCCGGGTCTGCGCCTGCACGCCCTCGACCGCGGAGATCACCAGGACGGCGCCGTCGAGCACGCTGAGCACCCGCTCCACCTCGGCGATGAAGTCCGGGTGGCCGGGGGTGTCGATCAGGTTGACGGTCACCTCGCCGACGGCGAAGGAGACCACGGCCGACTTGATGGTGATGCCGCGCTGCCGTTCCAGCGCCAGCGAGTCGGTCTGGGTGCTGCCGGCATCGACGCTGCCGATCTCGTCGATGACCCCGGCGTTGTGCAGCAGCCGCTCGGTCAGGCTGGTCTTACCGGCGTCGACGTGCGCGAGGATCCCCAGGTTGAGCAGTGTCACGGAGCGTCATGTCCTTGTGGTAGGCGAGTACGGCCTGGTGGGACATGTACGCAGCGCGCATTCCAGCTCCCTGGGTCGGTGGACGGGTCCGAGCACACCACCCGGACCGCGCGCGGGGCAACGGAATTTCTAGGTCCGCAAGCGGCCCGCCATCGCGACGCCGAGGGCGGCCACGGACGCCATGATGAGGTCCACGATGGTGAGCGCCACCGACGGCGAACCACCGTGGGTGACCACCGCGGCGAGTACGACGCCGGCCGTGCCGATCAGCGTGGCGCTGGCGAGCACGTCGCAGATCTGCAGGGCGGCCGCGTTCGCGCCCCGCTCGGCCGGCGCGGACAGCCGCAGGGTGAGCACCGAGGTGCTGGCCATGCCCAGGCCCATGCCGAGCCCGGCCAGGATCCACAGCGGTACGGCCAGCCAGCCGGGCGGGCCGGGCCAGGCGACCAGGACCAGCGCCGCCGCGGCCGTACCCACGAAGGCGCAGCCGGTCCGGATCAGCACGTACCGCTCCGGCGCGCCCGGCCGGGACTGGAACCATGAGCCGGCCGACCAGCCCAGCGCGCCGACCACCAGCGGCAGGCCGGCGACCGCGGGGCTGTAGCCGTGCACCGTGCTCAGCGTGAACGGCACGAACGCGTCCGCGCCGAAGAACGCGCCGCCGAGCACCCCCCGGTACGCCAGCGCCGCGGGCAGCCCGCGGCGCAGCACCAGCGTGCCGGGCGGCAACAGCCGGCGCAGCGACGGCACCAGCGCCACCGCCCCGGCCAGCGCCAGCGGTAGCACCACCCACCGCGGCTGCTGCCCGGCGTACTGCACCGCGCTCAGCCCCACCGCCGCCAGCACCGCGTACGGCGCCCGCCGCCGCGCCGCCCCGCCCGCCGGCCGCTCGTGCGCGGGCAGCCGGCGCAGCGCGGGCAGCACCAGCAGCAGCCCGATCACCGGGAACGGCGCCAGCCCGGCGAACACCAGCCGCCAGGTCAGCACCTGCGTGATCACACCCGAGATCAGCGGGCCGACCAGCGACGGCAGCACCCACGCCGCGGACACCACCGCGAACACCCGCGGCCGCGCCCGCTCGTCGTACACCTCGCCGATCAGCACGTACGTGCCGACCGCGATCGCGCCGGCCCCGAACCCGCCGATGGCCCGGCCGGCGACGAACACCGCCATCTGCCGCGCCAGGCCGGCCAGCAGCAGCCCGGCCGCGAACACCGCGAGCCCGCCCAGCAGCGCCCGCCGCGGCCCGTGCCGGTCGCTGGTCTCCCCCGCCAGCACCATCGCGATCACGCTGCTGGCCAGGAACGCGCTGAACGGCCAGGAGTAGTAGGCGACCCCGTGCAGCTCGCGTACCGCGGTCGGCAGCGCCGTCGCCACCGCCAGCGCCTCGAAGGCCACCACGGTGATCATCAGCACCAGCCCGATGGTGGTGGCCCGCAGCGGCCGGCTCAGCAGCGATTCGACCCGCTCGCCGGCCAGCACCCCCACGTCCGTCACCCCGCGAACCTACGTGCCCGGCCCGCCCGCCGGCACGCGGATTGACAGCTACCGGCCGCGGGCGGCCAGGAAGGCGCGGTTGCCGGCCGCCTCGTCCACGATCGGCTCGGGGTAGCCGAGGGTGCGGCGCACCGCCGCCGGCGGGTTGTGGATCGTGGCCGCGTCCAGGCCGGCCAGCTCCGGCACGTACCGCCGGACGTACCCGCCGCCCGGGTCGTACCGCTGCGCCTGCCGCTGCATGTTGAACACCCGGTTGTACCGGCTGTCGGTCCCGGTCCCGGCCACCCACTGCCAGTTCATCGTGTTGTTGGCCAGGTCCCCGTCGACCAGCAGGTCGAGGAAGTGCCGCGCGCCCAGCCGCCAGTCCAGGTACATCGTCTTGCACAGGAAGTGGCCGGCGATGAGCCGGGCGCGGTTGTGCATCCAGCCCTCGAGGGCCAGCTGCCGCATCCCGGCGTCCACCAGCGGGTAGCCGGTCCGCCCGGCCTGCCAGGCCGCCAGCAGCGGGCCCGAGCGGTGCCAGTTGTCGCCCCGCGGCCGGTAGTCGGTACGGGCGGCGGCCGGGCGGGCGGCCAGCACCTGATGGTGGAAGTCACGCCAGGCCACCTGCCGGACCAGCGCCTCCCCGGCCTCCCCGGTCGGCGCCCGCTGGACCAGTTCGACCGGCGACAGGCAGCCGAAGTGCAGGTAGGGCGACAGCCGGGACGTACCGTCGGCGGCCAGGTCGTCGTGCCGCTGCGCGTACGCCGCCGCGCCGGAGGCCAGCCAGGCCGCCAGCCGCTCCCGGCCCGCGCTCTCGCCGCCGACCGGCAGCCGGGGCGAGCGCTCCCCGGCGCAGATCGCGGCCGCGCCGGGCAGCCGGCCGCGCGCCAGGCCCGCCGGCAGCACCAGGTCCGCGGGCGGGGGCAGCGGCGCGCGGTGGCCGGTCGCGCCCCACCGCCGGTAGTACGCCCCGAACACGGCCATGTGGTCCCCGCCGCCGGACGGGGTCAGCTCCCCGGGCGGCACCACGAACAGCGCGTCCCGGTGCGGCACCAGCTCCGCGCCCACCCCGGCCAGCGCCGCCGCCAGCAGCCGCTGCCGTTCGGTGGCGTACGCGGACACGTCGACCGCGCAGTGCACCCGCGCCGCCCCGACCTCGGCGGCCAGCGCGGTCACCTCGCCGGCCAGGTCGCCGCTCCGGACCACCAGGCCGCCACCGCGCCCGCGCAGCGCCGCGTCCAGGTCGCGCAGGCACCCGGCCAGGAACCAGGCCCGGTTCGGCCGGTTGTGGGGTCCGCGCAGGATCCCGTCGTCCAGCACGAACAGCGGCACGACCCGGTCGCTGCCGGTGACCGCCGCATGCAGGACCGGGTTGTCGCGCACCCGCAGATCCCGGGTGAACAGGGCAATGGACGTACGCACGGTGACCTCCCTTCCCCCCTTCGATCGGCGTGGCGGTTGTGGATGCATCACCAGCGGGTACGAGCCGTGTCATGGGTGAACGCTGGTACGAGCAGGCCGTGCTGTACTGCGCCGAGGTGCAGGCATTCCAGGACTCCAACGGCGACGGCATCGGCGACTTCCGCGGCCTCATCGACCGCCTCGACTACCTGGCCCGGCTGGGCGTCACGTGCCTGTGGCTGAACCCCATCCACCCGTCCCCCGGCCGCGACGACGGGTACGACGTCGCCGACTTCTACAACGTGCACCCGGCGCTGGGGACACTGGGCGACTTCGCCGAACTGCTGCACGAGGCGGGCAACCGCGGCATCCGGATCATCATCGACCTGGTCGTCAACCACACCTCCGACCAGCACCCGTGGTTCCAGGCGGCGCGCTCGGACCCGGACTCGCCGTACCGCGACTGGTACGTCTGGTCGGAGGAGGAGCCGCCGGACCGGCACCAGGGCATGGTCTTCCCCGGCGAGCAGCGCGAGACCTGGAGCTACGACCGGAAGGCGAAGGCCTGGTACTACCACCGCTTCTACGACTTCGAGCCGGACCTGAACACCTTCCACCCGCCGGTCTGGCAGGAGATCAAGAAGATCATGGCGTTCTGGGTACAGCTCGGCGTGGCCGGGTTCCGGATGGACGCGGCGCCGTTCGTGATCGAGGAGACGGTGCCCGGCCAGTCCTCCGGCGACAAGCGCTTCGAGATGCTGACCGACCTGCGCGAGCACCTGTCCTGGCGGCGCGGCGACGCGATCGTGCTGGCCGAGGCCAACGTCGAGCCGGCCGACCTGGTCGGCTACTTCACCAGCGGCGAGGGCGCCGACCGGCTGCACATGCTGTTCGACTTCGCCCTGAACGGCCGGATGATGCTCGCCCTGGCCCGCGCGGACGGCGAGCCGATCGGCGAGGCGCTGCGGGCCACCCCGCCGCTGCCGGCGGCCGCGCAGTGGGCCACCTTCTTACGCAACCACGACGAGAACGACCTGTCCCGGCTCACCGCCGAGCAGCGCGCCGAGGTCTTCGCCGCCTTCGGCCCGGACCCGGACATGCGCCTGTACGACCGGGGTGTGCGGCGCCGGCTGGCCCCGATGCTCGGCAACGACCGCCGCCGGCTGGAGCTGGCGTACTCCCTCCAGTTCACCCTGCGCGGCACGCCGGTCATCCGCTACGGCGCCGAGATCGGCATGGGCGAGGACCTGTCGCTGGCCGGCCGGGACGCGATCCGTACGCCCATGCAGTGGTCCGGCGCGCGCAACGGCGGCTTCTCCACCGCGCCCGCCGACCAGCTCGTCCGCCCGGTCATCGGCGGCGGCGAGTACGGCTACCCGACGGTGAACGTCGCCGCCCAGCGCCAGGACCCGGACTCGCTGCTGTCCTGGTTCGAGCGGATGATCCGTACGCTCAAGGAGTGCCCCGAGGTCGGCACCGGCACCTGCACCATCGTGGACGCACCCGTACCGCGGCCGGTCGTCGCGCACCTCGCCGAGTCGCACCTGGGCCGTACCGTCTTCCTGCACAACCTGGCCGACGCCGAGACCAGCGTCGACCTGTCCGCGCTGGCCCCCGCCGGCGTGGCCGAGCTGTTCGCCGACCACTCCTACGACCCGCCGCCGGCCGACCTCGCCAAGGTCCCGCTCAGCGGTTACGGCTACCGGTGGTTACGCCTCAGCTGATGTCCACTGTCCCAAGTCTGTCCAGAAATTGACCCAGGCCGCACGTTATTGACCACCATTTGTCGTCCCATGTCCGCATTCGCAGTCCCTATCCTCGCCAAAGTGGACGCTGGGCCTGCCGATCAAGGCACGTGCAGCGAGGGGTGACGGGGGTCCGGCGTCCACGATGGAGGCGGGGTCCGGGGACGGCACGCAACACGGCGGACCACCGCCGTCCGCGGGTCCCCGTCGGGGCGCCGTCGCCGGCCCGGGGTGCGGCCGGACCGGCGCCGCACGCCCCCGACCCCGGCGGCGGTACCTCACCTCACCGCCTCACCGCCTCACCAGTGATCCACAGCGACTTTCGGTCGGAAAACGACCAGTAGAACGCTGTGGATCACCTGGCCAGGAGGGCGACGTCGTCCACAGTCACCCATTCGGGGGGTGGTGGGCGCGCGACGGTCGACAGATGCCCCGACTGAACTCTGTGGTGACCCGCGCCGAGGCCATAGCCGCCGGCGTGTCCGATCGTGCGATCACCCGGCGTGTCGCGAGTGGACAGTGGCAGCGGTTGCTCCGCGGCGTCTACGCCACTCATTCGGGACCGGTGAGCCCGGATCAGCGCCGGACCGCCGCGCTTGCCTACCTGGGCCCGGGCGCGATGCTGACCGGGCAGTCCGCGCTGTGCCGGCACGGGCTGCGATCCGCACGCGAGGGTGGCCGGGTCCACGTGCTAGTACCGGCCGCGTACCACGGCAAGCCGGGCGGATTCGTCCATGTAACGAGCAGCACCCGACCGCCCGAGTGCCCGGTCCTGGTGGATGGCATGCGGCTCGCACCGGTACCGCGCGCCCTGATCGACGGCTGCCTACGCATGCGATCCCTGAATCCGGTGCGCGCGCTCGTTGCCGAGGCGGTACAGCGAGGGCTATGTACGGTGCCGGCCCTGGTCGCCGAGTTGGAGCTGGCCCCGTCGGCCGGTAGCCGGCTGCTCCGGACTGTCCTCACCGAGGTGGCGACAGGTGCGCATTCGGTGCCCGAGATCGAGTTGGGGATCGCGATGCGCGTCGCGGGGCTGCCCGGGTTCGAGCAGAACGCGGACGTGTACGACGCCGCCGGAGACTGGCTTGCTCGCGGCGATTTCGTCTGGCGCGCATATCAGGCGATCGTCGAGGTGGACAGCATCGCGTTCCATCTGGCGCCCGCCGACCAATGGCACACCCAGGAGCGACACAACCGTCTGGAAGCCGCCGGCTGGGCCGTCGTGCACTACTCCCCGGCCCGCCTGCGCGCCGAGCCAACCCGGATCATCGCCGAGATATCGGCCTTCCTCAAAGCCCGCCGCCGCCTGCTCGGCAGCCCACCACTCCCATGATCCACAGCGAGTTCCGGTCGCGAAACGACGGGCAAAACGCTGTGGATCATGGAGCTGGAAGCTAGCAGCGGTCAGTGCCGGCGCTTGTTGACTTCCTCGGTGAGCTGCGGGACGACGGTGAACAGGTCGCCCACCACGCCGAAGTCGGCGATCTCGAAGATCGGCGCCTCGGGGTCCTTGTTGACCGCGACGATCGTCTTCGAGGTCTGCATGCCGGCGCGGTGCTGGATCGCGCCGGAGATGCCGACCGCGACGTACAGCTGCGGGGAGACGGTGACGCCGGTCTGGCCGACCTGCGCGGTGTGCGGGTACCACCCGGCGTCGGTCGCGGCCCGGGACGCGCCGACCGCGCCGCCGAGCGCGTCGGCCAGCGCCTCGACGACGGAGAAGTTGTCGGCCCCGCCGAGACCGCGGCCACCGGAGACGACCACGGAGGCCTCGGTCAGCTCCGGCCGGCTGCTGCGCTGCTCGGCGACCCGGTCCACGATCCTGGCGCCGCGCGCGGCGTCGGAGACCGCCACCTCCAGCGGCACCTGCTCGCCCGCCGCCGGCGCCGGGGTGGCGTCGACCGAGTTGGGCCGCAGCGTGATCACCGGGGTACCGCGGGAGACGCGCGACTGCACGACGGTGGCGCCGCCGAAGATGTTCTGCGTCGCGGTGCCGTCGGCGGCCAGGCCCACCGCGTCGGTGATGATGCCGGACCCGGTGCGGATCGCGACCCGGGCGCCCACCTCGCGCGCCTCGGCCGTGGAGGCCACCAGGACCGCCGCGGGAGAGGCGTCGGAGACCAGCGAGGCCAGCGCCTCGGCCTTGGGCCCGGCCACGTACGCGTCGTAGTCGTCGGACTCGCCGACGTAGATCCTGGCCGCGCCGTACTCGGCCAGGGTGTCGGCCAGCGGCCCGGCGGCACCGGCGCCGCCCAGGACGACCGCGGCGGGGGTGCCCAGCTCGCGGGCGGCGGTCAGCAACTCCAGGGTCGCCTTCTTGACCTCGCCGTCGGCGTGCTCGACCAGTACAAGAACCTCAGCCACGAATCGCTCCTCAGACCAGCTTGTTCGAGACCAGGAACTCGGCGATCTTCGCGCCGCCGTCGCCCTCGTCCTTGACCACCTGACCGGCCTGCCGCGGCGGCCGCTGGGTGAACTCGGCGACCTCGCTGTAGGCGCCGGCCAGGCCCGTGCCGTCCAGCCCGAGGTCGCCGGCCGCCAGCGTGGTGACCGGCTTGGACTTGGCCTGCATGATGCCCTTGAACGACGGGTACCGCGGCTCGTTGATCTTCTCCACCACCGACAGCACGGCCGGGGTGCTGCCCTCCACCACGTCGTACCCGACGTCGGTCTGCCGCTCGATGGTGACCGTCGACCCGTCCACGGTGACCTTCCGCGCGCGGGTGAGCTGCGGGACGCCCAGCACCTCGGCCAGCAGCGCGGGCAGTACCGACATGCGCGCGTCGGTGGACTCCGAGCCGGCGATGACCAGGTCCCACTCGACCGTGCCGAGCGCCTTGGCCAGCGCGGTGGCGGTCTGGATGGCGTCGGAGCCGTGCAGCGCCTCGTCGGTGACGTGGATGCCCTTGTCGGCGCCCATGGACAGGGCCTTGCGGATGGTCTCGGTGGCCCGGTCCGGCCCCATCGTGAGGACGGTCACCTCGCCGCCGTGCGCCTCCTTGAGCCGCAAGCCCTCCTCGACCGCGTACTCGTCGAGCTCGTTGATGACCGCGTCGACCGAGGCACGGTCGAGGGTCTTGTCGCTGCCGGACAGCTTGCGCTCGGCCCAGGTGTCAGGCACCTGCTTGACCAGGACGACGATGTTCATGGGTCTTGCCGACCTCCTGTGGAGCGGTACGCCGCGAGCGGCCGATCTGCGTACGACCAGTGTGCCCGATGCTACTTGCCAGTAACAAAGCCGCGATCTTCTCTACCCGTGAATCACATCACGGCGGCCGGCCCGCGGACCACCGAGCGGGCAGACCACCGAGCGGACACAGCAGTGCGGGAGGTCCCGCCGGGACCTCCCGCACTGGGTGGTTACGCCGATGCCGACTCCGGGGCATCTCGCTCACCCGGAACCGCCGGTTCGTAACCCCGAACCGTGCACCCCCGAAATCAGTGGGCCTGCGCGGCACCCTCCGGGCGGTTGGGCCCGTGGGTCTCCTCCTGGTACTCGCCGTGCACGTACGGGTCGTAGCGGCCGTGCACGTTCTCGTCGAAGTCGCCGTGCGTCTCGCGGTGGTACTGCCCGTGCGTGTTCGGGTCAAACTGCCCGTGCGTCTCCGGGTGGAACTGGCCGTGCCACTCCGGGTGGAACTGGCCGTGCTGGTCGGGGTGGAACTGCCCGTGCCACTCCGGGTGGAACTGGCCGTGCTCGTTCGGGTTGAACTCGCCGTGGTGGTACCGGTCGTACGCACCGTGCGTGTACGGGTTGAACTCGCCGTGCTGGTCGCGCCGGAACTGCCCGTGCTGGTCGGCGTTGAACGGCCCGTGGTACTCGGGGTTGAAGTCCCCGTGCTGGTTGCGGTCGAACGCGCCGTGCTGGTTCTGGTCGAACGCGCCGTGCGTGCTGGGGTGGTACGGCTGCTGGCTCAGGTCCTGCTGGCCGTACCCGCCCTGGCCGTAGCCGCCCTGGTCCTGCCCGCCCTGGTGCTGTTGCTGCTGCTGCTCCACCGCGTGGTAGCGCTGCTGCATGGCGGCCTTGGTCTGCGGGCCGACGATGCCGTCCGCGGACAGGCCGCAGTCCTCCTGGAACAGCTGCGTGGCGTCCTTGGTCTCCGGCCCGAAGTAGCCGTTGACCTCCAGGCCGCTGTGCATGACCGCGTTGAGCTGCGTCTGCCAGCGCTCCACCCGCGAGCCGTGGCTGCCCATGTGCAGGTTGTCCGGGTTGGAGTGGTGCCCGCCGTTGTTGGGACCGGGCTGCGGGTGCGGCGCCGGGGTCGGCTGTACCGGCTGCGGGGGCTGGTGCACACTCACGCCGCCCGGCAGGTCGATGTTGCTGTTCGGGTTGCCGTTGAAGACGTAGGTGTTGCCGCTGTTGGAGTTGTTGCCAACGTTGCGGTGGTCGTCGTTGTGGCTGTCGTTGTGCGAGTCCTGGCTGACCCGGTTGTCGTTGTTGCTGTTGGTGTCGCTCGCGTCCACGTTGCTGGTAGCGGTGACATCAATGTCGCCGACCATGGCGCGCTCCTCTCCGTCGCGTGATCTAGGGGTGCCTGCTGCCTCTTTTGGGTGCGACGTTCGGTCAGGAACACACCCGTCGATGGGAAGGTAAGAGCGTCCCGGGGCACCCGAAACGTACGGACGGGCAGCCCTTTGGGTCACCGGGTACGGCCGGTAGTCGGGCCTACCCGCCACAATTGAGGTGAGGAGGGTGAGGCCGGGGTGCAGGTTGGCGTTCTGGGTCCGCTGCGGGTGCAGTCGACAGGCGGCCGTACGGTCGATGTCGGCGGCGCCCGTCTGCGCGCGCTGCTGTGCCGTTTGGCCCTGTCCGCTAACACCGTGGTCACCGTGGACGCGCTCATCGACGGGCTGTGGGGCGAGGCGGCGCCGGCCGGCGCAGTCAACGCGCTCCAGTCCCTGATCTCCCGGCTGCGGCGCGCATTGCCCGACGGTGCGGTGGAATCGCTGCCGGCGGGGTACCGGTTGGCCGCCGAGGTGGACGCCGACCGGTTCGAGCGGCTGGCCGCGCAGGGCAGGGAGGCGGCTGCGCAGGGTGACCAGGTGGCGGCCGCGAGGCTGCTCGGCGCGTCTCTGGCGCTGTGGCGCGGCGAGGCGCTGGTGGACGTGGCCGATGCTCCGTTCGCCGCGGCCCCGGCCGCCCGGTTGGCCGAGCTCCGGTTGGCCGTCCTCGAGGACCGGATAGCCGCGGACCTGGTGCTGGGCCGGCACGCCGAGGTGGTCGGCGAGGTCGGCGCGCTGGTCGCCGAGCACCCGCTGCGGGAACGGCTGCACGCCCACCTGATCGCCGCCCTGCACGGCGCCGGCCGGCGCGCCGACGCGCTCGCCGCGTACCAGCGGATCCGGCAGACCCTCGCCGACGAGCTGGGCGTCGACCCCTCCCCGGAGCTGGCCGCGGCGCACCTGGCCGTGCTGCGCGGGGACGGCCAGGGCGTGCCCGCCGCGGCCGAGCCGACCAACCTGCGCGCCGCGCTGACCAGCTTCGTCGGGCGGGACGAGGAGCTGTCACGGGTGGCCAAGTCGCTGGAGGACACCCGGCTGGTCACGCTGCTCGGACCCGGCGGTGCCGGGAAGACGCGGCTGGCCGCCGAGGTGGGGGCGCGGGTCGGCGAGCTGCTGCCGGACGGCCGCTGGATGGTCGAGCTGGCCCCGGTCACCGACCCGGGCGAGGTGCCGCACGCGGTGCTCGCCGCGCTCGGCGTACGCGAGTCCGGGGTGCTGGAGCGCCGTGGCGAGCTGGGCCAGAGCGGGCCGGACGCGCTGGCCAGGGTGGTCAGCAGCCTGGCCGGCAAGCGCGCCCTGCTCATCCTGGACAACGCCGAGCACCTGATCGACGCGGTGGCCCGGTTCGCCGACCACGTGCTGACCCGGTGCCCGCAGCTGCGCGTGCTGGCCACCAGCCGCGAACCGCTCGGCATCACCGGCGAAGCGCTGTCGGCGCTCCCCCCGCTGGCCACCCCGGAGGCCGGCACCGGCTTCCCGGAGGCGATGGAGTACGCCGCGGTACGGCTGTTCGCCGACCGGGGCAACGCGGCCCGGGCCGACTTCGCGGTGGAGGCCGGCAACGCGGCCGCCGTGGTGCAGATCTGCCAGCGGCTGGACGGCCTGCCGCTGGCGCTGGAGCTGGCCGCGGCCCGGCTGCGCGCGCTGCCGGTGGAGCAGATCGCGGCCCGGCTGGACGACCGGTTCCGGCTGCTGACCGGCGGCAGCCGCACCGCGCTGCCCCGGCACCGCACGCTGGCCGCGGTGGTGGACTGGAGCTGGGACCTGCTGGACGGGGCCGAGCGGGCGGTGCTGCGCCGGCTGTCGGTGTTCCCGCCGGGCGCCACGCTTGCGGCGGCCGAGCGGATCTGCGCCGGCGCCGAGGTGGCCGAGGACGAGGTGTTCGACCTGCTGGCCGCGCTGGTGGACAAGTCGCTGGTGGTGCCGACCACCGGCACCGACGGCGAGCCGCGGTACCGGCTGCTGGAGACCATCCGCGCGTACGGGGCGGAGAAGCTGGCCGAGGCGGCCGAGGCGGACCCGGTCCGCGGCCGGCACGCGGCGTACTTTCTGGCGATGGCGCAGGAGGCCGAGGCGTACCTGCGCGGGCACGACCAGCTCGACTGGCTGGCGCGGTTGTCGGCCGAGAACGACAACCTGGTGGCCGCGCTGCGCTGGGCCATCGACACCCAGCAGGCCGACCTCGCGGTCCGGCTGGCGGAGGCCATCGGCTCGTTCTGGCTGCTCCGCGGCTCGCGTACCGAGTCCGCCCAGTGGCTGTCCGAGGCGCTGGCCGTCCCGGGTGACAGCCCTGCCGTGGCGCGGGCGGCGGCGCTGGCCCTGCTCGGCATGGCTCTGCTCGGGATCGGCGAGCTGGACCCGGCCCTCGACGCGATCCAGCAGGCCAAGGACCTGTACGACCTGCACCAGCTGCAGAACAGCCACCCGATCCTGATCGTGCTCGGCCCGGTCGTCGGCATGCTCTCGCAGCGGTTCGAGGACGCCTGGGAGGCGGTCAACCGCAACCTGGAGCTGCCGGACCGCTGGAGCCGGGCGATGAGCCGGCTGCTGCGCGGGCACCTGCTGGCCAACCAGGGTGAGATGGAGGCCGCGGAGGCGGACATGGTGCTGGCGCTGGAGCAGTTCCGGGAGTGCGGCGACCGGCTCGGCCGGGCCATGACCACCGGCGCGCTCGGCTGGAACCGCGCCCAGCGCGGCGACAATGCGGGCGCGATCGTGGCGCTCACCGAGTCGCTGGGCATGATCTCCGAGCTGGGCGCGCTCGATGAGATGGCAGAGCTGCTCACCCGGCTGGCGCTGGCCCGCGGCCGGGCCGGCGACCTGGCCGGCGCCGAGGCCGACCTGGTCGAGGCCGAGGCGCTGTCGGCCCGGTTCGGCGGGTTCGAGCTGCGTATCGCGGTGACCGGCACCCGCGCCGAGCTGGCCCGGCTGTCCGGCGACCTGGTACGGGCGCGCGGCTGGTACGTGGAGGCGCTGTCGATGTGGCCGCGCGCCTGGGACACCTTCGGGCAGCCGGCCGCCATCGCCTGGGCCGGCGTCACCTACATCGACATCGCCGAGGGAGACCTGGCCGCCGCGCGTACCCGCCTGGGCGCGGCGGTCGAGGCGGCGCTGCGCTCGCAGGACATGCCGGTGGTGGCCGATGTGACGCAGGCGGCGGCCGACTACGCGCGGGCCAGCGGCGACCCGGTGCTGGCGGCCCGGCTGCTCGGTATCGCGATGTCGCTGCGCGGCGCGGCCGACGACGGCAGCCCGGACGTCCACCGCATCCGGGCCGCCCTCCGGAACCAGCTCGGCGCCGGCTACCAGGACGCGTACGAGAGCGGCGTCGCGATGTCCCGCGACGCCGCCCTTGACCTGCTCACGAACCTGTCCGGCTAGGCGCTGCGCCGCCGGTAGCCGGCCACCGCGAGCGGGAAGAACACCGCCAGGAACCCGGCCGCCCACAGCAGGGTCTGCGCCACCGGCCAGGCCACCGGGCCGCCCAGCAGCAGGCCGCGCTCGGCATTGGCCAGGTGGGTGATCGGGTTGATGTTCACCCACGCCTGCAGCCAGCCCGGCATCGACCCGGTGGAGGCGAAGATGTTGCTGCCGAAGGTGAGCGGGAACATCACCATGAACGCGATGCCCTGCACGCTCTCCGGCGTCTTGGCCCAGATGCCGACCAGCACCGAGGCCCAGCACAGGCACAGCGCGAACACCACCACCAGGACGAACCCGGCCAGCAGCCCGAGCGCCGGTGCGTGCAGCCGGAAGCCCAGGATGAAGCCGAACATCAGCACCACGGCCCCGGACAGCGCGTACCGCACGGTCTCGCCGAGCACGGCGCCGACCAGCGGCGCGGCCCGGCCGATCGGCAGGCTGCGGAACCGGTCGAAGATGCCCTTGGTCAGGTCGTTGTTCAGCCCGGTGCCGATGCTGACCGTGGCGAACACCACGCCCTGCACCATGATCCCCGGCAGCATGTACTGGAGCGCCAGGTGCCAGTCCCCGAACAGCCCGCCGCCGAAGACGAACACGAACAGCGCGATGAACAGGATCGGCTGGAGCGTGACGTCCAGGAGTTGTTCGGGCACATGCCGGATCTTTCGTACGACCCGCCAGCCCAGCGCCATCGCCTGCTCGACCGGGGACGCCCGCCGCAGCGGTCGTGCCGGCGGGGGCGCGATCTGCTGCCGTACCTCACTGCCAGCCAAAGTCTGCGTGCTCATGCGGCTGCCCCTTCCTCGTCGGTCTCCTCGGCCGTGTGGCCGGTCAGGGTCAGGAACACCTCGTCCAGGCTGGGCAGCCGCAGTGACAGCTCGGCCACCACGATGCCGGCGTTGTCGAGCCGCCGGACCAGGTGCGGCAGCAGGCTCGGGTCGTTCACCGCGACGGTGATCTCCCCGGACCGGCTGCTGACCGGCTCCTGGCCGGCCAGTTCGGTGACCGCCCGGGCCACCTCGGCGGCGTCGGCACGGTCGACCGGGCGTACGAGCAGGGTCTGGCCGCCGACCTGGGCCTTCAGCTGGTCCGAGGTGCCCTTGGCGATGACCAGGCCGTGGTCGACCACCACGATCTGGTCGGCGAGCTGGTCGGCCTCGTCCAGGTACTGGGTGGTGAGCAGTACCGTCACGCCCTCGGCGGTCAGGCCGCGGACCAGGTCCCACATGTCGTTGCGCCGGTGCGGGTCGAGGCCGGTGGTCGGCTCGTCCAGGAACAGCACCTCCGGGCGGCTGACCAGGCTCGCGGCCAGGTCCA
>Ga0081455_10004296_pt1 | contig 16041 bp, 14 predicted proteins | sample TabmetS3T2R1_FD_70207 | JGI IMG/M metagenome (GOLD analysis project Ga0081455, IMG submission 70207) | Tabebuia heterophylla rhizosphere microbial communities from the University of Puerto Rico - S3T2R1 | ecosystem: Host-associated > Plants > Roots > Rhizosphere ... | reverse complement strand
GGCCAGAAGCGTTGTCCCTGACCTTTACCAGGTCGTTATCCGCGCTGAGCGGAATGGTCAACACGCCTGTCTCCGCTCCGGGTGTCGGGATGGTAATGATGTGGGTCGGGGCCTCTCCGACAGTTATGCTATCCAAGATCCTGCCCCTTGCGCGATCGATCTTATTGATCCACTGACCGAACCAGTTGCCATTGTAAACCGTGTCGAGAGCGAAATTGGCCCACATGTTATGGGGGTTGTTCCACATCCCGCCCGCCTGCCGGCCGTTGATCTCTCGCTCGACCTTGAAGGTCGCCGCATCAACTACCGTGATTGTTCCAGGCTTAAGCGCTCCATTGACGTCCCTCTGGTTAGAAACGCGCTCAAACTGTGTGTCGACCCATACCTCGCCTACGCCCTTTATGGGCGGTATTACCTGAGCTGAGGAATTGAGGATGTCCCACTTCGCAAGCTTGTCAGCATCGGTCGCGGCAACCGTCGTGATAACCGAGAGAACCGTCTCTGCGGGAAGCGAATTGACTCCCATGTGGCCGATAAAAGGGAGCATCGTTGAGGTGACGTCGGGAATGTTCCCCGAAGCATCCGTTACACCTACTACTGCGGTCATGTAGGGGTGAATCTTGCAGTGAAACAGATAGACGCCCGGCCGGTCGAAGTCGACCGACAGCGACCCGCTTTGCGCCTGGTCTTGATCCATGACGACGTTAGAACCGGTCGGCTTCATTAAAAGAGTAACTGTGTGCTTCGTACTGGTGCAGCAGTTATTGATTGTGAAATCCACCCTCTCACCCGATCTTATTACTGTAAAAGGGGTGTCGGTGAGCTCGCTCTTGAACCAGTTACCGGGCTCATCGGTGAGGTTCATGGTGTCAACCGAACCTCCGGAAGCGTGCACGTTGTAGGGGTTAAGTGCCGTTAGCCCCAGTAGCGCAAGCGTAACGACGCAATTTAATAATGAGAAGTTTAGTTTATTCATAATGTTCTAGGTTTGTTGTTAATCAAATTTGGTCGGCGCAGGTGATCCGTCCAAAAGTAAAAGGTTTCGCAGTTGTAACCTTTCAAGGGCAACGAACTGTGCCGCTCTGGCTGGACTTTGTAAGTCCCCATGCCAGTGAGCAATTTATTCTAACAATCTGACATCAACATGTTTGGCTCTTAAGGAACCTAACTTGCGATGCGATAGGAAAAAGGGGGAAACGGGATAAACGGCTTTCCAGCCTCGAAGGTTTTCGGGATTGGAAGGCACCTCTGCTTGTAAAGACGAAACCGGCGCACGCAAACCGCGTGCGCCGGCTAACCGAACAGTTTTGAAGAACTTAGCGCTGATTAATTCTCGCAACGCAAGGTGCTGAAAGTAATCGGATCGGTCGCGCTGCGGCTACCTTTCACCACTTTGACCACTGCTGTGACGTTTACTTCGTCAGGATAGAGGTGATTCACAGTGGGGTTAGTACTGAGCGCGGTATCAAAGACACCATCGTTGTTGAAGTCCCACTGAAACCGCACGTTTTGCTGCGGTGGATTGAGCGTGGCGCTCAACGTCACGTTGACGAAGTCACCGCCCTGGCACTGCTGATTCTGCACCACGGCAGTCAGTGTCACCGCCGGGGCACTCTGTCCACTCGGCACGGCAAAGCCCAGGACCACCAGACCCAGAAGCGCTGCTCCACCAAGTTTGAACCATGTATTGTTTCTCATATGGTATGTTCTCCTTTCGTATGTGTTTTGAACAGCCTGGTTGAGTCTGTTCACAGTAACTAACGTTTCTGTCGATCACGTTGGATGGTGCAAATCATCGGGTCTAGCAGCTAAAGGTTCCGCAGTTGTTACCTTTGAAGCTACCGATCAAGCCTGCTCTTTGGAAGTTTTGGTGACTCAGTGATCGGGCGGGTCGCTGATCACCCAACAACTTTCGCTCGTTAAGCAACTTGCGGCAGATGCACACGCATTTCTGTCCAAGTATCTGCCTGCCAAGGGCGCGTGCGCTTCTCTTAGCGCGGGACGACGGTCAAGTAGACCCGATTTGTGCCGTCGCCAAGGAACCAGACGCGCGAGGCAACGCCCGCGGTAATACCGAGTGGAGCGCTGTTGATGAATTCTTGTGATTCGGTCACAGCTCCAGCGGTCGTGATCGAGGCGATCTTGTTGGCGCTGAATTCTGTGAACAGCAAGTTGTTCGCGTTTCCGGGTCGAATCATTGAAGGTGTCGCAGGTGTCGGGAAAATCGTGATGTCGATCGTGGTGGGATTGACCCGCGCGATCTGGGGAACGAAGGCGCTCGCGATCCAGATGTTGCCGTCGGGTCCCGCGGCAATGGTACTGGGAGAATTGACTCCAGTGAATTCGGTAATTACCCCGTCGGGAGTAATGCGTCCGAATTTGCCGACGGCCTGTTCGGTGAACCACATGTTGCCATCAGAACCGGTGGTAATGTCGCCTGGAAAGGAATTCGGTGTGGGCGTCCGGAATTCAGTAAATGTACCGGTCGCGATCTCGAAACGCCAGACGGCATGATCGGTCTGGTCGGTAAACCAGATGTTGTCATCGGAGCCGGTGGTGATACCCACGCTCACCCCGAAAAAAGAGAACTGATATTCCGTGATGATTCCATCCGGCGTGATCGAAGCAATTTTGCCGGTCGAGCCTTCGCCGAACCAGATGTTGCCGTCTGGCCCTGGCGTGATGAATGCCGGATCGCTCAGGCTCGGCGTCGCGAAGTAGCTGATGCTGCCGCGCGGCGTGACCCGGGCCACTTTTCCGCCATTAGAAAGGGTGAACCAGAAGTTGCCGTCTTCGCCCATGGTGATTGCGAAGGGCTGGCTGCCTTGACGGATGGGAACGCTTTTGAACGGCGCCGTTTGGGCGGCTGCGCTGCCTGCCAGGAGGGCGAGCGCCGTGATCCCACAGCTAAGGCGGAAATAAAGTTGATCCCAGCCTAACGCGAAGCCGGCAAGGGCGGACTTAATAGAGTGAAGACGTGTTATCATATGGGCGCATCTATTAAGCTGGCATGATGAATCTGCCAAGGTGGTTAAAGTTTACACGTTTGTAACCTTTGACGCTGACAGCGATCTATGCCAACTCCTGAAACACCTAGGACGACGACTTAGTCGACCGCTCGGGGCGCTGATCACGCACACAACCTTTGATCGTTAAGCAACTTGCGGCAGACGGACACGCATTTCTGTCCAACTACTATCGGAACGCACCAGCTCGACGTCGCCGCCGTGTGCCCGAGCCAGCTCGCGCGCGATGCTCAGTCCCAGACCATGTCCTGGCACACGTTCGCCGCCGCAAACCCGGTAAAAGCGCTCAAATAATTGTCGCGTGCGATCTTTGGGGATGCCATCACCGGTGTTGCCTACTGTCATTTCCACTTCGCCGTTGACGGCGCGCAGCTCCACCCGAATGCGACCACCAGAAATGTTATATTTGACCGCATTTTCGACCAGGTTCTGCGCGATCATGCCGACGAAGGTGCGATCGGCCTTTAACAGCAGATGCTTCGGCACATCCGCTTCCACTTTCAGGTCAAACGGCTCGGCCAGGACGAGCGTATCATCAAGAACACCTTCAAGCACTTCGCTTAAATTGAACTCGACTTTCGACAGCTCGAGCCGGCCGGCATCGGCGCGCGAAAGCAAAAGCAAATTGTCTACTACCGAGCTAAGGTGGTGAATCCGATGTAACAGGCCGTCGGCGCGCGCTTGTGTGCTCTCACTGCATTCAACGTCGGCCAGAATTTCTTCCACACCGGCGCGCAGGACGGCGATTGGCGTTTTCAGATGGTGTGACGCGTCAGCGGAGAACCGAACGGATTGTTCGAAACTGCGTTGTAGCCGTTCGAAGGTGACATTGAGCACTTCGATTAATCCCGCGATTTCGTCGTTAGTCGGCGGAACAGGCAGACGTTGGTCGAGTCGCTGCGCGGTAATCCTCTTGGCCGCCTGGCGGATTTTCTCGACAGGTGCGATCGCTTTGCTCGCGACCCAGGCTGAACCGACCAGGGTCACTAAGAGCACTGTCGGAATCGCGCCTATCATCGCCAGCAAAATATCGCGGCCGACCTGATTGATTGCCTTGAGATCGTCACCGGCGCGTAAGGTGAGGCCATTTTCACTGAACTCCGCGAAGCGGATGTTTCTGCCCTCGATCCTTCGGTTGTGGAATTCCTTGATTCCGTCGCTAGGGAACGGCTGATGCAATCGCGGGGAAAGATAAAGCACGGTGCCGTTGGCGTCGCTTACTTCCACGAGGTGCTTACGCAGTGAGAGCGGTACGAAGATTTCCTTAAACAGTCGAGGCTTATTGCGCCGGCCCCCTTCGAAATGTTCTACGTCGCGAAAGAACTCCCGGGCGTCGATCGTTAGGTGCCGATCGAAAGAGGCGATCTCCGCATGGCGCAGCATAAACCATGTGGTGATCGCGCCACCAGCCGTGGCTGCCACCGCAAGATATGCAGAGTAAAGCGCAACCTTCCAGCGTAATGGCCACTTTCTCATTCCGGGTCCCGAATCGTGTAGCCCAGGTGCCTTACCGTGTGTATAAGCGGCGGCGAGTCAATCTTCTTTCGCAGGCGGCTAATGAAGGCTTCGACCAGTTTCACGCCGTACTCGTGTTCTCGTTCCCAGACGCGCTCGCACAATTCGGTGCGGCTAAAAACGCGGCCAGGTTCGCGCATCAGCACGCGCAATAAAGTGAGTTCTCGCGATGAAAGCTCGATCTGGCGCGCGCCGCGATACAGTTTTCGGTCGGCCAAATTCAAAACCAAATCGCCGACTTGGAGTTTGAGGGGTGCTTTCTCGGGAAAACGTCGACCGAGCGCACTTACTCGCGCGACCAGTTCCTGCATGGCGAATGGCTTCGCGAGATAATCATCCGCGCCGAGTCCGAGACCAGTCACCCGATCCGTGACCTCGCCGCGTGCGGTTAAGATAAGGACACGAGTTTCCACTTTTGCCGCGCGCAAGCGTCGCAGCACTTCGAAGCCATCCATCCCTGGCAGCATCACGTCGAGGACGATGAGATCGTACTGCTTCTGCTCGGCTTCCCCCAGGGCGGTTTCGCCATCGTGAACTATGTCAGGCTCATGGCCAGCTTCAAAGAGGGCGCGACTGATATGCTGGGCGAGGTTAACTTCGTCTTCGACCACTAGAATTTGCATAGGTTCAATGGTGTCGGCGGCGCACCGTCCTTGCAGTTTAACGTAACCGGCGACTGGGATTACATTACAACCGTGTGACCACCATCAACATTCCACTCAGCTATAACGATATCGCTGCTGAAAGGTTGATTAGCTTCACCGTGCCAGCAACTCATCTAAGAAAAACCGCGGAGGCGCAGACGATCGCGCTAGCGACACCGTATTACCTCAAAGTGACGTTTCGCGTGGCTTGTCCACCGAAATTGCTGCGCACAGTGATGGTCTGCGGATTGACTGACCAGGAAAACTGACCGCGGAATCTTCCGCCGCCAGTGTTCGCAAGCGTTCCGATCAGTTGATTGGTGGACGTGACAAACACCTGCAAGGATGCTGTTGCATTCGTACTCGTCGCTTCAACGCGCAGTTTGCGGTTGCCTGTCTGGTATTCGGCTCGCGTGATCGTGACCGTGTCGGTGCCGGTTCCACCGGTCGTGTTGGTCAAGACGTCGAGAGCCGCACTAGCACCCCCGACTACGAAAGCGATGTCGGGTTTAGCATCGGAATTCCAATCGCTAGTGACGATCACGATGCCGCCGGTACTGGAGCCGGGCGGCGGCACTAGATAACGGACCGGCGCCTGAAAAGTGCCGTTGCCATTGCCATTCATGATCTGCATCAAGCCATTGGTGCCGTCACCCATGGTCCGAACAATGTCGAGCAGGCCGTCGCGGTTGTAGTCGGCCACGGCTACGTGCAGCGGAGCGAAAGTCTCATCGATCTGAATGCGTGACATTACCTGAAACGTGCCATTTCCGTTGCCGATGAGGATGGCGTTTCCTTCGCCGTTACCCAGCGGCACGACCAAATCCTGCTTTCCATCGCGATTCAGGTCGCCGACGCCAATATCATTGCAGGCAGAAAAAAGGTCGCCGCCCGGAACTAAGGTGACAACAGGTTGCTGCACAAACGTTCCATCGCCTACACCAAGCAAAACAGAGAGCTCGGTGTTTCCGCCGCCGATCGCTACATCCTTGATCCCATCGCCGTTCAGATCCACCACCGCCATGGCAGTCGGGCCAGTTCCCACATCAACCTCGCTCGGCGTTTGAAAGGTACCATCCCCGTTACCGAGCAGGACGGTAATACTGTCCGCGGCCGTGCACGGCGCTATGTAACAACCGATGTTATGCATCACCACCAGGTCGAGCTTGCCGTCGCTATTGAGATCCGTCGCCGCGATGGCGGGCGAATCGAACCCGGAAGTGTTTGGAAAATAAATCGGTGGGTTGAAGGTTCCCGTGCCGGTGCCGGTAAGCAGTGCGAGACTTAATCCAGGATCGTTAAGCGTAGCTATCAGATCTACCTTACTGTCGCTATTAAAATCGCCGGCGGCTACCGCCTGCGAGCTGGCTGCGACAGGAAAATCAGTTTTCGCGCCGAAGGTCCCATCGCCATTCCCTAACACGACCGACACCACATTTGCGCCGGACCCGGCGAGGTCGACTTTGCCGTCCCCGTTGAGATCAGCGGCGGTGTGAGTATTGCCGAGCAGCGGGTACTTCTGAGTCGTGAACGTCGCGTTCTGCGCCGAAACTTCGCTAAACGTCATTGCGCAGGAGGCACCTAAAATAAGCAAGGCGATCCCCGCATGCGCAGCTTTCCACTTTCGCGTTGTGCCTGATTTCATAGACCAGGAAGTTGAACAGATGGGGGACGCTATCGCAACGCGCAGAAAGGTTACCACTTTGTTACCTTTTCTAAAGGGTGAGTCTCGCTTAACCATATGGATAGTGGTGGCGTCACTTAATGACGCACATCGTTCTACCTTTACTCATCAAATCCTCGCTTAGACCAGTTTGCTTACTCTCAGTGGTCACCATCGAGTCGCAACTTTCTTACTGTTAGCGAAAACGAGTGGTCACTATGTATGCGATCTTTTATGGGAGTAACGGAGTGGGTAGGGGCTAATCGGTCTACAGTTGCTTGTACATTATGTCCCCGCGCCGCTGGTGCCAAACACACGGACCAAGTAAGCTCCAGCCTAGTCGTGAATACCATGCCTGTTTATCGAGTGTGAATAAATGAAGGGTCTCGATCCCTCGTGACCGGGCTGTGTTTTCGACCATGGCACATAGTGCGGCGCCGATACCGCGGCGGCGAAACTGTGAGTCGACGAATACTCCGCCGAGCCAGGGCGTTAAGTCTTCGCGCCCCTCAAGATCATGCACGCGAAGCGAGGCGGTTCCGAGAGGTTGTCCATTCGCATGCGCAACCCAGGCAATAGGCAGTTTATCCCGATTCATGTGCGCGTTCAGTTTGTTGATTCGAATCTCGAGGTTTTTTTCGCCTAGAATGGAGTTCCATTCCTCAAAGAGCCATCCCGCTAATTGCGGGATGTATTCTGGGTGATCAATAAGATAGCTAATCCGAAATTCAGGCATATAGATCTAACATTCGGCCTAACGAAATGGTATCGGACTTCGCGTTAACTCTACGGGTCAGAGAACCGCAGAAAAGTCGAAAGGGCCTGACCATCTCCGAGAGTTTTTAGATTGTTTTCGGGGCAAGGCGAGGATGGAACCAGTGACTTGAAGCGGGCAGCTCCCGGTGACGGCGGTGGAAACGAACTCGATTCGATAATCGCCCTAAGCTGCTCATGATGCTACGCGCATTTATTTCGACCCCCGGCACGAACCGTAGGAAAAGAATCGCGGTAGTTACGCGCCATTAGTGTGGCGGAGCCGATATAGCCGCGTGGGGGTTTCCGATGTGGTCGCTACGATGGCAGCGAGGCGGCTGCAGGCCTGACGAATTGGTTTGACAAAGCCCGAAGAAGTTTTGCATACTCGCACTTGTAAAAGTGGATTCTGAATCAGGCAAGGGACGTTGGCCCGTCAGGTTCTTTGCCTTTTTCGGACCCGCGGTTTCAAAAACTCAACTCAAACAGGGAAGGGAAGGAAGAGCAATGAATGCACTAATTCGATTTAAGAACCTAGCTCCACTATTGGTTATCGCGCTGTCGCTCGCCACCGCTACCGCGACCACGACAGATGTCATCTTCAGTTTCGAGGAGGACAACGGCGAATACGCCGACACTGATCTTGAGGTAGACGGCGCCGGAAACATTTACGGCACCACAGTGCTTGGCGGCGATCATGGAGGTGGCACGGTGTTTCAGCTCAAGTCGACACCTAACGGATGGGCCCAGAACGTCCTGTATAGTTTCGCTGGTGGCGCCGACGGAGGCGAGCCGTACAAAGGAGTTAGCATTGATCGCGAAGGCAACTTGTACGGCACGGCAGTCACCGGCGGGTCAGGCGGTTGTGAGGGCGGTTGCGGCGTGGTTTACAAGCTGACGAACTCAGGCGGCACGTGGACTCAAACAGTCATCCATGCGTTTACCGGCGGCGACGATGGATCTGGCCCGGGCGCGAGAGTTACTGTCGATCGGAACGGCGATATTTACGGCATGGCGCCCACCGGTGGCACGTACGGCGTAGGAACGATTTACAAAATTCATCCCGACGCTGGGACGTGGGATTTTCAGGTGATTCACACTTTCACTGGCGGCGCGGATGGATCCAGCGGTTCGGCTGGCAGAATGCTTTTGAACCATGGCCAACTCTACGGTGCAGCTACTACTGGCGGACTTTACGGAAGCGGAGTTATTTTCCAGCTCACACCCACACAAGTTGGAGAATGGGATTTTCGGACGCTCTATTCTTTCCATGGGCAACCGGACGGAAGTTTCCCTTACGGCGCGTTGCTTCGTGCTGCTTCGGGAAAATTTTATGGGACCACTTATTATGGTGGTCGAAATGGTATTGGCACTGTTTACGAGCTGTCCCCCCGACCGACTGGCGAATGGCGCGAGAGAGTGATTTACAGCTTTCAAAGCGGAAACGACGGCAACAGCCCGATCAGCAATCTTGTCTCCGATGCGGCCGGCAATCTTTATGGAACAACGAGTGAAGGCGGCCTGGGAAGTGGCGTGATCTTCAAGCTCAGTCCTAATGGCGGTCAGTGGACGGAGAGCGTTGTTCATGAGTTTGCGGGTCCGCCAGATGGCGGCTTTTCCTACAACGGTATGGTCGTCGATCGATTCGGAAATTTCTACGGCGCGACCGTCCATGGCGGCACGGATGACGACGGTTCCGTCTACCAGTTCACGCCCTGAGCACTCAGAGAGCTGTCTAGACGTCACTGCGAATCGAGTCTCGTAAATCTGACCTACGGGACCTCCGAACCGAATTCGCCATCGCTGACGCGGGTGCGGATTCTCATCTTTGAGCGGACTTCTGCCGTGGTGCGGATGATCTGGCCGCGATCGTTCATGGTGATGCTGTAGCCGCGGCGCAGCGTCGCGTGGGGTCCGAGCACGCGTAGAATTCCTTCGATGCTACGGAAACGGTGTCTTGCGCTCTCAATCAAGCGCGCAGGGCAGGCGACCAGTCGACGCTGCAAATCGGCGAAACGGCTGCGGCGCATCATCAGCTCGCGCACAGGACTGCGCGCTTGCAGCACGCGAAGAGCCTGCCGGAGGCCGCGTTTGTGCCGGTCGATCGTGTGCCCAAGACAACGCTGCAAGGTCTCGCGCGCATGATCGAGACGCTGTTGCGCATCGCGCACGCGATTGAGCAGTTGACTGCCCAGCGTGCGCACACAGCGATCGAGCTGCCGCTGGACATCGATCAAGTCAGGCACAATTAATTCCGCGGCAGCGCTCGGGGTCGGCGCGCGGAGATCCGCAACGAAATCGCAGATGGTAAAATCGATTTCGTGACCGACCGCCGAGACGATTGGCACGGCTGAATGGAATATCGCGCGCGAGACGATTTCTTCGTTGAACTCCCACAAGTCTTCAATGCTGCCGCCACCACGCGTGACCACGACGAGATCGACAAGCGCAAACGCCTCGTTAGGCATCCCAAGCTCACGGACGGCGCCCGCAATTTCCTGCGCTGCTCCGGTGCCCTGCACGCGCACCGGGCTGATCAAAATCTGCAACCACGGTGCGCGGCGACGCAGGACGTTCAGCATGTCACGAATCGCTGCACCGGTTGGTGATGTAACGATTCCGATTCGTCGCGGAAATTTCGGTAACGGCCGTTTCCGCTCCGGTGCAAATAGCCCTTCTGCCTCAAGTTTGCGTTTCAGCGCTTCGAATTTCGCCTGGAGAAGTCCAATTCCGCGCGGCTGAAGAATCTGAACGTTGAGTTGATATTGTCCACGGGTCTCGAAAACTGTGACCGCGCCATAGACTTGCACTTGCGCGCCGTCGACCAGCGCCTCTCGCGGCGGCAGCATCGTGTCTCGCCAGATCACGCACGAGATCTGTGCGCGCTGATCTTTGAGCGTGAAATACTGATGGCCGCTAGGGTACAGTTTGTAATTCGAGATTTCGCCTTGCACCCAGACCGCGCCGAATTTCGTTTCGAGCGCCCCTCGGATCTGCCGCGTCAACTCCGTCACGGTGAAAACCGTTGCGGATGTGTGGAAGAAATCGGCCGTCAGTTGCATTGGGGCATAACTTAATCACAGAGATGACGGAGAGGGCAGGTCATTTTGTTCTGCGCGACGATTATGTGGTGCCGGTCAGACGTTAGTTTCTGCCCCGGCGTTCCACAGAATGGAGTTGGCGGGCGCCACGCGACATAGACGGACAGGTCGAAGACTGAGTGAGCGGGAAGCGAGCGAGTCAAACGTCCTTCAAAATCTCAGATCGCTATATCATTGTCCGAACAGTTCGGTCTGTGCGCCGGTGGGTGGTTTTAGTCCGAGCTTGCGATAGGCGTTTGCCGTCGCAACGCGGCCTTGCGCCGTTCGTTTGATGTAGCCTTCCATGATCAAATACGGCTCATTGACTTCTTCGATTGTGCCGGCTTCTTCGCCCACGGCTACTGCGAGCGAATTTAGTCCAACAGGCCCACCGTTGAATTTATGGATCAAGGCTTCGATGATGCGCTTGTCCCATTGATCGAATCCGTCGCGATCGATCTCCAGCATGGCGAGGGCGCGATCTGCAAGTTCCGCAGTGATTTTGCCTTCGGCTTTGACCTGAACATAATCGCGCACCCATCGCAGCAGATTGTTCGCGGTACGCGGGGTCCCGCGTGAGCGCGCCGCGATCTCGGCCGCTCCCGCTGCGTCGATTTCCACGCCTAACAAATGCGCGCTACGCATGATTATCTTCTGCATTTCATCGGCATTGTAATAATCGAGTCGCGCCGTCATTCCGAAACGCGAACGGAGTGGCGCGCTAACCATTCCCGCACGCGTTGTTGCGCCGACCAACGTGAACTTTGGCAAATTGAGACGCAGACTGCGTGCCTGTGGTCCCTGGTCAATGATGATGTCGAGCCGGTAGTCCTCCATCGCCGGGTAGAGATATTCTTCGATGGCCGGCTGCAGCCGGTGAATCTCGTCAATGAAGAGGACATCGCCTTTTTCGAGGCTGGTGAGAAGTCCTGCGAGTTCACCAGCTTTTTCAATGACCGGTCCACTGGTGTTTTTGATATTCACGCCCATCGCATTGGCGATGATGTAGGCGAGCGTCGTCTTGCCGAGCCCGGACGGGCCGCTCAAGAGTATGTGCTCGAGCACGTCGCTGCGCTTTTTAGCCGCTTCCACCATTAGCTCCAGCCGTTCGCGCACCTTTATCTGGCCGTTGAACTCGCTGAACGCGGGTGGCCGCAGCGAAATTTCAAAAGCAGCGTCTGGCTGGGGCGGTTTCATCGGCACCATCACTCCAAATTTTTGGTTAGCACTAACTCGGTTCCCCGGCGCTTGTGAACATAATCCACCCGGTCAAACGCATTGCGTATCAAATGTAGACCAAGCCCGCCAGGTTTGATCAAGTCGTGAGAGCGGCCTTTCATTTCGTGCGGGAAAACTTTCTCACCATAATCCCGCAACCGCATGCGCACGCATTTGCGTAATCCCTCCATCCGCAACGAGATGAGTTGATCGTCGCGCAAACGGTATGCGTAACGGATGACATTCGTGCATGCTTCGTCCACGCCGAGCACCATCAACAGTCGCTCCTTTTCTGAGAACGGATAGCCGTTCAGGAAATCGCGGACGCATTTCCTCAGCAGCGCGAGGTTCGCAGTGTGACTGCTAAATTCGACTTTGCTTCTCTTCATTGGAGCTTGTGAAAACGTGAGCAGATTTCAGCCGCTGATTCAAGGCTGAGCATGTTTTGAATGCGGGAGATGTCGCCGCAATGCAAAAAGCCAATGGACAGTCAGCCAAAGCACTGTTCAATTTTACCGAATGTGGCGAGTGTGGGTTGGGCTTTTGCTTTTGGCGCCGCGCGTCTGGGCGCAGGAAAACGCTACTGCGTACGAAGCGTTGCGTGTGGTCGGCAGCGACTTCGGTCGCGATGCGTTACAGCAAATTGTGTCGATTCGTGGCACTAACGGCGATCCGCAGCCGGAGAAATGGACAATTGTTGTCGAAGATCCGCAAGGCCGCGGCGTGCGCGAACTGAAAATTGCCGATGGAAAAATTGATTCGGACGACGAGGCAGACCGCAACATAGCAGGTTCCCCTGAAGGAGCGACAATCGATGTCTCGCGGCTGAACCTGGATTCCAGCGGTGCGTACGCGGTGGCGAGTCATACGGCCGAAGCCTCGCACACGAGTTTTGCAACAGCGGACTACATTCTGCGCACAGACGATCGCGGCGAACCGATGTGGATTGTAACTCTGCGAAACGGTTCGTCGCGTCCTGTCGGCACGATTTATATCGGCGGAACGCGAGGCACTGTCATCCGAACGGAGGGCATGTTTGCCGGGGCCACCATGGAGGACGTCGAGGGCGACAATGATCAGGAAGATGGACCCGGCGTAATCAGGAGCGCTAAGCGATCGATCAAGCACGGGTTCAACAGAGCACAAGAAGAAGCCCGTGGAATGTTCGAGAGAGTGAAGCGGTCGTTTTCCGATTTCATTAACCGGGAGTAGAAAAGTGACGGACGTGTCTAACGCGTGGCCAGCTCTGCCCTTCGCAGAGTGGGAAGATACCGCGACCACGCTGCACATGTGGACGCAGATCGCGGGCAAAATTCGCCTGACACTCAGTCCGTGGACGAACCACTCCTGGCACGTTACGCTTTACGTCACTTCTCGCGGCCTAACGACTTCGCCGATTCCGTATGGATTCCACACCTTCGAGATTCGTTTTGATTTTATCGATCATGAATTGCGCATCCTGAAAAGCGACGGCGCAGTGCGAACAGTGAAGTTACAATCGCAATCAGTCGCAAAGTTCTATAGGGCCGTCATGAAGGCGCTGAATGATTTGGAACTGCCGATCAAGATTAACATGTTACCTAACGAGATTCCAAATCCCATCCCCTTCGATCGCGACGAGGAGCACCGCGCGTACGATCCCGAATATGCCAATCGGTTCTGGCGCGTTCTCGTCCAGAGCGATCGCGTATTCAAGGAGTTTCGAGCGCGTTTTTGCGGCAAATGCAGCCCGGTGCATTTCTTCTGGGGCAGCTTTGATCTGGCGGTCACGCGTTTTTCCGGCCGACCGGCTCCACCGCATCCCGGCGGGATCCCACATCTGCCCGATGCAATTACGCGAGAGGCATACTCACAGGAAGAGAGCAGCCTCGGTTTTTGGCCGGGGAACGCCGGCGCGCCGACGCCGATTTTTTATTCGTACACCTATCCAGAACCGCCGGGATTTACAGAAGCGAAGGTCCAGCCAGCGGCAGCCTTCTACGACCCGAACTTTCGCGAGTTCATGTTGCCATATGACGTAGTGCGCACCGCCGAGCGACCGGATGAAATGCTGCTTGAGTTCGCTCAAAGCACGTACGACGCGGCCTCAATTCTGGGGAAGTGGGACCGTGTCGCGTTGGAGGAAGTCAAACCTTCCTTGCATTTTCCGCATCAGCGCCCGTAATTTACTCAAAATGAATCCTGGTTGCGCAGCGGAACAAGCTGCATGGCGCGAATTGAAAGATGGATGGCGTCCCTTGTACGGAGACGTCGACAAAATCGGTGTGGCGATCGAGTGGCACGACTTTCGCATTGAGCGCTCGTTTAACTGGGGCCGCACGTTTCATCCGAACAGCCTGGAGTTTTGCCTGAACCTCAACGGACACGGAGCCGTTGGTGCAGCCGGCGGCACTCGCAGCGATTATCTGCCGGGCAATTGCGGATATTATGCTGTTGCCGATGAGCCGTTGCCCGCGTCACGGCGCGCACACGATCATCATCAATTCGTGACACTCGAATTTTCGCGCGAGCATTTGCGCAACCAGCTTGCGCAGAACGAAGCTGATCTTGAACGCGAGATTCGCCGCATCCTTTTCGGAAACAAAGAGGGAAACGTTGTCGCGCCCGCGCGTCCAATGACCATGCAGCAACGCAGTGTCGTGGCGAGCCTGACGGAGCCGCCCGTCACGAAAGCAGCGCAGGTTCTCTGGTACCAGGGCAAGGCCTTGGAGCTCATGGCGCAGTTTTTCTTCGCGCCGAAGGATCCCGAGTTTTTCTGCATGCGTCAGAAGCGCTTGTCGCGCGAGCGAGTAGAGCGGGTGAAGGAGATCCTTACGCGCGATCTGGTGAACCCGCCGACGCTGGAAATGTTAGGGCAAGAGGTGGGCTGCAGCCCGTTTTATTTGAGTAGAATCTTTTCGCGCGAAGTCGGTCTAACAATCCCGCAATACTTGCGAAACGTTCGCATGGAACGAGCGGCCGAGTTGTTGCGCACCGGCCGTTACAATGTCACCGAAGCCGCGACAGAAGTCGGCTATTCGAGCCTGAGTCATTTCAGCAAAGCATTTTGCGAAACCATCGGCTGCTGCCCAGTGCTGTATCCTGTGGCCAAGAACGTTCTCCTGGACCGCTGATGCCTTGCGTGACTCGTAATTCGTGAATCGTGAATCGATGTAACGATTTAGCGAATCTCGATTAACGTCTTCATGAAAATTCGCCGCGCTCTCATTTCCGTTTCCGACAAAACCGGCGTCGCTGCATTTGCTCGCGCCATGGAGAGCCAGGGCGTAGACATCATTTCCACGGGCGGAACAGCCGTCTTGCTGAAAAAAGAAAAAATTCCGGTGCGCGAGATATCGAGTTTCACCGCATTTCCTGAAGTGCTCGATGGCCGTGTGAAGACTTTGCATCCCCGTGTGCATGGCGGGCTTCTCTACAAGCGCGGCAACACTAAACACGAAGCAGAAGCGCGTGAATGCGGCTTTGATCCGATCGACCTCGTGGCGGTCAATCTTTATCCTTTCGAAGCAACGGTCGCGAAACGTGGTGTAACTCTCGCAGAGGCAATTGAAAATATCGACATCGGCGGCCCGTCGATGATTCGAAGCGCCGCGAAGAATTATGAATCAGTCACAGTCGTCGTTGATCCCGTCGATTATGAGGCGGTGCTCGAGAATATGGCGGAACACGACGGCGAAACGACGCTGAAACTTCGGGAACGCCTCGCGATCAAAGCCTTTAATAGAACAGCGGAATATGATCGCGTAATTGCCAATTTCCTGAACAAACAACAGAAGACAGAGGCCTCGTTTTCACTTTCGCTTCCATTGGCGATGCGCTTGCGGTACGGCGAAAATCCCCACCAGGACGCTGCGCTCTATGGCGATTTCGACAGACACTTCGAGAAACTTCAGGGAAAGGAGCTTTCGTTTAACAACATTCTGGACATTAGCGCCGCGACCAATCTAATCGCCGAATTTGAAGAGCCGACCGTCGCGATTCTGAAGCATACAAACCCGTGTGGTGTTGGCTCGGATCCAGATCTGCGCAAGGCGTGGGAGAAGGCGTTCGCGACGGACAAACAGGCGCCCTTTGGTGGGATAATCGTGTGTAACCGATCGTTGACCGAGTCGCTGGCAAAAGTGATCAGCGAAATTTTCAGC
>Ga0081455_10004295_pt1 | contig 16042 bp, 13 predicted proteins | sample TabmetS3T2R1_FD_70207 | JGI IMG/M metagenome (GOLD analysis project Ga0081455, IMG submission 70207) | Tabebuia heterophylla rhizosphere microbial communities from the University of Puerto Rico - S3T2R1 | ecosystem: Host-associated > Plants > Roots > Rhizosphere ... | reverse complement strand
ATCCCGTCGGTTACTGCGGGCCCGTAGTCATACGGGCTGGCGGATTCACGCCATGGTAGCGAATCTCATCCGAAGTGGTGACCGGCAGAGGAGGCCGGGAGGCGGCCCAACACAAGAGATCAATCATGCCGCTGTATTTTTTTCGGATCAGCCACGGCCGCTACGCAGGCGCGTCCGATCAGGGATCCGAATTCGAAAGCCGCGAAGCCGCCTGGGCGGAGATGACCAAGGTCTGCGGCAACCTGTTGGGCAGCCTTTCGCGCACCCTGAAACAGAACGCCGAATGGCAGATGGAGCTTCTGGACGAGGGCAAGAAGCCGGTGTTCAGGATTCGCCTGGTCGCCGAATCCGTTAGTTAGCGCGATCCGCAGCGGGGCCTTGCATCCGGGTACTTTTACGGACGCCGGATTAACCATCGTTTGGAACCTCGCGCGTACGGTTGCCGGATATTCCCGGCGCATCGAACATTGACGGCAGTTCCTCGGTATTCACGGCGCCAGTCCTTATCCGAGCCACGAGGGGCCCAGCCATGTCCGCACTTTCCATCCGCGCCAAGGTCATTGCCGTGATCGCATTCATGCTGATCGCGATGTCCGGCATGGGCTTCCTGGCGATCCGCAGCATGCAGGTGATCAACGCCCACACGGTGGAAATCGCCCAGAGCTGGCTGCCGAGCGTCCGCGTACTCGGCGAACTGCGCGCCGACATCAATTTGTTCCGGATTGCGCTCCGCGCCCATGTGATGGCCGAAACGCTGGAGGCGAAGGCCGCCAACGACAAGCGGCTCGCCGGCATCCTTGAGCGGATCGCAAAGGACCGCAAGGCGTACGAGCCGTTGATCAATTCTCCCGAAGAGCGTTCGATCTACGAAAACTGGACGCGCGCCTGGGAGAAATACATTACGGGCGTGCAGGAAGTCATCGAGCTTTCGCGCGCGAGCATCGGGCGCATCCCGCATGAGGCGAGCGAGGCGATCTCCAAGAAGGTTGCGGTCATCGCCGCCGAATCCGATGCGTTCCTGGAAAAAGACATCGATCTCAACAATAAGGGTGCGGACACCGCGACACGGCAGGCCGCGGAAGGTTACAACTTCGCGTTCTGGCTGGTTTTGGGCATCGTCGCCGGCGTCATCATCTGCGGCATCGGCGTCGGGCTCTATCTCGTCCGCGATCTCTCGCGCGGCATTGCTTCCATCGTCAAGCCGATGCAGGCGCTCGGAAGCGGCGATCTATCCGCTGAAGTGATGCGCCGCGGCGAGAAGACCGAAATCGGCGCAATGGCGGACGCCTTGCAGGTTTTCAAGGACGCGCTGATCGCCAAGAAGGCGGCCGACGAGGCCGCAGCCCGCGATGCCGAAGCCAAGATCGAGCGCGGCCGCCGCGTCGACGGCATCACGCGGGATTTCGAAGCGGTCGTCGGCGAGATCGTCGAAACCGTTTCATCAGCCTCGACCGAGCTCGAGGCGTCCGCGGGCACGCTGACCTCGACCGCGGAGCGCGCGCAGGAGCTCGCCACCACCGTCGCCTCGGCCTCGGAGGAAGCCTCCACCAACGTGCAGTCGGTTGCGTCCGCCACCGAGGAAATGGCGTCGTCGGTCAACGAGATCAGCCGGCAGGTGCAGGAATCGGCGCGGATGGCGAGCGAAGCCGTCGAGCAGGCCGCAAGAACCAACGATCGGGTCGGCGAACTGTCGAAGGCCGCCGCCCGCATCGGCGATGTCATCGAACTGATCAACAACATCGCGGGCCAGACCAATCTGCTGGCGCTGAACGCCACCATCGAGGCGGCGCGCGCCGGCGAAGCCGGCCGTGGCTTTGCGGTCGTGGCTTCAGAGGTGAAGGCGCTGGCCGAACAGACGGCGAAGGCGACCGGCGAGATCGGTCAGCAGATCACCGGCATCCAGGCGGCGACACAGGACTCGGTCGGCGCTATCCAGGAGATCTCGGGCACCATCTCGCGGCTATCCGAAATTTCCTCGGCGATCGCGGCCGCCGTGGAAGAGCAGGGCGCGGCAACCCAGGAAATCTCGCGCAACGTGCAGCGGGCGGCGCAGGGAACGCAGATGGTCTCCGCTAACATCACCGACGTGCAGCGCGGCGCGACCGAGACGGAGACCGCCTCGTCGCATGTTCTCTCCGCAGCGCAACTGTTGTCCGGCGACAGCAACCGCCTCAAGGTCGAGGTCGCGAAATTCCTGGAATCGGTGCGCGCCGCCTGAGTGGAACGTGCGATGGCAAATGGTCTATCGCGTGAGATCGGGTAGGCTCCGCGAGTGTTAACACTCCCGGCCGGGCATCCAGCTCCAGCCCTTGCCTCGTCCTCACGGCGCAAGTGCATATTTTAACGGTGCTTTTAGCTGTTCTCCGTAATCCTACCTACTTGGCGTTAAGACTAAGCAGGAAACTCAGACTGTACTGATGATGCCGTTATGCACTCCGGCGGTCACAACGGCGCGGACCAATGGGCGGGCGTATTTTGCGTGAGCCCGAAATGCGCTGATTTTTAAGACATTAGGAAACTCCCATGAGTGGCCTTTCCGTTCGTCTTACCCACAAGGTCATGGCAATCGGCATTGTCGGCCTGACCGGGCTCCTCGCATTCGGCGCGATCTATCAGGTTGGAAGCTGGTCGCAGGACGCCTCGCGCACGGTTGCGAAAAGCGCGCGGGAAATCTCCGACCTTTCAAAGCAGCTTTCGATCGAGATGCTTGAGGCACGGCGCAACGAGAAGAACTTTCAGCAGCGCCGCAACGAAAGCTACGCGAAATCGCATTCCGAGCTGGTGGTCAAGATCGACCGCGACTTCGGCCGGCTGGAAGACCTGACCAAGGCCGCCGGGTTTAGTGCGCTTCAGGAGAAGGTCAAGCTCGCCCACGAAGGTTTCAGGAAATATGCCGCCGACTTCGTGAACCTGGTGGGGGCGGAGATCAAGTTGGGCCTGAACGAGACGTTGGGGCTATCAGGCGCATTGCGCGCCGCCGTCCACGATATCGAGAGCAAGCTCAAGGAGATGGACGAGCCGCGCCTGACCAGCTGGATGCTGATGATGCGCCGGAACGAGAAAGACTTCATGCTGCGGCGCGACCAGAAGTACGTCGCGGAGATCAAGAAGTCCGCCGCTGAATTCTCCAAGGCGCTTTCAGCGGCAGCGATTGCGCCGCCGGCGATGGCCGAGATAACCGCCAAGCTGGCGACCTATCAGAAGGAGTTTGCGGCATGGGCCGAGACGGCCCAGCAAACCGCGGCCTACGACGCCAGCATGATGAAGACGTTCCGTGGATTTGAACCGTTGATGGTCGAGATTGCGCAGGGCGTCGAACAGCTCTCCAGGGAAGCCGAAGCCGCCGAGGCGTCGACGCGCGACGCCGTGAGAACATGGATGCTGATTGCGTTTGCGCTCTCGGTGATCGTCGTGTGCGGTCTGTCGTTCCTGATTGGCCGCTCAATCGCGAACGCGCTGGCCGCCATGATATCTGCAATGACAACGCTCGCCGGCGGCGAAATGAGGATCGGCATCCCGGGCCTCGGCCGCCGCGACGAGATCGGGGAAATGGCCGGCGCCGTCGAGGTGTTCAAGAACAATATGGTCGAAGCCGAGCGGTTGCGCGTGGAACAGCGCGAAGCTGAGGCGCGGCGAGCAGAGCAGCGCAAGACCGATATGCGCGACCTCGCCGCCGCGTTCGAGAGCGCGGTCGGAGAGATCGTCGAAACCGTATCTTCTGCTGCGACCGAATTGGAAGCCTCTGCCGGTACGTTGACCAAGGCTGCGGAACGTTCACAGGGGCTTGCCACGACAGTGGCTGCGGCCTCGGAAGAGGCATCGACCAATGTGCAGTCGGTCTCGTCGGCAAGCGAAGAACTGACCGCCTCGGTCAACGAGATCAGCCGCCAGGTTCAGGAATCATCCCGTGTCGCCAACGAGGCCGTGGGCCAGGCGCAAAAGACAAATGGACGCGTCAGTGAGCTGTCAAAGGCTTCAGGTCGTATCGGCGACGTGGTCGAGTTGATTAACACGATTGCCGGCCAGACCAACCTGCTGGCGCTGAACGCCACGATCGAGGCAGCGCGAGCCGGCGAAGCGGGCCGCGGCTTTGCCGTCGTGGCATCCGAAGTGAAGGCGCTTGCCGAACAGACGGCAAAGGCTACCGGCGAGATCAGTCAGCAGATATCAGGCATTCAGGCCGCGACCCAGGAATCGGTAGAGGCGATCAAGGAGATCGGCGCCACCATCGGGCGCATGTCGGAGATTTCCTCGACCATTGCCGCCGCCGTGGAAGAGCAGGGGGCGGCAACGCAGGAGATATCCCGCAACATCCAGCATGCCGCATCCGGGACGCAGCAGGTCTCCTCGAACATCACGGATGTGCAGCACGGCGCGGCCGAGACGGGATCTGCCTCGGCGCAGGTGCATTCAGCGGCGAAATCGCTGTCGGCCGAGAGCAACCGGCTCAAGGCCGAGGTCAGCAAGTTTCTCAACTCGGTCAGAGCGGCCTGACCAATCAACTCCCCGTCGGTGCCGCCGGCGCGACCGGCGCCGCCGCTTGCCTGCGGAACAGGATCCGCTGGTACAGCCAGCCGATCGCCACCAGCACCAGGCCGAGGCACATGAAGGACAGCGCGCGATAGACGCCGGTCAGTGTCGACATGTCGATCAGGAAGGCTTTCAGGATCGTCAGCCCGATGACCACGGCGGAAGCCAGCCGCGCGCGCTCTGAGTTGAAGAGGATGCCGATCCCGAGCAGCACGACGCCGAACGCCAGGTATGCGATCGAATAGGTGTATTGCTCGGCGGCGGTGGTCGGACCCTCGGCGATGAACGGGCCGTGGTAGAGCCGCCGGATCTCGAACGTTACATAGGCCAGCGCGAGAATGAGCGCCGCTCCCGCGATCGTATTGGCGTAGGCGACCGGACGGTGGCCGGCGACGGCATAGGACAATAGCAGCGCGAGCACGGCAGGCAGGGCGTAGCCGAGCAGCAGCAGGTTGATGATGACGCCGCCGACATCGATCGACCAGAGAAGCGGGTTCTCCAGCAGCAACAGCCCGAACAGCGTCGCCAAGCCGGCAAAGGCCGTGAGCAGGATCGCGCCGGCATTGTGAATGACGCTGCCGGTGCGGATGCGTAGACGCTCCAGCCCGATCGCCATCGCGAGCGCGACGCAGACCTGCAGCGCGACTTCGGTGAGGCCGGCGCTCTGCCGGTACACGTCGCCATTGTTGACGGCGTGGCGGATCTCCATGAACGCCAGCAGCACCGTGAACAGGATCGCTGCCGATTCCACCGTCCGTAGCGACGCGTCGTCGCCGCCGCGGCGCAGGAGGATGCTCCCCGCCCAGAACGATGCCGCCGGAATGCCATAGCCCCACAGCAGCCAGTTGAAGATCGGCGTGGTGCCGACGGCGTGGCCGACGATGCGCGGCTCGTAGCCGATCCGCAGCACCACGATGCCGGCGAGGATGGCAGTCAGCACGCGCAGGAACGGAATTGGCCGCTGCGTCGAGATCCAGGCAGTGCCTGCCGACATCAGCGCCAGGGCAATCGTCAGCCAGCCTTTCTCCAGCGCAAAGGTCAGCGCCAGCGCCAGCGCGGCGAGCGTGCCGGTGGCGAACAGCGCGATCGAGGCCTGCAATCCCGGACGGTCCTCGCGCTTGCTGAGGATCTCGGTCGCGGCGGCAAAGGCGGCGGCCAGCATCACCGCAAGAATTGCGAATGGAATTGAGCGGTCGAGTTGCGCGATGCGGGCATAGAGCGCGACCAGAAGCGCCAGCGGCGTGAAGACCGCCGCGGCCGACCAGATCACCGGTATCACCGGCCCCACGGAACGGCTCTGCGCGAGGAATCCCGCCACGCCGAAGCCCACGGCGAAGATCGCGGCCGAGATCAGGTGCAGCGACACCGATCCGTCCGTGGCGCTCGGCCCAATCCCTGACAACGGCCCACCGGGCAGCACCAGCATGTCGGGATTGGCGCGAATGGCCCATTCGGCGAACACGACAAAGACCAGCGCAGCGGCGGCGCCGACAGCGCCGGCGGCGGCATCGCTGCGCCAGGCAACCGCGAGGCTGCCCGCCACCAGCAGGCCGAACACGATCATCGCGGTATCGGCATGGAAACTGTTCAGCACGATCAGGGTCGCGCCGAGCAAATAGGCCGCCAGCGAGCCGGAGGAGATCGGCTCGACCTCGCCCTGATCGGCGGGCGGGCCGAACATGAAGCCGCAGACCACGAGCAGCGCGGCGAGAATGAAACCGACGAGGACATGGAATGCATGCGGGCCGACCATCGAGGGGCCGCATTGCAGGCACGGGAACGTCCACAGCAGCGCGAACGCGATGGTGGTGACCGCGAGCCAGCGCCACAGCCTGATACGCGCGAGGCCGAAAGCGGCAGCGGTGACGATCGCGAGATAGACATAGAGCGCCCAGTAGTCGGCGTTGCCGGACGAGACCAGGACCGGCGTGATGAAGGCGCCGACCACGCCAAGGCCGGCGAGCGCAGGCCCATGCAGCAGCGCTGCGGCCAGCGTGCCCATCGCCACCAGACCGAGCAGGATGAATGCAGTGGCCGGCACCAGAAAGCCGTACAGCGCATAGGCCGCATAAATGGTGGCAAAGGCCACCGCCGTTCCGGCGGCGGTGAGAATGGCCGGGATATTGGCGATCGGCAGCGCGGCAATGGAAGACATGCTCTCCTTGCGGCGCGTCCACTCACCGGCCAGCAGCAGCGCCAGCGCGAACAGGCCGCCCAGAATCGTGCGCACGCCGGGGCCAAGCAGTCCGGCCTCGATCGAATAGCGCACCATGAAAAACCCGCCGAGCGCCAGCGTCAGTCCGCCGACCCACACCACCCAGCGGGTGCCGATCGTTTCCTCGAAGCCGCGGTCGGGCTGCGGGACCGGCGGAGGTGGAGGCGCTGCCGCGCCGGCAGCTTGCTCAGACACCTCAGGGCTGGCTGCGGGCGCGATGGATACCGTGTCCGGAATGATCGGCGGGGGCGTCGGCGGGCTCGCGCTCGATGTCGTCGGCAGGCTCTGCTCGAATGCCTCAAACGGGGTGAGTGGAGGTGGCATGGGTGCGGCTGAAGCTGCCGGCGCGGCCTGGATCGCCTCCAGGCGCTGGCGCAATTCCGCCACCTGATTCGTGGCCTTCCGTGCGAAGATCAGGGCGACGATCGCGATCACGAGCGCGAAGAAAGCGAAGGGGTCGTCGAACATCAGGCCTCCAGGCGGGCGCGTAAGAGTATTAACCGGCCACGTCCGCAGCCCGGTTGCAATCCTGTGTGCGTCTTTGTCCGCTAAAAGTTCAAATCATGCCCGGTCGGCACTGTCGCACGCTGCGCTGCAAAGGATATGGCCTTTTCGCGCCATGCGGCGCAGGAGCGCGCAGGTTCTAGTCCAGATCGAGCTGGAATGGCCGTCCCTCGACCGTCATGCTGCCAGGGCCCATTTCGTCCAGCGCGCGCAGCATCCGCCCCTCGCGTCCCAGCGCCCGGTCGGCGAGGCTGACGATCAGCCGGTTCGGCGAGGCGATCGGCGAGCGGGCGCGAATTTGCCGGGCGATCTCGATCTCGGCACGGTGCGGATTGAGCGCGCAGGCGGCGGCAAACGCGCTCGCCGTCGAGCGGCTGATGCCGGCATAGCAATGCACCACCATCGGCGCGCTGCGGTCCCAGCCCCGGACGAAGTTCAAGACCTTCTCGATATGCTGCTCCGACGGTGCGACAAAGCCATCCATCTGTTCGGTGATGTCGTCCATCGACACTCTCAGATGGTTGGCCTCGAGTATCGAAGCCGGGCGCAGCACCTGATCGACATTGGCCATCACGGTGAGAATGTGGCTGGCGCCGGTCGCCCTGACGGTCTCGGGAAGTGCGGCAAGCGAGCAGACGTGAAGCATTGCGTTCCTTCGAAACGTTTCCCTGGAAGGGCCTGTTTTGTCGCAATTATAGGCCCGCAAGTGGGGCGGTGAAAGCAGGATTGCGCGGGGTGGTTCACCCAAGCAGCAGCGCAAATCGCGCCAAAAACTGCTTCTCGGCCCGGGCCGCGGTCCACGGCGTCAGGTAGTCGCGCACCGTGGCCTCGGGCAGGCCGGGATCCCTGCCGAACAGGCGTTTTGCTTCGCTGACCGAAAATCCCGCCAGATGGGTGGCTTCGAGATACGCCGCACCGCGATCGGCCGCCTTGATGGCCTTGGTGATGTCGTCGGCGATAACAGGCGGCAGGCCGAAGCGAATATGGATCGCTGCCAGCAGGCGTTTCTCCACCACCTTGTAGTCGCCGCCCAGCACCGCCTTGAACGGCGAGATCATGTCGCCGATGACATATTCGGGAGCGTCGTGAAGCATCGCGGCGAGGCGGAAGCTGATATCGACGCGCGGCATCTGCTCGCGCATCACGGCTTCGACCAGCAGCGTGTGCTGCGCCACGGAGAAGATGTGCGCGCCGCTGGTCTGGCCGTTCCAGCGCGCCACGCGCGCCAGCCCGTGGGCGATGTCGGCGATCTCGATATCGAGCGGGGAGGGGTCGAGCAGATCGAGCCGCCGCCCCGACAGCATCCGCTGCCAGGCGCGGGTGGCAACGCTGGACGATTTGCGCGCCGTCATTTGGCCTTGAGGCGCGGCTTGCGAAGCTTGCCGCTGCAGGCCTCGTGGCAGAAGCAGGTGACCAGGTGGTCGTTGACCATGCCGGTGGCCTGCATGAAGGCATAGACGATGGTCGGGCCGACGAATTTGAAGCCGCGCGCGCCGAGCTCCTTTGAGATCTTGACCGAGACCGGCGTCGAGGCCGGTACGCTCGCGGTGGTCTTGAACTGGTTGACGACGGGCTTGCCGTCGACGAAGTCCCACAGGAATTTGGAGAAGCCCGCGCCTTCTTCCATGATCTTCAGATAGGCCTTGGCGCTGTTGACGGTGCCCTCGATCTTGGCGCGGTTGCGCACGATGCCGGCATCGTTCATCAGCGCATGGACTTTCTTGTCGCTGTAGCGCGCGATCTTCTCGGGCTGGAAATCGTCGAACGCTTTGCGGAAGTTTTCGCGCTTGCGCAAAATCGTGATCCACGACAGCCCGGCCTGGAAGCCGTCGAGGATCAGCTTTTCATACAGCGCGCGGTCGTCATATTCGGGCACGCCCCATTCGGTGTCGTGATAGGCCATGTAGAACGGGTCTTCGCCGGGCCACGGGCACCGCATCTTGCCGTCAGGGTGCAGGCGCGCAGATTTGCTCATGCGACGGTCTGCTTCGGTGGGATGCGAACGTCGTTCGGATCGGTCAGCCGGATCGCAAGGCCACCGGCGGTAAGCGATGCGCCCGCATCGAGCGCATCCGCCACGCGATCGATCCGGAGCAGCGCGAGGCCGTGGCCGCCGGCGGTCGATCCCATGGTGCCGAGCTGCTTGTCGCCGCCGAGAACGGCGACGCCGGTTTCCGGCGAAAAATCTTCGAGCGTGATGCGCACGATCCGCGTGCGCGCGGTGCCGCGATGCTGCATCCGCGATACGACTTCCTGGCCGACATAGCAGCCCTTGTCGAAATCGACGCCGTGCAGACGGTCCATGTTGGTCTCGTGCGGGAACGCGTCGCTGTACATGAAATCGAGCCCGCCGCGCGGCACGCCCAGGGCGATGCGATGGACCTCATAGGCCTCGCTGTCGACGAGAGCGGCACCGATCACGTCGGCGACCTTCTGCTTGAGATCTTCTGGTACGAGAATGCGCCAGCCGAGAGCTTCATGTCGGGGATCGGCAAAAGCCAGATCGGGCTTCATCGCAGGCTCGCCGTCCCACGCCGCCAGCACGCCCATGCTGTCGGAAATATTCTCCACGGTCACCTTGGCGCGCAGCTTGTAGAAGCCGAGCTTGTCGGCGAGGTTTTGCGCCAGCGCGCGGGGCGCATCGATCAGGAAACCACCGCCATGGCCCTCCGGGGCTTCGGTGATCAGGAAGTCGGTCGTGATCTTGCCCTGCGGCGTCAGCAGCGCGCCGAACCGGCCAAGGCCCGGCTGCAGCAGCACGACGTCGGTGGTGATGAGGCCGTTGAGGAAGTTGCGGGCATCCTCGCCGCTCACCTTGACCACGCCCCGGTCTGGAAGAAACGCTGCTTTCATAAGCTAAAACGGCCTCTTTTGGTGCTTATCTGAAGTTCCTGGGAAAACGCGGGCGATGGATATCCCATGCGAAGTTAAGGCGCTAAGGTGCCGCCAACAAGCCCTGTACGAGAGCCTTAAAGCGGGCGTCGAGGACCGATGAATCAACGATTTGATACCATTCTAAAATCCGGCACCGTGGTCAATCAGGACGGCGAGGGCGTCCGCGACATCGGCATCTTGAACGGCCGCATCGCCGCGATCGGCGGGCTCGGACAGGCTTCCGCCGCCGAGACCATCGACTGCAAGGGCCTGCATATCCTGCCCGGCGTGATGGATACGCAGGTGCATTTCCGCGAGCCCGGGCTGACGCATAAGGAAGATCTGGAGACCGGTTCGCGCAGTGCCGTGATGGGCGGTGTCACCGCTGTCTTCGAGATGCCGAACACCAACCCGCTCACGGTCACCGAGGAGACGTTCACCGCCAAGATCAAGGCCGGCCACCATCGCATGCATTGCGATTTTGCGTTCTTCATCGGCGGCACGCGTGAGAACGTTCAGGATTTACCTGAACTGGAACGGGCGCCGGGCTGCGCCGGCGTCAAAGTATTCATCGGCTCGTCCACCGGCGCGCTACTGGTCGAGGACGATGAGAGCCTGCGGCGCATCTTCCAGGTGATCCGCCGCCGCGCGGCGTTTCACGCCGAGGACGAATACCGCCTCAACGAGCGCAAGCCGATCCGCGTCGAGGGCGATCCGCGCTCGCATCCGGTCTGGCGCGACGAGACGGCGGCGTTGATGGCGACGCAGCGGCTGGTCAATCTCGCGCGGGAGACGGGAAAGCGCATCCACGTGCTGCACATCTCGACCAAGGAAGAGATCCTCTATCTGCGCGACCACAAGGATGTCGCCTCCTGCGAGGCGACGCCACATCATCTCACCATGGCCGCGCCCGAATGCTACGAGCGGCTCGGCACGCTGGCGCAGATGAACCCGCCGGTGCGCTCGGCCGATCACCGCGACGGCATCTGGATGGGCATCGAGCAGGGCATCATCGACGTGCTCGGCAGCGACCATGCACCGCACACGCTGGAAGAAAAGCAGAAAGCCTATCCGGCCTCGCCCTCGGGCATGACCGGCGTGCAGACGCTGGTGCCCTTGATGCTGGATCACGTCAATGCCGGCCGGCTGTCGCTGGCGCGCTTCGTCGATCTGACCAGCGCCGGCCCCGCGCGGCTCTACAACATCGCCTGCAAGGGCCGCATCGCCGCGGGTTACGACGCCGACCTCACGGTGGTCGACATGAAGCGCAGCGAGACCATCACCAACAAATGGATCGCCTCGAAAGCCGGCTGGACGCCCTATGACGGCGTGCGCGTCACGGGATGGCCGGTCGGCACGTTTGTGCGTGGCAGGCGCGTGATGTGGCAGGGCGAAGTCGTGACGCCGTCGCAAGGCGAGCCGGTACGGTTTCTGGAGACGCTGAAGGCGTGAGCTTCCAGTTGTCATCACCCGCGAAAGCGGGTGATCCAGTACGCCGCGGCCGGTCGGATCAATCGCTAGCGTCTCTGGAATACTGGGTCGCCCGGTCAAGCCGGGCGATGACAACGGTGTATGATGATGGGCGTGCCATCTCATTCTCACGGCGCGATTCCGCCTGAGGTTTGCAATCTCGTTGTCCCTCTCTCTGACAGAGGGCGCAGGGAAAGCCGGGCGCCGACTGCGCCCGCATTGCCGTGTGCGAAAAGTGCTACAAAGATGCACACGGGTTTGACAGGTACAGCCGAGACATCCCGGCTTTCCCCGCGCAATGGTGTTACGGCTTATTTCGTGCTCTCCCCGGTGAGCGGCGTTTCTTGCCACCGTCGTCAGCGCGATACCTCGCGCCAACTTGAACGCCACGGTCGCGGCGCCAGGACCACACGACTTCGCCGTCCGCGACCTTCTTTCGTCCGGCGCCGCTCCTTGATCCCTTTCGGAAACCAAGCCGTTGCGCCTGAGATTGCCGCGTCCATCGCATCCTGCGCCCTACGTATCGTGACGATCGCGAAACGTCCCTCGAGTTGGGCGCGGGACGAAGCGGGTTATGCCCCCGATCGCGCCTTCTGTAAAGCAGAATATTTTTTCTTTCAGGACTTGACAGGATTCCGCAAAGCCGAAATTGTTTGCCCGTCATGCCAATTTGTCGCAGGCCGCTTCGCTCTTCAGAGGTCGGTCCGGAGCCTTCGCATGCGCCGAAGGCGGGCTTCATGCATTCCAGATTGTCGAGACAGCCTACAAGCGCGACAGTTGGGCATGACGCCGAGTTGGCTGGCCCGATTGAACGACTTTCTTGCGTGGCTCAATCCGCTTTTGGGCCTGATCGCGGGCGTACTCGCCGCGATGGTCATCGCCGCTGCGGCCGCGCGTTTGCCGGTCCCGCCCGTCAAGCCGGCCGCTCCGGCGGCGCAGGCGGTGCGGCAGCCGGCCCAGCCTGCGTGCCAGAAAGCGGCACTGCCGCCGGAATGGCGGGAGTTGTCGCTGTACGATTGACCCGCCTTTGCCACGGCTGCGGCTGGCGTGCGTCTATGGCGATCGCTGCTTCAGGTATGCCGGGCAGCCGGAGCCATAGCAGAACGGGCCACGTTCACCTCGCGCGCGACTCGACCAGTGCGCCAGTACCAGCCGCGCCCCAGGATCACGTGGCTGAATTTTTCATTTAACTAAGGACGTCTCTTGATCTCCTCTGCCAGCAACACTGTCAAGATTTCCGCTCCTTCGGCATTGAGATGGTTGAGGTTGAAGTACAGTTCAGGCCCAGTAAACAGCTTGGGATGCGTGGTGCTGCAGAGATCTACAAACTTCACTCCCGGCATCGTGGCTAGCGTTGCTTGCAGCTTTTTCACCCAGGCCTCATGCGCAGCCTCATCCTGGCGGAAGATGGGAGTGTGTACGAGGAAGAAGCGCGTTCCGTTGCGGGCGGTCTCCTCGGCCAAGGCGCGCAGGTACGCTAGCTTCTGCGGTGAGAAGGGGACGTGTGCCATCTCGGCGGCGGTCCGATCCTGATCAAGGGCGTTCATCACCCCTGTCTCTCTCGCCGTGTCAAGGGTCCCGGCGCCGACAAGGAAGCCGTCGTAGCTGGGAGGCGGCCGATTGAATGCGTGCTTAGCGAGCGAGAGAACGGTACCATTGAATCGATAGGTGCTGGACAAGTTCTCAAAGCGCCTGAAGGGCCCGCCCGAATAGAGGATTTCGCGCACCAGCTGGCTCTCGTCTAGATAGGGGGCGACGATGTGCGCGGTGTTGATCTCAGTCTCGCGCGGGATCAGCGATTCGATGTCGATGGTCAGTACTAGAACCTTTGGAGGTGGGTGGCGGCGTTTCCAGAGATCGTAGAGCATTACCGAGTAGAGGAAGTCTTGGCCCTTGAGGCCGGCGTTGTAGGCCGTTAACCCTAGCTCCTTTGTGAGGACCGAGGGCATGATCTGATACTGCGCCCGCGACGACCCTAGCACGAGGATCTGCGGCTCCTGTGTGAGCGCGTAATTTAGCAAGCCAAAGCGGTCACCGGTGAAGCTCTGGCGGTAGATGCGCCCGAGAACCAAGCCCAGCCCTAGATCCAGCAAGACTACCAGCAGTGCGAAGACGATGACCCACTTCACAGGCTTAGAAAGTGCGAAGACGATGACCCGCTTCATAGGCTTAGAACTGGAAGTAGATGAACTGGGCGCCATTTTCGACCCCGAAAAGCGAAATCCCGAACAGCATCGCCAATGACGTTGTGAAGTTGATGACTGGGTATCGATCAAGGTTGTCCCAATAATTGGTGCGGCGGATCAGCCAGTCAGACGCTGTCACGACTAACGCGCCCAATGCACACTGGACCAGAATGGGATCGAAGAAGACCCGGCCAGAAGGCACCAGGATGCGCTGGACAATGTCGAAGGCGGTGGTCACATTGCTGGCCCGAAAGAAAACCCAGGCGATCAAGACCAGATGAAAGGTCAAAAGCACAGCTAGCCCCTGCCGGAGCAGACCGGCTTCGTTTCGGATCATCCCCAGCCGCTTGAGGACGATCTCCCATAGCCTCCCAGTTATCAAGTACGCACCGTGGAGAGCGCCCCAGACGATGAAGGTCCAGTTGGCGCCGTGCCAGAAGCCGCTCAGCAAGAATACGACGATTAGGTTGAAGGAGTTGCGGCCGAGCGAGACCCGATTGCCGCCTAGGGGTATGTAGACATAGTCCTTGAACCAACTAGAAAGTGAGATGTGCCAGCGGGTCCAGAACTCGGAAATCGACTTGGCCAAATAGGGAGCATCGAAGTTCTTCATCAAATCGATACCGTATACACGGGAAACGCCGCGGGCGATGTCCGAGTAACCGGAGAAGTCGCAGTAGATCTGGAACGCAAAACAATAGGTGGCGACCAACAACGAGGCGCCGTTGTGATGGCTGCTGGCATTGTAGATGGTGTCAGTATAGATGGCCAAGCTGTCGGCCACGACCACTTTCTTGAACAACCCCCATAGTGCGAGCGAGAGACCGTCTAGCAGACGACGAAGATTGAAACGCTTCCGCTCGTGAAACTGGTAGAGCAGGTGCTGCGGCCGCTCGATTGGTCCGGCAACAAGCTGGGGGAAGTACATGACATACAGTGCGAAAATGCCGAAGTGGCGTTCTGCCTTTTGTTGACCTCGGTAGACCTCAATGACGTAGCTAAGGCTCTGGAATGTGTGGAATGAAAGCCCGATGGGCAAAGCGATGCTCAGTGCTGCGATCGAATAATTCCAGTCAAGTGCCGCCGCCAGGGCGGCGAAGTTGGTATTGAAGAAGTTGAAGTATTTGAAAACGAAGAGCACGGTGCAGACCGAGACGATGCTAATGGACAGGAAGAACTTCTTTTTGCGCGGACTGGAGGTGTTCTCGATCGAGATAGCGGCGAAGTAATCAACGATGATTGTGACCGCCAGGATGAGGATAAAGATCGGCACGAAGAACATGTAGAAGAAGCAGCTCGCCAATAGTAGCAACAGCCAGCGGAGGCTGTGGGGCAACACAAAAAACAGCGTGGTGACCACCACGAAGAAAGCGATAAAGGCAAACGAGTTGAAGACCACCTGCGCTCCGCTCAGCCTACGTGTCCGGACTTTCCGAGAATCACCTAAATCGGCGCCTCTATGAACTTACGGCGCCCTGCGTTTCCCTGATCCGTGATGAAGCGCACAAAGTATCAGAGACCAAATGAGTAGTGAAGTATCGTCGCTTCGACGCGGCGAGCGCATGCCGTGCGACTGGAACACCGGCGCAAACCTAGGCTCATTTTCTGCACTACAATCGCGAAATGAAAGAGGTCGGGGAGCCCGCCTTCGCCTTTGGCGTGGCAGCGTTCACTCGCTTCGCGAGTGAACAGCGAAACTTTTCGTACGAAAGATCCGAAACAGATAGACTGGGCCGTGGGTGCCTCGTTCACGCCTGCGTTCCATCTTGCCGTCGCGAACCAGGCGATCCAGTCGCGCCCGGGTTCTGCGATCATCGGCAGCCTCGATCAGCCGTGAAACTGCTGTGCAGGATAGCCATGTCTTAGGGGGCATTTTCGCCAAAATCGCAGCTTCGATTTTGCGCGCTCTCATGCGCTGCGGATCGTTACAGGCACGCTCGGTCAACTGGCGCGGTGGGGGCATCAAGGAGGTCAGGACTTTTCGAGTCATAGCGTTCACAAGCCGCACAGCCGTCGATGACGAATCTCGGCTCCTAATGCGTCCGCGATATCATTGCGGCCTGGTGCCCGAATGGAGGAGGTCTCCGAGATTCCGACAGCGAACACGGTCGGCTGCCGGCTACACCAACTGCACGATCGAATTTCACTTCTTCTTCGGTTTTGATTTGTCCGTCGCCGTCGCCGCCGACGCTGAAATCTTTTCCGACAATTCCGCGCAGGTCTTGCGGACCTCCGCCGTCATGAGCGAACAACTCTCAATCTG
>Ga0081455_10004294_pt1 | contig 16043 bp, 13 predicted proteins | sample TabmetS3T2R1_FD_70207 | JGI IMG/M metagenome (GOLD analysis project Ga0081455, IMG submission 70207) | Tabebuia heterophylla rhizosphere microbial communities from the University of Puerto Rico - S3T2R1 | ecosystem: Host-associated > Plants > Roots > Rhizosphere ... | reverse complement strand
TACCATAATAGGGGGAGGATACATATGCTGCGAACTAGCCCATTTCTTTGGAAGTCTCGGGACAAAAATTAACATTATTCAACTTCGGGATAAATTGCTACCTGCCGAGGATGAAGATATTTCACAAAGATTAACTGATTTATTTGTCAAGAAGTATGAAGTTCATCTTGGGTACGCCGCAGAATCGGTTTCAAAGCACAAAAGTAAAGGGGTCGACGTGCCATATAAGATTGCGAGAAATGGCGGAAACACCTTTACTGAAACTTATACCGTTACCGCAAAGAATAAAGAATCAGGCAAGACAATAGCGATTGAATCAGATGAGTTACTGGTAGCGGTAGGAAGAATTCCGAATTCAGACGTACTCGATCTCGATAAGACAGGTGTAAAATTAGACAGTAGGGGCTATATCGTGACAGACGAGTACTTACAAACAAGTGTTGAAGATATCTATTCGCTAGGAGATGTAGTTGGAAGATATCCATTTAAACATAGCGCGAATTTGGAAGCTCGGTATGTGGTTCACAACATGATTCAGCGACAGGACATGACTCCGGTCGACTATGCGGCTATTCCTCACGCAATATTTACTTCCCCTCAAATCGCCGCCGTTGGTGTGACAGAGCAATTTTTGAAACGTAGAGGTAAAAAGGAGAATAAAGATTACTTGAAGTCAATCTATCCATTCATTAACACTGGAATGGGTCTCGCTATAGAAGACCATGATGGGTTCATCAAATTCTTAGTTGACAAGGATAGTAGAAAAATACTTGGTTGTCACATTATTGGTACAGACGCCCCCGTTCTTATCCACGAGGTGGTCGTTGCTATGAAGACTTTCGATTCAAAGGGCGAAATGGGGACTATCGATAATATTACCAGAGCCGTTCATGTACATCCCGCATTATCTGAAGTTGTTGTTAGAGCTGCGTCACAAATCTAGATTCACATGTAAAATGGATAGAGTGGAGAGCGCAATAACTATGGACTTGTTCAGGTAAAAACATTTTCCGTACAACAGAGAAAGTTTGTTTAAATAGATATCAATTAGACGTCATCAACTTCGTCCGTTACTTTTGCTTATCTCCTTCTCGAGTTTCTCTGAGAGTTCGTTCATTTCATCCAATGTGGCGTCTTCCGGTACAAGTACGGGAGTTGAAGGATCCAAATATCTCTTGAATGAAGCGTACAAGATTTCGAGCTCCCTCCTTGAAGGCTCCAGGTTCATAGTATTCATATTAGTAAATTCACAGGGAGGTAGTTAAGGGTTATTTTGCAGCCTTGGTCGGAAGATTGACGAAACAGGTAGCTAAGATTATTGCAATTATTAGCTACAATCGCCTATTCTAAAGCCGTACCATCATATTGCTTAATGTTCAAGTACAGAACGCTCTAGTTTGAACCGGATTCATTTCTTTGAATGTACTACTGCTCTAATATAGTAACACAAATTCTGAGGAAGCGCCGTAGCGATAGTATTGAAGAATATAACGTGGAACAGTCATATATTGAAAATAAAGTTGAACCTGTTCGTGTACCCCGACTTGTAATCCGGGGAAAGAGATTATTATAATGGTGATCACTCTGTTAGCATTTAGTTTGATGACATTTAATTGATTTCTTGTCTTCTTTCGTTATGTTTAGCATCCAAGTAAATAGATTTACAAATTTATTCCAACAAGGATTATGGTACATTTTAATGCTCCTACTTGCAACTGTAATAAAATGACCGCAATCTTTTTGATTGAATCTTACATACATCTCTTCACATCTCAGCTATGTTAAAGTACTTGGATAATAGAGTGAGAGATGATGGCCGACTCAAGAAAAGAAACGTCCATAAAATTTCACGGTGTGCGTGTAAAGAATGTAGTGATAACCCGTTTGAGGCGTACGTCAAATGCAAATACAATGGAAAAACTTGATATTTTGACCGCAAATTACGAACGAAATCAGACTATCGAGACTATCAATATACAAGTAGTTGCAGAATATGTGACAATTACTTATTATAAAGATGAAGCTGCCAATGTTATCATCAATAGGGAACTGATTCCAACACATTCAATTGAACACATTATGGTCAGTGACATCTAAATTTATTATAAGACATAAAGGATCGCATTAACCCTAGATATATTATATGAACAGGATAGAGATTTCAAAAAACAATTCGACTTACTGCATTTAGAACAAGTTAGAATGGGTATCGCCCTATTTAGTCTAAGGCATGGAATTGAATGTACTTTGTTTCTTGAGCCACATGGATACCTATGCTATCAATAGTTGGTGGTTTTGGAAGGGGAAAATGCTTTCCACACAATGGCTTCTCATAAGCGCCAACCCCTTCGTGCTCAATCATTGCCAAGAACAGATCGAACAAACTTCAGATTATCTGAATTGCTCCGTCTGCTATCGATTGGCGTTTCCATTATTAGAGGGATATTTCTGTGCGAATTGTGATTTAAGAACGCCTTAAAACCTTCCTCCCCTATTTCTCCAAGCCCTACGTGTTCATGTCTATCACGACGGGAAAAAAATTTGTCTCTAGTGTCATTGAGATGGATAAGTTTTAGATATTTATACCCAACTTCCGAGTCGAATTTATCCATTGTCTCATAAACTGCTTCTTTAGAAGCAAGATCGTATCCCGAAGCAAATGCATGACAGGTATCCAAGCAAATACCAAATCGATCTTTTTTGCTACTGGAGATATGGTCATACAGCTTATCAAGTATTATCCTTAACTCTTTAAAATCGCTGGCAACAGTATTCTTTTGACCAGCACTATTTTCTAAAAGGATAGTAACAATGTTTTCCTTTGAAGCTGAATCAATCGCGGAAGAGCACGCCATAACCAGTTGTTCAACACCCTTCTTAATTCCTTCTCCCTGGTGACTTCCAAGATGAATTACAAGATAAGGAATGTCCAGAGTACTGCTTCTTTTCAATTCATCAGACAAGACTTGCACGGATTGATCGTAGATTTTTTGATTGGGGGAAGAAAGATTGGGTAGGTAGGGCATGTGAACAAATATAGCATTTTTGTCGATTAAAGATTTGACTTTATCCTTGCTTTCTTGCTTTTTATTCCTGCTAGGTGTCTTTGCAGATGTGCTTGTTGTTGATTCGCTACGTCCTGTGTGTCCTGCCAGTTTGTCTTTGAACAGCGAGACGTCATTTTTATCCAATGGTTTTGCGGCCCATCCTCTAGGATTTCTGCTAAATATTTGAAATGCTGTGCAATTTTCTTTTAGCGCGTTATCCACAGATCTCGAAATACCTCCTGAAATTGATACGTGAAATCCGATTTTTGATCCCAATGCTACATTAAGTGCAGTTGGGTGTCGTTTATACATTTTTGATCGCCTAGGATTTCCGTCCTGGGATTTTCACATATCCTTTTTAGATGCGAACAGTGCCGTTCGCCATCTATAGAATGCTGATTTGATGACAGGTACGACTGATTCTGAAGTATTATATATGATGTTTGGGGAGAACTATCAGTTACACGAGGCTACTACAAATTGAAGACGGAACTACTTAATCAATCTAACTTTAACGTCATGGTAAGTAGAATTGGGGACGTCTTGATTAAGGCACTTGATAAACCTCTTGGATATGCAATAAACTGGGGGCGAGTTTGGTCCTTATGGCCTGTCCATCTTGAGACGGCATGCTGTAGTGTGGAATTTGGTGCCGTTTCTGGGCCCCGATATGATGCGGAAAGGTTTGGAATAATAGAAGCATTTGGTTCACTTAGGCAATGCGACCTAGTAGTGGTTCAAGGCACTGTAACTAGAAAAATGGCTCCAAGATTGCGGATGGTATATGATCAAATGCCAGAGCCCAAATATGTAGTAGCGATGGGGGCATGTGCAATCACTGGCGGTCTATACATAGACTCATATAATGTACTTCCGGGTGTGGATGGTATTATTCCAGTTGATGTGTACGTTCCGGGTTGTCCTCCACGTCCAGAGACGTTGATTCAGGGGATTATGCTTTTACAAGAAAAAATAAAGAGATCAAAAGTAAGGTAGATATACAATTCAGTCATGTGCGTTTGTCCAGTTATTTTGCAGTGCTTTTAAGTTTAAATCTGCTTTTGCCCCTGGCTGTTGGAACCAGGCAGTACCGCGAGAATTTTTTTGAACCGGTGATGGGAAGGAAGTACGGGTCCCGGAATGTAGTCAGAGCTTTATTTAGTCGCACCGTCGAAACTTGACGGCCTGGGCGAACCTTTGGGTGCAGAAAAGCTTGAAAGGGACATGAGCGAGTTAAATTAATTACGTGAACCAATTAACTTCAAAATCCAGGATCTAAATCCAAAAATAGTATGATGCCTCTCAATTAAGGTAGCACGTGAAAGGCTAGATTTAGCTTATGCTTGAAAAATACAATAGGAAGCGAAACTTTGCGAAGACTCCTGAACCTGCCGGAAACTCCACTGATCGGCCTGTAACTGATAGTGGAAGGCGCTTTGTAATTCAGAAACATGATGCCAGAAGGTTGCACTATGATTTTAGGCTTGAGACAGAAAATAACGTTCTAAGATCATGGGCAGTTCCAAAAGGAATTTCACTTAACTCTAAAGTTAAACGCCTAGCAATCCTTACTGAAGACCATCCTCTGGATTATCTCCTGTTTGAAGGCACGATTCCCGAGGGAAACTACGGGGCTGGTACAGTACTCGTCTGGGACACTGGTTTCTATACATTGGAAAAATCTAATGAAAAGTTTTCTGAGCAGTTTGATAAAGGGAAGATAACTTTTCTTTTGCATGGACACAAGGTTAATGGTAAATTTTCTCTAATTAGAACCAGTCGGGAAAACCAGTGGCTTCTAATAAAATACGTTGACCAGTTTGTATCAGAAGAGGACCTTACAGCATCTCTGCCCGATTCTGTGCTGTCTCAAACTAAAAAAAGTAAAAATATAAAAAAATACAGCGCTAACAATCAAATGAATCCTCAACTCGCCCAAGACAACTTGACTGCTGATAGTAATGACATTTTGTATCCTACAAAGATTGACATCAAACAACTTCCCTCGTCTGAACTTCCGAATAGAATCAGGCCGATGCTCTCTACTCCAGTTGAAATGCCTTTTAACGATAAGAAATGGGAATTTGAAATCAAATGGGATGGGGTTAGGGCCATTCTTTTTTATAGCAAAAGCAAAAATGTGCTTGAGCTCAAATCTAGAACTAATAAATCCATTGGTCACAGATATCCAGAAGTCAGCAATTCGATCCCATCATCTTCAGTCATAAGATGTAAGGACTCTGTTGTGCTTGATGGCGAGATAGTGGTTTTAGATGAACAAGGTCATCCAGACTTTCAAAGCCATCAAAGGAGAATGAATCTAGATCATGATTTAGATATACAAAGCCTTTCTAGAGAGATTCCGGCCACTTTCTATATTTTTGATATTCTGTATTTAGATGGCAAGGACCTCGAAAATTTGGAATTCTGGAAGAGAAGAGAACTGCTGTCAAATGTAATCAATATGAGCCATGAAGGCAACAACGTGATAAGGATATCCGAATCTTTTGATGAAAAAGGTATAGAGTTATTCGAGAATATTAAAGCACGCGGTCTTGAAGGCATTATTGCAAAGAAACGAAATAGTAAATATCTTCAGGGTGCTAGAACCGCTGATTGGTTAAAGATCAAAAATCTACATACTCAGGACTGTGTGGTAATTGGATATACCAGAGGCGAAGGTAATAGAAAGAATTATTTTGGATCTTTACTACTGGCCGCATATAATAAGGAACTCGTATTCATTGGGCACTCCGGCAGCGGGTTTGATGGTCCACAAATTATTGACATTTTCAACAAGTTACAAGAAATAAGGAACGATGACATCCCAGTTTCTCATGTACCATATACCAATAGGGATCCAGTTTGGGTACGCCCATTGCTCGTAGTTGAAGTTAAGTTTGATGGCTGGACAAAGGACTTGATTATGAGAGCTCCCATTTTTCTAAGGATTAGAGACGACAAGAAGCCTCAAGATTGCACCCTTGAAAAACCCAAGCGCCTAAGTGAATTATCCAATATAAAACCACAATACTACGAGAAGCAAAACTTATCATCGTCGGTAGTGTCATCACCACCGTCTCCGACACCGCAAGTACCAAGTTCAGGGTTATCACCTTCAGAGCTAGCTTCTTCGAACATGAATTCAACTTCTGCATCCACTGCCAAGAAACTCCGGGGGAGTCACTTTACGAATCTTGACAAGGTTTTTTGGTCGAAAAATACGTTTCATCGTGATCTAACTAAAGGAGACCTGATCGAATATTACGACAAGATAAGTAATCATCTCCTCCCTTTTCTTAGAGACAGACCATTGTCCTTGAGTAGATATCCTGATGGAGTAACAGGTAAACATTTTTATCAAAAAAATTGGAATATGAAAAAACCTGAATTTGTTAACTCGGTGAAGATTTATTCGGAATCTGCGAGGAGATCGACTAATTATTTAATATGCAATAACAAGGAAACGTTGCTCTGGCTGGCGAATCTTGGGTGTATAGAGATACATCCTTGGTACAGTAGGGTCGTCGATTATGATGCCTGTTTGAAGGATTCTGATGCGCTGGACGAAGAAAAATGTGGCCTTAATTACCCAGACTTTGTTGTCTTTGATTTGGATCCATATATCTACTCTGGATTAGAAACAAGCGCTGAAGAGGAGCCAGAGTACAATCACGCTGCGTTCAAGAAGACCGTGAAAATCGCCCAGCTACTAAAAATCGAAGTTTTTGATATATTGAAAATCAAAGCTTTTATCAAAACTTCTGGGAAAACAGGAATACATATTTTTGTACCTGTCTCTAGAGGTTATACTTATGACCAAACTAGAAACTTTGCGGAAGCCGTTGGAAGAATATTGACAAATAAAGAACCCGACAGGATAACAATGGATTGGAGTACATCTAAAAGAAGAGGCAAAATTTTCTTTGATCACAATCAAAATGCAAAAGGCAAGACGATTGCCTCGGCCCTATCTGCTAGGCCTACTCCGCATGCAACCGTCTCGATGCCGCTAGAATGGGAGATTATTGATCGGATCTTACCTACAGATTTTACAATACAAAGTGTAAAAGAAAAATTGAGAAGCGAAAGAGATTTCAAGAAATGTGTAACAAGTTGGTCTAATATTCTTGAAAGTCGACAAGACCTTTCAAAATTGTTGGAAGAGACAAAGTAAATGAAATTTATTTCTATGAAAAAATTTAATATTATTGTTAATCGGTTGAAGATCTAAGTGATTAGTGTCATGATCTGTCTTCCAAGCCAGGAGGTGAATGAAAAAATAGTGATCCAGGTTGAAACGAACAGCCTTTTCCTATCTGTAAGTAGTAAATATGAAAAAAGTGACGTAAAACTATGGCAAAAGGTAACCTGATTTTAGTAATTAGGTGTTGCTCAGTCGGAGCGAAGAGTCGAAATGCTTGACAAGTTAAAAAGAAAGAAGTTAGAATTTTTGTTTGATTAGTTAGTACTAAGAATCAGTAACTTTCGAATTCCTATAGTTGCTTGACTTTATTGTACGTTGTGAAGAAATCAAAATGTTCTATATTTCTGTATTTTCTTTAATCTCTCGAGTAAATCAATCACTACTTGATGAGAAGGCTCCGCAGCTCTAATACGATTAACATCAACGTTAAGACTCTTTAATTCCTCATATACTTCTTTATCTTCTACTGCGTCGACTAATTGGCTTAAAGAAAATGGCTTTTGCATTAGCTCCACTACTTGTTTTAGCTGCTTTACAGATTCCTGCAAGGTCTCTCTCACATACGCGGAAGCAAAAATTATTCTCTGATGAGGATTGACCCCCAGAATTTCTTTGGCTACATCCATACCATTCATACCTGGCATTTTATAGTCGAGAATAACAACATCGTATAGATTAAGAGGGGCTGTTTCTTTGCTACTAGAATTATATCTAGAATTACTCTCATTAGATGTGGATGATGACAGGACCTTAGTTTTTTTTGTCGTGACTTCTGGATCGTCCCTACGCGGAGATTTCGTATCATGAAATGCATCTAAATAGTTCTCTAGACAAGCCTCTCCGGTGTAAGTTAGAACTACGGAGTGTTTTCTTTTTTCCAGAGCCCTTTTGTAAAGGGCTGATATATCGAGATCATCTTCTGCAATTAGTATCTGCATATTTATCGGATATTAGGATCAGCGAGCAATCTATACATGTGTACAGCTCAAACTTGGCCGTTCAGGAACTATTTCGGTAAAGCTTTTGTTTCTAATGAGTATAGTAGTCTCAGTCATTGTGCACTGAAATGATTTATGAAATTTTTCTTCTAATATACGTCTAAATATCTCTTTGATAAGATAAGAATACTTGTATCCCATATCATGCCGGATTACAATTTTATAGTTATGTCCGTCCTGCTCAAATCTACTAGGGGTTCGTGTGTTCTTTAACCAAATATTAAAGGTGTATAGAAATGATGAAAGACTGAACTCTCCCCGCAATAATAAACTCAGATTACATAGATCATTTATTACTGATTGAACAAAATCAAATAGCTCTTGCTCCGTAAGTTGATTGACCGCTCGTGCTACCAACGATGCAGGTACACAAGAAATCTTTGATTGAGGGGCTTTAGAATGCCAATCCAAATGATCGTTAATTATTTGATTGATCCTTGTGTTTAAGCTCACCTGATTGATATCAGATTCGCGTTCAAGTTGATCAATTTTGTCAACGGGCATTGTAATAGACATCATTTCGCCATCATTTTCTGACTCACCATCTATCTCATCATCGTATTCAAAATCACCTTTATTTTTATTTCGTGAATAGCCTGTATGCTTAAAATTTAGTCTGGAGATATCACTAGAGATTCGGTTAGTGTTTGTTTTGCTAATTGAATATGTCGCCATATTCATTAAGCCTTACTCATTATGTTTTATAAGGCTTATAATCTTCAGTTTGAAGGGGTCTTGAAACAAGATATCCCAGTTGAAAAGGTTTGAGGAGGAATTCTAATGCCTAACTGACTAGTGTCAATCTTCAACTTGAACTCTAAGTATATTATATCTTAGTATCCTTAATGCTATCTGAAGTATCTGGAGTGTCAAAGACGCCTACCAAAGGGATGACTTTTCGGTTGTCCAGTGAAACGGTACAACAGTTAAGGAAAGTGTCAGAATCAAAAAATGTCTCATTTAATACATTATTTAACCAAATAATCAAAGCATATCTTGATTGGCATAGTATGGCTGCAAATGCCAAGTTATACTACCTTCCGAAATCATTTCTAATTCGACTAATTAATGAACTCACAGAAGACGAATTGAATGAGCTAGCTCGCGAACTCGAGCCATGAAATACTACAGAATAAAATTACATTATTTTGATACCAAGTATTGATATATTTGCCTTCTAATTTAATCACACAAATTTACAGATGGAGCTTTTTAATCTGAAGATGGAGGCTTGCCTTGGGCAACGTAGATCAAATTGAACATATAATAGGAACTTATCGTTGTTTTGATACAGCCCAAAATATGCATAGCATTGTTGCAAAGGCAAAACCGAGATCCTTATTCCAGGTTATTGAGAATACCTTGATAATATTCCATCCGAATTAAAACTAACGTCTCAAAAAATCCAGTAAGATACAATTAGTAGGTTTAAGATATTCAGATGTATGTTTTTGGTTTTTTGCACTATTTTAGTGATTAGGATTAGCAATATCATCAGAAAAAGTTAGGAAATTAACAAGTTGGGAGACATACCTATATACTAGATTGACGGTAGAGTTCATAGGAGAATATAGAATGTATATCATGGTAATGATGGGTAAGATGAAACACTCCGACGATAAACGACCAAATCGTTAATACTGACAGTTTATCAGGTCTTGAGCTAGCAAAGTATGTTTTAGACAAACTTACAATTGATCAAAGTAGCATAGGTAAGATAGCAGAGGACTTTGATAACGATAAAGAATTCATTTTAGGAGTAGTAGACTTTCTTGAGGATATAGGATGGATAATACAAGATGGAAATGGGTCATATCAAGTAACTAGGAAAGGACAGACAAGCACAATCAAACGTATAAGACCTACGATTTACTTTAGAATTCCTTCAAATTACACTAGTGGATCATGGAGATGAATTCTGGGCCGTTGTCAACTTCGAAGCTAAAAAAAATTGACGAACTAGATGCTAAGATGATGACATTAATGTTAATGGGACATGCAAACAAGGAGATATCAAAGAGACTAAAGGTACCGCTCAGTACAGTTCAAAGGAGAACGCGACGGCTGGTAGCAAATGAACTAGTTTCTGTAAGAGCTGAGGTAAATCTTGATAATATTGGAATTAAGAAAGGAATGATACACGTCTATCTAGTTGACGGTAATATAGATCAAGTGGCACGTAAAATAAGTACATTTGACGCAGTTACGTCAGTTGGGATTCATATCGGAAATTCAGATTTGATTGCTAACACAGTGTACAAAGACAGTAGGCAGCTACTTCAAACCATCTCAAATATTAAGGAGATTGAAGGCGTAGATCGAATACTTTGGTCTGAGGAAGTATATAACCTGAAAAATGAGAATGATGTAATTGCAAATATGTTAGGTTTTGAAAGCTAGCTCAAAAATGACAATAACGACTCTAAATGAAGCGAAAGTGAAGAGTAATTGTATTACATTTAGAATTCCAACTGAAAAATTAAACCTACTTCACCAGGAATCTGCAACCAAGCAAGTCACTCTCAATACTTTGGTTAGTCAAATATTCAATGAATATATACAGTGGCATAGTCTAGCTCCAAGGGCCAAGCTCTATTATTTGCCAAAATCTTTCTTGATTAGATTAATTAATGAACTGGAGGAAAAAGAATTAAAGGAGCTAGCGAGGGAGACAGCAAAAAAAGATCTTGTAGATATATGCTTATACCTTACGGGAGGATTTAGCCTAGCATCAATTTCAGAAATTACAGAAACATGGCTTAGAATATCACAAATGTCATATAGGTGTGAAATGAATGGAGAAGGGTTCAAAATCATTATCCAGCATGACATGGGACTAAAGTACTCCTATCTCATTAAAGAGATCTCAAGATATCTATTAGAAGTAGCTTTCGAAGCAAAATCGTCTTGCGATGTCACAGAAAATGCCGTTATTATAAAGATTAAACAGTGATTTCATACAGACTTAATTGTATATAAAAGTCACATTTAGGATATAAAAATTTTTTTATGATTAGTTGAAAGGCGACTATAGGTAAACCCTTATTCATGCTTTGAAACAATACTCAATACGTCTATTTCTTATTCCTGAGTTGAAAAAGCAACAATTGAAAATAAAGATAGCTACGGGAGAGTATAAAACTTAGAGACAGAACATGGTTCGGTATTGAAAATCAATGGGGAGGAGATATCTATATCTATACTCATACTACTCGTAGTCTAAGTTTGCTTATAGATCATTGCTAATTTATAATATAGAAACTCAATCAAAAGTGGGTTAAACATACAGCAATAAGATCATAGTTGGTGGAACTGTTTGGGTGGCGCCACCAACTTGACCATTTGGGTGCTTGGGGTTGGACACCACCGTTAGATAACGGGCAATATGGAATAAAAGTATTACAACATATGTCTGCCCGCACTGTCAATATCAGTTTATTCCTGTATCGTTTCAAATGTCTTAAGTGTTCCATGTATAGACTCTGATATCAACCTATGAGCTTCGGCTCCTCCCAAATCTTCGTTCTTTTTGCACTTCTTTCCTTCCTCTATATGTCTATCAAATTCTTGGGATAGAATTTTCATCATACTGGCCTTATCCTGTCTGTTATTGTCCTTATCGAGGGCTTCAGTTAAATCGCGAAGTCTACTGATTCTTTCATCTGCTGATGATCTTGGCATATCTCCCATAGATTATACTTCAATGTATTTAGCGGTTGAAATAATCCAAACATCATTATTATTTGAAAGTCTCGCTATTCTTAGGCGATAATTCTGTAACCCTACGCTTAATGGATTCATTCAGCAGGTAAAGGCCGTTCTGTAACATGCCATGATCATTATTTAGGTAAATGGCCTTCTTCTTTGCATTTAGATTTATTACCGAAGTTAAACGCTCATCAAGCTCAGACTTAGAATATATGTAACGATACCATTCCTTGTATCCATGTATCCGTAGATAGACGGATTTACTAGTCGTGGTTATGGTACGAGGGAGTCCAGGTGCATCAACTGAGCAAAAGACTATACCCATCTCTCCGATTCTATCTACAGCTTCCCACCAGGATGAATCTCGAAATTCAATAACTGCTTTGGTATCATGATGTTTATTAGTCAGACCTGCTCTTTCAAAAAATACTCTGACCGTTTCTAGGTTTTTCTCTGCATATCTAAAAGTTTTTGGCATTTTGAATAGCCAGAAATCAATCCTATTTTGAATGCCGTCTAGTGTTTTTGAGAATTTGGTCCATAAATCTAATGCTCGTTCACCTCTTAATCTCAAGTAGTCTGTAATAGACCGATTAACTTTTATTGAGAATGTAAAGTCCCTGGGAGCGCCAGCTTTCCAGGTGTCTATCCAACTTTGTATAGGGAACCTATAATAACTTGCGTTAATCTCCACAGAATTAAACCCTTGATTAATATACCATAAAAATGGGGAAGGTCGTCTTGCGTTCCATGAATACGTATAACCTGATGTCCCTATTCGAATCAAGGAGCCAGACATTATATCTCATGACAGGGATCACTAATTAAAATATGGTCGTATTTTTGGATCCCTAAGATGTGGTGCAATTGATGTGTCATCGCTAGACACAATATGTTTGTTAAAAAATTATTTAACAGTTGTTTTAGATAGCCGAAAATATGTGTCGAGTCCGTTTAAGTTGCACGCTTTGTGTAACCTTGTCCTTGCCTACGATTTAGTATTTCAACTGTTTTCATCTCGCCCTCTCTGATTGAAGCTTTTATCGTTTGAGGAGAAAAATCTGCGTTCTCATACATATGAGGGAAAGGTTCATCTCGCGTTATATACAAAATATCCTTTATCTCAGCACCGCGTTCGTGCTTTATTTTCTTATATTTATGGCGGATTTTCTTGAGCTGGTCTTTATCCACCTTTGAAAAATCAACATGCTTCTCTATTAGTTGATAGAGTTCGTCGATGTATTTGAGGTACATTGTAATCACTTTCGACATGGCTATATTGTGTTCCGTTTTATCAGAAAACATAATATCTCTTGCTCTATGATAGACCTCAGGTAGATTCCTTGGAAGTAGACCAACTTTTTTTGGATAATTTTCAACAATAAAGATCCGCTTGTCGTTTACAGGCGAAGCGTCAATAACCTCCCTTAATGGTGTATTACTAAGTAGGCTCCCATCCCAAGTGTATATTCCTTTCTTAACCTCAGCCCATCGAAAATTGTAAAGAGGATAAGCAGAAGTTGCGAGTATATGCTGTGGCGTTATTTGTTCATTTGAACTATCGAATGTTAGTGGTTCTGCGTTCAATATGTTTACCGCCGTTAGTATTAACCTAGAGTTAGGATTTCCATCTGGTTTTAACCTATCGTAATCGATATAGTTTTCTAAGGTTTTTAGTAAAGGAGTATGGTCGTAAATATACGTCCAATTTTGCGGGGTAAAGAACTCTGGATCGGAAAGCGCAGTTTCCTGAATCCATCGGGGTTTAAACATCTTTGCATTTCCGAAGATAGCCGAGCTATAGAAGGATCGAAATTGTCTCATCTTCTCATCGTGTTGCTTGGATTGCATATTTGAAAGGTTATTTTTTTCGCCAAAGGTCGAGGATGCACTAGTGCCATCGTACATATAGGCGGAAGTCAATAGCAAAAACTTTTCCACATACTCAGGTATAGAATTTGGAGGAGAGACTACTTTGCCCAAATCTACAAACCCTTCAGAAAGTTCCGACCAGAAACCCTCCAATGATTTTTCAGGATGATTCTTATCCTTGCTTCCGGCCATAATCGCTGCGTTAATGCCACCAATAGACGTACCCGCAATTATGTCTAGTTTGATATTGGAATTCGTGATAGCTTTGAATACACCACAAGCAAACGCGCCTAAAGATCCGCCACCTTGGAGCACCAATACGTTTTCCACAGTATTATGATTGTCCGCGGTGGTTTTTCGACCGGTCTGGTTGTTAGCTTGGCGTATATAATGATCGGTCAATTTCTTGTTTCTATTACTCAATTCACTATCTAGTTCTATCCATTAGTTTTATCATTCTTTCTCATATCCTAGTTTTCCAGTCCAGACCATTTGATAACAAAGCATCAGATTCAGAAAAGATCGATACAAATTCATTATGGAAAATATTATGAATTAAGTTTTGAACTAGGATTTTCATTGCTATTGGGGAGCCTGATCTATCAACTAGATTCAACATTGAATTAACTGAAATAATATCAACGGACACATGCTAGAAAATGATTCATGTGGTGTATGCCTACAGGTCATCATTGATCGTCTTTGAGAATCCCAGTGAAGGTGTGTGATCTCATAGTGGCTATAAAGAGCATAAGATCTATTGATAAAATTCTTTATTATCCCAATTCAGGATTAGTATGATGGTTGCAGATCGCTATAATAATATTTTGATTGAAGAGAAGCGAAGACATGGATCCAAACCCGCCCTATTTCCATGCTATGCGCCAAAACGTCGAGCGATTCGTTAATACTTTTTCCAATCAGATTTAAAGTACCTTCTGTTCCTTGAGAGGGTAAATGTACACATTTAATTTTTCATTATCAACCTTAATTGAATGTAATAGTAATGTTCCCTCTATCTCACCACCATCTAATCCCAACCCCGGAGATCCAGCGACCGTAGTAGGATCGATATACTTTTTCGAGGGGAATATATCCTCCCCCGGAAAAGGCTCTAATGACATTCTTTCCTCACCCAAAAGGCCCTCTCTCCTAATTCCTTCGGACATAATGCGGCCACCATCATTGAGGATCAAATCAATGCCGTACCTTTGCTTCAAATTTTGCATTCCACTATACAAATCAAAAGTCTCTCCTGTAGCAATATAACTGACCAAACTGGATTCTTCGATTCTTTTTGAAGCAAATTCAAAACCAGAATCATTAGTGACGAAGATTACATGTATCTTATTCTCAGGAGTTAAAACCGCTATCTTGTTTTGCAGGTAATTGTCCACAACTTCTAATTTTTTAAAGGTTGATTCTGATCTAGCAATTACAATATAGTAATAAGGACCTGTTACACTGTGACTGCTCTCCTCGTTTTCTTCACTTTTCATAATGGCCTCAAGCTTCAACAGATCATTATAAAGTGATTCCTTTTCTTGTTTCAAATGGTCGCCAAAGAAATGCCAATTCCATATATTATTTTTATTTGCCATCAAATTGACTGCACTAACTAGAATTGCTTTTCTCCCCAGGATTATCCTATGTGTTGAAGCAAAAATATTATCGCCCATTTTTCTCTTGCCTCCGCTCAAAAGCAAGAGCCCACCTTTGGGCTGCTCAGGTATCTTGTAGACATACCAACCGCTCGAGTCTACTTTGGTATTCGCAACTAGGAAACTGGTAGCTTGGTAAGGGATTTTCATTCTCCCAATAAAATTATCTGAGGCTCCGATTACTATCTGAGGCAATACACGACCCAAGGACTCTAAACCGAAATCTCGCAAAGGATTAATAATTTTGATCCCTCTCGATCGGAAATGATTGAACTGTTCTGTTGTAATCTTTTGGGACTCTGCCAATCGTTGCAACCGTTCAAAATAGTTATCGTACGATATTGATTCTTGACCTCCCAATAAAAATCTGATAATTGTAATAGCTGTCTAGCTTATTACTTTACCCTGCGTAAATCATTCACGATTCGCATTCCGCATTCCAAAAGAAGCGTGACGAAAACCAAAGAGGGCCACCTCTCGCCGAAGTTCGAGATAAGGAATAAAAGGATATAATCACATGAAGTTTGACGGTGGCATTAATCCTTATATG
>Ga0081455_10004293_pt1 | contig 16046 bp, 15 predicted proteins | sample TabmetS3T2R1_FD_70207 | JGI IMG/M metagenome (GOLD analysis project Ga0081455, IMG submission 70207) | Tabebuia heterophylla rhizosphere microbial communities from the University of Puerto Rico - S3T2R1 | ecosystem: Host-associated > Plants > Roots > Rhizosphere ... | reverse complement strand
TCTTCGAGAACAAGCACCGCTCCAACGTGATCGGCAGCAGCCAGGCGCCGTACCTCAACATGCTCGCGGGTAACGGCGCCAGCATGACCCACTCCTACGGTGTAACCCACCCCAGCCAGCCGAACTATTTGGCGCTGTTCTCTGGATCCACCCACGGTGTCACCAGCAATGCATGCCCGCAGCATCTTCGAAAGGCGGACAACCTGGGACATCAGCTCCGTAGGTCCGGAAGGAGCTTCATCGGATATGCCGAGTCGCTGCCGAAGACTGGCTTCCGCGGATGCGGATCCGGCCGATACCTCCGCAAGCACAACCCTTGGGTCAACTTCGGCACGTTGCCGGCAAGCACCAACCGGCCGTTCAGCGCCTTTCCGCAGGACTATCACAAGCTGCCGACAGTGACATTCGTGAGTCCGAACATGTGCCACGACATGCACGACTGCTCGATCCGAACTGGCGACCGCTGGATGAAGAAGCACTTCAGCAAGTACGCGCGCTGGGCGCCCCGCCACAACAGCCTGCTCATCGTCACCTTCGACGAGAACGCGGGCGGGACGGTCAAGTCGATTCCGACGATTATCGTCGGCGCGAACGTGCGGCCCGGCGTCTACGCCGAGCGGCTCGACCATTACAAGTTGCTACGCACCATCGAGGACATGTACGGGCTGCCAGCGCTTGGCCGCGCGAAGGCCGTGTCGCCGCTGTCGAAGATCTGGACGAGCTCCCCGATTCCGAGGAGCCGCCGCCACGGCAGGTGAAGATCGGTTGCGAGCTTGATCAACAGTGGTGCGGCGCCAGACTGCCTTCGATCTTGGTCGTGCCGGGGCGGTCGACCACAATCATCGACCAGCCGTCATCGGTTGGTCGCACGCAGCCATTGGAGGCGGCCAGGTACCGGGACCAACGCACCCGTACGACATACTTACCCGGCTCGGGTAGGGACGCCGTTAGGGAAACCGCGTCACGAGCGATGACTTGCCCAGGGGGCGAGATGAGTGGCCGCGGGTTCGCTACGGCATAGAGGGTCCAGGTTTGGTTCCACCACACTGGTTGCAGGTAGGGCAGCCCCTGACGTACCAGGCTCACTTCATCAGGCGCGGACCAGTCATGCGGCCCTTGAGAGATGGCCACATAGGAGATGGCGTTGTCGTCGAGCCACCTTCGGTACGTGTCCGGGTTCAGGGTTCCGTCGTAGAAGATGGCGTTGCGCCCGGTGTCGGCTTGTCGCGACCACCCTCTTGCGATGGGAATGACCGGTGCCACGAAGGCAGCTTCGCCGCGCCGCCGAGTTGGAATCACCTCGATCGGTCCGGCAGCCCGACGAGCGGTCAGCTGGTTCAGCAGGGGCGCATAGAACTGTCGGCTGAGAGCAGGATCGCCCCGATCCTGCACCTCTGTGATGGATACCGGCGGTAGCACCAAAACCATGCCTACGGTGGCGGCAACAAGGGCTGCTGAGGGGATGGCCGCGACGGCGACGATTGTCGGCGCAGCGAACAACTCGGGCAGACGTGCCGCGGTCGTACCTACCGGCGACGGCAGGAGGTACGCCACACCTACCAGGCCTGCCGATAGCAACGCACCCCAGCGCACAACCGGGCGGCGCCAGCACAATCCGGCAACGGCCAGGCAGACAAGGAGACTCACCAGCGCTTGCTTTCCAGCGAAGGTTTGGTATCCGCCGTTGCCAAATGCCAAGCTCACGGCGATGGTTGGCACCATGGCACTGACGGCCAACCTGACGCCGTCTCGTCGCCTACCGGACAGGAAGAGCGCACCGCCAGCCACGCCGAGGAACAAACCGGCCACCGGACTGGCGAGCGGTGCCAGCAGCGATAGCCCGATACCGAGGCGCCAGCGACCGGACGTCAGGGCCCACAGTGCGCCGAGCGCTACGGCGAGACCCAGCGCGAAGGTGGTCCTTGTGACCACGAGATTACCGGCGAGACAGACCGCCCCGATGATCGCTCCGGCGATCGGTCGCGGGACCGCGGTGCGCTTCAACAACGCGGCGAAAAACACCACGCTCGCGGCGTAAGCAAGCGCCATGGTGAGGCGTACGCCCAAAAGTGCCATCACCGGAGGAGACAAGACGCTGTAACCGAGCGGGTTGAAACCGCTATACCAACGCAGGTCCAGCAGCTCGGGCCAATGCGACTTGGCTAGCTGGGCGTGAGCCAGTTGTGCGGAGAAGTCCCGGCCCATCGGTGGAGCAAGAAGGTATGCGGTTGCCAGCAACACGGCAATGGAACCGGCCGCAACGACCCCAGGTGATCCTCGGAACAGCAAAAGCAGCCGCGTTCGGATCCTGACATGCAGGTTTGCGACCTTATTTTCAGTCTCGACGGCACCGGAATTCGCGGTGATCGTGTCGGCGTCTTTGCTGGTTGCAGACTGGGTGCTCAACGCAGAACGCTCCCCATGACGATCCTCCCCGTTTGATCGCTGTCGGTGTACTGCGGCTCAACGCAGGTGCCAGGATGGTCAATCAAGCTGAGAGCTAGCTGAGTTGACCACTAACCGGGCAGTTACAGCGTAAACAGCGCAGGGCGTGTGCAAGTCCGTTATCGCCATTTGCGATGCACCCCGCCTGGCTGGGCTACAGCCCGATCGGGTTTTGCGTTGATGGTCGGCGGGTACTTCGGTGACATGAGTAACACGACTCTCATCATCCTGATCGTCGTTGCCGTCGTGGTGATCGTGGCGATCGTCGTCGTCGGCTATCAGATGGCTCGGCAGAATCGCACCAAGCGTCTGCGTGATCAATACGGACCGGAGTACGAGCGTGCCCTCGACCAGGCGGATAACCAACGCGAGGCGGAGTCCGAGCTTCGAGACCGCTCAAAGCGCCACGAAAAGCTGGAGCTGCGCAGTCTCGACTCCTCTGAGCGTGAGGATTTCGAGCGGCGTTGGTCAGAAGTACAGGGCGAGTTCGTGGATGACCCGAAAAGCGCGGTGCGTGATGCCGACCGGCTCGTCGTTGAGGTGATGTCGGCCCGTGGCTACCCGGTCGACGATTTCGACCGGCGGGCCGACGATCTGTCGGTGAGCCACCCAGAAATTACCCAGCGCTATCGCGAGGCCAGCCGCATCGCCCAGGCAAACGAGGACGGAACCGTCGACACTGAGGATCTTCGCCAGGCCGTGACGTCCTATCGCGCGCTGGTCATGGCCTTGCTGGACGACGGGGATGGCAGTCGGCCCCTTGACGGCGACCGCCGTCGGCAGAACGACATCGAGGGCAAGCACGACAACAACCAGATGACGGAACGGGAGACCCAAGCATGAACGGCACCGACGCGAGATCCACGGACGGCGGAACAACCGGCACGACTGAGAGCAGAGACGACGCCAGTAGCGCTGCCGAGCGGCTGGGAGGGCCTCTCGAGGACGAGCAGAGCCCTGACACAGCTCGCAGGGCCGACACCGACACGCTCGGCGGCGACGGGAGCGAGGAGGCGGCGCGCAGGTCCGAGACCGATGATCGTCAAACAGACATGACCGTCGGCGAGGACGAGGAGAGCGCCGAGGCGGCTCGCAGGTCCGAGACCGATGATCGTCCAACCGACATGGCCGTCGGGGAGGACGAGGAGAGCGCCGACACGGCTCGCAGGTCCGAGACCGATGATCGTCCAACAGACATGACCGTGGGTGACGGCGAGCGAGGCGGCGAGTTGGCTCGTAGCTCCAAGACCGATTCCGATCGTCAAGGCGACACCGCGAGACAAGACACGACATTGATCGAGCCTGAGCGAGCAGAGGGCTATAACGGTCGGTGGAATGAACTCAAGAGCGAATTCGTCGACGATCCGCGCGCTGCCGTACGAGGCGCGAACCAGCTGGTCGGAGAGGTGCTCGACGAGCTTGAAGAGCTGTTCCGTCGCCAACGCGCCGACCTCGAACACGGGTTGGACAGCGAGCAGACCACCACCGAGGATCTGCGGCTGGCACTCCGACGGTATCGCTCTTTCTTCGATCGGCTGCTCTCCTTCTGAGCGGAGGCCGATCTAGGCATTCCTGCCGCGGGCCGCGACCTGCCACTCATCCACGACCGCGCCGTTTGCGGTGATCACAAGTAGGTCGGCGAGGTTGACGGCAGCGCAGACATGGTTGGGGGCGACCCGGACGAGCGACCCCAGCTCGGGCAGCGGTCCATCTTCGCCGAAGCTGGCCGTCGCATGGTGCTCAGACAGGGCGCTGATTCGTGCTTGCGGGTAGTCAGGTAGTCGGCCACTCCCTGAGGCCCAGATAGGCCGATCGGCTCCCAGCACCTTGCTGCCGGCGTCGAGGACAAAGTCGCGGCCGTGGCGGCTGACAACCGTGGCCGCTGCGGTCAGGGCCACGGCGTCCCAGTCGGCTGCGCCGAGCTCGACCTGCTGGGCATCGTTGAAGACATAGACGCCGGGTCGCATCTCGCTCAGCGCCCCCTCGATCACCAGCGCCGCTGTTGGTGTCGACCCTCCGCTGCGCAAGTCCGCGTCGACACCCGCCTGGCGCAGTGCGGCGACTGCCGCTTGAAGCGCGCGCGCCTCTTCCATTGCCGCCTGCTTCCGGCGGCCGGGCTCGTAGCTGTGCCCCGGGAAGGTGAACACACCGGCCACGTCCAGCCCGTGGCGCCGTGCTGCCGCCGCAACCTCGCCAGCGCGCTCTGGAGCGACGCCGGTGCGATGCTGGCCACTGTCGACCTCGATCACAACATCCACCTCAGCTCCGCCGAGAGCATGGGCCAGGACTTCTGCTCCTTCACTCGAATCGACACCGACCAGCAGCGCTACCCGCTCGGCCAGCGCGCGCAACCTGGAGCCACGCACTCCCGAAGCCCACACCGGGTACGCGATGAACAGGTCGCTGAAGCCCGCGTCAGCGAAAGCCTCCGCCTCACCGACCGTCGCCACCGTCAGGCCGATGGCGCCGAGCGCCAGCTGACGGCGCGCGATCTCGAAACATTTGTGCGTCTTCGCATGCGGGCGGAGGGTGAAGCCGTGATCCCGCGCGCGGTCAGCCATCGCGACAAGGTTGGCTTCCAACACGTTGCGGTCGACGACCAGGCACGGAGTCTGAAGGTCCTGGGGCAGGGGCGGAGCGAGGGCCATCGCGATATTGTGCCCGACCTCGTGCACTAGCGAGTCACAGTTGATCGAGAAGCCAGGAGGGGCTGACGCTTTTGGCTCCGGCTGCCTCGACCCGGTTCCGTAACATCCGGTCCGCGGTGACGACCGTAACCACGCGTCCGTCACCGACATCGACCTGCTCCACGACGGCTTCGAGGATCGCATCATCCCCCGACCCCTTCGCGTGGACGGTGCGCAGGCGCCCCTCCTGCCCGGCTGGGTTGCCCTGCCGTGCGACGCCTTCCAAGACCAGGACGACCTCGTCATGAGGCAGCGTGGCGGTCGAAATCTGTGCTCGCAGCCGACTGGCAGCCCCGGCGCGATCACGCCACCAACCGTCGGGCCGACTGCCCACGACGTTGGCGCCATCGACGATCAGGACCTGCACTCAGACAGCCTAGGGGCAAGTGTGCACGCGCCTAGAGTGAATGAATGGCGACAAGGACCGCGTTCGCCGGCGCCTCGGGAAAGCTGTGGCGGTCACCTGCACTGATCGACGGCCTACTCGCCTACGTGGTTGCTATAGCGGTCGGGGTGGCGGTGCTCACAAGCTCCGTCGGCAACCAGCCGTGGCCGGCGTACGTGTTTGCCCTTGGTTTCGGTTTGATCTTGCTCATCCGCCGCCGATATCCAGTGCTGGTCTTGATACTCACATCGCTCGGGATCTGTGTGTACTACACGCTGCAGTACCCGCCTATCGGTCTGGCTCTGCCGATTGCCGCTGCCTTGTTCTCCGCAGCCGAGGCTGGTCGCCTGCGGATCGGCGTCATTGTTTCGGTGATCTTGGTTGGGCTGGCTGTGTACTTCCAGATCGCCGGGGGCCGAGAGATTGCACAGCTGCTCGGCTATGAACTGCCACCCGTGATCGCGCTGATGGGAGCATCGCTGGCGCTTGGTGATGGCGCCCGGTCGCGGCGGCTGCTCAAGGAGTCCCAGCGGGAGCGGGAGCGCCAGGCCAGGCTCGACGTGGAGCGCCACACGACCGAGCAGCGAAACGAGGAGCGGCTACGGCTCGCTCGCGACTTGCACGACGCTCTCGGCCACAACGTGGCAATGATCTCGCTGCAGTCTGCGGTGGCCGCCGAAGCGCTGCCGACGCGGGTGCCGGAGGCGCAGCGGGCGGTGGCTGAGATCCGGAACATCAGCGTCGCCACGATGACCGAGCTGCGCGACACGGTTCGGAGCCTGCGCTCGCTGGACTCAGCGGTTGAGCGGCTGCCTGGCCTCGACGAACTCCCCGTGCTCGCCGAACAGGCGCGCGGCAACGGACTCGATGTCCTGATCGTCGACACGGGTAGTAGCCGGGAGGTGCCACAGGCGCTCGGACAGGCTGTATATCGAGTTGTTCAGGAGGCGCTGACCAACATCATCAGACACGCCAAAGCCACCGGGGCTGTCCTAACGCTCGACCGCGGCCCGGATGCGCTCACCGTGACCGTCCGCGACGACGGGCAAGGTGCAAGCGAATTCACCGCCGGCAACGGCATCCGAGGCATGAGTGAGCGGGCAGCCGAGTGGGGTGGGCAGCTCAGCGTGACAAGTCCGGGCCCTGGCGCTGGAACAGTCGTAACCGTCGCGCTGCTCTGGCCGCAATCCGCAGGCCCGGAGGTGGACACGTGATTCGGGTGGTGTTAGCCGACGACCAAGCGCTGGTACGCAGTGGGCTGCGCGCGCTGCTGGCCAACAGCGACGACCTCCAAGTCGTCGGCGAGGCGAGCGACGGACGCGAGGCTGTCGCCGTAGTGACTCGTACGCAGCCCGATGTGGTACTCATGGACGCCCGGATGCCTGGGCTGGACGGAATCGAGGCCACGCAGCGAATCACCGCGGATCCCCTTCTGTCCGGAGTCGCGATCATTATGCTGACCACCTTCGATGAGGATGAGTTGATCTTTGCGGCGATCCGGGCCGGCGCCTCTGGCTATCTGCTGAAGGACGCGGAGCCGCGAGACCTTCGCGAGGCGATCCGAGTAGTGGCAGCCGGCGATGCATTGTTGTCGGCCTCGGTAACCCGAAAGGTGATGGAGGGCATTGTCTCTGGCCCAGCGGGTATCGCCGACCGTGGCCAGCTGAACCAGTTGACCGAGCGGGAACGCGAGGTGCTGGCCGGGGTGGGCCGAGGTCTATCGAACGACGAAATCGCCGCACAGATTCACATCAGTCCGGCGACGGCCCGCACGTACGTGAGCCGGATGCTGACCAAGCTGGGAGCTCGCGACCGAGCCCAGCTTGTTGTCATTGCCTACGACAGCGGTCTGGTGACTCCGGGCCGACACCTGGAGACACCTGACCGGCCCTGACCTGGCGTACGTCGAAAAGCGATCCAATCTGTCGCCTGTAGCGAGTAGGTAGCTGGCGGCACGATTTCTACCGTGGTGGGCGTTTCAAGGCCCTCAACCACGGAGGAATTCTCGTGTCAGCCCGTACCAGCAGACGCACCTTTTTGGCTGGTCTGGCTGCCATGCCGACGCTCGCGCTCCTGGGTTGTGAAGACGATCGCACGACCGCCGGCCCGACCAACACCACCGATACCCTCGACTTCGCCAACCGACTCCGCATACCAGCACTGGCCGACTCCACCGTGGCCAACGATGGGGTTCGGGTATTCCAGCTCAGCGCCGTTCCCGGATCGGCTGAATTCCTCCCCGGTCTATCGACGCCGACCTGGAGCTATACCGACGGTCGATCCGACGCCGGCTATCTCGGCCCGACGTTGCGCGCAGCACCGGGCGAGCGGGTACGCGTCATTGTCGAGAACCGGCTATCGGAGATCTCCACCGTGCATTGGCATGGCATGCACCTCCCAGCACGCTATGACGGCGGCCCGCATCAGCCCATTGCGCCGGGCGAGCAGTGGCAGCCGGAGTGGCTAATCGATCAGCCGGCGGCGACCCTGTGGTATCACCCGCACCCGCACGGGGAAACCGAGTTCCAGGTCACGCGCGGGCTGGCCGGGCTGTTTTACCTCGACGACGGCAGCAACCAGGACTTGCCGCATCGATACGGGATCGATGACATCCCGGTGATCATCCAAGACCGCACCTTCGACTCGCGTGGCCGGTTCCAGCTGCGCGGTAGAGCGGTAACCGGTCTACTGGGCGACACGATCTTGGTGAACGGCACCTACAACCCACACTTCCCGGTCACCGCGCGCCGTCTTCGCCTTCGCATCCTGAACGCCTCGACCGCCCGGATCTATCACCTGGCCTTCGCCGATGATCGGGAATTCGCAATCGTCGCGACGGACAGCGGCTTCCTGCCATCGCCTCAGCCAACCCGTCGGCTGCTCCTCTCCCCCGCCGAACGGGCCGAAATCCTGGTCGACCTGCGGGCCGCCGAGCGGCCGGTGCTCCGCTCACTGCCGTGGGATCTGGGCATGATCACTCCGCTGACCAATGGTGCCGGCGGCAACGATCATCTTGATCTGCTGCAACTTCGGGCTGGAAATTCGCTAGCCGCCAGCGGCCTCCTGCCAGAGAGGCTGGCGGGCAGTTCCGCCATTGCGCTTGATCATGTGGCAGCCCGCCGGAGCTTCCAGCTCGATGGGCGCGAGATCAACGGCCGCCAGATGGAGATGTCGCGAATCGACACCGTTGTAGCGGCCGGCACAACCGAGCTGTGGACCGTACGCAACACCCACAATCAGCCGCACAACTTCCATGTCCACGGGGTCGCTTTTCAAATCGTTCCGCCCGGAATGACCACGCCGGATCTCCGAATGGGGTGGAAAGACACCGTACTGCTGGCTGCTGGCGAGACGGTCCAGTTGGCGATCAGGTTTCCGGCGTACCGGGACCCGCTGGCGCCGTACATGTACCACTGCCACCTGATGTGGCACGAGGACGTGGGAATGATGGCGCAGTTCACCGTCGTCGATCCTGATCAAATCGACTCGGCACCGCGCATCCTGGAAGTCCCGCAAGATCATATGGCAGCCGGTCATGATCACGGCTGACCCCGAGTGATTCCCCCTACCACCGCTCATGCAAGGAGCTGAACTGCCATGTCCACAAGCAACCTGCCACCAAACTCGCCAGCCACCAGGAGGCGGCATCCAGTGATGATCATCGCTATGATTCCCGCCGGAGCCATACTGGGTTTCCTCGGTGGCCTCTTGATCGAGATCATCGTCGGCCTCGTCGCTCGGGCGGTGTTCAGCGCCGAGCATCCGGCAACCTTCTCGATGCGATTCCTCGGTTCACTGCCTGGCCTGGGAGCCTTGATCGGCGCGGTTCTGGCACCGATCTGGTACGCCCGCGGCCACGGTCGGGGCCGGGCCAGTTGAAACTGAGCTGTGTGTCTTCTTGGCTCGGGTTACCGACGCAGCGTAGTGACGCTCGCCTGCCCTCGATACAGCCCCGGTTCGGTCAGGACGGTTCCTCGGCGGATACCGCCAGACCGCCCTCGACTGCGACGATGCGATGGTCCTCGGCGTGGGTCAGTTCGGTGCGGAGGAACAGGTCGTCCGTGGGCAGGTGCAGGTCGAAGCGGGCGAAGGCCGCCACGTGGAGGTCGCCGGAGTGGGCGGTGAGGTCGAGCACGTGTCCGCCGATGCTGCGATCCTGGCTCAGGAAGTGGAGGTGAAGGCCCGCGACCGCGATGCCCTGGTAGATCGCCGGCGTCCAGAATCCGACCACCGTGCCGCGGACATCTCGCGCCACCGTCTCGACCTGGTGACTCGTCACCTCGGCGAGCCGCGGGAACGGATGATGCTGACGAGGCGTGACCCGCACGCGGACCTCCGACAGCACGCCGTCGAAGCGCACCGCGTGGAACAGGTTCCGGCTCGTGAGCCCAGTCTCGACGGATGCCGCGAAGCCCGGGAAGTCCTGCTCGCCCAAGCCGACTCGCGGGACCTCAGGAAATCGGCACACGATCGCGAACGGGAGGATGTCCTCGTCGTCCATCGCCACCGGCGGACCGTCGAGCGTGCACTCGATCGCCTCGCCGTCCACGATGACGACCTCGCCGCCGAGGTGGTCGACGCACCCGAGCCCGAAGTCCCCGATCGAGCGCGCTTCGGCGACGCGCAGGCCCGACTCGTAGGCGCCGGCGAGCAGCGCGTCGATCACGGCGAACTGCGTCACGGCGGCGCCGGGCACCGGAGACGGAGTCATCACGGTTGGAGCGTACCGACGCTCGGCGGTCACGACGAGAGTCGGAACTCCAACGCGAGGAGCGCCGCGCGCGCCCGTAGGCGGCAGCGACGCTGAGGCAGCCCGCGTTCCTATGGCGTTCGCGTCTTGTCGCGCTGGTCGTTGTCTGAAAGCCGTCGTTGAAGGGACTGTGCCCAAAGATTGCGGACTAGTTGGACGGTTCGATCAGGGGCTTCGAGTGGGGTGAGGTACGCCACGTTCGGGATGACTTCGGTTGCTCCATCAGCTAGTAGGCGGCCGGCCGCCTGCGCCTGCTCCGGAGTCCAGCCGGTGTGGTCGCTGCCGGTGACGAATAGCGTTGGGCAGCGGATCTGGGCGAGCTGCGGGGTCGACGACGAGCCTGGCCGCCTCCGGGTCCTGTGCGCGGGTCGTGGGGGACAGCAGCACCTCTCGTATGCCCGTGGCGATGGAGCCGACCGGCCCAAAGAGCCGCACGACGGGAAGCAGGATCCAGATCCGCAGGCGTTCAGACAGCGTGTAGGACTGGATCGGTGTGCCGAGTGTGACGAGGGTCCTGCACCGCTCCGGCCATCTTGCGGCGAACACCACTCCGACGTGCCCGCCCCAGGCGTTGCCGACCCAGTCCACGGGTTCATCGATCCCGAGGGTGGCCAGCACGTCGGCGGCTGCCTCGGCGCACTCGTCTATGTTGTACCAGCGCCCTGGGTCCGGGCTGGCCCCGTGTCCTGGACCTGTGATGATCACCAACCGTCGCTCACGGGCGAGGTCGTCCTCGACCCTGTTCCAGGTCCTGTCGTCGACAAAGAGGCTGTGCCATAGCACAGCGACCGGGCCCCCGCCGCGCACTCGCACCGCCAATGCTCCCAGGCGAGTCTCGACCATCTGCCGGTCAGACATCCAGGTCCCAGACAGCACGATCTTTGCAGGGACGCGGTCGATGTCCAGCCGGCTGCGAGTGCTGACATCCTCGATGTACGCATTCTTCGAACGCACCTTGTCCTGGCATGAGCTTTTAGGTGCTGAGCTGATTGAAGTGCCGCTATTAGCGAGTGCCCAAACAGCGTTCTGGGACTCGATTAGACAGTTATATGCACGAGCCCTGGCCGGCAACGATGATGATCTGCTCGCCAAGACGACGGCCGGTTTGCTTCATCCTGCGACGTTCGGCGCGCTGAAGGCGGCCGGGATGTCGGTCGATGAGGCGTCCACACTTGTCGGAGAGATGCTGGCGCGCCGGGCGAGAGGACAAGCACGATGAAACTCTTCTATGACTTGTGGTACCAACTCGATATGCCGCCAGGATCGGGCAAGCCCGATCAGAGCTGGTTGAGAGCGCGAAACCATCGCGCTGTGGCCCTTAGGTGGACCCGACGTCCGCAACAGAGCGCTGGGGAGTGCGATCAAGAAGGCTCCGACTAGGACTTACGTCATGGAGCGGGTGACGAGAATCGAACTCGCATGACCAGCTTGGAAGGTCGCGATCACTGCGCGCGCACGCGTACACCGAATCGCCCCATGCGCTCATGACTGACCCTCGAGTGCCGACACTGGCCGTGTATTTTCACCGTCAAATACGACAGAAGATATATGCAATCTATGCCTTCATTGGAGTCCTTTTTCGGTGCCATTCAAATCGTGTGCTCCAGCCTGCAGGCACATCAACCGCCTTGGCTTATAGCTGCGCGGTGCATGTCGGCGTCTGCCGGAGAGAATTCGGCATCAACAACAGTGAGCTCGATTTTACGCCTGGACATGACTTCAGTTATGTCTTCGGGGATGGGGCCAACGTCATTGATGCGGCCGACAACGACCCACGCACCCTGTTGCCGCCGGACACGAACGACGCGACGCAGTTCCCGAGGTACATACGCCATGAATCCTCGGATGCGTGGGATCTCGAGGAGATTGGGATCACCCTCAACCCGGCCAACCGAGCCAGGTCGTGCTGAATGCCTTGGCAGGCCCGAACCAACACCTTGTGCTCGGTGGAACGACCGGCAAAGTCTTGTACTTGTAAGAGCGGCCTCTTCAAGATTCGAGACGATTCGACATCGCTCACAACGGCCTGGTGAACGAGAACCGTCAGCGGTTCGATGTCCCAAAAGGGGCCAAGCGCGCTGTAATCAAGCGCGCTGTAATTACGTATCAGCGCCGCCGTTGCGACCTCGTAGTGATAACAGAAGGAGCGGCTATGTGCGCATTCGAGGCCATCGTTGAGGTCCCGAAGCTTAGCCCGATGGCTGCCCAGTCTCACCGCCTTTCGAATCAAGGCCGGGTGTACGCGCACCATGGCGCGTTGCCAATCGACATCGCCGACCGCCTCCTGGAGACCGTGGAGCGGCGCTTCCACCGCGAATGAAAAGGAATCCGCTATGGCCATATCGACGGAGCGCACCCAACAGACGCCGGCCAACCCGCCGCATCCGCCGTGGAAGGAGCAGTACCTCGGCGGCAGTCCTGAGCGGGAGCGGGTGGCATTCGAGGCGCTCGCCATTGACATCATGCGGGTGCAGCTCAAGAACCGCACGGCGGCCAGAGCAAACGGTGTCCGGCAGGGCGTCGACCGTGCCGTACACGTCAAGGCCACGTTCGCCGTCGACGACGCAAAGCTAACTTTCCTCGATCTTCCGCCGGACTTGGAGGTCGGCTTCGCGCGCTCCCGCGCTGAATATTCTGCATTGGTCCGCTTTTCGAACGCCGCCGGTACCGTACGGCCGGACGCGCACAAAGACCTGCGTGGGATCGCGATCCGCGTGACCACCCCGGAGGGCGAACAGCACGACCTGCTGGCCACAAATTATCCGGTGTCGCACGCCCGAAACGCCGAGCAATTCGTTCGATTCGCAGTCGCAACGGCGGGCGGCACGGTCTCAAAGATCTTCGGTCTGGCCGGGTTAGTCGTCAGCTGCGGACCGCGGGAGACGGTGCGGATGCTATGCAACGTGCGCAAGGCCCTGACCACCATCGACAGCATCGCGACCGAAACTTACTGGAGCCGCGGCGCGATCGCGTGGGGCGACACGCTCGCTGTCCGCTACCTGCTCAAGCCCATACTCGAGAGGCCAGACGTGCCGCCGCCGGCTCGAAAGGACCCTGACTTCCTCTCCGAAGAGATCGCCCAGCGGCTCGCTGAGGGTGATGTTCGCTTCCAGCTGTGCCTGCAGCGGTTCTGCGACGGCAAGGCAACGCCTATTGAAGACACTGCGGTGGAGTGGTCAGAGCGCGTCGCGCCGCCGATACCGGTAGCGGTGCTCACGATCCCCAGCCGCAAGGCGACAGGCATAGGGGACGTGGTCGAGCCGGTTGCGGCGCGATCCGTGGACTTCAACCCCTGGAACACCACTAACGACTTCCGCCCGCTGGGCAATCTCAATCGGGCCCGGAAGGCCGCCTATGACGCGAGCGCTGCCCATCGCCACCAGTACCGGTGGCTGACCGAGCCGCCCCGGCGCAATGTCGTACTCGGGGCCGCCGCCCGTACGGTGTTCAGGCTTGTCAACCGGCGTAAGCCCTGGCACCACCTGGGTGTACGCCTCGGCCTGCTGAACCTCGACGCGGTCCGGCATGTTCTGCGGCGCGACAACCTCATCGACACAGAGCAACGGGAGGCACCGCCTCAGACCCGACCCGTGCCGATGCAGCCGAAAGAGGATGACCGGGTGCGGCGCAGCTTCAACGGCACCGCCAACGACCTGTCCGATCCGCAAATGGGCGCAGTCCGAGCCACATTCGGGCGCAATCTCGCGCCCGACGGCTGCCATGACCCAGACCAGCCCAACCCGTATCTCATAAGCCAAGAGCTGCTCGTACGCCACACGTTCCGCCCGGCGACGTCGCTGAACTTGCTCGCCGCGGCGTGGATCCAGTTCCAGGTACATGACTGGGTTCATCATGATCGGCATCGTCTCGGCGACCACGACCTCGTCGTGCCCCTGCCCGATGGCGTGGGATGGTCGAACACACCTGACGGGCCTCAAGAGCGGCGCATGCGGATTGCTGGGGACATCTCTGTAGCCGATCTGGAAACGGGAGGCAGCAGCAGGGTGTTCCGCAACACCGTCTCCCACTGGTGGGACGCTTCTGAGGTTTATGGCGCGGACGAGGCTATGGCGCAGAGTCTGCGCGACGGTGCAAAGCTCCGGCTCGACAACGGGTTCCTGCCGCGCGACGCTCGCGGTCTAGGCGCGACCGGGTTCAACGACAGCTGGTGGCTGGGACTCAGCAGCCTTCACACACTGTTCGCACGGGAGCACAACCTGTTATGCGATGAGCTACAGCGTCACTACCGCTGGAGCGACGACCGGGTGTACCACACCGCCCGCCTGATCGTCGCAGCGCTCATCGCAAAGATCCACACGGTGGAGTGGACACCCGCGATCTTGGCGACAGACACAATCGACCTCGCTCTCAAGACCAACTGGAACGGACCGCCCGCGTACGACTGGCTGACCCGACTAGGCATTTGGCTGTTGGATGCGCATTCGAGTATGGGCATCCCGAAGACGATGCCGGACCACCACGCGGCCCCGTACTCGCTCACCGAGGACTTCGTCACGGTCTACCGGCTGCATCCCCTGCTACCCGACGACTACGTGTTTCGCGACCATGCGACCGGTGACGTGCTGCAGCGGTGCGGGTTCGACGTCCTGCAGGGCGACGGCGCCGAGAAGGAGCTGAAGCATCTCGGCCTGGTCAACACTCTCTACTCCTTCGGCTTGTCGTATCCGGGCGCGATCACGCTGCATAACTATCCGAACGCGCTGCGGAAACTGGTGCGTGACGGCGAGCGCATCGACCTGTCGGACGTGCCGGTCGACCTCGGCCGCGTGCCGGAGTTCGAGCGCCGGGTCTACGACATCGCCCGCGCCATCCCGCCGGGGTCGACCATGACCTATGGCGAGATCGCGAAGCGGCTGGGCGACCCGCTGCTGGCCCGCGATGTCGGCCAGGCGATGGGGCACAACCCGTTCCCGATCGTGGTGCCCTGCCACCGGGTGCTGGCGGCCGGCGGCAAGCCCGGCGGCTTCTCCGCCCCCGGCGGGGTCGACACCAAGCTGTTGCAGACCGGCGTGTTGGGGCGGGGCGTGGTCCTCGGCGTGCGCCCGTCGGGCACGACGCTCCAGTCGGGCAACGGACTGGTCGAGCGGAAGTGCGAGTTCCAGGTCCAGGTCACGCTCGACGGCCAGGCGCCGTACGAGGCGACCTGCACCCAGCGCATCCCCGAGGTCTACCTGCCCCAGTTCCAGCCGGGTGCCTCGGTGGTGGCGGTGCGGGTCGACCCGCAGGACCGGTCCAAGATCGCTCTCGACCTGGCCAACGAGGCGCCGACCGTGCGGGTGGCGCGTGACCCGAACACGACGAGCGCGGCCGACATCCTGGCCACCGGGCGGCCGGCCGCGGCGGTGATCGTCCAGAGCCAGCCGCTCGGCATGCAGAACGAGGAGGGCGTCGACATCCACGCCTTCGTCCTCACGGTCATGCCCGAGGGCCAGCAGCCCTACCAGACGCAGGTCGGCAACCCCACGCCCGCCGAGGCGCTGCCGCTGCTCCGTCACGGCGCCGCCGCTCTGGCCACGAAGCTGGGGGCCGACCACGACGAAACGCGGCGCGCGAGCGAGCGCCGCTATCGCGCAGAGTCATCGCCCTGGCGTGCCGGGTCGCCGCCGCCCTGGCCGGGCGCCCGCTAGAGGCAGGCGCCGACGCCGCCCTCGAGCCCCTTGCGGAACGAGCCCGAGCGCTGCGCCGCCGACCCGTGGGTCCAGGTCTCGGGCTGCACGCGGCCCCGCGTCTTGCGCTGGATCGTGTCATCGCCGATCTG
>Ga0081455_10004292_pt1 | contig 16046 bp, 11 predicted proteins | sample TabmetS3T2R1_FD_70207 | JGI IMG/M metagenome (GOLD analysis project Ga0081455, IMG submission 70207) | Tabebuia heterophylla rhizosphere microbial communities from the University of Puerto Rico - S3T2R1 | ecosystem: Host-associated > Plants > Roots > Rhizosphere ... | reverse complement strand
GACAACGTTGCCGTCACGATCGAGCTCATCACGCCGATTGCGATGGAGGAGAAGCTGCGCTTCGCCATCCGCGAAGGCGGCCGTACCGTCGGGGCCGGCGTCGTCACGTCCATCATCGAGTAGCAGGAGGTCGCCGGAGCAACTCGAATCAAAGCGCGGTCTGGCCGGCCTTAGGGCCTTCTCAGACCTTAAGAATTAGTGAAGCTCAAGCCGCCCTTGAGGCGCCAACTACCAGTTGCTGGATTTGTCAAGGAAAAAGTGTGACAAGCCGTGCGAACTGGGCTATGTAGGCGCTCCCGCGAGGGCGGCCAGGCTCAAGGGGTGTAGCTCAATTGGTAGAGCGTCGGTCTCCAAAACCGAAGGCTGGGGGTTCGAGACCCTCCGCCCCTGCCAAATATTGGGTGAGCTCGTTCTTGGGTCGGAGGCACGCGGCGCGGATTTGCGGGCCGTAAACCAAAGCAGACAAGCAATGGGCCGTGCTGGTTGCACGGCTCTTAGATCGTGAGCCGAGTGTGAAGAACCCGCTACACTTCATTCAAGAGGTGCGCCAGGAGGTATCGAAGGTCACGTGGCCGACCTGGAAAGAGGTCTGGATCACGACGGCCATGGTGCTGGTGATGGTCGCGCTGACATCGGTGTTTTTTTTGCTGACCGACATGATCATTGGCGCGCTGGTGCGCTTCATTCTTCAGTTAGGACAGTAGGTGGCAGTCTCCGACGTGCGCGTAAGGGATCTGAGGGTAAGAGACGGCATTATGGCCAAGCGCTGGTACATCGTGCACGCCTACTCGAATTTCGAGAAGAAGGTGGCCGAGGACATCAAGAAGCGAGCCAAGGCGGCGGGTCTGGCCGACCTGTTCGAGGAAGTGCTCGTGCCGATGGAGGAGATTGTCGAGGTCCGGCGTGGGCGCAAGGTACAGGCGGAACGCAAGTTCTTTCCTGGCTACGTCCTGGTCAAAATGGACATGACCGATGCCGCCTATCACCTGATTAAGAACACGCCAAAGGTCACCGGCTTCCTCGGCGCCGACAATAAGGCGGTGCCAATCACCGAAGACGAGGCGATGCGCATCCTGCATCAGGTGAAGGAGGGCGTGGAGCGACCCAAGCCGATGGTCACCTTTGAGATCGGTGAACAGGTGCGCGTCGCGGATGGTCCGTTTGCCTCCTTCAGCGGCCATGTCGAGGAGGTCGACGAACAGCGCGCCCGGCTCAAGGTGGCCGTGTCGATTTTTGGGCGGCCGACGCCGGTCGAGTTGGAGTTCGGTCAAGTCGAAAAGGTTTCGTGAACGGCAGCAAGGCGTGTCGTCACGTCAGGACGAGTAGATAGGGCGGAGATATGGCGAAGAGAATCGACGGCTACATCAGCTTGCAGGTCCCGGCGGGTCAGGCCAATCCCTCGCCGCCGATCGGGCCGGCGCTTGGCCAACGTGGCCTCTCGATTATGGAATTCTGCAAGCAATTCAACGCCAAGACGAAGGATCTCGAGCAGGGTGCGCCGATTCCCGTGAAGATCACGGTCTACTCGGATCGCTCGTTCTCTTTCGAGATGCGCACGCCGCCCGCCTCGCATCTCATCAAAAAGGCGGCCCAGATCAATGGCGGCTCGAAAGAGCCAGGGCGCACCAGTGCAGGAACCATAACCATGGCGCAGGTGCGCGAAGTGGCGAAGCAGAAGATGAAGGACCTCAACACGGACGACCTCGAGGCGGCAGCGCGGACCATTGCCGGCTCCGCGCGTTCGATGGGGCTGCAGGTCGTGGAGTAGGGCGATGGTAAAAATTGGCAAACGTTTGAAGGCCGCCCGTGCGGGGGTCAATCGGGAAAAGTTCTACCCCGTCGACGAGGCGGTGAAGGTGGTCAAGGCGCGGGCGAAGGCCAAGTTCGATGAGACCGTCGAGGTCGCCATGAACCTTGGTGTCGATCCCAAGCATGCAGATCAGATGGTGCGCGGGGTATGTATGCTTCCGAACGGCACCGGGCGCACGCAGCGCGTGGCGGTATTCGCGCGCGGGGCCAAGGCCGAAGAGGCCAAGGCCGCCGGCGCGGACGTTGTGGGTGCGGAGGATTTGGTCGAGCAGGTATCCCAAGGCAACATTAACTTCGATCGCTGCATCGCCACGCCCGATTTGATGGGTTTGGTTGGACGCCTCGGTAAAGTGCTGGGCCCGCGCGGGCTGATGCCCAATCCGCGCGTCGGCACCGTCACCATGGACGTCGCGGCAGCGATCAAAGGTGCCAAAGGGGGCGCCGTTGAGTTCCGCGTCGAGAAGGCCGGCATCGTCCAGGCTGGGGTTGGCAAGGCGAGCTTTGCCGACCAGGCGCTGGTGGAGAACATCCGCGCCTTCGTGGACGCCGTGATCAAGGCCAAGCCGCCGGGCGCCAAGGGCAACTATTTGAACAAGATTTCGCTCAGCTCCTCGCAGGGTGTGGGCGTCAAAATCGATGCGGCGAGCGTTGCGAGTGGCGCGAGCGCGACAGGATGAGTGGAGGACTGCCGAGATAACCGATTTCCGGGCCTCGAGCCCGGAAGCAGGTGGCCGCCCCTAGGGACGGCTACCCAAGCCTGTCCGAGATTGCCGGTGCCGGAGCCATCCGGTTTAAGCCTCGCTCGCGAGGGCCTGCATGAGACGGGAGACGAACGGGCGCAAGAGACGCCGGTTCGAAACTCTTGGGTCTGCGCCTTGCGCCGCAAGCGCAAGCAAGGACGGGTTCCTGAAGCGCCGCCTTCTCGGCGGCAAGGTGCAACCCCGCGGAGGGCCGGCTGGCCCCCGCAAGATGGAGTGAGCAGAGGTGGATAGAGCGCAAAAGCGCGAACTCGTCAGCGACCTCAACGAGACCTGGAAGGGTATCGGGGCAGTGGTCGTTGCCCACTATACGGGCATGACCGTCGCTGAGATGACGGAGTATCGCAAACGCATGAAAGCCGCAGGCGGTGCGGTCAAGGTTGCCAAGAACCGGCTGGCGAAGCTGTCGCTCAAGGGCACAAACGCGGAAAAGATCGCCGACTTGCTGAAGGGCCAAACCTGTATCGCCTATTCGGGTGATCCGATCAGCGCTGCCAAGGTTTCGGTCAAATACGCCAAGGAGAACAATAAGCTTGTGATCCTCGGCGGCGCCATGGGCGAGTCGGTCTTGGACACGAGCGCGGTGCAAGCCTTGGCGGAGCTGCCCTCGCTGGACGAACTGCGCGCGACCTTGATTGGCCTGTTGCAGGCACCCGCGACCAAAATCGCCCGCGTGCTCAAAGAGCCGGGCGCACAGCTCGCGCGCGTGCTGCAGGCGCAAAGCGCCAAAGCGACGTGAGGCACGACAATTCCAACCTGGCGCCCCTTGGCGCACTCGCAAAACCACACATTGAAAGAAGGACGTTGAGTTATGGCTGATCTGGCAAAAATCGTGGAAGACCTTTCCAAGCTGACGGTTCTGGAGGCGGCAGAGCTCTCCAAGCTTCTCGAGGAGAAGTGGGGTGTCTCGGCCGCGGCGGCGGTTGCCGTTGCTGCCGCGCCCGGTGCCGCCGCGGCTCCTGCCGTAGAGGAGAAGACCGAGTTCGCCGTCATCCTGAAAGCCGGTGGCGACAAAAAGATCAATGTCATCAAGGAGGTCAGGGCCATTACCGGCCTCGGTCTCAAGGAGGCCAAGGATCTGGTTGAGGCCGGCGGCAAGACGGTCAAGGACGGCATCAACAAGGACGAGGCCGCCAAGATCAAAAAGCAACTCGAGGACCAAGGCGCAACCGTCGAGGTCAAATAGTGCCGGCGCGTCGGCGACGACGTGCTGCCACCCGGCCCGAACGGCATGCCGTGCCCGTGCTGGTCTGACAAAATTTTGCAGGCGCGGGGCAGCCCTTGCCCCGCACCAACACCGAAACATCTGCCTTCGCACGCGAAGGACGAGGAGCTGAAATGGCTGAGACCTTCAACGGCCGCAAGCGCATCCGCAAACAGTTTGGCTCACTCGGCGAAGTCGCCGAAATGCCCAATCTCATCGAAGTACAGAAGAGCTCCTATGACGACTTTTTGATGGTCAAGGAGCCGCCCGGTGGCAGGCCCGAACAGGGTCTGGAAGCGGTCTTCCGGTCGGTGTTTCCCATCTCCGATTTTTCCGGTCGGGCGACCTTGGAGTTCGTGCGCTACGAGTTCGAGCCGCCAAAGTACGACGTCGACGAGTGTCAGCAGCGCGACATGACCTATGCTGCGCCGCTCAAGGTGAAGCTGCGCTTGATCGTGTTCGACGTCAACGAGGAGACCGGCGCCAAGTCGGTCAAGGACGTCAAGGAGCAAGACGTCTATATGGGCGACATGCCGTTCATGACGCCCAACGGCACCTTCGTCATCAACGGCACCGAACGCGTGATCGTCAGCCAGATGCATCGCTCGCCCGGCGTTTTCTTCGACCACGATAAGGGCAAGACCCACGCCTCGGGCAAGCTTCTGTTCGCGGCCCGCATCATTCCCTACCGCGGCTCGTGGCTCGACTTTGAGTTCGACGCCAAGGACATCGTCTATGTGCGCATCGACCGGCGCCGCAAGCTGCCGGTGACGACGCTGCTCTATGCCCTTGGTATGGACGACGAGGAGATCCTTTCGACCTTCTACAAGTCCATCCTGGTCAAGGAGAGCAAGCGCGGTTGGAAGGTGCCGTTCGTATCGGAAAAGATGCGCGGCATGACGCCGGCGGCGGACCTCATCGACGCCAAGTCGGGTGAAGTTGTCGCCAAGGCGGGTGAGAAGATGACCGCCCGTCGTGCGCGCGAGCTTGCCGAGGAGGGCGTCAAGGAAGTGCTGTTCAGCGCGGACGATCTCGCCGGCAAGTACCTGGCGCAGGACATCGTCAACTTGAACACGGGCGAAATCTACGGCGAAGCAGGCGATGAACTCGATGCCAAGCTGCTCGAGACCTTCAAAGAGGCAAAAATCAAGGAATTTCCGATCCTCGACATCGACCATGTGACGATCGGTGCTTTCATCCGCAATACGCTCAACGTCGACAAGAATGCCAACCATGAAGAAGCGTTGATGGACGTCTACCGGGTGATGCGCCCAGGCGAGCCTCCCACACTGGAGGCCGCGCAGGCCCTGTTCTACGGGCTGTTCTTCGATCCGGAGCGCTATGACCTCTCCGCGGTTGGTCGCGTGAAGATGAACATGCGCCTCGATCTGAAGGCCGAGGACACCGTGCGCACCTTGCGCAAGGAAGACATCATCGCCGTCATCAGTACCCTCGTCGACCTGCGCGATGGCAAGGGCGAGATCGACGACATCGATCATCTCGGCAACCGGCGTGTGCGCTCGGTGGGCGAGCTCATGGAAAACCAGTATCGGCTCGGGCTGTTGCGCATGGAGCGCGCCATCAAGGAGCGCATGTCGTCCGTCGACATCGACACCGTGATGCCGCAGGACCTGATCAACGCCAAGCCGGCGGCGGCCGCGGTGCGCGAGTTCTTCGGCTCCTCGCAGCTCTCCCAGTTCATGGATCAGACCAACCCGCTTTCGGAAATTACGCACAAGCGGCGGCTTTCGGCCTTGGGTCCCGGTGGTCTCACCCGCGAACGCGCTGGTTTCGAAGTGCGCGACGTGCACCCCACGCACTATGGGCGCATCTGCCCGATCGAGACACCGGAGGGCCCGAACATCGGCCTGATCAACTCGCTCGCGACCTTCGCCCGCGTCAACAAGTACGGTTTCATCGAAAGCCCCTATCGCAAGGTAGAAAAGGGCAAGGTGACCGACGACGTGGTCTACCTTTCCGCCATGGAGGAGGCCCGCCACCATGTGGCGCAAGCCAACGCGGCGATCGACGCCAAGGGCAAATTGACCGGCGATCTCATCACCTGTCGCTACCAGGGCGACGTCCTGCTCGTGTCCCCCGACAAGGTCGACTACATCGACGTGTCGCCGAAGCAGCTCGTGTCGGTGGCGGCGGCACTCATTCCGTTCCTCGAGAATGATGACGCCAATCGTGCGCTGATGGGCTCCAATATGCAGCGACAGGCCGTCCCCCTCATCAAGGCGGAGGCACCGCTCGTCGGTACTGGGATGGAGGAGGTGGTGGCACGCGACTCCGGTGCTGCCATCGCCGCGCGTCGCAGCGGTATCATCGATCAGGTCGATTCCACGCGCATCGTCGTGCGTGCCACGGGCGAGACCGATCCCTCGAAGCCGGGCGTCGACATCTATCGTCTGCGCAAATTCCAGCGCTCAAATCAGAACACCTGTATCAACCAACGGCCGCTCGTAACGGTGGGTGAAAGCGTTAAGGCCGGCGACATCATTGCCGATGGACCTTCGACGGATCTCGGTGACTTGGCGCTCGGCAAGAATGTGCTGGTCGCGTTCATGCCGTGGATGGGCTACAACTTCGAGGACTCCATTCTGCTTTCCGAACGCGTGGTGTTCGACGACATCTTCACCTCGATCCACATCGAGGAATTCGAAGTGATGGCGCGCGACACCAAGCTCGGGCCGGAAGAAATCACCCGCGATATCCCGAACGTCTCGGAGGAAGCGCTCAAGAACCTGGACGAGGCCGGCATCGTCTTCATCGGCGCCGAGGTCAATCCGGGTGACATCCTGGTCGGCAAGATCACCCCCAAGGGTGAAAGCCCGATGACGCCCGAGGAGAAGCTGCTGCGCGCCATCTTCGGCGAGAAGGCCTCCGACGTGCGCGACACGTCGCTGCGCCTGCCGCCGGGGGTGAACGGCACGGTGGTCGAGGTGCGGGTGTTCAACCGGCACGGCGTCGACAAGGACGAGCGCGCCATGGCGATCGAGCGGGAGGAGATTGAGCGTCTCGCCAAGGACCGCGACGATGAGTTGCAGATCCTTGATCGCAACGTCTACGCCCGGCTGAAGACCGCGCTGATCGGCAAGGAGGCCGCCAAAGGCCCGAAGGGCGCTCGCAAAGGCACCACGCTCAACGACGAAGTGCTGAATGATATCCCGCGCAGCCAGTGGTGGGAGATCGGTCTCACGGACGAGGCGGCGATGGCGGAGGTCGAAGCCATCGGCAAGCAGTACGAGGATGCCAAAAAAAGTCTCGAGCGGCGGTTTGTCGACAAGGTAGACAAGTTGCAGCGCGGCGACGAGCTGCCACCGGGCGTCATGAAGATGGTCAAGGTCTTCGTTGCCGTGAAGCGCAAGATCCAACCCGGCGACAAAATGGCAGGCCGACACGGCAACAAGGGCGTCGTCTCGCAGATTGTGCCGGTGGAAGACATGCCCTACCTGGAGGACGGCACCTACGTGGACGTGGTGCTGAACCCGCTCGGGGTGCCGAGCCGCATGAACGTCGGACAGATCTTGGAGACGCATCTGGGTTGGGCCTGTCGTGGCCTTGGCCGGATCATCGACGAGGCCCTGCAAAAGTTCCATGAGAGCGGCGAGGCGAAGATCCTGCGCGAGGCCATGGGTGATATCTATGGCAAAGACAGCGGCACCACCAAGCTGCGCGATCCCGAACTCGTCGCCTTGGGCGAGCAGCTCAAGGGCGGCGTGCCGATCGCCACGCCTGTGTTCGATGGCGCGCGTGAGCCCGATATTGTCGCTTTGCTGCAAAAGGCGGGCTTCGATACATCGGGTCAGGTGACGCTCTACGACGGCAGAACCGGTGAGCCGTTCGACCGCAAGGTGACCGTCGGCTACAAGTACCTGCTCAAGCTGCACCATCTCGTCGACGACAAGATCCACGCCCGCTCCATCGGGCCCTACAGCCTCGTCACCCAGCAGCCGCTGGGCGGCAAGGCCCAGTTCGGTGGGCAGCGCTTCGGCGAAATGGAGGTGTGGGCGCTGGAAGCCTACGGGGCGGCCTACACGCTGCAGGAGATGCTGACGGTTAAGTCGGACGACGTCGCCGGCCGCACCAAGGTGTACGAAGCCATTGTGCGTGGCGACGACGCCTTCGAGGCTGGCATTCCAGAAAGCTTCAACGTTCTCGTCAAGGAGATGCGCGCTTTGGGCCTCAACGTCGAGCTCGTGAACTCCGATGTGGGGGCCGCAGCGGAAGAAGAAGCCGTCAAAGGTCCTTCCGAACGTCCGCAGCTGCCGCCGGCCGCGGCCGAGTGAGGTCGCCGGGCCGCGTCGGCGACGCGGCCCGTCCGCAGGATTGGCACAATTTGAGGCGCTGGCCGCAATTGGCCCGCCAGGAGAAAGCTGATGAACGAGATCACCAATCTATTCAAGCAACAGGCACCAGCCCCTGCTTTCGATCAGATCCGCATCTCGATTGCGAGCCCGGACGACATCATGTCGTGGTCGTTCGGCGAAATCAAAAAGCCCGAAACGATCAACTACCGCACCTTCAAGCCGGAGCGGGATGGCCTGTTTTGCGCGCGTATCTTTGGTCCCATCAAGGACTATGAGTGTCTGTGCGGCAAGTACAAGCGCATGAAGTACAAGGGCCTGATCTGCGAGAAATGCGGCGTCGAGGTGACCTTGGCCAAAGTGCGGCGCGAGCGCATGGGGCATATCCAATTGGCCGCCCCCGTTGCCCACATCTGGTTCTTGAAGTCGCTACCCTCTCGCATCGGCCTCCTGCTCGACATGACGCTCAAGGATCTTGAGCGCGTGCTCTATTTCGAGAACTACATCGTGACGGAGCCCGGGGTCACGACCTTCACGGAAAAGCAGCTCCTCACCGAGGAGCAGTACAACCAGGCGATCGAAGAGTATGGACAGGACAGCTTCTCGGCCGGCATCGGCGCGGAGGCAATCCGCGTGCTGCTCGAGGGCATGGACCTGCCAAAGCTGCGCGATCAGCTGCGCCAGGAGATCGCCGAGGCCACGACCGAGCTTAAACCCAAGAAGCTCGGCAAACGCCTCAAGGTGATCGAAGCCTTCCTGGAATCCGGCAACAAGCCGGAATGGATGGTGCTGACCGTGGTGCCGGTCATTCCGCCGGAGTTGCGGCCTCTGGTGCCGCTCGATGGCGGGCGTTTCGCCACCTCGGACCTGAATGATCTCTATCGCCGCGTGATCAACCGCAACAACCGGCTGAAGCGACTGATGGAGCTCCGGGCGCCCGACATCATCATCCGTAACGAGAAGCGGATGCTGCAGGAATCGGTCGACGCCCTGTTCGACAACGGCCGGCGGGGACGCGTCATCACGGGTGCTAACAAGCGCCCCCTCAAGTCGCTCGCCGATATGCTCAAGGGTAAGCAGGGCAGGTTCCGGCAGAATCTGCTGGGCAAGCGCGTCGACTACTCCGGACGCTCGGTGATCGTGGTCGGTCCCGAGATGAAGCTGCATCAATGCGGTTTGCCGAAGAAGATGGCGTTGGAGCTGTTCAAGCCCTTTATCTACGCGCGCTTGCAGGCGCTCGGCCAGGCGGCAACGGTCAAGCAGGCCAAGAAGCTGGTCGAGAAGGAAAAGCCAGAGGTCTGGGACGTGCTCGATGAGGTGATCCGCGAGCATCCGGTGTTGCTCAACCGGGCTCCAACCTTGCATCGGCTCGGCATTCAAGCCTTCGAGCCCGTCCTCATCGAGGGCAAGGCAATCCAGCTGCACCCGCTTGTTTGCGCGGCCTTCAATGCCGATTTCGACGGCGACCAAATGGCCGTGCACGTGCCCCTCTCGCTGGAGGCCCAGCTCGAGGCTCGCGTGCTGATGATGTCGACCAACAACATTTTGCATCCGGCCAACGGCTCACCAATCATCGTGCCGAGCCAAGACATCGTGCTTGGCCTCTACTACCTGTCGCTCATGCGCGACAAGGAGCCGGGCGAAGGCACCATGCTGGGCTCGATCGCGGAGGTCGAGCACGCCCTTGCCAGCGGCGAGGTCAGTTTGCACGCCAAGGTGAAGGGCCGCTACTACGGCGTGGATGGCGAAGGCAATGAGGTGGTCGAGGTGCACGAGACGACGCCGGGCCGCTTGCTGCTCGGCGAGCTGTTGCCGCGGCGCCCCGGGGTCAAGTTCGATCTCGTCAACCAGCTGCTTACGAAGAAGAACATCTCTGCCCTGATCGATGCAGTCTATCGCAACTGCGGTCAGAAGGAGACGGTCATCTTCTGTGACCGCATCATGGGGCTTGGCTTCTACCACGCCTTCAAGGCCGGCATTTCGTTCGGCAAGGACGATATGCAAATCCCCGATACCAAGGCCAAGATCGTCGATGAGACCAACGAGCTCGTGCGCGAGTACGAGCAGCAGTACAACGACGGCCTCATCACCCAGCTGGAGAAGTACAACAAGGTGGTGGACGCCTGGTCCAAGTGCACGGATCAGATCGCCAAAGAGATGATGGAACGCATCTCGGCCTCGCAGCAGGAAGCCGCCAGCGGCAAGCTGAAGCCCGTGAATTCCGTTTACATGATGGCGCACTCGGGTGCCCGCGGCTCCGAGAAGCAAATGCGCCAGCTTGCCGGCATGCGCGGTTTGATGACTAAACCTTCCGGCGAGATCATCGAAACGCCGATTATCTCGAACTTCAAGGAAGGCCTCTCCGTGCTCGAGTACTTCAACTCGACGCATGGCGCGCGCAAAGGCCTGGCCGATACGGCCCTGAAAACGGCCAACTCGGGCTATCTCACCCGCCGCCTGGTCGACGTGGCCCAGGACTGCATCATTAATGAGGAGGATTGCGGCACCGACGCCGGCATCAACGTGCAGGCGGTGGTGGACGCCGGCCAGGTCATCGTCTCGTTGGGCCAGCGCATCCTGGGCCGCACGGCGGCCGAGGACGTCAAGGACCCCGTCAGCAAGAAGGTGATCGTCAAGGCCGGCGAGCTGCTTGAGGAGAAGGAGGTCGACGCGATCGAGAAGGCACAGATCCAAGAGGTGCGCATCCGCTCGGTTCTGACCTGCGAGACGACCAACGGCGTGTGCGGCAAATGCTATGGCCGTGATCTTGCCCGCGGGACGCCCGTCAATATTGGCGAGGCCGTGGGTGTCATCGCTGCCCAGTCGATCGGCGAGCCTGGCACACAGCTGACGATGCGCACGTTCCACATCGGTGGCGTGGCGCAAACGGTCGATCAATCCTTCATCGAGTCGAACTTCAATGGCAGCGTGAAGATCAAGAACCGTAACGTCGTCAAGGACAGCCAGGGACGCCTGATCGCCATGGGGCGCAACGTCGTGCTCTCGATCACGGATCAGTCCGGCAAGGAGCTGGCATCGCAGAAGATCACCTATGGTGCCCGCTTGCACGTCGACGATGGCGACACCGTCAAGCGCGGCGCGCGCCTGGCGCAATGGGATCCCTACATGCGTCCGATCCTGACCGAGGTCGATGGCATCGCCGAATTTGCCGACCTGGTCGAGGGCGTGTCGGTCAAGGAACAGACGGACGAGGTGAAGGGCACCACCAATCGCGTCATTGTCGATTGGCGGGCGACGCCGCGTGGGTCCGATCTCAAACCGGCAATCGTGATCAAGGAAGCGAAGGGTGGCCGTCCCGTACGGGTCGCGCGCGGCGTCGACGCGCGCTATCAGCTCCCGGTCGATGCGATTCTGTCGATCGAGCCCAACGCCAAGGTGAAGGCCGGCGATGTGCTCGCGCGCATTCCGCTGTCATCGGCCAAGACCGGCGACATCACCGGTGGTCTGCCGCGGGTGGCGGAGCTGTTCGAGGCCCGTCGCCCGAAGGACAACGCCATCATCGCGGAGGTCTCCGGCACGGTCGAGTTCGGCAAGGACTACAAGAACAAGCAGCGCATCACCATCAAGCCCGATGATGAGAATGCCGAGCCCGTCGAATATCTGATCCCGCGCGGCAAGAGCCTCGCCGTTCAGCACGGCGATCGCATCGAGAAGGGTGACTTCGTCTATGACGGGCATCCGGCGCCGCACGACATCCTGGCGATCAAGGGCGTGGAGGAACTCGCCAATTACCTGATCAACGAGATCCAGGACGTCTATCGGCTGCAGGGCGTCACCATTAACGACAAGCACATCGAGGTGATCGTGCGCCAGATGCTGCAGAAGGTGGAGATCGAGGATCCGGGCGAGACCGACCTGCTCAAGGGCGAGCAGATCGATCGCATCGAGTTCGACGAGAAAAACCTGGCGATCGAGAAGGCCGGCAAGCGTGTGGCGACGGCCAAGCCGGTCCTGCTGGGTATCACCAAGGCCTCCTTGCAGACGCGCAGCTTCATTTCTGCGGCCTCCTTCCAGGAGACCACGCGCGTGTTGACCGAGGCCGCGGTAAACGGCAAGGCCGACATGCTCGAAGGCCTCAAGGAGAACGTCATCGTTGGTCGCCTGATCCCGGCGGGCACGGGCGGCATGTTGCGGCGCATCCGCAAGATCGCCGCGAAGCGCGACGAGCTGATCGCCAAGGAAAAGGCCAAGGCCGACGCCGAACGGGCCCTGACAGCACCCGAGGGTGGTGTCGTGATCCGCCCGCCGGAGCGCCGCCGTCGCCGCACCGAAGCGGCGGCGGAGTAGCCACAACCTTGGCGCCTCGCCAGGGGAGCGGCCGTGCCCGAGGCATGGCCGCGCCCGGCCGCGCCAGCAAAACCCGGCGCACCGGCGCTGACGCCCCGAGCTGCGCCTCGGGGAGCGCGCGCGCCCCGAGTTCCGCCGAAGCACCATCTCTGAACCACCCTTTTTGGGCGCGACCAAATAATTCCGATCGGCGCCCGCTGGGGTGGTTGACGTGCCGGGAGGCCGCGTATATTTTCCGCGCACTCTCGCGGCAGGTGGTAGGCCATTTTGTCGGCGCGGGTAAGTCATCCCCGCCCTGGCCTAGACGCTGCCGTCGTCAAGCAGAGGACAATTCAGGCCAAGATCCGGAGTTTGCGCGAGCGAACGGCTGGATCCTCTGGAATATGCGAGCCGGGCGCCGCGCAGGCGGTACCTCCGTGGCGGGTTTTTGGCGTACGAGCTCGTAATCGTCGCTGGCAAAGGTGAACGTGGCGCATGCCGACCATTCAGCAGTTGATCCGCAAACCGCGGACGCAGAAGACCTACCGCGAAAAGGCGCGCCACATGGAGGCGTGCCCGCAAAAACGCGGCGTATGCACGCGCGTCTACACGACGACGCCGAAAAAGCCCAATTCGGCCCTGCGCAAGGTGGCCAAGGTACGCTTGACCAACGGCTTTGAGGTGATCGGCTACATTCCGGGCGAAGGCCACAACTTGCAGGAGCATTCCGTGGTGATGATCCGCGGTGGCCGCGTCAAGGACCTGCCGGGCGTGCGCTATCACATCATCCGCGGCGTGCTCGACACGCAAGGTGTCGCCGACCGCAAGCAGAGGCGCTCCAAGTATGGCGCAAAGAGGCCCAAGTAGGGCCTCTTTGCGTAAGGCCACCCCCCGCCTGCCAGCCAGCGCGGCGGGGAGTGGGGACGACAAAGCGAAACGAAGTTTGACGGACTGAGGAAGAAAACCAATGTCGCGCCGGCACAGAGCTGAGAGACGCGAGGTCAACCCGGACCCGAAGTTCAATGACTTGGTGATCTCCAAGTTCATGAACTCAATCATGCGACAGGGCAAGAAATCGGTGGCCGAGCGCATCGTCTACGGCGCGCTTGACCGCATGCAAAGTCGCGCCAAGTCGGATCCGATCCAGATGTTCCACTCCGCCTTGGAAAACGTCATGCCCGCGGTCGAGGTGCGCTCGCGCCGGGTTGGTGGGGCAACTTACCAGGTGCCCGTGGAGGTGCGCACGGAGCGCCGGCAGGCGCTCGCCATTCGCTGGCTCATCACCGCCGCGCGCGGTCGCAACGAAAAGACCATGGAGGAGCGGCTTTCCGCCGAGCTACTCGATGCTGCCAACAACCGCGGTACAGCGGTGAAGAAGCGGGAGGACACGCACAAGATGGCGGAGGCGAACCGAGCCTTCTCGCATTACCGCTGGTGATCAGGACTGATAGGCGAGCCTATGCCGCGAACGCATAAAATCGAGGACTACCGCAACTTCGGCATCATGGCCCACATCGATGCGGGCAAGACGACGACGACGGAGCGGATCCTCTACTACACGGGCAAGACCTACAAGATCGGTGAGGTGCACGACGGCGCCGCGACCATGGATTACATGGAGCAGGAGCAGGAGCGCGGCATCACCATTACGTCGGCGGCCACCACCTGCTTTTGGGCCGGTAAGCGCCTCAACATTATTGATACGCCAGGCCACGTCGATTTCACCATCGAGGTCGAGCGCTCCCTGCGCGTCCTGGATGGGGCGGTGTGCGTGCTGGATGGCAACCAGGGCGTCGAACCGCAGACCGAAACCGTTTGGCGGCAGGGCGACAAATACGAGGTGCCCCGTATCGTCTTCGCCAACAAGATGGACAAGACGGGCGCCGATTTCGAGCAGTGCATCAGCGATATTAAAGTGAAGCTCGGCGCCAGACCGGTGCCCCTGCAACTGCCGATCGGTGCGGAGGCTTCCTTCAAAGGTGTGATCGACCTTCTGGCCATGCAGGCCCTTGTCTGGGAGGGCGACGACAAGGGGGCCAAATTCCATGAGGAGGAGATCCCCGAGGACCTGCAGGCCAAGGCCGCCCAGTTCCGTTCCGAACTGATCGAAGCGGCTGTCGAGCTCGACGATGAGGCCATGGCGGCCTACCTCGACGGCAAAGAGCCCGATATCGCGACGCTCAAGCGGCTGATCCGCAAGGCCACGGTAACGCGCGCCTTCTACCCCATGCTGTGCGGCTCCGCTTTCAAGAACAAGGGCGTGCAGCCCCTGCTGGATGCCGTCGTGGACTACCTGCCCTCGCCGGCAGATCGGGAGGCCTTCGAGGCCATCGACGTCAAGACCGACCAGCCGACCGTGCGCAAGCCGCTCGATACCGAGCCCCTGTCGATGCTGGCCTTCAAGATCATGGACGACCCGCACGTGGGTTCGATCACCTTCTGTCGGGTCTACTCGGGTACGGTGAAAAGCGGCATGGCCCTTGCCAACACCACGCGCGACAAGAAGGAGCGCGTCGGCCGCATGTATCTCATGCACGCCGATGAGCGTGAGCAGATCGAGGAAGGTTATGCAGGCGATATCATCGCCCTTGCCGGCCTCAAGGATACACGAACCGGCGAGACCCTGTCCGATTCACTGAAGCCGGTGCTGCTCGAGAAGATGGAGTTCCCCAACCCCGTCATCGAGATGAAGATCGAGCCCAGGACCAAGGCCGACGTGGAGAAGATGGGCATTGCCCTGCAGAAGTTGGCGGCCGAAGATCCCTCCTTCCGTGTGACCACGGACCAGGAGAGCGGCGAGACCATCATCAAGGGGATGGGCGAGCTGCACCTCGACATCAAGGTCGACATTCTGAAGCGGACCCACAAGGTCGAGGTCAACGTCGGCGCGCCGCAGGTTGCCTATCGCGAGACCATCGCGCGCGCGGCGGAAGTGGACTACACCCACAAGAAGCAGACCGGCGGTACCGGGCAGTTTGCCCGCGTCAAGCTGCGCCTCGAGCCGAACCGGCCCGGCAAGGGTAATGAGTTCGAGAGCGACATCGTCGGCGGCGTCGTGCCGAAGGAGTACATACCCGGGGTGGAAAAGGGCATCGAGTCCGTTTGGGACAGCGGCGTCTTGATCGGCTTCCCGATGGTCGACATGAAGGTGAGCTTGTTCGACGGCGCCTACCACGAGGTCGACTCCAGCACGATTGCCTTCGAGATCGCCGCGCGCAGCGCCATGCGCGAGGGCGCGGCCAAGGCCGGCGTGAAGCTGCTCGAGCCGATCATGGATGTGGAAGTGGTGACGCCAGGTGATTTTGTCGGCAGCGTCATCGGTGACATCAACAGCCGGCGCGGGCAGATCAGAACGCAAGAAATGCGCGGCAATGCCACTGTGGTGCGCGCTAACGTGCCGCTCGCCAACATGTTCGGCTATGTCAGCCAACTGCGCTCCATGAGCCAGGGGCGGGCAATGTACACCATGCAGTTTGCCCATTACGCAGAGGTTCCGCGCAACGTGGCCGACGAAGTAAAGGCGAAGTACGCGTAAAGCATAGAGTGGCGACCTCGCGGGTGAGGCGAGGTGAAAGGCAGGAGAGCCGAAAATGGCCAAGGCGAAATTCGACCGGACGAAACCGCACTGCAACGTTGGCACGATCGGCCACGTTGACCACGGCAAGACGACGTTGACGG
>Ga0081455_10004291_pt1 | contig 16048 bp, 17 predicted proteins | sample TabmetS3T2R1_FD_70207 | JGI IMG/M metagenome (GOLD analysis project Ga0081455, IMG submission 70207) | Tabebuia heterophylla rhizosphere microbial communities from the University of Puerto Rico - S3T2R1 | ecosystem: Host-associated > Plants > Roots > Rhizosphere ... | reverse complement strand
CGTTCGGGCGCCCGCACGGCCGCAAATGCCCAGCGGCTTGCCGCGGCAACCGGCTGCGAAGCCTACATCCTCGACGGTGGCATCGACGCTTGGAAGAAGGCTGGCTTGCCGGTGGTCATCGACAGGAAGCGACCGATCGAGATCATGCGCCAGGTGCAGATCACGGCCGGTGGCCTCGTGCTGCTGGGCATCGTCCTGGGCGTCTGGGTCGCGCCGGCCTTTCTGGCGCTCTCTGCCTTCGTCGGTGCTGGCCTGGTCTTCGCCGGGACGAGTGGCTGGTGCGGCATGGCGAAGCTGTTGTCCGTGATGCCGTGGAACCGCGTATCGAGAATGGGTGTGGCCTGATGCCCGGCTTCTTCCTGGCCTTTGGATCGGGCGGACTGATTGGCATTGTCCTCGGCTTGGTCGGCGGCGGCGGATCCATCCTCGCGGTGCCGCTGCTGGTCCATGTCGTGGGCGAACCCTCAGCGCATGTCGCCATCGGCACCGCAGCGTTGGCCGTGGCGTTGAACGCCGCGGCAAGTCTGGCCTTGCATGCCAGGCGGGCGCCGATCCGCTGGCCGTGCGCCCTGGTCTTCAGCGTCGCCGGTGTAGGCGGAGCGCTCGCGGGAGCGGCCTTGGGCAAGGTGGTCGATGGCCAGAAGCTGCTCGCCTTGTTCGGTCTGTTGATGATTGCGGTTGGCGCCCTGATGCTGCGGCCCAAGCGCGGAACCGGAACGCCTTCGCCGTGGCTGTCGCGCGCCAATGTCCGGCGACTGCTGCCGCGGTTGCTGGTGCTTGGCGCCGTCGTCGGATTGCTATCGGGATTCTTCGGCATCGGCGGCGGCTTCCTGATCGTGCCCGCCTTGATGCTGGCCGACATGGAGCTGCGCGATGCAGCCAGCGCCTCCTTGGTTGCGGTCGCGGCGTTCGGTGCGGCTTCCGCATCGAGTTACGCCTGGTCAGGTCTGGTCGATTGGCCGGTCGCCGCTCTCCTGGTCGGCGGGGGCGTCATGGGAGCGCTCGTCGGCGCGAGAGCCAATGCCATCCTCCCGGGCCGCAAGGATCTGCTGGCTCGCGTGTTCGCCTGGTTTGTCATGGCAGCCGGCCTCTATGTCGGCGTGCGCGGAACCCTCGGCGCATTTGCGGCCTGAAGCGCCTGCCAGATCTTCTGCGGCGATAGCGGCATGTCGAGATGGCGCACGCCGAAAGTCCGCAGCGCATCGAGCACGGCGTTGGCGATCGCCGCAGGGGCGCCGTTGGTCGGCAGCTCGCCCACGCCCTTGAAGCCGAGGAAGTTGTTGGGCGAGGGCGTTTCGATGGTCTCGACCGTGAGCTCGGGCACGTCGTCGGCGCGCGGCAGGGCGTAGTCCATCAGCGTCCCGCTCGCGAGCTGGCCGGTCTCGTCGTCGTAGATCGCCTCCTCCATCAAGGCATTGCCGAGCCCATGCACGGTGCCGCCATGCATCTGGCCGGCCAGCAGGCGCGGATTGACCACGGTGCCGCAGTCGGCGACGGCCGTCAGGCGATCGACGTGCACGCCGCCGGTTTCGGGATCGACCTCGACCTCGCAGACCATGACGCCCGTTGGGAACGACTCGATCTTGTCGCCGAACAGGGCGTCGCCCGTGAAAGGTTTCCATGCCGCCAGCTCGAACAGGCCGATGCGCCGGTCGGTGCCGACGATCTCGAACGCGCCGTCGCGATAGGCGATGTCGGCAGCCGCCGTCTCCAGCCGTTCGGCGGCAAGGTCGCGGCCGCGCTGGATCACGACATCGGCGGCTCGTTTCAAGGTCGTGCCACTGATGATGGTCGAGGACGAGCCGCCGGTGCCGCCGCCGTGGGGGATTGTGCGCGTGTCGCCCTGCTGGATCTCGATCCGCTCGACAGGCACATCCAGGGCAGCCGACAGGATCTGCGCGAATATCGTTTGATGGCCTTGACCCTGGCTCTGGGTGCCGACGCGCGCGACCAGCCGGTCGGGCTCGACGTGCACGACGACGTGCTCGTCGGCAATGCCGCCCGTGCCGTGCAGATGGCAGGACAGGCCGACTCCACGAACAAGTCCTTTGCGCTCGCTGGCAGCTCGTCGCGCGACGAAGCCAGATTCATCCGCCGCTTTCAGTGCTGTTTCAAACAGCGACGTGCAGTCGGCTGCGTCGTAAGTGTAGCCGCTGCCCGCGGCGTAAGGCATGTCCCCGGCCTCGAGAAGATTGAGCCGCCGGAGCTCGATCGGGCTGCGGCCTGTCTCGTGCGCAGCGAGGTCGACCAGGCGTTCGAGCAGGAACAGCGCTTCGGGCTTGCCGGCGCCGCGGATGGCATCGACCGGCACGGTATTGGTGAAAGCGCAATCGAAATCGACGCGGATGGCCGGAATGCGGTAGAGGCCGGAGATGACCTTGGCCAAGCCCGTCGTCGGGATGCTGGGTGCGAACATCGAGACATAGGCGCCGAAATTGGCCTCGGCCTTGACTCGCAGGCCGAGGAACTTGCCGTCGGAATCGAGCCCGAGCTCGGCGCGGGCCACGAGATCGCGGGCATGGCTGTCGGCGAGAGCAAGCTCGGCGCGCTCACAGCTCCAGCGCAGGCCGCGTTTGAGCTTGCGCGTCGCCCAGGCGATCAGGGTCGATTCGGCGGAGATCGGATACTTGGGTCCGAACCCGCCGCCGACATCCTCGGTCACAAGTCGAAGCTTTTCCTTCGGGATGTTCAGCACGCGCTCGCACATCAGGCGATGCGGGATCTGAACGCCCTGTGAGGAGAGGGTAACGGTCACGAGGTCGCCCACCGAGTCGTAGGCCGACCAGGCACCGCGCGTCTCCATGTAATGCACGATCTGGCGCGGCGAGCGGATCTCCAGCGAAGTCACATGAGCCGCGCGCGCGAACGCCGCCTCGGTCACCGCCGCGTTGCCTCTGCTCCAGCGGCACATCAGGTTGCCCGGCACGTCGTCGTGCACCAGCGGCGCACCCGGTGCCAACGCTTGCGCCACCGTCACGACCGCCGGTAGCTCCTCGTACTGGACGTCCAGCACCTCTGCGGCATCGCGCGCCTGATCAAGCGTCTCGGCCATGACCATGGCGACGATGTCGCCGACATGACGCAGCTTGCCCGGTGGCATCGGCAGATGCTGTGGCTCGCGATGACGGTTGCCAGCCTCGTCCTTGATCTCGCTGATTGCCGGCATATGGCCGACCTTGTCGGCCACAAGATCCTCGGCGGTATAGATCGCCACGACACCGCGCGAGGCGAGGGCGGCCGCCTTGTCGATGCTGATCAGGCGAGCATGCGCATGGGGTGAGCGCACGAACAGAACGGCAAGCGCGCCGCGCGGCGCGGTGTTGTCGGCATAGCGGCCGCGACCGGTCAGAAGCCGCTGGTCTTCGCGTCGGACGATCGACTGGCCGAGCTTGAGAGGCGCGTTCATGCCCTCGTCAAGCCGCCAGCGCGTCGCTGATCACCTTCAGCGCAATGTCGACGTCCTTGCGATTGACGTCGAGATGGGTGACGGCACGGATGCGGGTCGGCGTGTTGGCGCCGATGCCGACGCCTCGTTCCTTGCAGGCATCGACCAGCCTGGCCGCGCTCCAGCCGGGCTTGGTGACCTCGAAGAAGACGAGGTTGGTCTGCATGCGCGGCACGTCGATCGTGAGGCCCTTGATGTTGGCGATACCCTCGGCGAGATGGCGCGCGTTGTCGTGGTCCTCGGCCAGGCGGTCCCAGTTGTGCTCGAGGGCATAAAGGGCAGCTGCGGCGATGACGCCGGACTGGCGCATCGAGCCGCCCATCATCTGCTTGTGGCGCCACGCCTCCTTGATGAAATCCTTCGATCCGGCGAGGCTCGCACCCACCGGAGCGCCCAAACCCTTGGTGTAGTCGAGCCACAGCGAGTCGACGCAGGCGGCGTATTCCTTGGCCTTGGTGCCGGATTTGACTGACGCGTTGGCAATCCGCGCGCCGTCCATGTGCAGGCTGAGCCCAGCCTCGCGTGCGACCTTGGATACACCCTGCATGGTGGCGAGCGGCCATACCGTGCCGAAGCCGCCGTTGGAGGTGTTCTCGATCGACACCAGGCGCGAGCGCGGATTGTAGCGGCTGTTGGGATCGCGCAACGCGGCCTTCACCTGGTCACCCGTAAAAACCCCCGCAGGCCCCTCGATGGCGCGGATCATGACGCTGGCATTGGCGGCGGGGCCGCCGCCTTCGGAGTTGATGATGTGAGCGGTCCGGTCGGCGATCACCTCGTCGCCCGGACGGCAATGGACGCGGATGGCGATCTGGTTGGCCATCGTGCCGCTCGGCAGGAACACGGCGTCTTCCTTGCCCAGAAGCTCGCAGACGCGCTCACGCAGGCGATTGACGGTCGGATCTTCCATCTTCTGCTCGTCGCCGACCTCTGCCTCCGCCATGGCTTTTCGCATGCCGGGCGAGGGCTTGGTCTTGGTATCGCTGTAAAGGTCGATGAAACGGTTTTGCATGGCGTGTCATGTTCTCCTGCGCCACCATAGCGGCAATCGAGAGGTGGAGGAAACATGAGCCAGCTTGCGGCCCAGCCCGCAGCTCCGGTAATGCCGGACGAACTGCTCTATGATGTCGACGGCGCCATCGCCACCGTCACGCTCAATGCGCCGCAGCGCATGAACACCATCTCGGGGCCGATGCTGCGCCAGCTCACCGAAGCGCTGGTGCGCGCCAACGAGGACAAGGCCGTGCGGGTGGTCGTTCTCACCGGCACTGGCCGGGCCTTCTGCGCCGGCTTGAACCTCGAGGCGCAGAGCAAGGGCACCGACAATCTCAGCGTCGGCTCGGGTGCCACCCCGACCAACATCGATCTGCGCAACACGCCGCCGCCGGTGCTGCATGCGATGGACAAGCCGGTGATCGCCGCCTTGAACGGCTCGGCGGCAGGGTATGGCCTCGACCTGGCGTTGGGCGCCGACATCCGTGTGATGGCGCAGTCGGCCAAGCTTGCAGCCTCGTATGCCAAGCGCGGCGTGCTGCCCGAGTCCGGCGGCACCTGGTACCTGCCGCGCCTGCTGGGCTGGGCGAAAGCGGCGGAGATCATTTTCACCGGCCGCACGCTCACTGCGCAGCAGTCGCTGGAGATGGGCCTCGTGAACAGTGTCGTGCCCGACGTCGAGGTGATGGGGGCCGCCCGCGCCCTTGCGCTTGAGATCGCCGCCAATGCGCCGCTCGCCATCCAGGCCGCCAAGCGCATGATGCGCATGGCCTGGAACGAGCCCTTCAACGAGCACGTCCATCACGTCTTCCTGCAGCTCCTGCCGTTGATGCAGACGGAGGACATGAAGGAGGGCATCAAGGCCTTCCTCGAGAAGCGCGAACCACAGTTCAAGGGAAAGTAGGAGCAGGCCATGAAGTTCACCTGGTTCCATTTGATGCCTTGGCCGCACATGCCGGATGACTTCCGCGAGAAGCACCGGTCGGTGTGGGTCGACCTGCCCAACAAGATGTACGAGCCTGAGCTCGGGCACGGCATCTACCATCAATATCTCGACCAGCTGGAGTTCGCCGAGCAGGTGGGCTTCGACGGCATCGGCGTGAACGAGCACCACGCCAACGCCTATGGTCTGATGCCGTCGCCCAACATCATGGCGGCGACGCTGACGCGCCGGACCTCGAAGGCGGCGCTGGTCGTGCTGGGCAACTCGATCGCGCTCTACAATCCGCCGCTGCGTGTGGCCGAGGAATTCGCCATGCTCGATGTGCTGTCGGGCGGCCGGCTGGTGGCCGGCTTCCCGGTCGGTACCTCGATGGACACCAACTACGCGTACGGCACCATCCCGGCGCTGACGCGCGAGAAATACGCCGAGGCGCACGATCTCATCCGCAAGGCCTGGGCGGCCGACCAGCCGTTCGCCTTCAACGGCCGCTACACCAAGCTGCGCTACGTCAACTGCTGGCCCAAGCCGATCCAGCGGCCAGCGCCGCCAATCTTCATTCCCGGCGGCGGGTCGGTCGAGACCTATGACTTCTGCATCGACAACACCTACTCGTACTCATACCTGAGCTACTCGGGCTATCTCCGCGCCAAGCTCCTGATGGAGGGCTACTGGAAGCGCGTGGCCGAGCGGAAGGTCGACGAATCGCCCTATCGCGCCGGCTTCGCGCAGGTGATCTGCGTCGCCGACACCGACGCCGAGGCGGAGAAGCTCTACTGGCCTCATGTCAGCTACTTCTATAATCGCTGCCTGCACGTCTATCCCGGCTTCGCCGACGCACCGGGCTATCGCACGGTGAAGACCATTCAGACCGGCGCCTTGTCGCAGTTCACCCAGGCGGCGGTGCGCAACTATCCCAGCATGAGCTGGAAGGACCTGACCGAAGGCCGCTATGTCGTCGCCGGCTCGCCCGAGACGGTGCGCCAGCAGATGGAGGAGCTGATCAAGACCCTGCGCGTGGGCAACGTCTTCTGCCTGCTGCACTTGGGCAACATGCCCGACGACAAGGTCCGCCATTCGACGCGGCTGTTCGCGGAGAAGGTGATGCCGCAACTCAGGAACCTGTGGCCGGACTGGAACAACCACGATGACCGATTCTGGGTCCATCCGATGAGTGAACGCTTACCAATGAAGGTGGCTGCCGAATGAAGTCCCGGTCTCTCAAGCTCAAGCACTCGGGTATCAGTATCGAAGTTGTCGAGGCCGGTAAGGGTCGCGATCTTTTCTACCTTCATGGCGCGGGCGGCCATCTGCCGAAAGATCCGCTACTCGCAGCCCTCGCCAGCAAGTACCGCGTCGTGGCGCCCTTGTTGCCCGGCTACGGCAAATCCAACGGCGAGGACGGCCTTCGCGACATGCTCGATGTCACGCTGCATGCGCTCGACGTGCTCGCGGCGTCGAAGCTCGACAAGCCGATCGTGGTCGGCCATTCGATGGGCGGCATGATTGCCGCCGAGATGGCTGCAATCGCCCACACCGAGATCGCCAAGCTCTGCCTGCTGGCGCCGGCCGGCCTGTGGCTGGACGACCATCCAGTGGCGGACATCTTCTCCAAGCTGCCTTACGAGATCCCGGGATTGCTGTTCCATGACGCCGAGGCGGGCCAGAAGCTCCTGACCACGGGCGGTAACATGGAGGACCCCGAATTCCTGAAGCAATTCCTGGTCATGAATGCCCGGCGGCTCGGCATGGCCGGCAAGCTCCTGTTCCCGATCCCTGATCGTGGCTTGGCGCAGCGTCTCTATCGCATCACCGCCAAGACCTTGATCGTGTGGGGCAGGGAGGACGTGCTCATCCCACCCGTCTATGGCGATGCCTTCAAAAAGGCGATATCGAAATCGAAGCTTCTGCGCATCGCCGAGGCCGGGCACGCGGTCGGACAGGAGAAGCCGCAGGCGGTACTCGAGGCGATCAGGGACTACTTCTGACGGGGAGATTAACGGTGATGTTGAGGATTGCATTTGTCGGCGCGCTGACGGGAGTTCTTCTCGCAGGAGCGGCCGCGGCGCAGACCGCTGCCTATACCTGGACCGGCTTCGGCACCAACGTCCCCGGCAGCTCCAAGTGCGACCGTTACAAGATGACGATCGATGTCACAGTCGAGGGCAACACCGTCAAAGGGCGCTTCCAGCAGGAAGGCCGGCCGGAGCGTCGCTTCGAGGCAGCCAAGGATGCCGCGGGCCTGTTCAAGGCCAAGGCCGAGGTCGGTGGAGGCGGCAGCATGGACGTCACTGGCTCGGTGAAGGACGGCGATACCAAGATCCTGCTCGACGGCTACTGCAAGTTCGGTGGGCCGCTGACCAAGAAGTAGCGGCACCGGCCTTCCTCAAGTGACATCGAACGACAACTGGGGTTGGCGCGCCCGCATCGGCCTGTTCATCGTCGGCAACGAGGCCGTGCCGGAGGCCGAATGGTGGGCCATGGCCCCGGCCGGCGTGTCGGTGCATGCGGCGCGTGTGACAGCACGCGCGCCCTGGGCGCGCTGGCGCGACGACAGGAAGGGCGTCGAGCCGGAGGAGGATCTCGTTCGCGGCTGTCGTCAGTTTGCCGCCATGCGACTGTCGGCCGTCACCGTCGGACACAGCTCGAGCAGCCTCCTGGGTGGCAAGGGCTGGGATGAGGCGACCGCGGCCTGTCTCTCTGCCCTGCTGGGAGCCGGCGTGCTCGTCACCACGAACGGTCTCGACACCCGGGCGGCGTTGCGGGCGTCTGATGTGAAGCGACCGTTCCTGGTCCTGCCGCCCTGGTTCAACGACGACCTCGTGGCGGCCGGCGTTCGCTATTACGCCGATCACGGGTTCGAACTGGCCGGGCACCTCCGCTACGATCCGGGGCGGAAGTGGCGTGACCTGCCGCCCGGTGAGCTCACGCGCCAGGGCCTGGGTTTCGAGCAAGAGGTCGAGCCGCTCTACACGCAGATCAAGGCGGCTTGTCCATCGGACGCCGACGGCGTTCTGATCGCGGGCACGGGTTTCCGCTGCGTCGCCATCCTGGACGTCCTGGAGCAGGATCTGCAGCGGCCGGTGCTATCGGCGAACCAGGCGAGCCTGTGGCATTGCCTGCGGTCGACAGGTGTGCGCACGCAGCTCCCCGGCTACGGTAGCCTGTTCCGGCTCTGAGGAGGCGACCACTTGGCATCGCTCACGCTCTATCATGGCTGGCGATCGTCGGCGTCGCGTCGCGTGCGGCTGTGCCTGGCCGAGAAGGGCCTCGCCTTCGACAGCAAGGTGATCGACCTCACCAGGATGGAGCACCATTCGCCGGCCTTCCTGAAGCTCAATCCGAACGGCGTCATTCCGCTGTTGATCCTGGAGGACGGTCGGCCGCTCTACGAGAGCGGCACGATCTGCGAGTATCTCGATGAGGCCTGGCCTGATCCGCCGCTCAGGCCGGCCGATGCCTATGGCCGGGCGGTGATGCGCAACTGGATCCGCCACGTCGACGGCTTGATCGGCAACCTGATCATCTTCAACTGGGTGCATGGCATGGCGCAGGTCGCCCAGAAGTGGACGGACGCGGAGCTGGCCGAGAAGCTCGCGAAGGTGCCGAGCCAGGAACGGCGCGAGGCGTGGCTGCGGACAGCGCGCAAGCCCTATACCCAGGAGGAAAGGGCCGAGGCGCGCGGCAAGCTCAAGACCGGCCTATTGGATCGCATGGAAGAGGCGCTGGCGGCGAGCGGTTGGCTGGTCGGCGACCGCTATTCGTTGGCCGACATCGCGGCCGTGCCGTTCATTAAGCGAATCGATGAGGAAATCGCGCCGGACGAGATGACGAAAGCGCGCCACCCCAAGGTGGCGGCGTGGTGGCAAGCGATTCAGGCGCGACCGGCGTTCGGTGTCGCGCGGATCGAGGCGTTTACGGGTGGCTAGAGAAGCGCGTCGTAGCCGCGCTCGCTGAACTGGAGCAGACAGAAGCCATGGCCGAACGGGTCGGCGAGCATGGCGATCCTGCCATAGGGCGCGTCCTTGGCCGGAACCTCGAGCTTGGCGCCTGCAGCGACGGCGCGCTCGACGGCAGCATCGACATCGTCCACGACGATGTCGGCATGCACAGGCGTCCAATGTCTCTCGTAGCGCCGCAGGTCGCCGCCGGCACCCGCCGTGCCCGCCCGCTTCGCCAGGAGATAGACCGTCGCCGGCCATCCCACGAGCTCGACAAAGTCGGTTCCGAAGCGTCGGCCAACCTTCAGGTCGAATGCCGTCGTGTAGAAGTGCTCGGCCGTCTCGACATCGGGTACGTCGATATTGAGCAGCAATGTCATCTCTTGTCTCGCTTCAGTCGGTCAGCTCTCCATGACGACGGCGACGCGGCCGGTCACGGAGCGTTCCAGCAGAGCGCGCATCGCCTCAGTGGCCTGATCGAGGCGGAAGGTACGATCGACATGCGGTCGGCAGAGCCCTGCTTCGCACCAGCCGCGGATGCGGTCCATCAGGGCCAGCACGCGCTCGGCCTGCTCGAAACGGGCATCGTGCGGGCTCCAGCCGACATAGTAGCCGTAGTTGAAGCCGGTGACGGCGATGGTCTTGACCAGCAGGATGTTGGCCGGGATCTGAGGAATGGTGCCGCTGGCGAAGCCGATGGGACAGATGCGGCTTTCGATCGCCATGCAGCGCAGAGATTGCGTGAACACGTCGCCGCCGACCGGATCGTAGACGCGATCGACACCGCGCCCGTTGGTGAGCTTCAGCACCTCGTCGCGGAAGTCGGCGGCGCGGTAGTCGATCACATGGTCGGCTCCGTGTGCCCTGGCGAAGGCCGTCTTGCGGTCGCCGCCGGCTGTGGCGATGACCGTCGCGCCCAGGATCTTGCCGATCTCGACGGCAGCCATGCCCACGCCGCCCGCCGCCGCATGGACCAGCAGAGTCTGGCCTTTCCGGACATCGAGCGCTGCGTCCCAGGTGAGCGCCGCCGCCGAGGTCGGATAGGAGATGGCAAGCTGGATCGCCTCGACGAATCCCACGTTCCGGGGCTTGGCGAAGACATTGACCTCGTGCGCCACGACCTCTTCGGCGAGCCCACCCCAGTCGAGCACGGCCACGACCTCGTCGCCGACCTTCAGTCGCTTGCAGGCCGCATCGACTTCGGTCACCAGGCCCGTCACCTCCGTGCCAGGAGCGAAGGGGAAGGGCGGGCGGCGTTGGTACTTGCCGGCGATCACCAGCGTGGTGGCGAAGCTGACGCCGGCTGCCTTGATGCGGATGCGAACCTGTCCCGGTTTGAGAGCGGCGGGCTCGACCTCCTCGAGCCGCAGATCCTCCGGTCCGCCCCATTGGCGGCAGATCATCGCTTTCACAGCGTCACCGGCAGGCTCTTGACGCCGCGCAGAATGAGCGAGTCGTGCCATTCCGGCTCGCCGTCGCCATCGCGTAATCGGATGTGCGGCAGCCGCTCGGCCAGCCGGGTTGCGGCGATCTCGGCCTCCAGGCGGGCAAGTGGCGCACCCAGGCAGAAATGGATGCCGTGGCCGAAGGTCATGTGCGGATTGTGCAGGCGGCCGATATCGAAGCGTTCGGGATCGTCGAACGCCTCGGGATCGCGGTTCGCCGAGTTCATGAAAGCGAAGACGCGCTGGCCCTCGCCGATCGCCTTGCCGCCCATCTCGATGTCGGCAGCTGCGACGCGCGCCAGGGCTCCCGATGGACCGTCGTAACGCAGATACTCTTCCACCGCGCCCGCAGCCATGGCGGGATCGCCGACCAGCCGTTCCCATTCGTGGCGATGCTTCATGGAATAGAGAAAGCCGTTGCCGATGAGATTGGTCGTGGTCTCGTGGCCGGCGAACAGCAGCAGGATGCAGGTGCCGATGATCTCGTCGGTGGTAAGGGCATCGCGGTCGTCGCGCGCCAGCACGAGCTGGCTGATCATGTCCGCGGTCGGCGCTACGGTACGCGCCTCGACAAGGGCCCGGAAGTAGGCGGCCATCGCCTTGGCGCCAGCTTCTGCCCGCAGGTATTTGTTGCCGGCGACCTGGGCCGTGCCGATGAACAAGGCGATGTCGTCGGACCACAGCTTGACGCGCTCCAGATCAGCGCGCGGCACGCCCAGCAGGTCCATGATCACCGACGCCGGCAGCGGATAGGCAAAGTCGGCAATGAAGTCGACCGTCTCGCCGCGGCGCGCCTTGGCCACGATGCCGTCGATCAGATGGGCGACGATGCTCTCGATGTTGGGCCTGAGATTGGCGACCGCCGTCGGCGTGAAGGCTTTGGTGAACAGCCGGCGCAGGCGGGTGTGGTCGGGCGGATCGCGAAACACCATCCAATGGTTGAGGTAGCGCACCAGGCTCTCGATCGAGCCCCGCCGGTACTCCGGATTGCTCTTGAAGAACGGCGTCAGCCGGTCGGCCGAGATCTGGCGGTTGTTCAACGCGACCTGCTTGACGTCGGCATAGCGCGTGATGATCCACGCCTTCATGGCGGGCGACCAATGCACCGGATCCTCGGCGCGCAGGCGGGCGAACTCCGGGAACGGATTGGCGTTGGTGGCAGGATTGCCGAGATCGAATGTGTAGGCCATTGGCCCGATCTTAGGCGGTCGGTCCGGCGAACAACAGGAGATTGCCGTCGGGGTCGCGCACCACGAAATCACGAGCGCCCCAGGGCTGCTGCTTGAGCGTCTGATGAAACGACACGCCAGCCTCCTGGTACTGTCTGAACAGCTGGCGGATCTCCGACGCACTGTCGACAGTCATCGAGGCCGCGAGAAGGCTCTCGCGCTCGCGGATATCGCCCACGAATACCGGCTCGCAGACCCTTCGCAGGTTGAGCCGCGCCGCGTCTCGCTTGACCTGACCGTAGAAGGGTGGCTCGCCAAAGGTGAAGACGACGGTGAAGCCGAGCTTGCTGGCGTAGAAGTCACACGAGGCTTTGATGTCGGTCACGAAAAGCTGGGCCTCGACTTCGGTCAGCTCCGGCATCGCGGGCTGTGCTTTCGCTACGTCAGGCGCATCTCGCAATTCCGACCGCAGAGCCTGCCACGACTCGAAGCCGGACTGGCGGGCGACCAGCTCCTGCGCGTCGCTGAGCTTGAAGCTGCGATCCAGGATCTCGCTGTCCGTCAGGTCCTTGAATCGCGGCAGGACCGCCCTGATCTGAGCGGCGACGGGGTAGTAGCATTCGCGATGCCAGCGCACATAGAGCTTGGCCTGCTTGCGGAGATTTTCGAGATTGGGCTTTTCGAGATTGGGCATGGGGGCACATCACATGGCTGGTGATGTAGGTGGGCATAGCCCCTTCGGCCTCGACCGATGCGCCCTACTGCAGCGGCGGCACTGTGAGCCGCCGCCTCGCCGATTGTCAATGACTGAGGATCACGCCAGCTCGGCAACCCCCAGCGCTTTGCCGAAGCGACGGCTGCAGTCCAGCGGATCGCCATACTTGCGATGCCGCGCCGTATGCTGGGCGGCGGCGAGCAGCAGGCGGCCACGCTCGGGATTGGTGTTCTTGCCGTAGTCCTCGAGCAGGCAGAGCGCGATCTCCTGATTGTGCGGGTCGTTGCCGAGGCGTGAGCAGGCTCGTGCAAGCGCGCGCACCAGCGGCGCGGTGTCGTGGCCGGCATGGAGGCAGGCTTGCACCCAGCCCAGCGCCTGCGGTGCGTTCAGCGCCAGGCAGGCCGTCTCGGCTTTTGTTGCCGTCTCCTCGGCGCCAAGGCCACGGGCATTCGGTGTCTCGATGCGCGGCGGCGTGAGCTCGCCGCTCAGCTTCTGGTGCCAGGCGTTCTGGTTGAGATAGGCGGCGGCGAGATAGAGCAGCTTCAGCCGCTGCGGATGGTCGAACTTGTCCCAGAACCAGCCCAGCGTGTTGCAGTACTCGTAGCAATGCTGCGGCAAGGAGAAGTTCAGCTCGCCGTGGGTCTCGATCACGACCTCGGCGGCGCCGACCTGGATGGCGTCGAGGATCGCGCGCGGGCGCTTGCCTGCCTGCAGAAGCTTGGTGAGATGTTCCGCATAGACAGGCTCCGGCTCTCGGATGATGGCCTCGATCAGCGCCTCGGTCTCGGCCTTGTCGAGTGGTGCCTTGTTGTCCGCGAGGATGGCACGCTCGCGCTCCGTCGTGCCGCCGTATGGCACGGCGTGCAGGGTCTGGCCCTCGATGTAGATGGTGATGGCGTTGCAGGCGACCTCGTAGAGCGAGTACCAGCGCGGGCCGACGGCGATGTCGAGCGCGCCGGCGTACAGGACGTCGTGTGCGGTGTCCCAGCCGATCGCCTCGCCCAGCTCGACAGTGGCGCGGGCGCGGAACGACTTGTGGCCCGTCGTGTAGGAGCGATTGTGGAAGGAGCGGTCCTGGACGTCGATCAGCCCGGCGAAGCAGAGTTCCGCCAGCGCGGCGCGCCGTTCGGCCGGGTTCTCCATCAGGCCGAGGAACACACGGTAGGCCTCGATCACCTGGCCGCGATGCACCAGCGTCATCCAGTGGCCCAACCGCTCCTTCAAGGGACCTTCGAGCTCGAGTGAAGGCTGGTCGGGCCAATGCACGACGGGCGCCGGTGGTGGGCCGTCCGGCATCTGGAAGCCGCGCGCGTAGTGACCGGGCGCCTTGGCGATCTTCTGGTTCCAGATGTCGAGGCCGGTCGGGATGTACCAGATGGTCTGCGCCATCGGCAGCCCCGAGGCGCCGCCCGGCAGCATCTTGGAGAGATGCAGGCTGGCCCGGGCGCTCAACAGGCAATGGTCGTTGTTGACGAAGTTGACGTACCCGTCGTCCATACGCTCGTGATAGGGCACATGCGTGTAAGGGCCATGGATGCGCACCGCTTCGCGCAGCATCTCCGGCAGCGGCCGGCCTTCGCGCACCAGATCGTAGTAGACCTCGCTCGCGCCTTTCTGATCGCGATCGAGGACGCGCTCCTCGAGAGCGGCGTAAAGGCGATCGGGACGCGTGCGAGAAGCGACAGCAGAGTCAGGCGACATGGGCACCTCCGACAGGCGCTATTAGACGCCTCTGGAAAGCGCCTTCCAAGCCTCCATTTGGCATGCTTGTCCTGCTATGATGCATGCCAAGGGACCATGATCGACGAAGTCGCCAACCATCAGGAAGAGCTGCACGCGCTTTGCCGCCGTTTCCACGTCCGCCGGCTTGACCTGTTCGGCTCGGCTGCACGCGGGGATTTCGATGCCGGGCGCAGCGATCTCGATTTTCTGGTCGAGTTCGACCGGGGCCACGCCGATGCCTTTTCGCTCCGGACGTTCTTCGCGTTGAAGGAGTCACTCGAAAGCCTGTTCGGCCGTCCAGTCGACCTCGTCGAATCGACAGCTTTGCGGAATCCCTACCTGAAGGCAGACATAGAAGCCTCACGGGAGCTCCTGTTTGAAGCGTGACCCGAGATACCTGCTGTGGGACGCCAGCGAAGCTGCTGAGGCGATCACGGCGATGACCTCGGGCAAGACATTTGCCGACTTCGATCGCGATATAGTCCTGCGATCCGCCGTGGAGCGACAATTCGAGATCGTCGGGGAAGCTCTGTCGCAACTCTCACGGATCGATGCGGGGATGGCTGCGCGTGTGCCCAATCTTCGCGATATCGTCGCATTTCGGAATATCCTGATCCACGGCTACGCTGTCATAGATCGCGCCCGCGTATGGCGAGTCGTTGTGGATGACTTGCCGCAACTGCGCGCGACATTGCGCGACCTTCTCGACTCGCGTGACGAACAGAAGTGAGCCTCGTCAAGCCCACGGGTCAAGCCCACGGGTCAAGCCCACGGGTCAAGCCCACGGGCCGAAAGGCGGCATGTCCTTGCTGGGTTTCAATGGAAAATCCGGCGCGCGCTTCTCGAAGAACGACTTGATGCCCTCCTGGGCATCGGCGCCGGCGGCGAGGTAGCCCACGCATTGCAGGTCGAGCGTCACCGCATCGAGTGGATCCTGCGCACCCCACATGCTCCACATCAGCCGCCGGTTCACGGCGGCCGCCACGGCGGATGACGAGCTCGCGGCGAATTTGCGCGCCAGCGTCTGCGCCGCCGGCAGCAGCTCGTCCGGCGCATGGATCGAGCGCACCAGCCCGCCCTTCAGCGCCTCGTCAGCGCCGAACAGCTCGGCCGTCATCACCCATTCCTGCGCTTGCTGCATACCGACCAGCCGCGGCAGGAACCAGCAGGACCCTGCTTCCATCGCCATGCCGCGCTTGTTGAAGACGAAGCCGATGCGGGCGGCCGTCGACATCATGCGGATATCCATCGGCAGGCACATGGTGATGCCCACGCCCACCGCCGCACCATTGATCGCCGCCACGATCGGCTTCAGGCAATTGAAGATCGCCAGCGTGATCGAGTCCTTCGCCTCGCGCTTGTGCGGCTGGCTGCCGTCGTTCCAGACCTGGAAGGCACCGCTGCCACCCGAGATGTCGGCGCCGGCGCAGAAGGCACGGCCCGCGCCGGTGACGACGATGGCGCGCACCTCGTCCATCGCGTTCACGCGCTGGAAGAAGTCGATCAGCTCCCGGCTCATGACGGTGTTGAAGGCGTTGAGCTTGTCGGGCCGGTTGAGGGTGACGGTCATCACTCCCCGGTCGAGCTCGGTCAGCAAGGTCTCGTATTGCATGGGCTTTCGTCCCTTGGATCGTTCCGCTCAGCGAGGCGGAATGTCGTTGCGCGACTGCGTCGTTTG